>Ga0209682_10000540_pt1 | contig 13094 bp, 10 predicted proteins | sample DOMMetBare2Fresh_2_FD_187471 | JGI IMG/M metagenome (GOLD analysis project Ga0209682, IMG submission 187471) | Wetland sediment microbial communities from St. Louis River estuary, USA, under dissolved organic matter induced mercury methylation -... | ecosystem: Environmental > Aquatic >...
AGGAGCCGGGGCGCCGCCTGTCCGGGCTGCCGCTCCTGCCGGCCGCGGAGCGCCACCAGATGCTCGCCGAATGGAACGCGACCGCCTCTCCCTATCCGCGCGACGCGTCCCTCGGTGACCTGTTCGCCGCGCAGGCGGCCCGGAACCCCGGTGCCGTGGCGGTCTCCGGGGACGCGGCCGGGATGACCTGGGAGGAGCTGGAGCTTCGCTCGGCACATTTGGCGCGAAGGCTGCTCTCCCTGGGAATCGAGCCGGAGGAACGCGTCGGCCTCCTCGCCGAGCGCTCGCCGGCTCTGATCGCCGCCATCGTGGGGATCGTGCGCGCGGGCGGCGTCTATCTGCCGCTCGATCCGGCTCATCCGGCGGAGCGCCTCGCCTGGATGCTGGAGGACGCCGGAGCCCACCGGCTGCTCGCCGATCGCGCCCTGATGGCGAGCCTGCCGCCCGCGGCGCTCCCTCCCGGCCTCCAGGTGCTCCTCCTTGAAGAGATGGGCGAGGCTTCCCATGCCCCCCTGCCCATGGTGCCCGCCGAGTCCCTGGCCTACGTGATGTACACCTCGGGCTCCACCGGCACGCCGAAGGGGGTGGCGGTGACCCACCGCAACGTGATCCGCCTCGTCCGCGGCGCCGCCTATGCCGATCTGGGTCCGGAGCAGGTGTGGCTCCAGCTCGCGCCGGTCGCCTTCGACGTGTCCACCCTGGAGATCTGGGCTCCGCTTCTGAACGGAGGACGCCTGGCCTTGCCACCGCCGGGCCGGGTCTCTCTGGACGACCTGGCCCGTACCATTGCGCGGCATGGCGTGACCTCGCTCTGGCTCACCGCCGGCCTGTTCCACCAGATGGTCGACCACCGGCTCGACGGGCTCCGCCCCCTGCGGCAGCTCCTGGCCGGCGGCGACGCCGTCTCGCCGCAGCACGCCGGGCGGGTCGTCGAGGAGCTGCCGGGTCTCGCGCTCATCGACGGCTACGGCCCGACCGAGGGGACGACGTTCACCACCTGCCACCGGGTCACCTCTCCCCCCGGCGGATCGGTTCCCATCGGCCGCCCGATCGCCAACACGCAGGTCTACGTGCTCGGCACCGTCTGGGGGGATCTCGCGCCGGTGCCCCTGGGTGTCGAGGGGGAGCTCTACGCGGGAGGCGACGGCCTGGCGCGCGGCTATCTCGGGAGGCCCGCCCTGACCGCCGGCCGCTTCGTGCCCGATCCGTTCTCCGGCCTCCCCGGTGCGCGGCTCTACAAGACCGGCGACCGGGTTCGCTTTCGGCCGGCCGGCACCCTGGAGTTCCTCGGCCGCCGCGACGGGCAGGTGAAGATCCGCGGCTTCCGCGTGGAGACCGGCGAGGTCGAGGCCGCGCTGGCCGGGCATCCGGCCGTGCGCCAGGCCGCCGTGGTGGTCCGCGAGGACGCGGCGGGGAAAGCCCTGGCGGCGTACGTCACCCTCGCCGAGCCGCTGCCGCCCGCCGCCCTCCAGCGCTTCCTGCGCGAGCACCTTCCCGAGCCGATGGTGCCCACCGTCTGGGCCGTCCTCGACCAGCTCCCGCTCACCCCCAACGGCAAGATCGACCGTCGGTCCCTGCCCGCTCCCGCGCCGCCGCGCCCCGAGGGCTCCGGCGAGCCCAGGACACCCCTGGATCGCGATCTCGTGGAGATCTGCGGCGAGATCCTGCGCCTCCCGCGGGTGGGCATCCACGACAATTTCTTCGACCTCGGCGGACACTCCCTCCTGGCCACCCAATTCGTGCTCGAGGTGGCCGACCGGACGGGGATCGAGATTCCACTGCAGCTCGTGTTCGACACCCGGGACCTGGCGGATCTGGCGGACACGATCATGGCGCGGGAGCTGGCCGAGGCGGACGAGGCGGAGCTGTCTTCCTTGCTCGACGAGCTCGAGAGAGGGGAGCAGGGATGACCCGTGTTAGACTTCGCGCCCTGAGATGATTTCTTCCCATCCCGACCTCGAAACCCTGACCCGCTTCGTGCGCGGCACGCTGGGGCGCGAGCGGCGCCGCGAGGTCGAGCAGCACTGCGCCGCCTGCTCTCTCTGCAGCCAGAAGCTCGACGCGATCCCGCCCGCTCCGGGTCCGGAGACCGTGGTGCGCTGGCGCGCCCACCTCTTCGAGGAGCGCCGCCGCCGCCACGAGCAGAGCGAGGAGCAGCGGCAGAACCTGGACGACACGACACGCGCGCTCGGCGGCGTCATCGGCGTTCTGGCGGAAAAGCAGGTCCGCGAGCTCCTCGCCGGCTCCGAGCACGAAAGGCGGCGCCGCCTTCGGGAAGAACCGGGGCTTCCGACCCTCGGCCTCTGCGAGCTGCTCCTCGCCCGCTGCCGTGCCGCCTGGCGCACCGATCCGGAAGAGGCCGCCGAGATCGCCCGCCTCGCCGTCCTCACCGCCGAGCGCCTCGACCTCGGCGTCTACGGCGGCGACCGGGTGGAGAACGCCCGCGCCATGGCCTGGATGCACCAGGGCAACGCCTGGCGCATCGCCGCCGAATGGCGGGAGCTGCAAGAGAACGATTCCGCCGTCGCCGAAGGGCGCTCCGAGGACATGGACGACGTCGAGCCGCTCTTCCTCACCGACCCGGCGCTGCCGCGCTACGAGATCGACACCGCTCTGTGGGAGCTGCGCGACGCCTTCCTCGACCGCGCCATGGGCTTCGATGCCGTCTTGACCATCCTCGACCTGCTGGGAGATCCCGTGCGGGAAGGGCGGACCGCCGACCTTCGCGAGCTGCTCGACGAGAGCATCGCCCACTGCGAAGAGCGCGGCGTGCCCCCCGCCGCCCTCGATGCCTTGCGCGTCCTCCGCGAAGCCCTCGACCGCGGCGAGCCGCCCCTCACCCCCGATCTGCTGGCCCGGACGGCGCTGCTCCTGCAGCGGGTGCGGAACGACCCCCAACACCGCTGGCACTGACCAGAAACTGGTCGATCGCCGCCGCGGCCTTGCGCCCGGCACCCATGGCGAGAATCACCGTGGCCCCGCCGGTGACGATGTCGCCGCCCGCGAAGACGCCGTGCCGCGAGGTGGCGAGCGTTTCCGGGTCGGCCGCGATGTAGCCCCGTTTGTCGGTGGCGAGACCGGGCGTCGTCGACTGGACGACCGGATTCGCCGAGGTGCCGGCCGCGATGATCAGCAGGTCCAGGGGGATCTCGAAGTCCGAGCCCGGGATCGGCACCGGCCTGCGGCGGCCGGAGGCGTCGGGCTCGCCCAGCTCCATCCGCCGGCAGCGGGCCGCCACCAGAGAGCCCTTGTCGTTCCCCAGGAGCTCCACCGGATCGGTCAGCGTGAGGAAGCGGATCCCCTCCTGTTGCGCGTGGTGGACCTCCTCGGCGCGGGCCGGCATCTCCGCTTCGGAGCGCCGGTAGATGAGGGTCGCCTCGCGTGCGCCGAGGCGCAGCGCCGTGCGGATCGCGTCGAGCGCCGTGTTGCCGCCGCCCACCACGGCCACCGCCTTGCCGCGGCACTCGTAGACCGGCTCGTCGTACTCCGGGAAGAGGTACGCCTTCATCAGATTGACCCGGGTGAGCAGCTCGTTGGCCGAGCAGACCCCGATCAGGTGCTCGCCCGGGATGCCCAGGAAGCGCGGCAGGCCGGCTCCCACGGCGAGGAACACGGCATCGAACCCCTCCTCGCCGAGCAGCTCGTCCACGGTCAGCGTCCGCCCGACCACCACGTTCGTCTCGAACTCCACACCCATCTTGCGGAGATTCTCCACTTCCTCGCGGACGATCTCCTTGGGCAGCCGGAACTCGGGGATGCCGTAGACCAGCACACCGCCGATCTCGTGGAGCGCCTCGAACACCCGCACCGCGTGGCCGCGCTGCACCAGGTCACCGGCTGCCGCGAGGCCGGCCGGCCCGCTCCCCACGATCGCCACCCGCTTGCCGCTGGGCGGCGGAATCTTCGGCAGGGAGACGGTGCCGGTGGCGCGCTCCCAATCCGCCACGAAGCGCTCCAGGTGGCCGATCGCCAGAGGCGCCGTGCGCTTGGCGAGCAGGCAGGTCCCCTCGCACTGGTCCTCCTGCGGACAGACGCGCCCGGTCACCGCGGGCAGCACGTTGTCCTCGCGGATCTTCGCCGCCGCGCCCGCGAAGTCGCCGGCGAGCACGAGACGGACGAAGGCGCGCACGTCCACGTGCACCGGGCAGCCGTGCATGCAGGTCGGCTTGGCGCATTCGAGGCAGCGCGCCGCCTCGGCCAGGGAGAGGGTGGGATCGAAGCCGAGGTTGACCTCGTCGAAGTCGTGGCCGCGCCCCACGGCGTCGCGCGCCGGCATCTCCTGGCGCGGCATCTTCATCCGCTCGCTCGGTTTCGGCCGGACCGGCGTACCGGGCACCGGGGTGGGCGTGCTCATGACGGCACCTCCAAGGGAGCGGCGTGGATCCGGCAGAGATCCCGCTCCGGATGCGCCAGGAACGCCGCGAGCGAGGCCTGCTCGGCTTCGCGATACGCGGCGTTGCGTTGGGCGAGAGCGGTGAAGTCCACCTCGTGGGCGTCGAACTCCGGGCCGTCCACACAGGCGAATTGGCTCGATCCCGCCACCAGGACGCGGCAGCCGCCGCACATCCCGGTGCCGTCCACCATGATCGAGTTCAAGCTGACGATCGTCTTCACCCCCAACGGGCGGGTCAGCTCGGCCACCGCACGCATCATGGGCACCGGGCCGATGGCGAGCACGCGGTCGATCCGCTCCGCCGCCATCAGCTCGGCGAGGACGCCGGTCACCAGGCCCGGACGGCCATAGCTGCCGTCGTCCGTGGTCACCACCAAGCGGTCGCTCACCGCGGCGAGCTCCGGCTCCAGGATCACCAGCTCGCGGGTGCGGGCGCCGAGGACGGTCAACAGGCGGTTGCCGGCTTGGTGGAACGCCACCGCGGTGGGCCAGGCGATCGCCGCGCCCACGCCGCCGCCGACGACCGCCACGGTCCCGAAGCGTTCCACCTCGGACGGCTTGCCGAGCGGACCCGCGAGATCGAGGACGGCATCGCCCGGCTCCAGCCGGTTCATCAGCTTGGTGGTCTTGCCGATCCCCTGGACGATCAGGGTGACCGTGCCGTCGGCGGCCGAGGAATCGGCGATGGTGAGCGGAATGCGCTCACCGTGCTCGTGCAGGCGCACGATGACGAACTGGCCGGGGAGGCGCCGGCGGGCCACCCGTGGCGCCTGGACGCGGAAGAGCTTGATCTCGGGGGCGAGGAACCGCGCCTCGACGATCGGGAACATGGCTCAGGCTCCGGCGCCGGCCAGGGCGGGCACCGCGACGGCGATCTCGAACCGCGGCGCGTCGACGATGTGGCGCTTGACCGTGCACTGGTCCATGGAGCGCAGAATCGCGGTCTTGTACTTCTCCGGGAAGCCGTCCGGAAGCTGCAGATCCAGCCGCACCGTTCCGATCCGCTTCGTCTCGGGATCGAGCTCGGTGGCCATGCTCAGGCCGAGCCCCTCGGTCGAGATTCCCCGCTCCTGGCAGAAGCGCAGCGCATAGAAGCCGGCGCAGGTGCCGATCGAAGCGAGGAACAGGTCGAACGGCGCCGGTGCCGCGCCTTTGCCGCCATACGCCACCGGCTGATCGGTGCGGATGGTCATCCCCTTGTACTCGGCATCGACCGCCAGGCCACCGGGAAACGTAATTTTCATCATGACTCGATCCTCCCGGTGAAGAGGCTACCTGGAGACTCCTCCCCGGCGCGCCGTATACAAGGGCGGGAGACGGCAGGGGGAAGGAGAGGCGCGGGCCACCCGGAAGGGTGGCCCGCGGGCTCCCATGCTAACCTTCCCCCTTTCAAACCCTCACAGCCGTCGTGCCGTCCAGAGGGTGGAGGTTTCGCCGTATGCGCAGGTCCCCGGTCTGGTCTCTCTTCCTCGCGTTGAGCCTCGCGGCCGGCGCCGTGTTTTCTCAGGACGTCGAAAACGCCGCCTGGCCGTCGCTCGACCGCCAGCTCGCCGCCGGCCGCATCGTCGCCGGCAGCGCCCTGGAGCGGCTGATCCAGGAGAACCAGGACTTCGATCTTCTCCGGCCCGCGGAGGCGGCCGACCAGATCCCGGTGCCGCCGTGGCTCCGCGTCCTGTGGCGCAAGAGCCATCCGAAGATGGAGATCCGGGCGGGCGACCCGACCGGCGGCTATCCGTTCGTCCTCAAGGAGATCCACGAGTGGATGCTCTCCCACCAGGACCTCGTCCCCGGCTTCCCCGAGCCCGATCTCATGGTCGACGCCGCGGTGTCCGTCGGCACCTCGGAACGGCGGATCTCGTCGCAATTCAACACCCGCAGCGAGTCCGACGTCCGCATCAACTTCTGGAACCCCTCCGAGGTCATCGCCGCCTCGAACAACCTGGAGGGATCGGGCCAGCAGGCGCAGTACTACTCGACCGACGGCGGCGAGACCTGGGGCGAGACCACGCTCCCGCGCGTCGCCCAGGACTCCTTCCACTCGGACCCCACCGTCGACTGGACGTCCGACGGCACCGCCTGGTCCACGACCATCGGCATCACCAGCAGTGGTGACGCTCTCCGCCTGCGCCTCTACCGGTCGACCGACAACGGCGCCACCTGGGTCTTCGACAGCACCCTGGCCGGCAACCAGAGCGAGACCGACAAGCAGATGATCTGGGTCGACCACAGCGCCTCTTCGCCCAATCTCGACACCCTGTACGCCATCTGGCACAACGGCCGGCCGGTCTACATGAACCGCAAGAAGCGCAGCGGCACCTGGGGCACGCCCCTCAAGGTCAGCGGCGCGGAGACGACCGGCACCGGCATCGGCTCCGACGTCAAGACCAATAGCGCCGGCGTCGTCTTCGGCTTCTGGCCCGATACGGGCAGCCGCAAGATCTACATGGTGAAATCGACCAACGGCGGCCAGTCCTACTCGAAGCCGAAGGCGATCGCCTCCACCTTCGACAGCTTCGACATCGGCGTCCCCTCCATGAACGGCCGCCGCGCGCTGATCTACGTCGCGGCCGGCACCTGGAAGAAAGGCACCAAGAACCTGGTCTACGCCGTCTGGGCCGACCTCTCGGGAGCGGCCAACTGCCGCGCCCCCAACAACGAGCCCGGAAGCAACACCGCGTCGGCGTGCAAGACCCGCATCTGGTTCACCCGGTCCACCGACGGCGGCACGACCTGGAGCGCCAAGAAGATGATCAACAACCAGGCCGGCAAGAGCGATCAGCTCAATCCCTGGCTGGCGGTGGACGAGACGACCGGCACGCTCGCGGTGATCTACTACGACACGGCCGGCGTCCCGCGCACGAAGACGCACCTCTGGTACCAGTCCTCCTACGACAACGGAGCGACCTGGACCGCGCCCTTCCGGGTGACCTCGCAGCCGACCGACGAAACCGCCTCCTCCGCCGACGGCGGCAACCAGTACGGGGACTACAACGGCCTCTCCGCCTGGGCCGGCACCTTCTTCCCCATCTGGACCGACCGCCGCGAGGGAGGCAACGAGCAGATCTGGACCGCCGGCCTGGTCGACCAGAAGCCGCCCGCGGCGCCGGAGGTGCCGTAGGCGGCGACGGCAACGGTCCTACTCGTCCTGCGGCCGCCAGGCGTCCCGGACGACCGTGACCGTGCGCTGTACCCCGTCCCGGTCGACCACGATCTCGACCGGTGTGCCGGTGTAGCCGAAAAGGGCGGTGTAGGCATCCAGCTCACCGGTCACCGCCCGACCTCCGATCGATACGATGAATTGCTTCTCGCGCAGGCCGGCCCGCGCGGCCGGCGAATTCTTCTGAACCTCGGCGATCCGCACCCGGCCTTTCTTGATGTCGAAGACGAGGCCGGTCCAGCCGACCACACGGGGTGAGCCGCTCGCCGGGAGAGCCTTGGCCGCGGGCGCCGGAGCCGGCGGGACCTGGGCGGCCAGACGGTCCACGGCGACGAGGCAAAGCAGGGCGAAAACGATCCGTTGTGCACGCATGATGGTCTCCTTTCATTCCCCTTCGATCTGTTCCTGGAAAAGCTCGGTGAGCTCGCCGTAGTTGTCCTCGAGATCCTCCGCGGCCAGGCTGGCGACGTCGCCGCCCCACAGAGTCATGTACCCACCGCCAACCCCATAGCCGTTGAAGTGGGCCACCGGCTGTCCCGTGTGCGCATCGGCGAAATCGACCTGGATGTAGAGCCTGGACTTGCCGGCGCCGAAGCCCACGAGGGCGCGCAGGGCTTGCGATCCATGCTCGAGCGAGAGGTGCGTTGTCGCCCGCAGGGCCGGCACCTCTGCCGGAAGGTCCGCCGGAACCACCGAGACCAGGGCCGAAAACAGACCGCTCTCCTGAAGCGCCGACAGGAGCAACTGGTCGGAGAGGGTGCGGACCTCGTCATTGGCGGCCGGCTTGTCCTTGTCAGCGTCGATGGCCGTCGGCTCGAGCACCACGACGGCGCCGTGGTACGCCGCGAGCTTGACGCCCGCGGAGGGCTGGAGGAACGTGTCCTTGCGCGGATCCTTGGCGGCGTGGGCGGCCGTTCCAGCAAGGAGCAGGACGGCTGCGAGAAGCAGGGTGGGGGTGGGGGGATGGGGAGGTTTGGGCATTGAGGGCTCCTTTCTTGGGTCGTCTGGGTTGATCCGGCGCTGAGAATTCAGCTAGTCACAGTTGCCGTCCTGGTGGGCGCAGATCTGGTCGAGCATCTGGAGGAATCGTTGATCCAGGACCGAGCTGCCGGCAAGGAAAACGCCCGGCTGGGTATAGACGTACGACATCACCCCAGCGATCAGGTTGGGGGCGTCGTTGGCTCCACCTTCCTGGCCCTCTGCCGGCTCACCGAAGTTCTGCACCCAAGGGCCACCGCTCGAGCCCTCGGTCATGTCGCTGCCGTAGAGGACGGTGGCCGCGCCGCCGCCTCTGACGCTCTGGCCACTGGAGACGTGCATCCATTGGCCTCCATCGAGGGCACCGGGGTATCCCAGCATGGTGATGTGATTGGGTTGGAGCCTCTTGGTGATCCAGCCGAGCCAGCCCACGACGTCGCCGATCCGGCCGCGCTGATTGTCCGCAAGCTCTACCAATGCATAGTCGGCGGCATTGGGAACCCGTCCTCCTCCCTTGAGCCAGGTATCGGTCGTGATGATGTAGGTGGCTTGCCATTCTCCGATCGGGTTCCCCTCGTGATAGCCGGGAAGGAAGCTCAACCTCGACACGAAGCCATCCGCTCCCCCTTGACCCAGATGGACACAATGCCCGGCGGTCAAGATGATGCGCGGCGCGATCACGGCAGCCGAGCACTCGAAGTCACCTTCGTCGGGGAAGGTCATGAACACCTTGCCGACCGCTGAATACGGATAGGCCCGGGTCGCGACGGGCGGGATTACCCGCGAACTGGTGAACTGGCCACCACCTTTGCCAATGCCGACGTTGCGCTGCGAGACCTGCCGGATTTCGACGATGCTGGACACGGTCTCCGCGTCGAGGACCTGGACGCGTGGCATGCGGTCGACGATCGGCGCCCTTCCGGGCCGGCTGACGATTGGGCTGTTGTCCTCCTTCTGCGGTGCCGCCTCCACCTCGACCTCCTGCCCGGCAGCGGTCTCGTCGAAGACCGGCATGGCAAGGGGCTCGGCCAGGTGGTAGGGGAAGGGCTCGGAGGAGGGCTTCAGGGCATGCCCCAACTGCGCCTCCAGGGAGGCGGAGCCGAGGGTGAAAGCCGTCACGGCGAGCAACAGGGCGAACGTCAGCGAGCGGTTCTTGGTCGGTTTCATGGCATCTCTCCTTTGGGGTTCGCTGGGATTGATCCCGTGCTCGCGGTTTCGGGTGAGTGGGTGCGGGACTCACCCGAAATCGGGTTGACGGGATCAATCCGGCCTGGACACCAAGGCCAGAGCACCGCGGCCGGTCTCTTCCGGCGATCGGGCTGGCCTCCCACATTCCTCGAAGGGAGGATCTGACCATGAACGCAAAGCAAGAGATCGCGGCCCGCGTGCCCACGCGGCGAGGGCTTGCCCGAAATGCCTTGTTTCTGAGTCTGCTGGCTCTCTTCGGCACCGTCGAGGCCGGGTGGGGGCAGACCCAAGGTACCACCGGAGGCTCGAACGTCTCGTTTACCTTCGACTTCGGTCCGCCAGGAGCCCGGAGCCTGGGAATGGGAGGCGCGTTTCTTGGTCTCGCTGATGACGCCACGGCTGCCTACACCAACCCGGCCGGCTTGACCAACCTCACCGTGGGGGGGCCGGAAGTGGCAATGGAGATTCAGAGTCGGAACGTAACGGAGGTTCACTCGACTGAAGACCATGCCCTCGGAAGCCCCAGCGGTTATGGGATCGACACGCGAGCGGAGCCCTTCCTCCAGAAGGACGAGGGGCAAACGACGGGTCTCTCGTTTCTCTCCGTCGGTTATGTGCTTCCAGGAGGAGCATCCCTGGCCTTGTACCGCCACGAGCTGTTGAGTTTTCGGATGAGATCGGAATCACAGGGGCTCTTCCTCGGTCCGCTAAATGGCTTGTACATCCGGACCCCTGCCTCGCAGCTTGTCCAGGATGCAACGGTGGTAAATCTCGGCTTGTCTGGAGCTTACGAAGTCCAGGTACCCTTCACTCCCTGGAAGGATTCCCTCTCGCTCGGCGTGGGCGTGTCCCTCTACCACCTCGACCTTCTGTCGCGCGCGGATCGATACTTGCAAAACCCAGCTTGTGGATGCGTTCTTGATCGGGGTCCGGACGGCTTTTTCGGCCCAAACCTGTTTTTGGGCGACCTCTATACTGGCAGCGAGGAGGAAGTGGGGGACGATAACGACATCCGCTTCTCGCTGGGGGTGCTCTGGAAAATCGGCGAAAGGGAGCGATGGCGCCTGGGAGGAGTCTACCGGCAAAGCCCCCGATTCTCGACCAGAAAATTCACTCTCTCCGACTCTGGGGAGATCACGGATACAGGCGTCGGAAGCTTCACGATCCCGGACAGCTATGGCGTCGGTGTGGCCTACAGTACGAACGAAGGTCGGACGAAGGTAGCTCTCGACTACAACCGGATCCGTTACTCGCAGCGCCGAGCCGAGCTCGTCAAATCGGTCAAGGGAGGTCTCCCACAGGAAGTACTCGACTTTTTCGACCTGCGCTTCGAGATCAAGGATTCGGATCAACTCCACCTCGGTTTCGAGCAGGTCTTCCCTATCCTCGAACCGGATTTGATTGGTACCCTGCGCCTGGGTGCTTGGCGGGAGCCAGCCCACGAGTTGGAGTACGTCGGTAGCAGCCCGATTTTCAGAGATTTGGCCGGTCCTGCCCTGGGAAAAGCCCAGAACCACTTTGCCGTGGGCTTGGGAGTGGTCCTCAAGGAAAACGTGGAGGTGGATGTCGCTGCGGATTTCTCGGACCTGCGCGATACAGTCTCTGTGTCGATCGTCAAGTTTTTCTGACCCGGCTGAGCGGTTTTCCCCGGGTGTGCCGGTCGTGATCTCGCCACGGCAGGGCCGTAGAGACGCCCCAGTAGGATGGCACGCCCCAGCCGTGACCACGACGGCCGGGGCGTCTCCATGGCCCCGGACACCACGACCGCCGCCAGTACGCCCGGCCCGTTTCCTGCAAATCATCCGAATGCCGGCATCAGGCCCCGGCCCCATGCTGATGGACCGCCGGTTCCGCGTTTGTTCCGTCCGTAACGATGTGCCCTGCGGATGCGGATTCAACGTGCTGCGGGCGTCCGTGGTCGTTGGTGCCTTGGAGACGCCCCGGCCGTCGTGGTCACGGGAGGGGCGTGCCATCCTACTGGGGCGTCTCTACGGAACGGCGGTGGCGAGATCGGGCGGCTCCGGCGTGGTATCGTTGCGGGCGATTTCATTGGGGGGATCATGGCGCCACCGCTGTTCCGGAACCGGTTCAGGGTTCCTTCGACACGCATGCGGGGTTGGGACTACCGCTGGCCCGGAATCTATGCGGTGACGATTTGCGTTCTGGATCGGGTCTGCTGCCTGGGCGATGTGGTCGAGGGCGAAATGGTACGGTCCCGGTTCGGAGAGATGGCCGCGGAGGAATGGCTGCGGATTCCCGAGACCCATCCCCATGCCGTCCTCGACGAATGGATCGTCATGCCGGACCACGTCCACGGTATCCTGGTCTTCCAGGGCGAGGTCGGATCTTCGCAGAATGGCCCCCTTGCCGCCGGATCTCTCGGCGCCGTGGTCGGTCAGTTCAAGCAGCGGTCCAAAAAGAGAATCCGCTCCAGGCAGTGTCCCAATTTCGCCTGGCAAGAGAGGTTCTTCGATCAGATCCTGGTCGACGAAGACGAGCTGGAACGCTATCGCGTCTACATCCGCGAGAATCCCCGCCGTTGGCGCCCATCCTAGCCACACCGTCCTCTCGCCACGACAGGACCGTAGAGACGCCCCAGTAGGATGGCACGCCCCTGCCGTGACAGCGACGGCCGGGGCGTCTCCCATGGCCCCGGACACCACGAACGCCGGCAGCACGCCCGGCCCGATCCATACCATTCGGTGGCGAGATCGTGGGCGTGCTGCGGGTGATTACGCGGCCAGGGCCTTGGCTTTCATTTCTTCCTGGCAGTTCTTGCGGATGCGTTTCAGATCCTTGAACCGTTTGTTCTCCTTGATGACTCTCTGCACTTCCGAGACCTGGAGCTCCCGCAGGGCTTCCCCGTATCGGTCCAGATGGTAGAGGACCAAGCCGAGGTGGTAATGAGGGAGGTATTCGGTGTAGCGCATCCCCTGGAGATGGACGCTCCCCCCTTCGAGGGAATTCTTTTCGATCGCTTCGCGGAGCTTCGTCTCGGCCTTGTCCCAATCGCGCAGGCTGACCCAGCGCATGGCTTCGCGGTAGAGGTCCTTCGCGGCGTCGGCGTTCTGTTCGTTCTCGTTGGGAAGGCAGTTGACCGGAACCCATTTGTTGATCGCGGCCAGGATCTGGTCGATGGGCAGCGCGCGGCCTCCGGGCGTGCTTTTGTCTTCGGATGCCTGGACGTTCAAGCCGATCCACGCGCCGGCTTCGTCGAACAGGGGGCCGCCGGAAAAGCCTTCCCCGATCGCCGCGGAATGTTGGATCAGCTCGCCATCGCTCTGGAGGAGGTCACCGGGACGGGCGGCCCAGCTTTCGGACGTGGCCTGCATGTAGCCGATGGCCTGGATCTTGTGCGGCTGCGTGGCGGTGGAGAGC
>Ga0209682_10000541_pt1 | contig 13094 bp, 10 predicted proteins | sample DOMMetBare2Fresh_2_FD_187471 | JGI IMG/M metagenome (GOLD analysis project Ga0209682, IMG submission 187471) | Wetland sediment microbial communities from St. Louis River estuary, USA, under dissolved organic matter induced mercury methylation -... | ecosystem: Environmental > Aquatic >...
TCGACGAAGGGACCACCCTCTACAAGGGCACGCCCTTCCATCCGAGCGGCGAGGCGGACATCGTGACCAACGACGGCACGAGCTGCTTCTTCCAGAACAATTCTTCAGTGGCCGAGGAGGTCTTCACCCACGAGCTCGGCCACACCCTCGGGCTCGGGCATTCGCGGACCCGGGAATCCATCATGTGGCCCAGCGCCCACAACGACGGCCGCGGCGCCCGGCTCCACGGCGACGACCTGGCCGCGATCGCCTCGCTCTACACCGCCGGCGGCGGAGGGCCGACCGGCCCGGCGGCGCCCACCGAGCTGGTGGCGAAGTCGGTGGCCGCGACCACGGTGACCCTGGGCTGGAAGGACAACGCCACGGACGAGACCAGCTTCCGCCTGGAGCGCAAGATCGGGAACGGCTCGTTCAGCGCGATCCAGACCCTGGCGGCCAACACGGTCGAGACGGCGGTCAATGCGCTGACCCCCGGGACCACCTACTCGTTCCGCGTGCGGGCCTCCAATACCTCCGGCAACTCGGGCTACAGCAACGTCGTCCAGGTGCAGACCCCGGCGACCAGCACCCTGGCCGCGCCCACGGGCCTGGCCGCTCTCGTCCGCTCCGGCAACGAAGCGCATCTCACCTGGAGCGACAAGTCTACCGGCGAGACCGGTTTCCGCATCGAGCGCTCGGCGGCGGGCGGCGCCTTCCAGGAGATCGGCAGCACGGCCGCGAACACCACCGGCGCCTTCGTCCGCGGGCTCACCCCCGGCACCGCCTATCAGTTCCGCGTCCGCGCGGCGGGCACGAACAGCACGTTCTCGCCCTACAGCAACACCGCCGCGGCCACGACCACGACCGCGGAGCCGCAGCTCTGCGCCACCAGCGGACCGGCCGTCTGCCTGAACAGCGACCGCTTCCTGGTGGAAGTCGATTGGCGCACCGGCACCACGTCCGGCCACGGCACGCTGGCCCGCCAATCGGGAGAGTCGGCGACCGTCTGGTTCTTCGACCCCACGAACGTCGAGCTGATCGTCAAGGTCCTGGACGGCAGGCCGGTCAACAACGCCTTCTGGGTCTTCTCTGGAGCGCTCACCAACGTCGAGTACTGGATCAAGATCACCGACCTCATCACCGGCGAGGTGCGTGTCTGGCACAACCGGTCCGGCCAGATGCGGAGCCTGGCCGACACCCAGGCCTTCGTGGAAACCGGCGCACCGGCGACCGATTCGGTGCTCCCCAACCGTGAGCTGACCGGCGCCGCGCCGGTACCGGCGGTGACGCTCTCGAACGAAACGCCCGGCGGCTCCTGCGTCGACAGCGCCACCGCCCTCTGCCTCGCCGGCCGCTTCCGCGTCGAAGCACGCTTCAAGAACGGCGGCACCGAAACCGCGGCCGGCGCGATTCCGGACAGCAGCAACACCGGCTTCGTCTGGTACTTCACCGCCTCGAACATCGAGATGGTCGTCAAGGTCCTGGACGGCCGCCCCCTCAACGGCAAGTTCTGGGTCTTCTACGGCGCCCTCTCGAACGTCGAGTCCTGGGTCCGCGTCACCGACACCCAGACCGGCCTGGTCCGCGAGTACCACAACCTCCCGGGCAACCTGGGGACGCTGGCGGATACGTCGGCGTTCTGAGAAAGCCCGGGAATCTCCACCCGCCCTCCGGCCGGGGCGGGTGGATTTAGCCCTAAACTGGCGCGCATAGTTCCATTGCGGTAACTTGCCATCCGTGGCATCCTGCTGCCATGAAGCTCGACCGCCTGTTGGAGATCGTGGGGGACGAGCCCGTCTTCGAAGCCGGTCTTCTTCTGGCAGGAGACGTCGATCCGGCCGACGTCCGCCGCCAGCTTTCCCGCTGGGTGGAGGCCGGGAAGCTGGCCCAGCTCCGCCGGGGTCTCTACGCTCTGGCGCCGCCCTACCGGAGGGTCCAGCCGCACCCCTTTCTGGTCGCCAACCTGCTGGTCCGCGGTTCCTACGTCAGTCTTCAAGCTGCCCTGGCCCATTACAGCTTGATCCCGGAATACGTCCCCGTGACCACGAGCGTCACCCCGGGCCGCCCCGGCCAGTGGGACACGCCGTTGGGGAGCTACCTCTTCCGGCACCTCCGGAAGGACCTGCTGACCGGTTTCCGCCGCACCCTCCTCGCCGGAGGGCAAGAGGCCCTCGTCGCCACCCCCGAAAAGGCGCTCCTCGACCTCCTCTACCTGGAGCCGGACGCCGACACCGAGGAGTACCTGAACGAGCTGCGCCTCCAGCACCTGGAGGTGCTGGATCTGGAGGAGCTGCAACGCCTGGCGGAGCAGTTCGGCAAGCCCAAGCTCCTGCGCGCCGCCACGCGGGTGGCCTGGATGGCGGCGACGGAGGCCGCGGAGTACCAGCCTTTGTGAGAAGCGATCTGAACGACCTCCTCCGCGGTAGCGGAAGCCCCACCGAGAGCCGGAACCTGCTCCGGGAGCTTCTCCAGGCGCGGATCCTGTCGTCCCTCCAGCGCGCGGGAGCGATGATTCCGCTCGCCTTCCAGGGCGGCACCGCCCTGCGCTTCCTCTACGCGATCCGCCGCTACTCGGAGGATCTGGACTTCGCCCTCGAGCGGCCCGGCCGCGGCTACGACTTCCGTTCCTACCTGGAGAGAGCGCAAGCCGACCTGCGGCAGGAGGCCTTCGAGACCGAGGTCAAGGTGAACGACCAGAAGATCGTGCACAGCGCCTTCGTCTCCTTTCCAGGCCTGCTCTTCGAGGCCGGGCTTTCCCCTCATCCCAACGAGAAGCTCTCCGTCAAGATCGAAGTCGACACCCATCCACCGGCAGGCGCCGTTCTCGCCACCAGCGTCGTCCGCCGGCACGCCACCCTCCAGCTTCAGCACCATGACAAAGCCTCCCTGCTGGCCGGCAAGCTCCACGCCATCCTCCAGCGCTCCTACCCGAAGGGCCGCGACGTCTACGACCTGATCTGGTACCTGAGCGACCGCTCCTGGCCGCCGCCGAATCTCGTGCTGCTCAACAACGCCCTGGGGCAGAGCGGCTGGACGGGGGACGCGCTGACCGAGGGGACCTGGAAAGGGCACGTGGCAGAGAGGATTCGAGCGATCGATTGGGAAAGGGTCCAGGGGGATGTCCGGCCGTTTCTCGAGGACGCCGGAGAGCTCGGGATCGTCACGCGCGAGAATGCGTTGCGGCTGCTGGTCGGGTGACGACCGGGAGAGGCGTGCGCCTTTCAGCTCTCCCGGCTCGGCCGCTTCCTGACCTCGCCCGGCTCCGTACCCTTTCGCCCTTCATGGGTGCTCCCACAGCGGGGCACCTGAAACGCCGCCAGATTCAGCGGCAGGGCGTTGCCCAAGGTGACTTGTTTTTCTTAGCCATACACACAGACGGTGACTTGTTCCATCCGATTGCGAACACCTTCAGGAGTTTTCCTTGCCTGACTATGGCACTCCCTGGTACACTGATGGTGTACTCGCGGAGAGTTCCTACTCTCAAGCAACAATCGGAGACTGGAAATTCTCCAATGAAAAAAACTGACCTGGCCTCACTCGTAAGAAGGCATCGCCTGCTCGACACGGCGATTACACCCCGCCGGGATCAGTTCCTGTCAGACTGGAACTGCGAGAATCCATTTTTCGACCGACTGCTTGGCCCCAAGTTGCTCGATCTAGCCACCGAAAGGCAATCAGGTGGCTATATATATTTTGATGATGACCGTTCAATCCTGCAATCCATATGCGATTTCCACCTGAGATGTGAAGGTCTCAAATTTTCGCGCTCTAGCGTTATAGCAGGCCCAGGGTCGAGTTCATTTTTAGCAGTGTTTAGCCTTTGGCTTCGAAAGACCGGGATTACGGATATATGCTACCTCCCGCCTCTTTATCACACATTCCATTTTCTACTCGACACGCTCGATATCAGCGTCAGACCCGTATCACAAAAGCATGCATTTGAAGCAGGCTGCACCCTGGAGTTACCATTCCGCCGCACAGCTTTATTGCTATGTGATCCGATTTGGTATGCAGGCAAGCCTGTTCCCGATGAGCACATCGGCGTGATAGCAGATTGGCAGCGCAAGACAGGGTCCATAGTCTTCGTTGATGGTTCCTTTCAATACATGAAGTGGGCCGGGAACCAAGGTGAGAACACAGCCCTATTTGATCCTGAGCTGACGTTTCGACTTATTTGCCCGGCTAAGGCCCTAGCAATACCATTCTACCGCTTTGCGTATCTTCTGCACCCCGAGGCGGCTCACGCCGACCTTTTGTTCTTGTACGAAAGCGTTATCGGTGGCGCAAGCGTGGCTGACTTGACCTTCGCTCATCGCGCATTGCAGGTCCTTGGCGGCGACGCCGATTCTCGTTTGATGCCAGATTATTTCCGCACGATTTACTTACAACTGCTTGAGCGCAAACTAATTTCGACCAGAATTGTACCTGAATGTGGATACTTCGTCTTCGCCGTTCCCTCTACCAGGCCACCAGATGAGATAGTTATGGATCAATCCTACTTTGAGCTCGAAGGCTATCCTGATCATTGTCGCGTCAACCTTATGGCCGCGCGACGCATCTACTTACTCCCGTTCTAAGCAGTGAACGATCGGCTATCGGAGAAGGCGCCAAAAATGAAGCGTTCTGACACGCGGGAACTAGCGCGTCAAGTGCATTGACGTCGTCGACTTATTGAGGGCCTCGCTGAGCTGTGGACGGGCGCGACGCAATAGGCTTGAGTCTCTCAAGTCGGCGTGATAGATGAGGCCTGCGCGCCTATGCGGCTGCAAGTACTTCATCCCCAGGCTCTGACATAGCCCGACTCCTTCGGGAGTAAATGCATTCGCACAGACTCGCCTGACATAAATGCCTGACTCGGCGAGCTCCTCAAGTCGATCGAAGAGAGCGTCTAGCAACAGGCGATTCACCCTGAAGCCGCGGCACCTCTTTTCTACCGCAAAAATAATGAAATATATGTCAATTACTCCGGGGGCGCAAAGGAAAGTTATCTTATCAACGGTAATCTCGCCATCCTCCAGCTCGCCGCGCATACTCCTCGCAAATAAATCACCCGGCAAGGCCTCGAAATGCCAGTAACCGACTATATCTCCGGCTCTGTCAACGGCGAAGGAATATCCGTCAGGGTTACTCTCGGCAACTAGGCCCCATTGATCAGCCTCGCCCTCGGATTCCACATCTAATCCCGCCACACAATCATAGTCCAGCCGTTCTAAGCGTTTCTTGATATCAGTGGTTGACCAGCCTAGTGCGCGCAGTTCTCTGAGAGATTTACTGGTAAGGCTCTCACCCAAGAATCGAGCACCGCCAGCGTTGCTGTCCGAGTTCTTGTACAGCACTGGAATGAGGTTCCCAGGCAGGCCCGCAAGCTCAATCGCATTACACCCAAAACGAAAGGCACTCTCGTACGATTCACCGGCAGCGATTGCGTCATAGAATCCTATTGCAAACTCAACCGCGGCACCGTCTCCTATCTCTCGACTCATGCCAATAACGTACTCGATGTGGTTAGCGATTGCCTTGGCTTGAAACTCTGAGAGGCAGGCATTGAGGATAACACACCTTACTTGAGTTGAGAAGAGTTTGAACAGCCCAGCGACAGCGCTGGTTGAAACAAGCTGGCTTCCACCTCGATCGTCTTCAAGTACTAGACCTTCCTCGCCAGTGCCGTGACCGCAGAAATGGACGATGCTGGGGCGGTGCTCCAGCAAAGAGCGTCTCACGTCGCGAGGCCTGACAGCCCAATCCTGACGAATATGAAAACCCTTACGGCCGCTCCGCAGCAGCCCAGACTGAATCTCGCGTACCTCCCTATCGAGCCGTAGAGACGGTGTGCCCTTGGGGTTGGCCGCGAGAACCAGAATGCTGGTTTTGTTGCTCATTTCGAACCTTACTTGTCTTCGCGGCAAAGTTCTCTCGGCTCGTCTCGCCGCCAGGTATTCCAGTTCCCGATCGTTGTTCTTCGGAAGTGAAATTTCCCCGCGAATACTACTCAACCATACCAGGGCATGCCATAACCAGGCAAGGGCGCTCTTGAAGGTGTTCGGAGTAGCCGAAGGGGCGAGTCGCGGACTGTTGTCGAACCAAGAGCTCTTCACCCCGCCCGGAACCGCCGCCGCGGATGCCGCCCTTCGAGCACCCGCCGCTGCGCCCCCGCACCGACCTCCGTGTAGATCTGGGTCGTGGAGATCGACCGATGACCGAGGAGTTGCTGGATGAACCGGATGTCCACTCCTTCTTCCAGAAGCAGTGTGGCCGTGGAGTGCCGGAGCATGTGTGGGGTCACATGGAGGAGCACGCCGGCTTCCCGGGTGTGGCGGCGCAGCGCGGTGCGGACGGTCTGCTCCGAGAGGCGGGTGCCGCTCCGGTTCCGGAAGAAGGGCGGCTCCCCCTCCTCGTCCTCCTCCCAGAGCGCGGCGTACTCCTTCACCGAGGCGAGAGTCTCCTCGTCACAGACCTGGAGGAGCCTCTCCCTTCCGCCCTTCCCCAGAATGCGCACCCGGCCTTGGCGGAGGTCGACGTCCAACTTCTTCAAGCCGCAGATCTCTCCGACCCGGGCTCCCGTGGCGAAGAGGAGTTCGATGACGGCGATGTCCCTGACGAGGACGTGGTAGCCGTGGGTGTCCTTCTTCTTCCAGCCTCTCTTGAGGCGATAGAGGTGGCGGAAGAGCTTCTCCAGGTCGGCCAGAGAGACGCTCCTCGGCAGGCGGCGGGTCTCCTTGATCCGCACCTCCATCTTGCGGAAGGGGTTCACCGCAACGGCGTCTTCTCTCTCCAGGAAGTGGATGAAGGCCTTCAGGGTCGCCACCTTCCGCTTGACGCTCTTCTCGGCCAGATGGTCGAAAAGGCTCTTGATGTAGCCCCGCAGGGCCGTCTTGTCGATCCCGGCGATCTCGGTGACCGCGGGCTCCCCGGCGAGGTGCTCGGAGAACTGCCGCAGGTCGATCGCGTAGGCCTTCAGCGTCTTGGGGCTGAGGTTCTTCTCGTACTGGCAGTGGAACAGGAACTGGGCGACGGCCTCTTCTATCGTCATCTTGCCTCCGGCTGGGAACGGCCGGACAGGATGATAACCTTGATGGAGGAAAGGCTGGGGCGGAAAATGACGGACAGGGGGAAGAGGCTTGGCTGGTGGTCGCCAGAGTCCGCTTCTCAGATGCCGAGCTGGTCCTCTACGATCCGAGGGCCGTGACGATCGAGGATTCCGCGGCGCAAGGGGAGCAGCGCCACATCTCCATCGGCCTGGATGCCGTGGGACGCATCCTGGTGGTGGTGTACACCTACCGCGGCGAAGACGCTCGGTTGATTTCGGCTCGTCTCGCGACCCGAAGGGAGAGGAAGTACTATGAAGAAGGAATACGATTTTAGCGACGGCAAGCGCGGCCCGGTGATCCGGCCGAAAGGCAAGACCCGGATTACGATCTATCTCGACGATGACGTCCTGGAAGCCTTTCGGGAAAAGGCCGATGCCTCGGGCGTTGGCTATCAGCCGATGATCAATCAAGCGTTGCGCGAGCACCTCGACCGCTCGGCAGCCCCGGTCGACGAAACGACTCTGCGGCGGATCTTGCGGGAAGAGCTGCGCGCCGCCAGTTGAGCTGAGCTCGTGGGCCCAAGCACTCCCGCCTCCTACCCCCCCAGCCCCTCCAGCGGATTGAACGGCGCCTCCTTGTACCCCACCGGGGGCTCGTAGGTGCCGGGCGCAGCTTCGCGGGTGTCGATGGCCACCAGCTCTTCGCGGGTGTTGAAGCGGGCTCCCATGGCTTCGACGCGCTCTTCGCGGAGCACGGGGAAGCCTTCCATCTTCTCCAGGGCGCTGACCCAGGACTCGCTGCCGGGTTGGAGGGCGGCGAGGGTGGCGGCGAGGTGGTTCAGGGCGGACCAGTTGGGGACGTCTTTGCTCACCCAGAGGGTGCTCGCGATCTTCATGCCGGTGGCGTTGGTGATGTCCATGCGGAGCTTGCGGGCGTTCCAGGTGCCGATGGTCTTGGTCTCCTGGGTGGGCTGGAGCTGGACGGTCAGCTTCATCTGCTGCGCCCAGAGGGCTCCCGCCTGCTCGCTTCCCTTGGGCATCAGGCGGACGAAGTCGACCGGCAGGGGGAGCTCGCTCCAGGTCTTGTCCGCATGGCGGATGACGTAGAGCTTGTTGCGGTCGAGCCGGAGGATGGTGGAGGTCTCCCCCTCGTCGCGGCGGAGCTTGTCGGTGCTCACCCAGACCTTGATCTCGGAGTCCTGGGCCGGTTGGCTCTCGCCGGCCACCTGGAAGGCGTCCGTATGGCTCTTCAGGGTCAGCAGGGAGTCGGCGGCGGCGGGGACGGCCAGCGCCAGGAGGAGCACGGGCAGGAGAGGGAGACGTCGCGGCATCTTGGATCCTTTGATGAAGAAGCCGCAGGGTAGCACGAGTCAGGGGGTGGGGGCGGCCTCTTTCCGCCGCACGTACAGGAGCTTCTCGACCTCGGCCACCAGGTCTCCCTTCTCGTCCCGCACCTCGACCATGAAAACGGGCTCGACCTTGCCGTCGCGGTCGGCGGCGGTGCGGATCTCTTCGATTTTCTCGGGCGGGATGTGGAAGGTGGCGCGCACGGTTCCCTTGCCGGGGCGGCGGAAGCGGATGGTGGCGGCCTTGTCCCAGACGATGTAGTCGCGGCCGAGCTGCTCGACGAGGATCAGCATGAGAAAGGGGTCGCACATGGAGTAGAGCGACCCGCCGAAGTGGGTGCCGACGTAGTTGCGGTTCCACCAGCGGAGCTTCATGCGGACGTCGAAGGTGCGCAGGTCCGGAGTGGCGCGGATGCGCACGCCGGCCCCCACGTAGGGGGGGTAGATGTTGAGGAGGCGGATCAGCCAGCGGCGGTCGAAGAGGGGCATGGCAGGGGGATTCTAGCTCTCCGCGAGATCGACCTCCGCGAGATAGGCCTCTTCCAGGCTCGGCTCCACCGCCTCTCCGGCGAGGGGTTGGGCGAGGCGGGCAACGGCGCGGATCTCGATGCCTTCGAGGCGGCGGACGCGGGCGGTGATGCGGTAGCGGTGGCCGATGCCGGCCAGGGCGGCGTCGTCGATCACGGTGCGGAAGACCCGGCCGCGCGCTCTCGCGACGAGCTCTTCGGGAGTGCCGTCGAAACGGAGGCGGCCTTTGTGGAGGAGGAGGATGCGGCGGGCGGCGGCTTCGATGTCGCTGGCGATGTGAGTGGAAAAGAGCACGATGCGGTCGGCCGCCTGCTCCAGGAGGACCTGGCGGAAGCGGTTTCTCGATTCGATGTCGAGGCCGGTGGTGGGCTCGTCCACGATGAGAATGGGCGGCGCGCCGAGGAGGGCACGGGCGATGCCGATGCGCTGCCGCATGCCGCCGGAAAAATCGCGCACCTTGCGCCGGGCGTGCTCGGTCAGGTCGACGGCGGCAAGCTGGCGCTCGATCTCGGCGTGGCGTTCCCGCGGGTCGGCGAGGCCGTGCTCCCGCGCCCAATGGTCGAGGAACTGCTCGGCGGTGAAGTCCGGATAGGCGTTGAGCTCCTGCGGCAGAAAGCCGATCCGCCGGCGGTATTCGGCCAGGTTGTCGGCGGAGACCGGCACCCCCCGGAACAGGACGTGCCCGCGGGTGGGGTCGAGGAGGCCGGTGAGGACGCGCAGCAAGGTTGTCTTGCCGGCGCCGTTCGGACCGAGCAGGCCGATGATGCCGGGCTCCAGCCGGAAGGTCATGGCGGAGAGCGCCCTGAAGCCCCGGCCCGAGCCCCCCGAACCGGCATAGACCTTGGTCAGGCCTCGCACTTCGAGGGTGGAGCGCACCTCCTCCTTCCACACCGGGGGAGAGCGGCGGCGGCGCGTCTCTTCCGGATCACGTTGGCGCCAGCGGGCCGCGGCGAGGCGCAGCGGCGGCGTCACCAGGGCCGTGGCCAGGAGCACGGCTCCCGCGGCGCAGCCGGCGGCGCGGAGGGGAATCACCCAGCGGTAGCGGATCGCATCGGCCCCGAGGGTCGGCGCGGCGAGCAGGAGGACCATGGGGACGGTGGCGGCGAGGAGCCACGGGGTCTCGTGGCGGAGGGTGCGCCAGAGGCGGCCCGGTGCGTCTCCGGTGCCGGCCCCGGCCAGCTCGGCGGCAGGCGCCAGGGTGAGGGCGAGAGCGGCGGCGACGGCGAAGAGGCCGGGCTCGTCGATCTGCCCGAGGCCGGCGCGGATCACGGGCGCGGCGGCGATCAGGCCGGCCGCCAGCGGCACCAGGACGGCCAGGGCGCGGAGCGGGGCACCGAGCCGCCAGGCGGCGACGGCGGCGAGGAGCAGCGGGAGGAGCAACGCGGGGAGGGCCAGCCGCCATTGCTCGCTCTCCCAGACGGCCGGCGAGAGAGACGGGCGCTCCAGGTCGACGCCGGGTGGCAGAGCCAGGTGCGCCAGGCTGCGGTCCATCTCCTTGCGCCGGCCGAGCCGCAAGTCTTTGCTGTTCAGGGGGAGCTGGACCTCAATGGGGAGGACGAAGCGGCCGGATTGGCGGGCGATCCGCGGCTGGACGGATTCTTCGCGCAGCACGAGCGACGCCGCCGGGGCCGTGACCTGGCGGCCGAGGAGGAGGGGACGGCTGAGCAGCGTGCCGGCCGCGGGGACGTGCAGCGACGGATCGAGCGGCGCGCCGGCCGGGACGATCACCAGGGCGCGCTCGGCGCTCTCGGCGCTCCGCCGGGGAAGCGGGATCGGCGCGGGCGGCCAGCTCGCCGCGCGGAGCGCCGCCGCGAGGTCGGACGACGTCGCCGGAGTGGTCCCGGGGAGCGGGCGGAGGCTGAGCACGGCGGAGGGGGTGCCCCAGGCGGTGATCCAGTGCGCCCGGACGTGGAGCTGCCCGAGGCGGTCGAGGAGCCGGTCGTGGGCGGTCCGCAGGCCGGCGAGGTCGGCGCTGCGCAGGACGGCCCGCCAGGTGAAGCCCTCCTTGTCGGCCCGGGCGCGCTCTTCCGGATCGAGGCGCAACCCGCGGCCGCCGGTCGCCGCGAGGCCGGTGTCGATGCGCGCCGCGGCGCCCCCCGGGATCTGGTAGCGCAGGCGGGTGGCGAGGGTGGCGAGCCGGTCGGGTCGCCGGTCGGACGGCCGCACCTGGGCGACGGCGAGGGCGCGGCCGGCCTGGGCGCTGGTCCAGAAGTGGACGACCTCCGGCGTGCGGGCGAGCACCTCTTCGGCGCCGCGGAGCATCCGTTCGGCCTCCTCCAGGGTCGAGCCCTCCGGGAGGGGAAGGAAGAGGCTGAAGCTGCCGGCGTCCGGCGACAGGTCGGCGCTCTGTGGCACCAGGGCGCCACCGAAGACGACGGCCGTCACGGCGCCGGCCGTGGCCAGGCCGAGGAGGGCGGTGCCGGGGTCGCGGAGGGCGCGGCGCTGGAGAGACCTCACCCCCCATCCCCCTCTCCCATCGCCCAGGACGCGGGGCAGGAAAGCAGTGGCCAGGATCGCTGCGGCGGCGGCGAGAAAGAAGGCGCGGGCCGGCTCGCCGAGCAGGGGCTCGAGGTCGGGACCGGCGAGGGTGAGCGCCGCGGGGACGGCCGCGGCAGCGGCGAGAGCCGTCCCGGCGAGGGCCGCGAAGCCTTTCCCGGGAGGGCGCACGAGGCGGAGCGCCGCTCCCGGGAGAGCCGCGGCCACACCGAGGGCGAGGGCAGGGAGGGTGAGGACGTGGAGCGGCAGGCCGGCGAGCCAGAAGGCGTTGGCGGCGGCTGCCGTCCCCGCCGGGATGGCCAGGGCGAGCGACAGGGCTCCGGTGCGGCCTGCCAGCTTCCCGCCCAGGATGGCCGCCACCAGGGAAGCCAGCAGAGCGCCGAGGAGGAGCCGGGTGAGGAGGATGCGGAGCGGCTCGGCCTCGCTCATGTCCACGGCGCCGCGCAGGCCGGCCGGGAGGGCGGCGACGCGTTCGCGCAGAGCGCCGTCGGTGGCGAGGAGCGGCGCGCCATGGGACCGGGCGACGATCAGCGCGAAGGCGGGTTGCCCGCGATAGCGGACGCGCACGGGTGGCGTGGCGCGCCGTTCGCGGATCGTCGCCAGTGAGCCCAGGGGGAGGGTGCCCCCGGCGTCCCGGGTGAGGACCGGGAGGAAGGCGAGGGCCGCGGGGCCGGTGGGCGGCGAGACGACCGGGACGTCGCGGTCCCCGCGGCGGACGTGCCCGAAGACCGGTGCGCCGAGCGCATGCTGCACCGCGGCGCGGACGTCCGCGGCGGTCCCCCGCGGATCGAGGAGGCCCGCGGCCAGCTCGACGCGGACCTCCTCACGGCCGGTGCCCAGGACCTCGACGGCGCGGACGCCGGGGATGGAGCGCAGGGTTTCGGCGGCCCGTTCGGCGTCGGCCTCCCGGCGCGCCCCCAGGAGCCAGACGATGGCGAGGAGCTCGCCGTCCTGGCGGTCCGCGGGCTCGACGCGGAGCGCGGCGCCCGGTGGCAGGCGGCGGCGCAGGTCTTCGAGCTCGGCTTCCAGGCGCGCCGCCTTGCGGCCGGGATCGGTCCCCGGCGCGAACCGCACGCGCAGCTCGGCGCCCTCGGGCCGCACCTCGCCGTCGGTCCCGCGCACCCGGCCGAGGGAACGGATGGCGCTCTCGATCGCCTCGACCTGGTCGCGCGCCACCTCCGCCGGGTCGCGCGCGTCGGGCAGCCGCAGGCTCACGGTGAGCTCGGGAAAGCTCTGCCGGGGAAGGTAGTCCAGGGGCAGCCGCACCAGGGCGGCGACTCCCAGGACGAGCAGGGCCACCGTGGCGAGGAGGAGTCTCACCGGCGCCCCTTGGTGAACGCCCGTTGCAGCACCGGCACCAGGAGGAGAGAGGCGAACGTCGAGGTCACCATGCCGCCGGAGACCGCGGTGGCGAGCGATTGCCGCAGCTCCGCGCCGTCGCCGCCGAGGAGCGCCAGCGGCAGCATGCCGGCGAGAGTGGTCAGCGTGGTCATCACGATCGGCCGGTAGCGCTCGGCCCCGGCATGGCGCAGCGCCTCGTCCAGCGGCTCGCCGGCGCGGCGGTGCTCCTCCGCCCGGTGGACGATCACGATGGCGTTGTTCACCACGATGCCGCCCAGGAGGATCAAGCCCAGGAAGGAGAGGACGTCCAGGCTCTTCCCGGTCAGGAGGAGGAGGCCGAGCGCGCCACCCAGGGCCACCGGGACGGTGGACATGAC
>Ga0209682_10000542_pt1 | contig 13094 bp, 9 predicted proteins | sample DOMMetBare2Fresh_2_FD_187471 | JGI IMG/M metagenome (GOLD analysis project Ga0209682, IMG submission 187471) | Wetland sediment microbial communities from St. Louis River estuary, USA, under dissolved organic matter induced mercury methylation -... | ecosystem: Environmental > Aquatic >...
GGGTTCCGCCAACAAGGCCCGGATCTTCGGCAGCGCGGCCTGGGCGGCCGTCTCCCCCTCCAGGATCGCCTCGTGGCGCTTCGTGAAGTCGCCGGAATCGATGCGGTCCACCTTCGGCTGGATGACCACGTCGGCCCGGGAGAGCTGGGCTGCGGCGATCTTCGAGTACATCACGTTGATCGACTGGAAGATCGTGTCCAGCGTCGTCCCGGGGGTGACGCCGGCGGCCCCCCCGGTGATGTCGACGGCGATCACCACGTCCGCCCCCATGCGGCGCGCGGCATCCACCGCCACCGGGCTCACCACCCCGCCGTCCACGTACGTCCGGTCGCCGATCCGCACCGGCCGGAAGACGCCGGGGATGGAGCAGCTCGCGCGCACCGCCGCGCCCGTGTTCCCCTTCCCGAACACCATCTCCTCGCCGGAGCCGATGTCGGTGGCCACCGCGTAGAAGGGAACCCGCAGGTTCTCCATCGTCGTGCCCCGGAGCATCCGGTTGACGTACGCCTCGAGCTTCTCCCCCTTCACGAACCCGTTGTCGGGAACGGTCCAATCCACGAGCTCCCCCTTTTCGAGCCCCATGGCGATCTTCTGCAGGTCGTAGGCGGGATAGCCGTAGGCGTACAGGCTCCCGACGAAGCTCCCCACGCTGGTCCCCACGATCATGTGGACGGGAACGTGGTTTGCTTCGAGCACCTTCAGCACCCCCACGTGGGCGAACCCCTTGGCCGCCCCGGCCCCCAGCACGAGGGCCAGCTTCACCGCCTTGCGCGGCGGCTCGACGGGGATCGGCGTCACTTCGCGCCCCGCGCACGAGGCGAGCAGAAGGAGCAGGAGCGATGAGAGGACGCCGTGCAGGGAGCGTCGAAAGGACATCCGCAACCTCCGGTCACGCGAACAGGGTCGGGCGTCCCTCCGCCGAGGGGAAGCCGCCGACGATCAGTTCCGAAAGAAGGGATTTCGCGGCCAGGACGGCGGGAACGACGGCGTCTCCCATCGCGATCCGCGCGGCGATCACCGCGGCAAGGGCGCATCCGGTGCCGTGCGGGTCGCCGCGACGGGCGCCGATCGGCGGAAGGAGCGTGGTCTGCCCGTCGGAAAAGACGATGTCCGTTCCCCGGCGTCCCCTCCACGGGAAGTGCCCCCCCTTGAGGACGACGGAGGCCCCGGTCCGTTCGGAGAGTTCTCCCGCGGCCACCGCCGCGTCGGCGAAGGAGGCGATCCGCCGATCCAGCAACTTTTCGGCTTCGGGGAGGTTGGGGGTGAGCACCGCGGCGCGCCGGAGCAGCTGCCGATACGCGGGCAACGCGGACGAGGATAGAAGTGGCGCCCCGGAGGAGGAGCGGAGCACGGGGTCGAGGACGAGGGGAAGATCGCGGTGCGCGGCGACGAAGGAGAGGATCGCCTCCGCGGCGGCGCGGGTCCCCACCATCCCCACCTTGACGGCCCGGAGGGGGAAACTTTTCGCGGCGGCGGCAAGCGATTCATCCAGGACGTCGCGCGGGACGGACGCGAAGCGGGAGAAGGTGGCGGTGGTCTGCACCGTGAGGCACGAGACGACCGCGCAGGCGTGAACCCCGGCCGCCGCCGCCGCGCGCGAATCCATCAACACTCCCGCGCCCCCGGTCGGATCGAACCCCCCGAACGCGAGAATCACCGGAATCCCGTTCCGTTTTCCCATGGCGGTCACGGTCCCTTCCTCTTCCGGGCCTTCGGCGCCAGCCCGAGCTCTGCGGTCTTCTTCCGCAAGGTGTTCCGGTGGATCCCCAGGATCGCCGCCGCGCGGATCTGGTTCCCCGCCGTCGCCTCGAGAACGACCTTCACGAGAGGACGCTCCACCTGTCGGACGAACAGCTCGTGAAGGTGGGTCTCGGAATCGAGCGCCGGTCCGAGCCGCCGGAGGAACTCCCGGATCCGCTCCTCGACCAGCTGCTCCATCGGCGAGGAAGAGGTCTCGGGCGCGCCTTTCTCCCTGGTCAGCTCGCGCACCACGTCGTCGCGCCGCAGCAGTTTTCCCGGGGAGAGGACCGCCAGGCGCTGGACGAAGTTCTCGAGTTCCCGCACGTTCCCCTTCCACGGGCGGGCGGAGAGCTCCTCGACCGCCTCCTTCGAGAAGGAGCGCGGCGGGCGGGAGAGGACGGCGCAATATTTTTGCAGGAAAAAGTCCGCCAGCAGCGGGATGTCCTCCTTCCTCTCGGCGAGGGAAGGCACCCGCAGGGGGAAGACGTTCAGCCGGTCGAAGAGGTCCTCCCGGAACTTTCCGTCCGACACCATCTTCTGCAGGTTGCGATTCGTCGCCGCGATGATTCGTCCGCGGAATTTCCGCGGCTGGTCGGATCCCACCGGGGCGTACTCCCGCTCCTGCAGAAAACGCAGCAGCTTGGCCTGCAACCCGCCGGGCGTATCGCCGATCTCATCGAGGAAGAGGGTGCCGTCCATGGCGGCGGAAAGTTTCCCCGGGCGTGCGCTTTCCGCTCCGGTGAACGCTCCCTTCTCGTGCCCGAACAACTCCGCCTCCTGGAGGTCGCGGGGGATCGCGGGGATGTTCACCGCCACGAAGGGACCCGTTCGTCCCCCCAGGTCGTGGATGCACCGGGCGATCAGCTCCTTCCCCACGCCGCGTTCCCCCAGGAGAAGAATCGTGGCGTCCGAGTCGGCCACCTTCCCGATTTTCTGGAACACCTCGAGGAGGACGCGGCTCTTCCCCACGATCCGGGCCGAGGACCATTCTTCCCGCTCCTCGGGGCGGAAGGAACTCTCCCTGGAGGACGACTCCTGCGCCACGTTGCGCAGGAGTTCCTCGATTCGGGAGAGATCGAACGGCTTCGTGATGAACTCGGCGGCCCCCGCACGGGTGGAGCGCGCGGCGACATCGGGACGGTGGACCGCGGTCATGATGAAGAAAAGGGTGGGAGACTTCCGCGCCTGGACGCGTTCGAGCACCTCGATCCCCTCCACCCCGGGCATCCGGATGTCGACGAAGGCGGCGGCGTACGTGTTCTTCCCCAGGAGGGCGAGGGCCTGCTCTCCGTCCTCGGCGAGATCCGCGGCGAACCCCATCCCTGTGACGGTCTTCCGGAGGACCCAGCGGATGCTCTCGTCGTCGTCTGCGATGAGGATTCGTTTCACGTCGCGGCCTTTCTCCCCGGATCGACCGGAAGGGATAGTAATACCGCGGTTCCGGCGCCGGGAGAAGACCGGATCTCCATCTTCCCTCCGAGCCGCGTCACCGCCTGCCGGGCCATCACCAGGCCGAGCCCCGTGCCGCGCGCCTTCGTGGTGTAGAAGGGGAGGAGCGCCTTGCGCAGTTCCTCTCCGGTCATCCCCTTCCCGTTGTCGGTGATCTCGACCTCGAGGAACGAGCGCTTCCTGCCCCTGCCCCGGGCGAACCGGTAGTTGACGTTCATCCGCGCCTCGATCCGGACGGTTCCCGCCCGCTCGATCGCCTCCACGGCGTTCTTCAATATGTTGAGGAGGGCCCGGTAGACGGTGTCCGGGTGTCCGGAGATCGGGGGGAGGCTCGGGTCGACACGGAGTTCGAACCGGACCTCCTTCCCCTGGGCACGGGCCTCGGAGAGGAGAAGCTGCTCCGCCTCGCGCAGCAGGGGGGGGAGGGCGAAGGGCCGCGAGGGCGGGGGAGTTTTCCCCATCTCGAGCATCTTCTCCACCAGGTCGTTGATCCGCCGCGCCTCGCGCAGGATCAGCCGGACCCCCTCGGCGCGGTCCTCGTCCGGGCCTTCCCCGCGCAGGATCCACTGCGCCGCCCCGAGGATGCCGCCCAGGGGATTCTTGATCTCGTGGGCGATTCCGTAGGCCAGCATCTGCATCTCCTCGGCGCGGACCGCCGCCCGTTCCTCCTGGCCGACGAGCGAAAGGATCTCCGACGATTTGACCGAGAGGACCGCCCCCTGCGGGTCGCCGGACGCCCCGGAGAGCGGGGAGGCTCCGAGCATCACCGGGATGGAAGCGGCCCCGCGACGCTGGATCGTCCGCCCCCCGCCCACCGGCTTCAACGCCACGTCGAATCCCGTGACCAGCGTGTTCTCCTCGATCGCTTTCCGGACGATCCGGACCGCCTCCGGACTTCCCCGGAAAAGAGTCCGGAAATGTTTTCCGGCGAGGGCCAGGGAGGAGCCCTGCAGGATCTCTTCGGCGGCGGGGTTGATGTACGCCAGCTTTCCCGCGACGTCGAAGACGAGGATCCCGATGTTGACCGACTCCAGGGTCTGCCGGAGGAGGTCGCTCAAAAGAAGCGCACGACGACGGCCCGGAAAGAGTCCGGGTCGGCGACCTTCGGCAGCTCCGAGCGGAAGGCGGCGGCGCCCTGGATCCCCCGGCTGTACCAGGCGAGGTGCTTGCGCATCTCCTTGATCCCGTGCTCCCCGAGGCGCAGGAACATCTCCTCACCGTGGCGCAGGATCAGTGCGCGTCGCGCCTCGGAGGTGGGGAACGGGGCGAAGGGGAGCGCTCCGGCGGGGCCGGCGGGGAGGGCGATCTCCCGCTTCAGGGCCGCGAAGATCCACGGGTTTCCCATGGCGGCCCGCCCGATCATCACGCTGTCGCACCCGGTTTCGGCGAGCATCCGGGCGGCATCCCCGGGCGCCCGGACATCCCCGTTGCCGATGATCGTTTCCCCCGGGAACGCCCGCTTCAGGGCGGCGATGTGCGTCCAGTCCGCGGTTCCCGCGAACATCTGCCCCCGGTGACGGGGATGCAGCGTCACGGCGGCGATACCGGCGGCAAACAGTTCCTCCGCCACCGCGAGGTACGTTTCCTTCTCCGATCCGAAGCCCGACCGGATCTTGGAGGTCACCGGGATCCCGGACGCACGGACCGCCGCCCGGGCGATCTCCCCGGCGAGGCGCGGATTGGACAGGATCGCTGCCCCGGAACCGCCGCCGGTCACCTTTCGTACGGGACACCCCATGTTGATGTCCACGAAGTCGAACCCGCGGCGGGCGACCTCGGCCGCGCCTTTCGCGATCTCCCCGGGATCGGAACCGAACAGCTGGGCGCCCACGGGGCGTTCGGCCTCCTCGTAGGCGAGGAACCGCCCGGACCGGACGGGGTCGCACAGGAGCCCCCTGGCCGACACCATCTCGGTCACCACGATGTCGGCGCCGTTCTCCCGGCACAGGCGCCGGAACGTCGTGTCCGTCACTCCCGCCAGGGGAGCGAGGATCAGTTTTCCCCGGAAATCCATGGGGATAATATACCACCCGGGCGCCCGCCCATGCGGAGCGCACCCCACTCCCAGACGAGTTGCGCTCCCTGGGGTGCCCCTCAGGGGGCTTTCCGCTTGACCTGCGGGACGTTGCATGGTACAAATTGCCCGTTTCGGATGCGGGTGCCTGTCGACTGTGTCCCGACCCGCCCGATTTTTTCGAAGATTCCGGCGGATCTCCCGCCACGCTTTATCCAGTGAAAAACAGATACGGAGGGGCCATGACTGACACGGTTGTCGCACGGTTTACCGCCCTCGCGAGGAAGTTGTTTCCCGCGATGGCGGCGCTGGTTCTCGTCCTGCTGGCCACCGCGGCCAACGCGAGCGAGGCGGAACTGATCATCCCCGACCTGGCCAAGGTGAGCTTCCTCGGGATGAACGGGCACAACCTGCTGCTGTGGGGGCTCCTGATCTGCGTCCTGGGCATCGGCTTCAGCCTCGTCCAGTTCTCGCAGATCCGGAACCTGCCGGTCCACAAGTCGATGTTGGAGATCTCCGAGCTGATCTGGGAGACGTGCAAGACGTACCTGATCCAGCAGGGGAAGTTCCTCGCCATCCTGTGGGTCTTCATCGCCGCGATCATGGTGTGGTACTTCAGCCGCGAGATGGATTCCTTCAAGGTCGGGATCATCGTCGTCTTCAGCATCATCGGCATCCTCGGCAGCTACTCGGTGGCGTGGTTCGGGATCCGGATGAACACGTTCGCCAACTCGCGGACCGCCTTCGCCGGGCTGAAGGGGAAGCCGTACCCGACGCTGGAGATCCCCCTCAAGGCCGGGATGAGCATCGGGATGCTCCTGATCGCCGTCGAGCTGGTCCTCATGCTCATCATCCTCCTCTTCGTCCCCGGGGATCTCGCGGGCCCCTGCTTCATCGGCTTCGCCATCGGCGAGTCGCTGGGCGCGGCGGCGCTGCGGATCGCGGGCGGCATCTTCACCAAGATCGCCGACATCGGGGCGGACCTGATGAAGATCGTCTTCAAGATCAAGGAGGACGACGTGCGCAACCCCGGCGTCATCGCCGACTGCACGGGCGACAACGCGGGCGACTCGGTCGGCCCCACGGCGGACGGCTTCGAGACGTACGGCGTCACGGGCGTGGCCCTCATCACCTTCATCCTGCTCGCGGTCGGGCACAAGCTCGACCCCGGAGCGAAGGAGAACATCCAGATCCAGCTCCTGGTCTGGATCTTCGTGATGCGCATCGGGATGATCGTGACGAGCGCCGTCTCCTACGGGATCAACGGCGTCTACAACAAGGGGAAGTACAGCGAGTCGGCCAAGTTCAACTTCGAGCACCCGCTGACCTCCCTCATCTGGCTCACCTCGTTCGTCTCCATCGCGATGACGTACCTGCTGTCGTACCTGCTGATCCCGGCGCTGGGCGACGGGACGCTCTGGTGGAAGCTCTCCACGATCATCACCTGCGGGACCCTGGCCGGCGCGATCATCCCCGAGCTGGTCAAGATCTTCACCTCCACGAACTCGGGCCACGTCCGCGAGGTGGTCACGGCCTCCCGCGAAGGTGGCGCGTCCCTCAACATCCTCTCGGGCCTGATCGCCGGGAACTTCGCCTCCTACTGGCTGGGGCTCGCGATCATCTCCCTGATGGCGGGCGGCTACGCCGTCTCCACGCTGGGGCTGGGCGACATCATGGTGGCCCCGGCGATCTTCTCCTTCGGGCTGATCGCCTTCGGCTTCCTCGGGATGGGGCCGGTCACGATCGCCGTCGACTCGTACGGCCCGGTGACCGACAACGCCCAGTCGGTGTACGAGCTCTCCTCGATCGAGACGATCCCGGACATCCAGCAGGACATCAAGAAGACGTTCGGCTTCGAGCCCGACTTCGAGAACGCGAAGGTGTACCTCGAGGAGAACGACGGGGCGGGGAACACCTTCAAGGCGACCGCCAAGCCGGTGCTCATCGGAACGGCCGTCGTCGGCGCGACCACCCTCATCTTTTCGATCATCCAGCTCCTTTCGGCGAAATACGGCACGGTGGGCCCCCTGGGGATCTATGAAGGGCTTTCCATCATGAACCCGCTCTTCCTTCTGGGGCTGATCACCGGCGGGGCCGTGATCTACTGGTTCTCCGGGGCGTCGTGCCAGGCGGTGACCACCGGCGCCTACCGGGCGGTCGAGTTCATCAAGAAGAACATCAAGCTCGAGGGCGGCGGCGAGAGGGCATCGGTCGAGGACAGCAAGAAGGTCGTCGAGATCTGCACGCAGTACGCGCAAAAGGGGATGTTCAACATCTTCCTGGTCGTCTTCTTCAGCACCCTGGCGTTCGCCTGCGTGAACCACTACTACTTCATCGGGTACCTGATCTCGATCGCGATCTTCGGCCTCTACCAGGCGATCTTCATGGCGAACGCCGGCGCCGCCTGGGACAACGCGAAGAAGCTCGTCGAGACCGAGCTCAACATGAAGGGGACGGAGCTCCACGCCGCCTGCGTCGTGGGCGACACCGTCGGCGACCCGTACAAGGACACCTCGTCGGTCGCCATGAACCCGATCATCAAGTTCACCACGCTGTTCGGGCTGCTGGCGGTCGAGCTGGCGATCACGCTCGACCCGACCGTGAGCCACACCCTTGCGGCGGTCTTCTTCCTCATCTCCACGGTGTTCGTCTGGCGGTCGTTCTACGCGATGCGGATCAAGACGGACGAAGCGTAAGCCGCACCGCAACCATCCCACGTCACCCCGGGGGCCCTCGCATCGAGGGTCCCCGGTCTTTTTTACGGGACGACGGTGATGTCCCCCGGTGAGCGCACGACCATCTCCGGGCGGTCCTTGTAGAGCTTCACCTCCCCGCGAACGCGCACCTTCTTCCCCTTGTACGTCTTCTCGGGGTCGGCGGGGAAGAGGGGGAGATCCTTCACGAGGATGACGAGCGTGAGGTATCGCTTCCAGTTCGCGTGGAAGTTGAGGTACAGCACCTTCTCCGCCCGGTGGGTCCGGACGATCGTCCCCTCGACGACGATCTCTTCGCCCTGGTGCCGGTGGGCTTCCTCCCACGGGATTACGGTTCCCACGATCGCGGGAGGCGGCAGGAGTGCGCGCTGTCCCGGGGATTCCGATCCGGCCGGGCCGGCCTTCGATGGATCGATCGGGCGGAACCCCCGGTCCCGGGCCTTCGACGCGAACTCGATGTCCGACAGCTCTCCCCGCAGCCGCAGGATCCCCTCGATCTCCTTCGGGAGATCCCCGCGTTCCACCCCCGCTTTCGCGAGCCCCTTGTGGGCGAGGACGAAGGTCTTACCGACGGAAGGGTACACCTCGACGGGAGCGGCGTTCCCCGCGGCGAGCCATCGTGCTTCCGCCATCCCCCCGTCCATCCAGAGTCCCTTCCCCTCCCGACGCGCCCTCCCCTCGGCGGCGAGAAACGCGTCTTTCCTGGAAAAGGGGAACCTCGTGTAGGCGCGGGCCATCCCGGCGCCGAGCATCTCCTCGTTCAGCAGACGCCCGTCCGGCGGCGGCAGGAAGACGTACCGCAGGAGACGATCGTACTTGTCGGTCTCCTCGGCGTCCTTCTCCATCCGGACGGTCTTTCCGCGGCAGAGGGAGGCGAGATGGGCGGCGGCCTCGTCGGAGAAGAACTCCTTCCCGAGGGACGGGTGGCTCCGCTCGGGGGCGTCGACTCCGATGAGGCGAACGGTCACGGCTTCGGCACTTCCGTCCAGGCGGATCCGCAAGGTGTCGCCGTCCACAACCTCGTCAACGACTCCCGTTTCCGCGGCGGACGCGCGACCGGTGAGCAGTCCGAGAAGGAGAAAAATTACGGCAAGGGGGGGACCAACCCGTTCTATTCGCCGATTGGACAAAGAGTGTCCTCCCTGCCAAATTTCGGGCTACTTCAACGCTTCGGGGTGGATCTCCACCTTCGCGCTCTTGCGGCGGTCCGAAAGGAAGGCCTCGAGCATCGCGATCTTTTTCCGCTCCGCCAGCTCCTTCAGGAGGCCGGCCTTCTTCTGCGCCCACTCCGCGTCGGAGGGAAGTTGCTCGCCGGAAAACGCCACGGCGAAGGAATCCCCTTCCCGTCGCTGGTACGTCTTCCGGGAGACCGGCGCTTTCGCCGAGAGCATAGTTAGGTCCTTCCTCAGATCGCCGGCCCCGGCGAGCGCCTCGGGGACCGGGTCCGAGAGAGGGGCGAACCCGCCGGTGATGGAGGAAGAAAGCCCCGATTTCTTCGCGTTCGCTTCGAGTTCCGCCGCCGTGTTCGATGCCGCGAGGACCCGCTGCAGCGCCGCCCGCGCCGCCGCCGCCTTTTTCTCGCGGGCGACCTCCGCGACGACCTTGTCGCGCACCTCCGGCAGGGCGGGGACGCGGGAATCCTCCTTCGCCGTCACCTGGAAGAGGTAGTGGGCATCCCCGACGGTCTTCACGGGGGCCACCTCGCCCGGCGGGAGCAGCAGCGCGTCCTGGACCAACGCCGCGGGAAGGCCGGGTGCCCCTTCCGCCCCCACCCAGCCGGTCTCCACGACCGGCACGCCGAACGTCGCCGCCGTCGCCTTCACGCTCTTCGCAGAGGCCGCCTTCGGCTGCGCTTCGTACGCCTTGACGACGGCAAGGTCCTTTCCCTTCTCGTGACGGATCTGCTCCACGACGCGGTCGCGGACCTGGGAGAGGGGGAGCGCTTCCGGGAACCGGATCCGGTTCACGCGGGCGAGAACAAAGCTGCCGGGGAGCTCTACCGGCCCGACCACCGTGTCCACGGAGGCCTGGAACAGCGGAGCGGAGAGCGCCTCGCCGGCGTCCTTGCGCGAGAGCCACGCCTCTCCGCCTTTCCCTCGGGAATACGCCTTCGCCTGTGCATCGAAGTCGGCCTTCCCCTTCGACGACTTGGCGAGGATCTCCATCGTCTTCTTCCGCACCGTGTCCTTATCCTTTTCTCCGAAGGGCAGGACGATGCGCGAAACCAGCCGCTGCTCCTCGGTGCGGAACCGGTCGGAGTTCGTATCGTGGAACGCCTTGATCTCGGCCTCCGACGGGATGATCTCCCGACCGAAGCGATCGGGAGTGAAGGCGGCGACGGCAAGCCTTACCCGCGCCGGAGTGCGGAAACGTTCCCTCGCCTGTTCGTATTTCGCGAGAATCTCCCCCTCGGTCGGAGCGTCGGCCTTCACCTTCCCGGGGGACGCCGTCACCACCAGGAGCCGGACCTTCCGCGACGCGACCCGAAACAGCTCCTTCGCTTCCGTTTCCGGGACGAGCGCCCCGGCGGCGATCAGACCTTCGACCTTCTTCAGCGTGATCTCGATCCGCTTGGAGGTCTCATACTCGGCCGGTGTTACGCGGTTATAGGAGAGGACCGAGCGGTACAGGTCGTCCCGGAACTGCCCGTTCTGCTGGAACGCGGGGATGGCGGCGATCTCCCGCTGCACCTCCTCGTCCGTGGCCGACAGCCCCATCCTCACGGCCTCCGCGAGCAGGATCTTCCGCTGGACCAGGGAGTCCATCGCCTGCTTCCGCAGGTTGAGCGTCTTTGCCATCTCCGGGGTGAATGCGGGTCCGTACACCTCCCGATACGACTTCTCGAGGCCGGTGACGGCCTCGGACAGCTCGTTCGTCGTGATCGTCTCTCCGCCCACGGTGGCCGCCACGTTCCGGTCCCGTTCGGAGTAGGTGCCGACTCCCCACCAGATGAAGGTCAACGCGATGAAGGAGAGGATGATCTTGATGGCCCAGGAGCCGGCGTTCCGGCGGAGTATGGAGAGCATGGCGAGGAGGTTCTCCTGTCGATGGGAATGAAAGTGCGGCCGAACGTGACATTCTAATGCCGCGCGAGGTCCGATATCAACGGGATTCCGGCCGGCTCCCCTTCGGATTGCAATGAGGGCGCCTGGACTGTTAAGATGTCCCGATACGTTTTCGTCGACATCGAACGTGCGTATGGAGGAGGCGGGATGATTTTCGATCGGCTGCTCGGACTGTTTTCACATGATCTGGCGATCGACCTCGGCACCGCGACGACGCTGGTGTACGTGAAGGGGGAGGGAATCATCTGCTCCGAGCCCTCTGCCGTGGCGGTCCACCGGGACGCCCGGGGAACGAAGAAGGTGCTCGCCGTCGGGATCGAGGCGAAGCGGATGATCGGCCGCACGCCGGGGAACATCGTGGCGATCCGCCCCATCAAGGACGGCGTCATCGCCGATTTCGAGGTCACCGAGGCGATGCTCCGGTACTTCATCCGGAAGGCCCACAAGGCCCGTACCCTCGTTCGGCCCCGCATCATCATCTGCGTCCCCTACGGCTGCACCGAGGTGGAGCGGCGCGCCGTCCGCGAATCCGCACAGAGCGCGGGCGCCCGGGAGGTGTATCTGATCGAGGAGCCGCTGGCGGCCGCGATCGGGGCGGGGCTCCCCATCACCGAACCGTCCGGCAGCATGATCGTCGATATCGGCGGAGGCACGACCGAGGTGGCGGTCATCTCCCTCGGGGGGATCGTCAAGAGCCAGTCGGTTCGGGTGGCCGGGGACAAGATGGACGAGGCGATCCTCCAGTACGTGAAGCGGAAGTACAACCTGCTGATCGGCGAGCCGACGGCGGAATATATCAAGGTCGCGATCGGGAACGCGTTCCCGGGCTTCTCGGAATCCACGGAGATCAAGGGACTCGACATGGTCTCCGGGGTGCCCAAGGCGATCACCCTCTACTCGGACGAGGTGCGCGAGGCGCTGTCCGAACCGGTCCGGATCATCGTCGACGCCGTCAAGTCCGTTTTCGAGGAAACTCCGCCGGAGCTGGCGGGAGACATCTACGATCGGGGAATCGTGCTCGCCGGCGGCGGGGCGCTGCTGCGCAACCTCGACGCCCTGCTGCGGGAAGAGACGGGGCTCCCCGTGACGGTGGCGGAGGACCCCCTCTCCTGCGTGGTGCTCGGGTCCGGCAAGGCGCTGGACGAGCTCGACCTGCTCCGGCAGGTGGCCCTGCATTAGCCGATCGGGAGCGGTCCAAGGGCCGCTTCCCGGTCTCCAAGCGGTAGGTATGCGATCCTTCTTCCGGAATTGGTGGCGGCTCATCGTTGCCGTGGCGCTCCTGGTCGCGGCGATCCAGGTCTTCGTCCGCCCTTCGACCGCCCTGGAGCGTGCCGAGCCGGTGCGCGCCGCCGGGGTCGTCCTTTTCCGTCCCTTCTATGCCACCGCGGACTTCCTGCGCGGCGGCCTTTCCGGCGTCTGGAACCGGTACGTCGCCCTGGTGGGTGTGTCCCGGGAGAACGAGCGGCTCCGCAAAGAAGTGACGGAGCTCCGGGAGCGGCTCCACGACACCCGGGACGCCGTTCTCGAAAACCGGCGCTTGAAGGAGCTCCTGCGCTACTCGGAGACCGTCGAACGACGGACCCTCGGGGCGCGTGTGGTCGGGCACGACGTCTCCCCCTGGTTCCGGGCGATCTTCCTCGGCACGGGCTCGGAGGCGGGGGTCGAGGTCGGGATGTCCGTGGTCACACCCTACGGTGCGGTCGGGCGGATCCATAAGGTCCACCCGGGGCTCGCCGAGGTGCTCCTCGTCACGGACGGCAGGTTCGCGGCCGACGTGATGGTCGAGCGGGGCCGGGTCCGCGCCATCGCGGAAGGGGTGGGGGGAAACTTCTGCCGGCTGAAGTACGTCTCCCCGGCGCAGGACGTCGCGGTGGGGGACCGGATCGTCTTCTCGGGGTTCGACGGGAGCATGCCCAAGGGGGTTCTCCTCGGCACCGTGGTCAGCGTCGACCGCCCGAAGGAGAGCCTCTTCCAGAAAGTGAAGGTCCAGTGCGCGGTGAACTTCCAGGACGTCGAGGAGGTGATGGTGATCCTCTCCCGCCCCACCGTGCCGTTCCGGGCGGGAAAAGATTGAGACATTTTCTCGTGCTGCTCGCCCTGTCGTATCTGGGC
>Ga0209682_10000543_pt1 | contig 13087 bp, 12 predicted proteins | sample DOMMetBare2Fresh_2_FD_187471 | JGI IMG/M metagenome (GOLD analysis project Ga0209682, IMG submission 187471) | Wetland sediment microbial communities from St. Louis River estuary, USA, under dissolved organic matter induced mercury methylation -... | ecosystem: Environmental > Aquatic >...
AGCATGGTCCGCTGACCTTCGATGCGACCGGCCGCGTGGCGTACATCAACGATCAGATGATCGAGCTGTCGGCGCGCGAACTGTCGCTGCTCGAGGTGCTGTTGCAGCGCGCCGGTCGGCTGGTCAGCAAGGACCAGCTGGTCGAGCGCCTGTGCGAATGGGGCGAGGAAGTCAGCAACAACGCCATCGAGGTCTACATCCACCGCCTGCGCAAGAAGATCGAGCAGGGCCCGATCCGCATCGCCACCGTGCGCGGTCTGGGCTACTGCCTGGAGAAGATCGCGGCTTGAGCACCGACGGCGGCGGTCGAGCCGGCCAGCAGTCGACCCGCAGCGATCGCGACGAACCACTCCCACCGCGTCCACGATGGAGCCGTTTCCTCCGGAGCAGCGTTCACTGTTCGGCGAAATCCTGGACTGGATGCTCGCGCCGCTGCTGCTGCTGTGGCCGATGAGCCTGGCGCTGACCTATGCCGTCGCGCAGAACATCGCCAATCGACCCTACGACCGCGAGCTCGGCGACATGGCGCGCACCATCGCGCGCCAGATTTCGGTCGAGCCGGCCCCCGACGGCGGCCCGGGAAGACTGCGGCTGCGCCTGCCGGAGATCGCCGCCGACGTCTTGCGCAGCGACGACACCGATCGGGTGTACTTCCGCGTGCTGGGATTGCGCGGCGAGCATGTCGCCGGTGATACCGAGTTGACGGTGCCCGACGAAACGCCGGCAGTCGACGAGCTCCGATTCCGTGACGACGAGATCCAGTCCGAGCCGGTGCGCATCGCCTACCTGTGGCTGCGCGGCAGCGGCGGGCGCGGCGAGACGCCGCCACTGGTCCAGGTCGGCGAAACGCTCGAAAAGCGTGCCCAGCTGGCCACCGAAATCATCAAGGGCGTCATCTTTCCGCAGTTCGTGATCCTGCCGGTGGCGGTGGTGCTGGTGTGGTTTGCGCTCGCGCGCGGCATCCGGCCGCTGCACGAGCTGCAGCAACGGATCCGGCGACGCGAGAGCCAGGACCTGAGCCCGATCGAGGAGCGCGACGCCCCCGAGGAGGTCGGCCCACTGGTGCGCGCCATCAACGACCTGCTGGCACGCCTGGACCAGTCGATCGGCGCGCAGAAGCACTTTCTGGCCGACGCGGCGCATCAGCTGAAGACGCCGCTGGCGGGCTTGCGCATGCAGGCCGAACTGGCGCAGCGCGAGATCGACGCCGGCGAACAGGACCCGCGTGCGCTGAAGCGTTCGCTGCAGCAGATCGCCCGCTCGAGCCAGCGCGCGGCCCACATGGTCAACCAGTTGCTGTCGATGGCACGCGCCGAGGACAAGGAGACGGCGTTGCGCAAGCAGGACGTGCGGCTGGTGCGCCTGGCGCGCGAGGCGGTGCACGACTTCCTTCCCAAGGCACTGGAAAAGCGCATCGACCTCGGCTACGAGGGGCCGGAACGCGACGAGCCGAACGGCCGCTTGATCGGGCAGCCTCTGCTGGTGCGCGAATTGGTGCGCAACCTGGTCGACAACGCGCTGCAATACACGCCTGCGGGTGGCGAGGTGACCGTCCGCGTGATGCCCGATCCGTTCGGCCAGGTGGTGGTGCTGCAGGTCGAGGACTCCGGCCCCGGCATTCCCGAGGCCGAACGCGACCTGGTGTTCCAGGCGTTCTACCGGGCGCTGGGCACCGAGGTCGACGGCAGCGGGCTGGGGCTGGCGATCGTGAAGGAAATTGCCACGCAGCACGGCGCCAGCGTCACCATCACCGACGCCCGGCAGCGCAGCGCATCCAGCGCGCCCGGCCATGGCCCGGGCGCGCTGTTCACACTGCGCTTCCCGCTCACGGCCGCGGAGGTGGCAGGCCCCGCAGCAACGTGAGCAGGCTGGCGTCGTCGAGTTCGGCGAAGCCGCCGTCGCACGCCCGCTTGAACAGGCCTTGCGCCAGTGCGCCGAAGGCCGGCTGGACGCCTGCCGCCTGAGCGGCCGCCAGCGCCAGCGTGCTGTCTTTGGCCAGCAGCCGGGTGTGGGCACGGGGGCTGAAGTCGCCGGCCAGCGCGCGACGCAGGCGGTCGCTTCCAATCCAACTCTGGCCGCTGGACTGCTCGATCACATTCAACATGAGCCCCGCCTCGAGCCCCAGACGCTCGGCCATCGCGACGGCCTCGGCCGCCGCCGCCAGGTTCACCGCGGCGAGCAGGTTGTTGACGAGCTTGGTGCGCGCGCCGTCGCCGAGCCGCTCGCCGACACGAAACAGTCGCGACGACAGCTGGTGCAGCACCGGCTCATGGCGCACGAACACCGCATCCGCGCAGGCCACCATCAAGCTCATGGTGCCGTCGCGCGCGCGCTGCGGACCGCCCGACATCGGCGCATCGATGCAGTCGACGCCGATCAAAGCCAGGCGCGCAGCCAGGCGCTCGACGTCCTGAGGCGCGATGGTCGGGCACAACATGACGGTCTGCCCCGGCTGCAGTGCCTGCGCCGCGCCTGCATCGCCGAACAGAACATCGTCGCACTGCGCCGCATCGACCACCACCACGATGAGCAGGCCGCAATCGCGCGCAGCGGCCTTCGGATCCGGCGCGACGCTGGCGCCGGCGCGTGCCGCGTCGGCCTGCGCCTCGGGTCGAAGGTCGCGCACCACCACGTCATGGCCGCCATCGAGCAGGCGCAGCGCCAGGGCCAGTCCCATGTTGCCGACGCCGATCACGCCGATGGGCAGGGCCATCGAGTTCACCGCCGCCGACTCAGCGCTGCATCAGCGTGCGGCTGCGCGCGATCGACATCAGCAGGCCGAGCCCGAGGCCCAGGCTCACCATCGCCGTGCCGCCGTAGCTGATGAACGGCAGCGGAATGCCCACCACCGGCAACACGCCGCTGACCATGCCCATGTTGACGAAGGCATACGTGAAGAAGCTCAGCGTCACCGCGCCGGCCAGCAGGCGCGTGAAGACGGTCGGCGCCTCGGCCGCGATCATCAGTCCGCGCAGGATCAGGAATGTGAATCCGAGCAGCAGGCCCGCTGCACCGAGCAGGCCGAACTCTTCGGCGAACGCCGCGAAAACGAAATCGGTGGTGCGCTCGGGGATGAACTCCAGATGCGTCTGCGTGCCGTTCATGAGGCCTTTGCCGGTCACGCCGCCGGAGCCGATGGCGATCATGCCCTGGATGATGTGAAAACCCTTGCCCAACGGGTCGGTCGTGGGGTCCAGCAGCGTGCAGACGCGGTGCTTCTGGTAGTCGCGAAGCATCGGCCAGGCGACATCGGGCTCGCAGATGCGATCCTGACTGACCACCAGCGCCACGACGCCCGCCAGTCCCAGCACCAGGACCGGCACGATCAGCTTCCACGGCAGTCCGGCGAAGAAGATCACGTAGAAGCCAGCCGAGAGGATCAGGATCGCCGTGCCGAGGTCGGGTTGCTTGACGACCAGCCCGACGGGTACCAGCAGCAGCAGCACGGCAATCATGAAGTCGGGCGCGCGCAGCCGGCCCTCGCGTTTCTGGAACCACCAGGCCAGCATCATCGGCGTCGCGATCTTCAGGATCTCGCTCGGCTGGATCACGATGCCCACGTTGAGCCAGCGCGTCGCCCCCTTCTTCGTGATGCCGAATACCGCTGTGGCCACGAGCAAGGCGACCCCGATCGAATAGATCGGCACCGCCAGGCCCATCAGCTTCTGCGGCGGTATCTGCGCCACCATGAACATGATCACGAACGCCAGCGCCATGTTGCGCGCATGATCGACGAAACGCGTGCCATGGTCGAATCCGGCGGAGTACATCGTCAGCAGTCCCGCCGCCGCCAGCACCGCCGCCACGGCGGTCAGCACGCCGTCGAAGCCGCCCAGCATCGGACGCAGGCGCTGCCACAGGGTCGGCCGATCGAATACGGCGCTCATCGGTTCGCCCTGGCGCAGCGCACCATCGCTCGCGGCCGGCGCGGACGCCCTGGCAGCGGCTGTACGACGCTCATCGCGGTCCCCGCGCCACCGTCATGCTGGGTGGCACCACGGCGGGTGCCGTGGCCATGCCGGGCAGCGGCCATTCGTCGGCCAGTCGCGGCTTGCCGACAGGCGCACCGGACTTGCCTTGTCGGGTCAGCGCCATGTCCTCGGGGCTGGGCACCTGCCCGAGCAGCAGGTAGTCGAAGACACGTCGTGCCATCGGTGCGGCCGCCTCCGAGCCGAAGCCGGAGTTCTCGACGATCACGGCCAGTGCGACCGTGGGGGTGTCGACCGGAGCGAACGCGATGTACAGCGAGTGGTCGCGCTGGTGTTCCTCCATCTTCGCGGCGTTGTACTTTTCATTGGCCTTGATCGACACCGCCTGAGCCGTGCCGGTCTTGCCGCCGCTCTTGTAGGGCGCGCCAGTGAACGAACGCACCGATGTGCCTTCCTGCGTCACGCCGTACATGGCCCGGGTGACGAGTTCCACGTGCTCGGGCTTGAAGGGCAGCGGCGTCTGCGCGTCGCTGGCCACCCGCTTGCGTTCGCGCGTCACCACGTTTTCGATGTCACGCACCAGGCGCGGCAGGTAGCGCTGTCCGCCCGACACCAGCGTAGCGGTGGCAGACGCCATCTGCAGTGCGGTGAAGTTGTTGTAGCCCTGGCCGATGCCCAGCGAGATGGTCTCGCCGGCGTACCACTTCTGCTGCTCGGGCCGCTTGTAGGCACGGCGTTTCCATTCGGTGGACGGCAACAGGCCGGTCAGTTCGCCGTCGATGTCGATGCCGGTCCTGCGGCCGAAGCCGAATGGCAGCAGCTGCTCGTACATCAGGTCCACGCCCAGCTCGTTGGCCAGCGAGTAGTAGTAGACGTTGCTCGACTTGACGATCGATCGCATCATGTCCACCGCACCCAGGCCATGGTCGCCATGGCTGCGGAAGACATGGTTGCCGAATTGATAGGTGCCGCCGTCGTGAATCACCGTGTTCGGGCCGCGCTTGCCGGTGTTCAGCGCGGCCATCGCCATGAACGGCTTGAAGGTGGACCCGGGCGGGTAGGTACCGCGCAGTGCACGGTTCAGCAGCGGTTTGTCGATCGACTCGTTCAGCTCGCGCCAGTTGTCGGCGTCGATGCCGTCGACGAACAGGTTCGGGTCGAAGGTCGGCTTGCTCACCAGCGCCAGCACCTCGCCGTTGCGCGGGTCGATGGCCACCAGCGCCCCGCGGCGGTCGCCGAACATCTCTTCGATCAACGCCTGCAGCTTGATGTCCACCGACAGGCGCAGCGTGTTGCCCGGCGTCGCGCCGTGACTGGCCAGGCGGCGCACCGCGCGACCGCCGGCGCTGGTTTCCACTTCTTCGAACCCGGTGGCCCCGTGAAGCTCTTCTTCGTAGCTTTGCTCCAGGCCCAGCTTGCCGATGTAGTCGGTGCCCTTGTAGTTGGCCTGACGCTCCTCGTCCCAGTCCTCGATCGCCTTCTTCTCGGCCTGGTTGATGCGTCCGATGTAACCGATCAGGTGCGAGCCGGTTTCGCCGAGCGGGTAGTGACGGAACAGCCGCGCCCGCACGTCGACGCCGGGAAAGCGGAAGCGCTGCGCCATGAAGCGCGCGACTTCGTCGTCGCTCAGCTTGGTGCGCACTGGCAGCGACTCGAAGCTCTTGCTCTCCTCGAGCAATCGCTTGTAGCGCCGCCGGTCGCGCGGCTGGATGTCGATGAGCTTTGACAGCTGGTCGATCACGTCGTCGGGATCACCCTGCAGCCGCGACGGCGTGATCTCAAGCGTGTACGCCGAGAAATTGGTCGCCAGAACGATGCCATTGCGGTCGAGGATCAGGCCGCGGTTCGGCACCACCGGCACCACCGAGATGCGATTGGCCTCGGCCTGGGTCGACAATTCCTCGTGCTGCCACACCTGCAGCCACACCAGACGCGCGAGCAGCAGGCCGAACGCAACCAGCACGAACGCCGCGGCTGCGAGCAAGCGCCCGCGAAAGCGATCCAGGTCGACTTCGATGTTGCGCAGTTCGATCATGGCCCGTGCGCCCTCACAAGGGCCGATTCTCGTCCGGGTCCGGGGCTCGGCGTTGCGGCGCGAGCAGCACCCAGACGGCCAAAGGCCACAATACTGCCTCGAATGCCGGTGCAAGCAGCAGCTCCCACCCCGGAAACAGCCCACCCGCAGCCATGCGCACGGCCAGCGACACGCCGTGCGCCGCGGCAAACAGCGGCAGCACCTGCAGCGCCTGCTCCAGCACGGAAAACCACAGCAGGCGCCGGTGCATCGACACCGCGAGGAAGCTGAGCAGCGTGTAGGCCAGCGCATGCTGGCCGAACAGCGCGCCCTGGTGCACGTCCATCAACAATCCCAGCAGGAAGGCCAGGCCCACGCCGACGCGCAGCGGCTGGTGCACGTTCCAGAACACCAGCACCAGGGCCAGCAGGTCCGGCATCGCGGCCTGCCGGCCGAGCGGGATCAGGTTGAAGCCGAGCGCGAACAGCAGCGACACGGCAATGAAGAACGGATTGACCGGCAGCAGCAGCTGGTCGGCGCCGCGCGGCATGATCATGGTGTGCGACCCCCGGGCCGTGCGATCGCGCGACGAAGCCGACGCCGGTTCATCGCTTGCCGGCGCGCTGGCGGGCCGGTTTCACCACCGCCGCGTCGGGCTCGGGCCGGGCCGGCATTTGAGCGCCCATGGGCTCGAGCACCAGCACATGGCGCACGCCGTCCGGCCGCGCGGTGGGCTGCAGCTGGATTCGGGCAAAACCAGAATCGACCTTTCGGTCGACCTTGATCACCTTGGCCACCGCAAGCCCTGGCGGATAGACACCATCGACACCGCTGGTGGTGAGCAGATCGCCTGGCTGCACATCGGCGTTGCCAGCCAGAAATCGCAATTCCATGCCTTCGGCATCGCCGGCCACGCCGCCGAACGCAGCGCTGCGCTGCTGCGTGCGAGGGTTGAGGACAGGAATCGCCGAATCCTTGTCGGCGAGCAGCGTCACTTCGGACGACAGCGGGTAGACACGTGTCACCTGCCCGAGCACGCCGGCTTCGTTGATCACCGGCGAGCCGAGCGCCACGCCCTGGGTCGACCCGCTGTCGATGAACAGCTTGCGCGAGTACGGATCGGTCGCCTCGTACAGCACCTCCGCCGTGCGGCTGCGCACCGCGATGCCCGGCCTCAGCTCGAGCAGTGCGCGCAGGCGGTTGTTCTCCTGAGCCAGCTGTTCGACACGCGCGGCGCGTTCGGCCTGGGCCACCAGGGCGGCGCGCGCCTCGCGTTCGCCACCGATCGCGCGCGCCAGCCCTTGCAGGTATTGGCCGCCGCCCTGGACCATCTCGACCGGGATGAGCAGCGTGCGCTGCACCGGCAGCAGCATGGTGGCCAACGCGGCGCGGATGGGCTGGATGTACTTCAGGCGCGAATCGGCCGCCATCAGGAACACGGCCAGCGCCGAGAACACGGCCAGCTTGGTCAGCGCCGACGGGCCCTGGCGAAAGAAGGGCGGAGGGGTGCGGTCGAGCGTGCCCAGTGGCATGTGTGGCGCCGCGACTCAGCGGCCGCGCGGCGGGGCCTACTCCGAGGTGAAGATCGAACCCAGCCGCTCCATGCGCTCCAGTGCCATGCCGCAGCCGCGCACCACGCAGGTCAGCGGGTCTTCGGCCACCAGCACCGGCAGGCCGGTTTCTTCGGCCAGCAGCCGGTCCAGGTCGCGCAGCAACGCGCCCCCGCCGGTGAGCATCATGCCGCGCTCCGCGATGTCCGCACCAAGCTCGGGCGGCGTCTGTTCGAGCGCATTCTTCACGCTCGAGACGATCTGGTTCAACGGATCGGTCAGCGCCTCCAGGATCTCGTTGCTCGAGATCGTGAAGCTGCGCGGCACGCCTTCACTCAGGTTGCGGCCCTTGACCTCCATCTCCTTGACTTCGGAGCCGGGAAAGGCCGAGCCGATGCTCTTCTTGATGGACTCTGCGGTGGGCTCGCCGATCAGCATGCCGTAGTTGCGGCGGATGTAGTTGATGATGGCTTCGTCGAACTTGTCGCCACCCACCCGCACGCTGCCCTTGTAGACCATGCCGCCCAGGCTGATGACGCCGACCTCGGTGGTGCCGCCGCCGATGTCCACCACCATCGAGCCGGAGGCCTCGCTCACCGGCAGGCCGGCGCCGATGGCCGCGGCCATCGGCTCTTCGATCAGGTAGACCTCGCTCGCGCCGGCACCCAGCGCCGATTCTCGGATCGCGCGGCGCTCGACCTGGGTCGAGCCGCAGGGCACGCAGATGATGATCCGCGGGCTCGGCTTCATCATCGAGCGCGGGTGGACCATCTTGATGAACTGCTTGAGCATCTGCTCGGTGACGGTGAAGTCGGCAATCACGCCGTCCTTCATCGGACGGATGGCCTCGATGTTGCCCGGCACCTTGCCGAGCATGGCCTTGGCCTCGGCGCCGACCGCCTGGATGGTCTTCTTGCCGTTGGGGCCGCCCTCATGGCGGATGGCCACCACCGACGGCTCGTCGAGCACGATGCCCTTGCCGCGCACGTAGATCAACGTGTTGGCGGTGCCGAGGTCGATGGCCAGGTCGGTGGAGAAGTAGCGGCGCAGGGATCCGAACATGAGTGGGCGATCAGGTCAGTTCGCGGTCGTGCGGTCGCTGCGAGTTGAAGGGCCGTAGCGTGGCGCGCGCGTGGGGCTGTCGATGGCGGGCGATAATACCGCAACCCCTCGGTGATTCCCGCGTTCGAAGTCGCGCTTCCGACGCATTCCTCCACATGGCACTGACCTCGCAGGACGTGAGCCGCATCGCGCATCTGGCGCGCCTGGAACTCAAGCCCGACGAAGAGCGGGCGATGCTGGCCCAGCTGAACGGCTTCTTCGGCATTGTCGAGCGCATGGGCGCCGTCGACACCCGCGGCGTCGAGCCGCTGTACACGCCGCTGTCGGCGCTGCAGGTGGTGCAATTGCGCCTGCGCGACGACGTGGTCACCGAGCACGACCAGCGCGAGCTGAATCAGCGCAGCGCGCCGCAGGTGCAGGACGGACTGTTCCTGGTGCCCAGGGTAATCGAATGAGCCAGCCAGCGCCCGAGCGGATGGGCGTGGCCGAACTCGGCCGCGCGCTGGCGTCCAGGCGGTTGTCCAGCGTGGAGCTGACGAAACATCTGCTCGCACGGATCACCGCTCATCACGAGTTGGGCTGCTTTCTTCACGTCGACGAGGCCGCAGCGCTGCAGGCCGCCGCGGCCGCCGATGCGCGACGGGCACGCGGCGAGACCTCGGCGCTGCTGGGTGTGCCGGTCGCGCACAAGGACATCTTCGTCACCGCCGACGCGCCCACCACGGCCGGATCGCGCATGCTGGCCGGCTACCGCAGCCCGTTCGATGCCACCGTCGTCGCCCGGCTGCGCGATGCCGGCATGGTCAGCCTGGGCAAGCTCAATTGCGACGAGTTCGCCATGGGTTCGGCCAACGAGAACTCGGCGTACTTTGCAGCGCGCAATCCGTGGGATCGCAGCCGTGTGCCCGGTGGGTCCAGCGGCGGCTCGGCTGCCGCCGTGTCGGCCCGGCTGGTGCCGGCGGCGACGGGCACGGACACGGGCGGCTCGATCCGCCAGCCGGCCAGCTTCAGCGGTGTCTCCGGCATCAAGCCGACCTACGGCGTGTGCTCGCGCTACGGGATGATCGCTTTTGCCTCGAGCCTCGACCAGGCCGGCGTGCTGGCCCGCTCGGCCGAAGACTGCGCGCTGCTGCTGGGCGCCATGAGTGGATTCGACGCGCGCGACGCCACCAGTGCCGAACGACCGCCGCAAGACTACGCTGCGTCGATGCAGGCGGCCCGGCCCGGCGCGTCGGCAACCCGCCCGCTGTCGGGCCTGCGCATCGGCGTGCCGCGAGAGTTCTTTCCGCCGACACTCGGCCACGATGTGCAAGGCGCCGTGCGCGCCGCTTTGGCCGAGCTGGAAAAGCTCGGCGCCACGCTGGTCGACGTGAGTCTGCCGCGAACCGAGTTGTCGATTCCCGTCTACTACATCATTGCCCCGGCCGAGGCGAGTTCGAACCTGTCACGCTTCGACGGCGTGCGCTACGGGCATCGGGCCAAGAATTTCACCGACCTGCTCGACATGTACCGCAAGACACGCGCCGAAGGCTTCGGCGCCGAGGTCAAGCGCCGGATCATGATCGGCACCTACGTGCTGTCGCACGGCTACTACGATGCGTACTACCTGCAGGCACAGAAGCTGCGCCGCATGATCGCCGACGACTTTCAGCGCTGCTTTCGCGATTGCGACATGCTGGCCGGCCCGGTGGCGCCAAGCGTGGCCTGGCGGCTGGGCGAGCAGGGCGACGACCCGGTCAAGGCCTACCTCGCCGACATCTTCACGCTGCCGGCCAGCCTGGCCGGACTGCCCGGCATGAGCGTGCCCGCCGGCCGCGGCGAACATGGCATGCCGGTGGGGCTGCAGCTGATCGGCAACTACTTCGACGAGACGCGTCTGCTGCACACGGCGCACGCGCTGCAGCAGGCCACCGACTGGCACCTCGCGGTGCCGCCCGGGGTGTGAGCGTGGCGGCTGCCTTGCTCGTGCGCGGCTACGAGGTCGTGATCGGCCTCGAGACCCATGCGCAGCTGTCCACGCGCAGCAAGGCGTTCTCCGGTGCGAGCACCGCCTTCGGCGCTGCGCCCAACACGCAGGCTTGCGCCGTCGACCTCGCGTTGCCGGGCAGCCTGCCGGTCCTGAATGGCGCCGCGGTCGAGCGGGCCATCCGCTTCGGGCTGGCGGTGGGGGCCAAGGTGGCGCCGTTGTCGATCTTCGCGCGCAAGAACTACTTCTACCCCGACCTGCCCAAGGGCTACCAGATCAGCCAGTACGAAACGCCGGTGGTGCAGGGCGGCAGCGTGTCGTTCCTGCTCGCGGGCTCGCGGCGGACGGTGAACCTGACGCGCGCGCACCTCGAGGAGGACGCCGGCAAGTCGCTGCACGAGGACTATCACGGTTTCACCGGCATCGACCTCAACCGGGCCGGCACGCCGCTGCTGGAGATCGTGACCGAACCCGACATGCGCTCGGCCGCCGAGGCGGTGGAGTATGCCAAGGCGCTGCACGCGCTGGTCATGTGGCTGGACATTTGCGATGGCAACATGCAGGAAGGCAGCTTCCGCTGCGACGCCAACGTGTCGGTGCGCAGGCCGGGCTCGCCGTTCGGCACACGACGCGAAGTCAAGAACCTGAACTCGTTTCGCTTCATGCAGCAGGCAATCGACTTCGAAGTCGACTGGCAGATCGATCGGCTCGAGGACGGCCTGACGATCGAGCAGGCCACCGTGCTGTTCGACCCCGACAGCGGCGAGACGCGCTCCATGCGCACCAAGGAAGACGCGCACGACTACCGCTACTTCCCCGATCCCGACCTGCCTCCGCTGGTGATCGAGCCGCAGTGGATCGAACGGGTCAGGGCCGCGATGCCCGAACTGCCGGGCAGCATGGCCGAGCGCTTCCAGCGCGAGGACGGACTGCCGGCGGAAGACGCGGCGATGATGACGCAGAGCCTGGCGTTCGCGCGCTACTACGAAGCCGTCCGCGACGCCTGCCGGCAGCCGAAACTGGCGGCCAACTGGCTGATGGGCGAGGTGTCACGGCGACTCAACGCCGAATCCCGCGGCATCGACGCCGTGCCGGTGAAGGCACCCACGCTCGGCAGGCTGATCGGCAGGGTGACCGACGACACGCTGTCGGCTGCGAGCGCCAAGGCGGTCTTGTCGGCGCTCTGGGACAGCGGGCTCGACGACGTGGACGCCGTGATCGAGGCCAGGGGCCTGAAGCAGCTGAACGACACCGGCGCGCTCGACCAGATCATCGACACAGTGCTCGGTGCCAACCCGAAATCGATCGAGGAATACCGCGCCGGCAAGGACAAAGCGTTCAACGCCCTTGTCGGTCAGGTGATGAAGGCCAGCCACGGCAAGGCCAATCCAGCCCAGGTCAACGACCTCCTGAAGAAGAAGCTCGCGCGCTGAGCCGGCGCCTGGCGGTCGCCTCTACGGCGTGATCTGCAGCTTGCACTGGTGATCGCGGCCGCCTTCGTGCAGCGACAGATCACCCTTCTTCGCAACCAACCTGATGCCGGCCTTGCGGTTCACGTAGTGGGCGTCATGCGCCGATTTGATCCGCACCAGCGTGTACTGCTTTTCTGCGAGGTGCAGCTGCGCCTTGCGCGGCGTGAAATCGACCTTGAATTCCAGGGTCTCGCCGCAGTGGTAGGTCGCTGGTCGCGCCTGGGCGGCCGGCACGGCAGAAACCATGAGCGCGAGCGCCGCAACGGCCTGCAATGTTCCGGCGCGGCGCATCCAGTTCAACGAGTGGTCAGCCCGACGTTGACCTGCGTGATCGAGCCGAGGGTTCCGGGTTGTGCCCCGTTCCACAGCTTGCGCAGCCGGTCCAGTTCCACGTCGTAGATATTGTTGATGCGGCCGAGCTCGGCTTCCTGATTCTGGATCGCCTCGCGCTGCGCGGCCACCGACGTGTCGTTGGCCTCGATCTGCTGCTTCAGGCGCGCCGGCATCTTCTTGCCCTTGTAGAACTCGGCCTCCTGCATCAGCGGCTTGCGCTCGTCGCGCAACTCCTGCAGGCGCAACTCAGAGTTCTTCATCGCCTTGCGCACGGCTTCGAGCGCCGATTCGCGGGCCTTGGTGTGCACCGCCTCGCTGGGGTAGCGGGCCTTCAGGTTGCGGTCGCGGCGGATTTCGTCGTTCTGCGCCGCGCGGGCCTCGAGTTGCCTGCGCTCGAGCGCTTCGCGCTCGGCGCGCTCATCCGCCGTCAGCACCGGCGGCAACTTGCCACGCACCGAACCATCCTTGTTCAGAATCGTCTGCTCGCGATCGCTGCATTCGCGGATCGGACGATCCAGCATGCGCTTGTGACCCTTGTCGTCGACACACAGGTAGATGGCGCCGGCGCCCGACGTCCGTTCGGCGGCGGCGGCGGCGGGCACCGCAAACAGCAACGCCGCCAACCCCTGAACCAGGGTGGCGGCCAAGGTCACGCTGCTGAACGCGGCCACGGGTCTCACGGCACTCCGTATTGATCTCGGTAGGCCGCCACGCGGGCGGCATGCTCTGCGAGCGCGCTGTCGCCCGCGTGAACCGCGCGC
>Ga0209682_10000544_pt1 | contig 13081 bp, 13 predicted proteins | sample DOMMetBare2Fresh_2_FD_187471 | JGI IMG/M metagenome (GOLD analysis project Ga0209682, IMG submission 187471) | Wetland sediment microbial communities from St. Louis River estuary, USA, under dissolved organic matter induced mercury methylation -... | ecosystem: Environmental > Aquatic >...
GAGACGGAGCAGGCGCTGGGGAGCGAGAAGACCTGGTAGCCACCGGAGTCGGTGAGCACCGCGCGCGGCCAGCTCATGAACCGGTGGATGCCCCCCATGCGGCGCAGGACTTCCGGCCCTGGCCGCAGCAGGAGGTGATAGGTGTTCGCCAGCAGCACCTGCGCCCCCGAGTCGAGGAGCGTTTGCGGCAGTTGCGCCTTCACCGTGGCCTGCGTGCCCACCGGCATGAAGACCGGGGTCAGGACCTCGCCGTGGAGGGTCCCGAGGATCCCGGCGCGCGCGCTCGACCCGCGGGTGGTCGCGACCCGCCGGAAACCGTTCTGGGGCAGGTTCATTCCGGAAGGAGAATACCATGCGCCCCCGCAGCGACCGGGAGTCCGCCGGGTGGTCTCAGCCCGAGATGCCTTCCAGCTTCGCACGCAGGCGGGCCAATTCGGCCTCGGCGGCTTCGGCTCTCGCATCCGGCGCATCGGCCCTCTCCCGCTCGGCTTCGGCTCTCTCCCGCTCGGCTTCGGCTCTCGCATCCGCCGCCTCGGCTTTCTCCCGCTCGGCCTCGGCTTCCGTGGGCACCAGGCGGCCGTCCGCCTCGAACAGCCGGACCCAGGTGGTCTCCACCCCGGTGCGGAGGCCCTGCCACAGCCCCAGCTTCAGGCCGAGCTTCTCGCTCCAGAACCGGTTCCCGGCGTCAGGGAACAGACGCTGATAGCGGTCGCCCACCAGGCGGAAGCCTTCAAACTCCCCGGTCGCCGGCTCGTAGAGGAAATACTCCGGTGTCCGGAAGATCCGGGCATAGAGATCCTTCTTGACCGTGCGGTCGGTTCTCTTGGTGGACGGCGAGAGGAGCTCGACGATCACGTCCGGCAGCCGTCCCCCCTCCTGCCAGGAGACCCAGGCCTTGCGGTCATGGTCCTCGACGCCTCCCACGAAGAAGAAGTCCGGACCCCGCTGATAGGGGCGGCCCTGGGCCACGTCCCGGGCCTGCTCGACCGAGTGGTAGACGAACATGTTCCCGCCGGCGAAGAAATCCGGCCGCCCACGCTCCGCCATCGCCTGGCGGGTCACGTCGATGAGCAGGTTGATCTGGATGCGTTCCCAGTTGCTGTCCAACGGCCACCCGTCGCTGTAGACGAGATCGAAGGAGAGGTCGTCGAGGGCCTGAGCGGCGGGCTGACTCATGGGATGTCTTCCTTCGGATTCGTTCCTCGGTGCAAGATAGCGTGTTCCGGCGACCAAGGCAAGACTTTGGAGAGGGGGTTGGAGGGCGAGGGGTCAGGCGGCGGGTCACCGCCTGTTGCCTTGCAGCCAACTGAACCGGCGCCTCCGAATGTGCTCACTGATCTGTCTGTTCAGAGCGAGCCCCTGCTTGCTGAGGTAGCCAACGAACCATGCCACCAGGCAGCACGCTGCATAGCCAATGAGATCCCCGGCCCCATCCAAATGGCGCCACCAATCCGCCTTGGAGAACGGCTGATCCATGACAACGCGCCACGCCAGCACCGCCAAAGGCGACGCGAATGAGAGGAGCGGGGGCCAGAACCAGCCATAGGCCGCATCGGGCTTCACCTTCTTGCGATAGACCGGTTCATGAAACCAGAATTCATCCGTACCTGCCAGCGCGATCGCACGTGGTCGCACGTGCTCCTCGATGAGCACCAGGCCGGTGAGTGCGTCGACCATCGCCTTCTGATAGGCCACATAGCAGAGTGGAAGCACCGCGCCACAGGCCCACCAGAGGACCACGGACGGTAGTGTGCCGCGAAGTTGTGCAAGAAGAGACCAGGCGACGAAAACGATTGGCACAAGAGCGTACTGGAGTGTCTTCCAGACGTCGACGCTGTTTCTCTCGGATGCATATTCCGCCGCGTGAAACTGAGCCAAGACCTCCGCGTTGGGCTCACTCTCGCCAGGGGCAACGCGAGCACTGGTCCGCTTGGTATCTTTGTGTAGGTTGAGCAAGATGAAGGCGATTCCCAGCAGCAGGCGCAGGATGGAGCCCGAATTGGAGTTGCGCTGTCGGTCGGCTTGCGGCATGCTCGTAGCACTCGAATCTTCGGCCAGGGACGCACTCGACTGGAAGATGGCTCTTATGGGGATGCCGGCGAGCGGCGGCGTCAGTTGTCCGCTCGATCAGCCGTGTTATTCGCTTCTTCTTCAGATCCGGCTGTAAAAGAACCGAGATCATAATCGACCACGTCCTCTTTGCGTGCGTTATATATTCCGCAGAATAATCGATACGTGATCGCCTCCGGGTTCGTCGTTTCTGGCGGGATGTTTATTTCCGGAAAGCTGTGCTTGTGTGTAACCAGTGTAAGCCCTTCCCTGCTTGCGAGGCTTTGCAGTATAGAGGCGAAATTCTCCAGGGGTGATCTCTGGTCGAACTGCAAGTTGACGCCACGGCTGTCCTTTGTCATCAACAAGGAATCCCCGGTACTTTCCAACTCTGCCGTCAGATAGGAGTCGATGGATGAGGAGGCAAGCTGCGCCACATACCATGGCAGGTCAGCAACGCTACCTCTTTGGCCTCGCTGAGCTACTCCCTTTCGTCGGGTGATGAACAGATATACCGCCGCACCGACGACCAGCAACAGGACCGCCAGATAGAATAGGCCATAAAGGAGGTTGGTCATCATGCCAGTTCCCATGCTTGCTCCGAGTCCTTCGCGCGTTCGATCGGGTCTCGTGGTAACGTTGTGGCGCCTCAGCGTGCGGCGTCAGCCGTCCGCTGGAGGCGTGGGTTAGGCGAATTGGAAATGATCCCCCTTTAGCCCACCTTATCCGTTCCGGAGATTTCCGTCCGCGCGGGTATAGAGCTCCCAAAGCATCTCTTCCGCAAACTTTGAGTTCTTTGCTGCCAACCTCGACTTTTGGCGGTACCAGGACCATCGAACACTAAGCCATGTGGCAGGACCGTGCAGCATCGCGAGTCTCAGCATCTGAAAGCTCCTTCAGAAGCCATCCGACGACTACGCCAGCCAGCGGAAGTATGTCCTTCAGTTCCATTCTCTTGCGCGATTCTTCGGGTCGTCTAACCGTGAGCTTACCTATTCGGCGCCAACAACCTTACCGGCTCTCCTGGTACCGCGGCAAGCGCAGGGACCTTGTTGGGCATTGGTGGTAAGTTCCTCATCTTCATCGACTTCCGTTACTCTACGCTCGTCCTGCAATCGCGTCAATGTGGTGGCCAGGGAGTCGGCTATCCCACCCCGGCCGGCGCGGCCAGTGGTTGATCCGACAATTTCGGCCGATCATGCAATTACCGGTGTTGGCTAAGTGCCGTCTCTTGTGAGGGTTGACACGGCTGCGCCCATGGCTTGTCCGGGTCCCATGGCGCCCAGGGAGGGGAGGCGAGGAACGTTGGCCGGTCGGTCATCGCTCCACCCTGCGCGTCCAATGGGGGTGTAGAGCATGGTGCGGGAGTCGACCCTGGTTTGGCGCACACTGTCGGCTGCCAGGCAGGCCGGCCGGCCGTGGGGGCCGCTCCGTGGTCCTGCCGGACAAGGGGATTCCCGATGACCCGCCACACCTTCTTCCGCACCGCCCGGGCCGCCCTGCTGGCCACTGTTCTCCTGACGCCCGCCGCCTTTGCCCAGGGGGACTCCTTCAGGGCCCAGAGCGACCATGGCGGATTCCTCGCCTCGGTCTGGAGCTTCCTCTCCGGCTTCCTCGCCGGCGGAGAGACCCTCGACACCCGGTGCACAATCGATCCGAACGGCGGGGGCTGTGGGGAGGCCGCCGCCCACCCGGACAACCGGTGCACGATCGACCCCAACGGCGGGGGCTGCGAGCCCGGCTTCTGACGCCCGAGCCGGGGGCCTGAAGGCTCCCGGCGGTCTCCTTCTTCGATGTCGTTCCGATCCGGAGTCTTGCTTTCAGTTCCGGCTCTACGGTATGTTCTGCCCGTGGCGCGAGACGAGCACTCCACCTGGACCGCCCCCTCCGAGCGGCCGACGACGCAAGACCTCGACCGTCTCCTGGAGAAGACCCGTCTGCGGATCGAGGACCTGCTCTGGCGCCACGGTTGCGCCGTGGAGACGTCGACGGGGCTGATCCGGGAGGCGGTGATGGCTCTCGCGCACCGGTGGAACCGTGTCCACAACCGCGAGCAGTGGTTTCTCGACCGGATCGAAAAAGCGGTCCGGCGCACCGCGAACCCTTTCCTCATGGAGCCGCGCGATGACGAAGAGCCATCCTGATCCGGAAACGCCCTTGCCGCAGCGCGACGAGTACGAGGCGGTCGTCGATCGAGTTGTGGACTCTGCCGGCGAGCAGCTCCCCGGCATCCTCCGGGAGATCGACGGTGCGGCGGCTCTTCTCACCGAGATTCTCGGGACGCCCGCGGCCGAACGGCAGGCGCTCCTCGTGGCGGGAGTCCGGTTCCATTCCTTGCAGCTCTGCCAGCTTCTCGAAGAGAGGAGCCGCGAGGTGTGGTTTTCCGATCCGTCGCGTGCCGTCCGGCTGGCCGAGCTCGCCGTCGAGGTCGCCGGCCGGCTCGATGACGCGCACTATGGACCGCTGCTGGCGGAGGACGCCCGCGCCTCGGCCTGGGCGCATCTCGGCAACGCCTTCCGGATCGTCGCCGATCACCGGCGGGCGGAGGAAGCGCTCCAGACCGCCGAGGAGCACCAGCGGCGCAGCGGCGAGGATGCCTGCACCGAGGCGCTCATCCTCAGCTTCAAGGCGTCTCTGCGGAGCGCTCAAGGGAAGTTCGACGAGGCCGCCCGGCTGCTCGACGGCGCCATCGCCGTCTACCGGCAGGCCCGCGACCGCCATGAGGAAGGGCGGGCGCTAATTCTGAAAGGCACGGCTCTCGGACATGCGGGCCGGCATCAGGAGGCGGTTCGGTTGATCCGCCAGGGCCTGTCGCGGATCGATCTCCTGAAGGAGCCGCGCCTTCTCGTGACGGCACGCCACAATCTGATCCATTTCATGACCGAGGGTGGCCGGCCTCAGGAGGCGGCGGATCGCCTGGCCGAGACGCGGCGGCTGTATCTGGATCTCGGCGAGCGGATGAATCTGGTGCGGCTCCGCTGGTTGGAAGGCAAGATCGCCCGTGAGCTGGGCCGCCTGGAGGACGCCGAGGCCGCCTTGAACGAGGCGCGGTCCACTTTTCTGGCGGACCACATCGCCATCGACGCCGCCCTGGTGTCGCTCGACCTCGCCCTCCTTCACCTGCAGCGGGGTGAGACCGCGGCCTTGAAAAAGCTCGCCGCCGAGATGCGGCCGATCTTCGCGGGGGGAGACGTGCATCCGGAAGCGGCTGCGGCGGTCCTCCTCTTCGAGCAGGCCGCCGAAGCCGAACAGGTCACCCACGCCCTCCTCGACCAGGTGGCCGCCAGGTTGCGGGGGACGGTGCCGAACGCGCTCAGAGCCTGACCATCGGCAGGGGATTCCAGGGATGGGTTCGCAGGCGCTTCAGCTCGAGCTGGAGGAGCCGCTTGTGAAAGCCGGCGCCGGGCCAGGCCGCGAAGATGTCACGCAGGAGGCTCCGCGGCAGGCCGAAAGTGCGGAGCCCCAGCGTGACGTCCACCCAGTCCGCTCGCCGAAAGGGCTCGACGAGCCAGTTTGGATCACCCCGCCAGGCGGAGATCTTGTGGTGCTCGAGGATCATCTCCGTGATTTCCGGAGACCAGGCTTCTTTCCCCGTCTGGACGAGGTGCTCCTGGGCCAGGCGGACGGACGGCCGCAGATAATCGAACGTACCGTCCGTCCAGATGCCCAGGTCATGAAACGCTGCGGCGATCGCCATCTTTTCGAGCTGCCCGGGATCACTCGAAGGTCCACCGGAGGGTCTATCGGAAGAGAGGGCGGCGCACAGGTTCACCACACGGTACGTGTGATTTCTGTACGCCGTGAAGTCTCCGCCGAGCGCCGCGGCGTGGGCTTGCAGCAACCCGTCGAGAGTAGCGATCTCCGTGAGCAGCATGGCGGACGCCTTTTATGCCGCGGGAAGGTGCGCGTCGATCCAGCTCTTGATGTCCGCGATCACCGCGTCCTTGCCGATGTCGTTGAGGGGATCGTGGAAGTACCCCTCGTAGAGCTTCAGGGTCTTGTCGGCGGAGCCGGCGGTGTCATAGAAGAGCTGGCTGCCGCTCGGTCTCGTGACCGTGTCGGCGGTGCCGTGGATGATGAGCACCGGGAGCTTGAAGAGCGGGAACTCCCTCTCGAGCCGCTCGTCGGCGCGGACCATTTCGGCGACGGTGAGCGTGGGCTGCACCTCGTGAGCGATGAGCGGATCGTGGTTCAAGGCCTCGACGACCGCGGGGTCGCGGGAGAATCCCGGGATCGGGAGCTTGAGCACATGGGCATGCGGCGCGAGATGGCTGAGCCCCTTGATGACGGCGAGGGCGAAATCCGGCGCCGGCACCCGGAAGGCGAAGCTCTCGCAGATCAGCCCGGCGAGGTCGGCTTGGTGATCGAGCGCGTAGACGGAGGCGATCACACCGCCGGCGCTGTGGCCGAGGATGAAGACGGGGAGCCCCGGCTCGCGCGATTTCGCCAGCGCCATGAGGGTCGACACGTCGCTCTGATAGTCCGCGAACTTCTCGACGTAGAAACGCTCACCGTCTGACTGGCCGCGGCCCCGCAGGTCCACCGCGTAGACGGCGAGGCCGGCGGCCGCGAGCTGGTCGCCCACCCACAGGTAATGACCGCTGTGGGAATTGAATCCGTGGACGATGACGACCAGACCGCGCGCCGGCCCTTCCGGACGCCATGACCGGACGAAAAGCTGGCCGGCGCCTCCGTCGACTTTTTCCTCACTCCGCGTGATACCCATGTCTCGAGCCTCCTTCTGAAGAAAAACGGTCTAGGCCTTGATGAAGGCCAGCAGATCCGAGTTGATCTGGTCCTTGTTGATGGTGCACATGCCGTGGGACAGCCCCGGATAGACCTTCAGCGTCGCGCCCTTGACCAGCTTCGACGACAACAGCGCCGACGCGCCGATCGGGACGATCTGGTCGTCGTCGCCGTGCAGGATGAGGGTCGGCACGTCGAATTTCTTCAGGTCTTCCGTGAAGTCGGTCTCCGAGAAGGCTTTGATGCAGTCGAGCGCGCTCTTGTGGCCGGCCTGCATCCCCTGGAGCCAGAACGAGTCCCTCACGCCTTGCGACACCTGGGCGCCGGGCCGGTTCGCGCCGTAGAACGGCGTCGTGAGGTCCTTGAAAAATTGTGAGCGGTCCGCGAGGACGCCGGCGCGGATCCCGTCGAACACCGCGATGGGCAAGCCGCCCGGGTTGGCCTCCGTCTTCAGCATCAGCGGCGGGACGGCGCCGATCAGCACGGCCTTGGCGACCCGCTGCGTGCCATGGCGGCCGATGTAGCGCGCGACCTCCCCGCCGCCGGTGGAATGGCCGACGTGGACGGCACCCTGCAGGTCCAGCTCCTTGACGAGCGCCGCCAAGTCGTCGGCGTAGGTATCCATCTCATTGCCGTTCCAGGGCTGGCTCGACCGCCCGTGGCCGCGGCGGTCGTGGGCGATGCACCGGTAGCCGCGCGACGCGAGGTAGACCATCTGGTCGTCCCAGGCGTCCGCGGTGAGCGGCCAGCCATGGCTGAAGACCACGGGCTGTCCCTCGCCCCAATCCTTGAAGTAGATCTGCGTTCCGTCGGTCGTGGTGATCGTGCCCATCGAGATCCTCCTTGTTGGCTCCGGGAGGATTGCACCATGCACGCGAAGAGGAATCTATTAGACGAAGGTGTCGTCGATACCTTGGTATCGGTGGAGCCGGTCCGCCATCCGGACCAGCTCGGCGAGCGAGCCCGCCTGCATCTTGCGCATCACCTTGCCGCGATGGGCCTTGACAGTGACCTCGCTCAGACCGAGCTGGGCGCCGATCTGCTTGTTGAGCAGGCCGGAGACGACCAGCTCCATCACCTCGCGCTCGCGGCGGCCGAGCGAGGCGTGGCGCTCGCGCAGCACGGCGAGCTCCGCCTGGTCGCGGAGCGCGGCTTCGCTGCGCCCGATGGCGTCCCGGATCGCGTTCAGAAGCTCTTCTTCGCCGAACGGTTTCGACAGGAAGTCGACCGCTCCGGCTTTCATCGCCCGCACGGTCATCGGAATGTCGCCGTAGCCGGTGATGAAGATGATCGGTGTCGTCGAGCGGCGGCGCGCCAGCTCGGCCTGCAAAGCCGGTCCGGTCATGCCGGGCATGGCGACGTCCAGGATCAGGCAACTCGTCCTCGCCAGAGACCCGGAGCGCAGGAGCTCTTCCGCCGAAGAGAAGGCCTCGACCGAGAAGCCGAACGACCGGAGGAGGTCCGGCAACGATTCGCGAACCGACTCGTCATCGTCGACCACGGACACGAGGGCTGGGCCGCTCATCGGGAGCTCGTCACCAGGCCGGCCTGCGACTCCTCCTGCGCGGGGAGGCCGGCGGCGCCCGGCAGAGACAGGTGGAATGTGGCACCCGGCCCGTCATTCCGCTCCACCCAGAGGCGTCCATTGTGGTTCTCGAGAATGGAGCGGCTGATCGAGAGGCCCATCCCCATCCCGCCGCTTTTGGTGGTGTAGAACGCTTCGAACATCTGATCCATGGCGCCCGGATCGAGGCCCGTCCCGGAATCCCGGACGGACAGCACGACGTGATCCTCCGGGCCGGACCAGGTACGGACCAGCAGCTCCTTGGGGCGGTTCTCGACACCGCTCATGGCCTCGGAGGCATTCAGGACCAGGTTGAGGACGACCTGCTGGAGCTGGGCGCGGTCGCCGGTGACGAACGGGAGATCGCCGGCGAAATCGGTCCGCACGATCACCTTGGCTCTCTGGAGCTCGCTCTGCATCAGGGCGAGAACTTCCCGCGCCGCCTCTTGCAGGTCGACCGGCTCGGTCGCCGTGCTCTTCTTGCCGAAGAGAGAGCGCAGGCGTGCGAGGACCTCGGCGGCGCGGCGGCCGTCGCGGATGGTACGGCGCGCGGTTTCGTTCGCGCCATCGAGATTCGGAGGATCTTCGGCCAGCATCCGCAGGCAGGTGCTGGCATTCGTGATGATGCCCGACAGCGGCTGGCTGACCTCGTGGGCGATCGACGCGGCCAGGGCGCCGAGCGTCGTGACCCGGGCCACGTGCGCGAGCTCGGAGCGCACCTTGTTGAGCGCGTCTTCCGCGAGCCGGCGCTCGGTCACGTCCTGCACCGCGCCGATGTATTCGTGACGGCCGTCCGGGTCGCGGGTCGCGCGGGCGACGACGTGCAGGTATTTGACGGATTGGTCCGGCATCAGGAGGCGGTGCTCGAATTCCAGGTCCTCGCCGTCGCGCCGGCCCCGGTCGGCCAGCTCCTGGAACCACAGAACGTCTTCGGGGTGGATGCGCGTGCCCACGAGCTCGAAGGTGACGGGCACGGCAGGGTCGATCCCGTAGATCCGGTAGGTCTGCTCCGACCAGGTGATCTCGTTCGTCGCGATCCGCCAGGAAAAACTGCCGGTCGAGCTGAGGCGCTGGGCTTCCGCGAGAAACGCCTCGCTCCGGCGCAAGGCGGCTTCATTCTGCGCGCGTTCGATCGCGATGCTGGCGATATGGGTGAACCGTTCGGTGAGATCCTGTTGCAGCGGCGTCGGGCTCCCGGGCTTCTCCTGATAGATCGCGAACGTTCCCAGCACCTTCCCGGCCAGCGAGAGGATCGGCGTGGTCCAGCAGGACCTGAGGCCGAAGCCGAGCGCCAGATCGCGCCATTCGTGCGTTGACCAGCGCGTATCGCTCGCCACGTCCGGGACGATCACCTGCGTCTTCTGGTGGACGGCCATGGCGCACGGTCCCCAATAGGGCACCACCGGCCTGCCATGGATGGCCTCGTTGAGGCCCACCGGGAGGCTCGGCGCGGCTCCGTGCTGCAGCCTCGCGCTGCCGGGATCGACCACCAGGACACTGCAATGACATCCGTCGGCGGTGCTGTCGACCAGGCTGCACAAGGTGTCGAGGACGACCGCGAGCGAACAACCCCACGCCACCATCTCGAGCAGCCGCCTCTCCCCGGCGAGGAGGGCCTCCGCCCGTTTGCGGTCGTCGATGCCCGTCGACTCCCCGGAGCTCGAATCGATGGCGCGATGGATCTCGTCCTGCACGATGGGCCTCTCGGGAGCGTCGTCCCCGACGCTGAAAGTGGCGACCGGCAACAGCCGGGTGAGTATACCTTGGTGCCGGTTCGCGCCGGGCCGTCCTGCGAGGCCACAAGAAGACAGATGTCCGCATCGCTGAGGGTTATCCGCGTTTGTCAGAAACGAGCAGGGTTCGTTGCTACCGGCGGTAGAAACGAGCAGGGTTCGTTGCTGATTCAGGACTCCGTCAAAGTCGTGCGGCGTCGGAGCCTTCCCCCGCCCGACCTCACCCCCCAACCCCCTCTCCCATCGCCCCCCCTTCCCCCGGGAGAGGGGGCGCCACCACCCAAAGCCCTGAAAAAGCGAGGATTGGGGGTTCCCCCTCTCCCGGCTGGCGGGGGGGCGATGGGAGAGGGGGCCAGGGGGTGAGGTCCAAAGGCTCCGTCGTCAGCGGGACGACTCGAGGGGCATACGAGTGCCGGTACGCGCCCCCGGTTCAGCCCCCACCCTCGCCCATCCTGGAGAGCGCCTCCTTGGCGGCGGCGACCAGCCCCTCGCGGGAGCGGCCGAACCGGCCGCCCGACGCCTCGGGTGCAAACGCGGCGATCCGCCGCAGCTCGGGCATCGCCCGGCGCTCGCGGAATTCCCCCAACTGCCAGACGACCATTTCATCCGTATAGCCGCCCGCCGGGTACTCCTCGACCGGCTGCTCCGTGACGGCCCGGACCAAGCTCAACAGGTGTTGCCGCACGTCCTCGGTGTGCGGGGACGGCTGCCACAGTGTCCGGCCGTCCTCGTCGTCCGCGACGAAGACAGGACCGATCGGGATCGGGTCGCGATCTGGACGGCGGTGCGGATGGTTGCCGCAGTACGTCCAGAAGGGCTCTTCGATCGCGAGGCCGCGGATGGTGCAGAAGCTCGGCTCCGGGTCTTTGGAATGACCGTACCCGGCCTCACCTTTGTTCCGGGCATTGAACCAGCAAGTGCCACAGCAATCCGATCCGCCGTTCGGCATACGCCACCTCTGTTCGGAGGGCCATTCACCTTGATCCACATGCCCTCGCAGGCGAAGATCATCGACCTTCGGATGCAGGGCGCGTGTAGGAACCTATTCCGGCGGGTCACCTCTACCCGGAGAGGAGCGTGGGGAGTCGCACCCTGTTGTGGTGCCATGCTAGAGTTGCCGTGCAGGCTCGGCCGAGGAGGAAACCCCATGAAGACAACAGAGAGATGCTCGGCTCTGTTCCGCGATGCAGGTCTGTTGGCTCTGGCCTTCTGTCTCGCAATGGCGGCGGTGGCGGAGGGCGAGCCGTTCAAGGTCCAATGGCCGGAAGGCTGGGAGGTCAAGCGGTTCCCGGGTCCCACGATCCCCGGCGGCAAGATATTCGTCGGCGAGATTCAAGCCAGGCACCTGGACGAGCATGGCCTCGCCGTTCTGCATCTCACCTATTTTCCCCGACAGGAGGGGAGCAAGGCGGACCTCGAAGGAGATCTCGACACAATGATTCGGGGGCAAACAGAGCGCCTGACGAGCCAGGGGATCACCGCGACCGTCACCTCGCGCAAGGCCGGTTCCTTGGGAGTGCATCCGAGTCGTGAAGCCGAGATCTTCGCAACCGGCCATGGATACTCCGCGCGGTTCTGGCTCGCCGCGGCCGCGAGCCGCGAGTACAGCTACACCTTTTCGTACACGGGTTTCGGAGACGCTTTCGAAAAGCACCGCGGCGCGTTCGAGGCGACCCTCCGCTCTCTCGTCTTGCAGTGAGCGTGTGGCGCTGCCGCGTCAACCTGGATCGCCGAGGATATTTGAGCGTCTGTTGCTGGTCCGATAGCCTCTTTTCCCGCCCCCCGAACCACCAAAAAAGACAGCCGGCCAATGGGGGCGTCTCCAGCCCCTGTTGGCCCCCGGTCCCCTCGTCGCCCCCGGCCTCTCTACTCCCGTTCGTCTGGCGTCGCCCCCACCCTCCCCGTGAGGCCCCTGTGCGGCCCCAGCCCGTGGAACCGCGCCAAGGCCCGTCGACCTGTCGCCTCTAAGTTTCTTTGCTGGAACGTTTTGCGTGGTGCCCGGGACCGGAATCGCCCCACCGACACCGTGATTTTCAGTCCTGACATCCGCCCGCCAAAAAAGCAGGGGACCGGCCAGCCTCCGGCCGATCCCTCTGCACAGTACGACATTCACAAAGAGCAACCCTCTCTGCTTCGCTTGATTCAGTTTTCAAAGAACCTTGCAGCACCCGGTGCTGATGCCCCCCGGTCTCGCGGTCTCACTTCAGAGCTTCACGGCTGGTGCGGACCTGCCGTGACTTCGAGCTGCTTCTACGGCTGGGCGGAGATGATTTTCTATGCGTATACTTCTTGTCAATGGCCGATCGACATGCGATGATAAAGGAGGTGGGAGGGTGACGAAGAGCGTCGGGTATGCACAATTTGAAGACGGATCATTCCCCTCGCGAGGGGAGACATTCCCCTCGTGAGGGGAGACTCTCCCCCGGCCAGGGGAGGCATTCCCCTCCCGAGGGCAACGGTTCCCCTGGCGAGGTGAGACTTCGCCCCCGTGAGGGGAAGCTCTCCCCGGGTGAGGGGAGTGGCTCCCCCGGCGAGGGGAGAGGTTGCCCCGGCGAGGGGAGAGGCTCACCGGGCGGGGAGGGAAGCTCCCCCTGCGGGGGGAGACTCTCCCCCCGCGAGGGGAAGGACTCCCGCTCGGAGGTCGCTGACTGCCCTTGCGGGGAGAGAGGCTCACCCGGGAGGGGGAGCCGGCCGGTTCTTCCGGGGAGACCGGGGGCCGGTGTCGTACGCGCTCTTTGAACGTCGAAGCACCAGAGCGCCGGAGGGTGGCTCCTCCGACTCTGGCTTACCGCCTTGGGAGCACGGCCTGCGGGCCGAGGGCCGTGCCCTGCCTTTCGCTGATGGGATCGCCGGAGCGCTCGCGGCGTCTGCTATCCTCGTACGGGCTCCTATGTCTCCCTCGATCCGCCTGCTGACCGAGATCCCGGGGCCGCGGTCCCGCGCGCTCATGGCGCGCCGGGAGGCCGCGGTGGCCCGCGGCGTCGGCCAT
>Ga0209682_10000546_pt1 | contig 13027 bp, 10 predicted proteins | sample DOMMetBare2Fresh_2_FD_187471 | JGI IMG/M metagenome (GOLD analysis project Ga0209682, IMG submission 187471) | Wetland sediment microbial communities from St. Louis River estuary, USA, under dissolved organic matter induced mercury methylation -... | ecosystem: Environmental > Aquatic >...
AGTCGGCGCGCAGCGCCGACCGCCGAAGCGAAGCGCCCCGGCCTGCCCGGGCACTCCTTTGCCGCACTCACTCCGAGTGCCACAAAGCCGACCGTCAACTTCGCCTTCGGGCCGATCGGCGCCAGCCCAACTCACGCAATGGGCCACCGGCAGTGTGTGACATCGCAACACGCTGTCATGCGCATTGCGCATCGCCCGATGCCGATGCCTGCGTGCTTGTCCCGCATCAACGTATGACGATTGGGAGGACCGGAAACTCTTGCCTAGACAACCCAAAGGTCGACGACATGGTTTTCGCGCTGCAGATCGCCCTCATCGTCATCTGCCTCTTCTACGGTGCACGCAAGGGCGGCGTCGCACTCGGTCTGCTGGGCGGCATCGGCATCGTGCTGCTCGTCTTTGCCTTCGGGCTGCCGCCGGGCAAGCCGCCGGTGGACGTGATGCTCACCATCGTGGCCGTCGTGGCCGCGTCGGCCACGCTGCAGGCCTCCGGCGGCCTGGACGTGCTGCTGCAGCTGGCCGAGAAGCTGTTGCGTCGCAATCCGCGCTACGTGTCCATCCTCGCGCCGTTCACGACCTGCGTCCTGACCATGCTTTGCGGCACCGGCCACGTGGTCTACACCATGCTGCCGATCATCTACGACATCGCGATCAAGAACGGCATCCGGCCCGAGCGTCCGATGGCGGCCTCGTCGATCGCGAGCCAGATGGGCATCATCGCCAGCCCGGTCTCGGTGGCCATCGTGTCGCTCGCCGCCTTCCTGGCCAAGGCGCCGGCCGGCGCACCGATCATCGGTTTCATCACGCTGCTGTCGGTGACGATCCCGTCGACGCTGGTGGGCGTGCTGATGATCGGCATCTTCAGCTGGTTCCGCGGCAAGGACCTCGACCAGGACCCGGACTTCCAGGCCCTGATCGCCACGCCCGAAGGCCGCCAGCATGTCTACGGCGAGACCACGACCATGCTCGGCCAGAAGCTCAGCGCGCAGCAGTGGACCGCGATGTGGATCTTCATCGGCGCGATCGTCGTGGTGGCGCTGCTCGGCGCCTTCGAGTCGCTGCGCCCGCTGGTCGGCGGCAAGCCGCTGTCGATGGTGCTCACCATCCAGATGTTCATGCTGATGGCCGGCGCGCTGATCATCGTGTTCACCAAGACCAATCCGTCCAAGATCGGCTCCAGCGAGGTCTTCCGCGCCGGCATGATCGCGGTGGTGGCGGTGTTCGGCGTCGCCTGGATGGCCGACACGGTGTTCGAGGCCAACCTGCCGATGATCAAGTCGTCACTGGCCGAGTTGGTGAAGACCCAGCCCTGGACCTTTGCGATCGCATTGCTGGTCGTCTCCAAGCTGGTGAACTCGCAGGCCGCAGCCATCAGCGCGATGGTCCCGGTCGGGTTGACGATCGGCGTGCCGCCGGGCTACGTGGTCGCATTCGCGGCCGCCTGCTACGGCTACTACATCCTGCCGACCTACCCGAGCGACCTGGCGACGATCCAGTTCGACCGCTCGGGCACCACGCACATCGGCAAGTACGTGATCAACCACAGCTTCATCCTGCCGGGCCTGATCGGCGTGTCGACTTCCTGTGTCGCGGGCTGGTTGATCGCAGCGGCGCGCGGGCTGGTCTGAGCGCCTGAACTGGTCTAGCTTGCGGCGGGCGGCCCGCGTCGGCGCAGCGCCGCGAGTACCTTGCCCAGGCGCTCGCGCTGCGGCGCGTCGAGCGCCTTGCGGTGCAGCAGTTCGACCATCCGCTGCTCGGGCGTGACCGGGGGTGCGGCCGGGCGGCGTGTTTCCAGCGCCGCCTTCATCGCCTGCAGCTTGAGCATCTGGCGCGCGGTTTCGAACGCCGGCGGCGAGGCCAGAGCCCAGGCGGTCTCCAGCTGGAGCAGCAATTCGTCGGTGGTCTCCTTGATCGGCGCGGCCAGCGGGCGAGCTGGTGCGCCCGGGAGACCCGCGCGCTGCGCCAGCGTCTGCTCGAGCAGTTCGGGCAGCACGGGCAACGCGGACCAGCGCTGCGCAATGTCTTCGCGCGCGGCGGCGTCTTCGGTGCAGCCTTCGAGCATCTCGCACAGCGCGAGCTTGGTCTCCAGGGTGTCGCAGGTGGCCTGCCAGCCGCGCTGGGCGCCCTCGGTCAGCCGCTGGCGGAGGCCGTCGCGCGCGCGGCGGAATCGGGCGTCCAGCGCCGCCGCCTCGTTGCGTGGTGCCGGCCCCACGCGCAGCCAATGCGCATCGACCTCGGCCAGCGTGCGCCTGACCTGCGCCGGTGGCGCATCTTCGGCCAGGCCCTCGAGGCGTTCGACCAGCGCCACCCGCTCGGCGCCATGCGCCTTGAACTCCGCGTCGCGCGCGCTGAAGGCGGCCTCGCGCGCACTGAAGGCACCGTCGATCGCGGTCTTGAACTCGACCCACAGCGCGTTTTCGTCGTGGCGCGCCAGCGGCAGGCCGCGCGCATGGTGCTGCCACTGGGACTGCAGGTCACGGACCCGGTCGACCAGATCGCGGCCCTGGGCACCGTCGGCCAGCGCCTTGGCACTCTCGATCAGCCGCTCGCGTTGCAGGCGTGCGACCCGCCGCGCTTCCTGCAGTGGCGACTCGATCCTCTGCACGGCCAGGTTCATGCGCTCGAGAAGGGCGTCACGCGCCTTGTGCGGCACCGTATGCTCGACCGGCCCGAGCCGACGCCAGGCGACCTGGAAGTGATCGAGCGCGCCTGCGAGAGCGCGAAAGTCCGGCGCCGGCGCGTTGCCCTCCACGCCGGGCAGCGGCACGGCCTCGAGATCGGCGAGCAGTTGCCGGCGCGTCTGCAGGTTTTGCTCGCGCGCACTGCGCAGTTCCGCCACCTGCCGGGCCACGGGTTCATAGGCCGACTTCAGCGACGAGTCGAACCGCTGCCAGAGCGAGCGGCTGGTGGCTCCGCCCAGGCGGTCGAGATCCTTCCAGCGCGCGCGCATGTCGTCGATGAGTTCGGCCAGTTGCTTGGTCGACAGCTTCACGCCCTGAGCATCGATGGGGCCGGTGGTGGTGGCGGCCACGGCCAGCGCCTCGGCCTGCTGGACGAGCTCGTCGCGTGCGCGTCCGCCACCCCAGTGCTGCCAGCCCTTGAGCTGTGCGTACTGGGCCTGCAAGGCGTCGATGCGCCCGCGCAGGGCGCCGGCCGAGCCGCCGCCGTCGAGCAGCTTGTCGATCTCGACCAGCTGGGTGTGAGTCGGCGCGAGCTGCCCGGCCGCGAGTGACGCCTCGGCGAGGTCGAGCGCCGCCGCCAGCGCCTGCAGGCGCTGGTCGCGCAACGTGCGATCGCGCTCCTTGGCGCGCTCGCGCTGCTCGCTGCGCCTTTGTTCGCGGTCCTGCTCCCGTGCCTGCTGCCACTGCGCCACACGCTGCTGCAGCAGGGCGTCGAGCGCCTTGTCGGCCAGCGGAACGACCTGCTCCCAGCGCTGGGCCAGGTCGCGCGGCTCGCCTTCGAATGCGACCAGGCATTCGTCCAGACGTGCGCCCAGGTCCAGGGCACGTGCCAGGTCGTCGAGCACCGGCGCGCCCGTCGCCTCGGGCGGCGCCGCGCCGATGACGGCGCGCGCTGCCGCGCTGGCGTCTGCCAACTGGCTGCGGGTCTGCGCGCCGGCTGCGGCATCGGCGCTGACGACCTTCAGGCGCGCCAGTGCTTCGCGCGCCTGTTCGGTCCAGCGCCTGAGCTTGAGCGGCTGGTCGGCCCGCTCGCGCGTGAGTGCGGCCAGCTGCGCCATCAGCGCCGCGTACTCGGTGCGCTGCGCGGGCTCGAGCAGATTGGCGTCGAGCACCTGCCAGGCGCGGTCGATGTCGACCAGATGATTCACCGGGATCAGCGCCTCGCGCGACAGCGTGCGCGCGTCCTCGATCAGCCCGGCGGCGCGGGCGCGCGATTCACGCTGCGCCACCGCATGGCCGTGGCGCTGCTTGGCGAGACGGTGGACACGCCGATCGTGATCACGGAATTCGCGTTCGGCGACCTTCAGCGCCGCCTCGGTGGACAGCGCCGCGATGGCGGCCAGTTTCAGGTCGAGCGGCGCGCCGTCGGCACGTGTCAGGGCCAGCAGCGTGTCGTCGTCGCCAAGGGCTGCCTGAAGCCTGGACGCCCAGTCGCCCAGGTCCGCGGCAGGCGCAGCAGGTTCGGCGTCTGCCGCCGCGCCGGGCGCGTGCGGCTGGTGAGGATTGAAGTTGAAGAGCCAGTCGCGCATGTTGACGATGTTGGGGCCGCGGGGATTCGCGACGACCCCCGCATTCTGCGGCGAAGGCGGGGCGGCGCCTCGGAAGCCCGACTGGAATCTCGAACCGCGTCGATCCGGGCGCCTGTCTGACCGCGGATCGCGCGCCTGCGATTCACCCCGTCGCCGAACCCTGGCAGCTTCGAGTCGCCACGACGCCGCGGCTCCACATCGGTGGTTGCGCTTGCCTTGCCCAGGCTAGCCACGACCTCGATCGGCGATGAACCACAGCAGCAGGAAGCAGCCGATGACGACGGCGCCGATGCCGGCCACCAACAGCGTGCCGGTCTGGATATTGCCGAGCATGAAGCGGCCGGCCAGTCTTGCGACGACGGCGATCACCATCAGCAGGATGCCGAGCAGCCCGACCGACTGACCGCCCCTGAGCAGATTCGTGTTCATCGCGGGGTCCCCTTTGGACAACGGAGGTTTGAAATTCGGGAGATGGGGCGGCGCCGTGGCTCGAGCTTCACCGCCAGCTGCGTTCGGACGAAGCCCCGGATCGAAGGATAGCAACCGTTGCCGGGAGGTTGCACCGGCCCTTGCGCCCTCCCGCCGCGGCTGCATGCCAGGTCGTCCCGGGTCGTTCAACGAGGACCACCTTCCGCTCGAACGGCCGCAAGAGACACGCCTGCATGGGCATCGACCGGCACGAGGGCCGAAGGTCCTTCAGCGGACCTGTGTCGGCGTGTCGATCAGCAGTTGCGCCATCAGTGCGCGAACGGTCGCAAGTCCCGGCGGCTCGGACCGCCGCGCCAACGTCACCAATCCGAAACGTGCCGTCGCGGCGAGCGCGGGCTGCATGTCCAGTTCGACCAGGTCGGGCGCAGCAGCCCGAATCGCCAGCAGCACTGCGTCACTGCGTCGCGTGACCTCGACCAGGCTCGGGATCTCCTCGCATCGCAGCGTGACACACGTACTCGGATGGGCACGTGGTCCGTAGCGTTCGATCAGCAGCCGTGCGACCTCGTCCGACAGCGGCGTCGATGCAATGGGGTAGCGCAGGAGATCGTCGAAGCTCGCGCCGCCGCGCCGCCGCGCGAGCGGGTGACCGCGGCGGACCATGAAAGCGCCCCGCATTTCGTGCAGGAACTGGGCATTCAGGTCGGGGGCGGGGCGCAGCGAACGGGCGTCGACGATCAACGCGTCCAGGACGCGCTCGCGCAGTGCCTGAACGAGCAGGTCGGTGCCGGCGCGCGCGATCTCCACCCGCAGCCGGGGCCGGTCCTGTGCCGTCTTCATCAGCAGCGGCGTCATCAGCATCGAGCCGGGTCCCGAGCCCATGCCGATCCGCAGCACACCTTCCTGGCCGTCGCTCGCCCGGCGGGAACTGTCGCGCAGATCGTCGGCAGCGAGAACGAGTTCGCGCGCCCGCTCGACGACTTCGCGTCCGAAGGGTGTGACCTCGCTGTGCCGGCCGATCCGGTCGAACAGCGGCTGGCCGAGTTCAACCTCGAGCGCGCGGATGCTGCGGCTCAGGGCAGGCTGCGTCAGGAACAGGGCGGCGGCCGACTTGCTGAACGATCCCGTCTGTGCCAGTGAAGTCAGGTGTCGCAGCTGGACGAGGGTCATGTTGGGACGTGCGCAGAGATGAACGTTGGAATCATAGTAAGTCACAGAATAATGCATTGGACTTTCGAATTGACGACTCCTACATTGGCCTGCCCTTCCAGACCCGGTCACCCGGCGCGCCCTTCAAGGAGTTCCCATGCCCAAGTTCAACTTCGTCCGGTCGCTGGCCTTGTCGGCCGGCCTCTTGATCAGCGCCGGCGCGGCCATCGCGCAGGGCTACCCGGCCAAGCCGGTCAACCTGATGGTTCCCTATCCGGCGGGCGGCCCGTCGGATGCCATTGCGCGGATCTTCAACAACCCGCTCGGCAAGGAACTGGGCCAGCAGGTCCTGGTGGAGAACCTGGGCGGCGTCAGCGGGGCATTGGCTGCGCAGAAGGTGCTGGCCGCGCCGGCTGACGGCTATTACATCTTCCAGGGCTCGCCCAACGAGGTGATCCTGGCGCCGCTGGCCAACGCCGCGGTGAAGCTGAAGACCGAAGACTTTCGCCTGGTGCACCCGGTCGCCGACGCCGTGATGGTGTTCGTGACGCGCAAGGACCTGCCGGTCAACAGCGTCGATGAATTGATCGCCCTGGCCCGCAAGTCGGCCGACAAGCCGCTGACCTACGGCAGCGTCGGCATGGGCTCGCTCTATCACCTGATCCTCGAGAACGTGCAGGCGACGACCGGCGTCAAGCTGGCGCATGTGCCGTACAAGGGCAACGCACCTCTGCTGCAGGACATCGGCGGCGGCCAGCTCGACTTCGCCGTGCTGGTCTACAGCGCCGCGATGGGCGCGCTCGCGGATCAAGGGCGCCTGAAGGTGATCGGCCAGCTGGGGGCCCAGCGATCCGACCTGCTGAAGAACGTGCCGGCCGCCAGCGAGGGCCAGGCGTTGAAAAACTTCTCGTACAAGATCTGGACCGGCTTCATGGTGCCGAAGAACACGCCCGAGGATGTGGTCGTGCGGCTGCACGCGGCCATCGGCAAGACGCTGCGCGATCCGGCGGTCCAGTCGCAACTGGCGGCGCAGACCCAGCACCCCTCGGCGCCGATGACTCTGGCCGAGTCGGCGAAGTTCTTCGAGACCGAGACCGCCCGCTATCGCGCCATCGCCAGGCAGATCAACCTGCAACCGCAGTGATCGCGTGGGCGACATGACCGCACTGCTGGACACACTGCGCTCGCGAGCCGGCGAGTTCATCGGGCTGCGGCGCGACATCCATCGCCACCCCGAGCTGGCGTTCGACGAGCACCGCACGGCGGCACTGGTGGCCGACAAGCTTGCCACCTGGGGCTACACGGTCGAGCGTGGCCTTGGCGGCACCGGCGTGATCGGCACGCTGGCGCGTGGCCACGGCGCGCGCCGGCTCGGCCTGCGCGCCGACATGGATGCGCTGCCGATTGCCGAGAGCAGCGGTGTCGCGTGGACCAGCCAACGCCCCGGCCTGATGCACGCCTGCGGCCACGATGGGCACACCGCGATGCTGCTGGCGGCCGCGCGCCACCTGGCCGAGCATGGGCGCTTCGACGGCACGCTGCACCTGATCTTCCAGCCTGCCGAGGAAGGCGGCGGCGGTGCGCTGCGCATGATGGCCGATGGCCTGTTCGAGCGGCACCCCTGCGACGCCGTGTTCGCGATGCACAACATGCCGGGCGTGCCGCAAGGCCGCCTGGTGCTGCGCGAGGGCGCCGCCATGGCCTCGTCGGACTACGCCACGATCACGCTCACCGGCACCGGTGGCCACGGCGCGATGCCGCAGCACGCGGCCGACCCCGTGGTGGCGGCCGCCAGCCTGGTGATGGCGCTGCAGACCGTGGTGTCGCGCAACGTCGATCCGCTGCAGGCGGCCGTCGTGACGGTGGGCGCGCTGAACGCCGGCCGCGCCAACAACGTGATCCCGGCCACCGCCACGCTGGAGCTCAGCGTGCGGGCGCTCGACCGCGACGTGCGCACGCTGCTGGAGCGGCGCATCAAGGCGCTGGCGGCCGCGCAGGCCGAAAGCTTCGGCGTGCGCGCGCAGGTCGACTGGCGCAGCGGCTACGCCGTGCTGGTCAACACGCCGGCGGAGACTGCCTTCGCGCGCGCGGTCGCGCTGGACCTGCTCGGCCCCGAGCGCGTGACGCTGCAAGGCCCGCCGCTGACCGGCAGCGAGGACTTCGCCTTCATGCTCGAGCGCGTTCCCGGTAGCTACCTGCTGATCGGCAACGGCGACGGCAGCGACGGCCACGCCTGCGGCGCCTGCATGGTCCACAACCCGGGCTACGACTTCAACGACGACAACATCGCGGTGGGCAGTGCCTTCTGGGTGCGGCTGGCCGAGACGTTTCTTCAAAACGGGGAGCACCCCTCGCATCAATAGAAATCTTCTCGTGCAGGAGAGCGCCGTATCGCGAGCCGATCGCGGCACGGCCACCGAAGGCGCAATCTCCCATACACGCTCAGGTCCCGTACTGCACACCTGCCATCGCCGTCTGGAGAGCCGTCACCGCCTGGTGATGCACCGAAGGAGCAAATCCCGCGCCGAGCCAGCGCCGGGATGAATCTCTCAGGTACCAAGGACAGAGGGAGCGGCAAGCGCACATCGATCCGTGCGCTCCATCCGTTTCTCTGGAGTCCTGACATGCATGCAGTGGTACTCGGCGCCGGCCTGCTCGGCGTCACATCGGCCTACTTCCTTCGACAGCACGGTCACGACGTGACCGTGATCGACCGCCAGGCCTCGGCCGCGGCCGAGACCAGCTTCGCCAACGGCGGGCAGATCTCGGTCAGCCATGCCGAACCCTGGGCCAACCCGAGCGCGCCGCTCAAGGTGCTGCAGTGGCTGGGTCAGGAGGACGCACCCCTGCTGTTCCGCCTGCGCGCCGACATGCGCCAGTGGCTGTGGGGCCTGCAGTTCCTGCGCGAGTGCACGCCGGCGCGCACGCGCCACAACATCGGGCAGATCGTCCGCCTGGGCACCTACAGCCGCGACACGCTGCGGCAATTGCGCCGCGACCGCCATATCGCCTACGACGAGCGCACGCAGGGCATCCTGCACTTCTACACGAGCCAGAAGGAGTTCGACGGCGCGGAGGCCCCGGCCGCGCAGATGCGCGCGCTGGGCTGCGACCGCCGTGTGATCGGCGCCGACGAGGCGGTCCGGCTGGAGCCGGCGCTGCGCCAAATCCGCCCGCAGCTGGCCGGCGCCACCTACACCGCCGAAGACGAGTCGGGCGATGCCAATCGCTTCGCGCGCGAGCTGGTCAAGCGTTGCGAGGAAGACGGTGTGCAGTTCCGCATGAGCCACACCGTCACCGCACTGCGCGAGGCCGGCGGCGCGATCGACCATGTCGAGGCCACGGACAGCGAAGGCCGCTTCCAGCGCATCCGCGCCGACGCCTACGTGCTGGCGATGGGCAGCCTGTCGCCGCTGGTCGCACAGCCGCTGGGCATTTCGCTACCGATCTATCCGGCCAAGGGCTACTCGGTGACCATGCCGGTGAAGGACGCGGCGATGGCCCACCAGGTCTCGCTGACCGACGACGAATACAAGCTGGTGTTCTCGCGGCTGACGACGGCGCCGACGGCGTCGGCGCCGGGGGGAGACCGGTTGCGCATCGCCGGCACCGCCGAGCTCAACGGCTACGACCGCGACCTGAACCGCGTGCGCTGCGAGGCCATCGTCAGGCGCGTCGAGCAGCTCTTTCCGGGCGCGGGCGACACGAGCCAGGCGCAGTTCTGGACCGGCCTGAGACCCGCCACGCCGAGCAACGTGCCGATCATCGGCCGCTCCAAGCTGCGCAATCTGTTCCTCAACACCGGCCACGGCACGCTGGGCTGGACCCACTCGTGCGGCTCGGGCAAGAGCATCGCGCGCATCGTCAGCGGGCTGAAGCCCGAGGTGGATTTCGCCTTCGCGCGGGCGTGAGGCGCAGGCACCCAGCGAGGCATCCGCGGCGCGGGCCTGCCCGGCCAGCACGAATGCATGAGCGCGGGCAGCTTCGGCAACAGCAGGCGGATTCAGCAGATCCACCTGACGCCCATTCGACATGCCCCACGACACTCGCACGCGCGCATCCACACACCACTCAAGCGGACCCGGAATGCATGCCTGCGGTTGAATGTGGAATGTTTGCAGAACATGCCTAATGAGCCTAAGGCGACTTCGGAGTGCCTCGAGTTGCTCCGCGGGCAACTGCTCAAGCCCGGCGCTTCGTATCTGAGAGCAGGTCGCCGCCAGCTGTGTGCACAGCCGCTCGGCGCGTACGATCACTAGCGCACTTGCTGGCGCTTCGCGTCGCTGCTTCGGCACCGCAGGGCGCTTCGAGGCGGGCTTCGACGCTCGGGCTGGCCGTCGCAGCGCCGCGACCGCCTCTCGAGTGATCGGCATGTCGCCCTCCAGCAGATCGACGACAGCCTGGGGGCGGTCGGCATGCACCTTGGCCAGCTCATAGAGCGTTCGCGGTGCAGCACATCGACCGGACTTCAACGCTGCTGCCAGTGGTGCGGGCAGGTCGAGCAGCGCCAGGTGATGCGCCACCGTCGTGAGGTCCATGCCGAGTCGCTTGGCGATCGTCGCGCTGGATTCGCCGAGGGCGACGCGTGTGCGGATGAAGCGCGCCAGGTCCAGCGGGGTCAGCCCGTGGCGCTTCTGGTTCTCGGCGACCTGCGCATATGGGTCGACCGCGGACGGCCTCACCGTGACGGGCGCCTGCTCCAAGCCTCAAGACCTGCAGCGCGGCAGCGCTTGGCCCCGAAGTGGATCCGATAGCGCCCGTCAGCATCGACAGGCTGCACGACGATCGGCTGCTGGATGCCGTGCTGGCGGATGTCCTCGGCCAGCTCCAGTAGCTCGGCCAACGGGAACTCGGTGCGCGGGTTATCCGGGTCCTCGCAGAGCGCGGACAGCGTCACGAGAAGCGGCGCTCCGATGGGCAGCCGCGAGGGTTCGCCGACAGGCACGGATGGCACCTCCAGAGGCGGCGCATTGGCCTAGGCGATCGGCGCCTTTGACGGCGCCTCGACGTTCGAAGCCGGCTGCTCAGTGGCGAGCAGGTCGAGCTGCGACGGCTTGGAGCGGTCCCAGCGCAAGCGCATGAGCCGATCGTGCTCGCGGGCTCACGATCTTCCAAGCGCTCGCGCCAGGGAGTCCTTGGGTCCCGGCTCGTCTCGCATGCGCTCAGGGACGCCCACAGAATCCCGAGAGTGCGGCGAATCGGTCACGCGTCGTTTCAACTTCGAGGCAAGGCGGCGCTTTGGAGGCCAACGATCGGCCTACGCCTTCGTCGGTCCACTTCCAGGCTATGTTGTGAAGGTACTTGCCTTGCCCGATAAGTTCACCGCACTTGCTGAAGCTTGTATGTTGCGCAAATAGGCCTTGGCTTATAAGATGTGCCATGGTCGCTGTCTTCCCCGTCCGCTTCCCTGATCAACTTCGCCAGCATCTGCGTGCGCTGAGGAAGCGGCATGGCTTGACCCAGGCCCAACTCGGTGCGCTCGTCGGCGTCAGCCAGGCACGTATCGCGGAGATCGAAGCGAACCCAGGCCTGGTCAACTTCGAGCAGCTGATGAAGCTACTGTCCGTGCTGGGTGTCTCGCTGACCCTGCAGGAGGAAGCGGCCGCGCCTGCCGCTACCCGCGCCCCTGCGGCCAAGGCCTCGAAGCCGAAGGCCACCAAGCCACAGCCCAAGCCATCACGCAGACCGCCTGAGGTTGAGCCCGCATCCCGTCGGACCCTCGTGACCCGCCCCAAGAAGGGCTCGTGGTGACCCAGTCGCTCAACGCCTGGATGAACGGCGAGCTGGTCGGCACCTGGCTCGTCGACCGGAATTCGCACGTCTTCCGCTACGACCCGTCCTGGCTGGAGTCACCCCGCCGGCGATCGCTCTCGCTCTCCCTGCTGATCAGCGGCTCGCTGGAGATCCAGGGCCAGCATGTCCGCAACTACTTCGACAACCTCCTGCCGGACAACGAACGGATCCGCTCGCGGCTGCGAAGGCGCTTCGGCCTGCGCTCAGGTGAAATCTTCGACCTGCTGGAGGCCATCGGCCGGGACTGTGTCGGGGCCGTGCAGCTCCTGCCCGCGGGCGTCACGCCGGAGGGTTGGGACCGGATCGACTGCGATGCGCTGACCGAAGAGCAGATCGTGGACCTGCTGCAGGCCGTGCCGTCGGACACCGACCCGGGGTCGATCCATGACGACGACCTGTTCCGGATCTCCATCGCCGGCGCACAGGAGAAGACCGCGCTCACCCGATGGAAGGGCAAATGGTGCCGGCCTCATGGCGCCACGCCCACCACGCACATCATCAAGCTGCCGCTGGGTCTCATCGGTGGCTCCAAACGGGTCGATGCGTCGGACTCGGTCCAGAACGAGTGGCTGTGCGCGCAGATCGTCGCGGAACTCGGGCTACCCGTCGCCTCCACATCGATGGCGACCTTCGGCGACCAGACCGTGCTGGTCGTCGAGCGGTTCGACCGCGAGTGGATGGACAAGGGGAAATGGATCGCACGACTGCCCCAGGAAGACTTCTGCCAAGCGCTCGGCGTCGGGCCGGACCAGAAGTACGAGCAAGGCGGTGGACCCGGCATGCAGAAGTGCCTGCAGCTGCTGCAAGGCAGTGCCGACCGTGAGGACACAACCCTCTTCCTGCTCACGCAGCTTGCGTTCGCGCTGATGGCGGCCACCGATGGCCACGCCAAGAACTTCTCGATCTATCTGGATCGCGGCGATGCCTATCGGATGACGCCGCTCTATGACGTCCTGTCGATGTGGCCCTACTACGGTGACGGAGCCAACCAGTTCAGGAAGCGCAAGGCGGGCTTGGCGATGGCCGTGCGCTCGAAGAATCCGCACTACCTGTTCCACACGATCCAGGCGCGCCACTGGCAGCAACTGGCATCCAAGCACGGTGGCGACGCAGTGTGGGCCGCGATGGTCGAGCTGGTGACGAGTGTCGACAACGCGCTCGCGCGGGTGGAGCGAGGACTGCCCAAGGACTTCCCGGCTCACACTTGGGAGAGCATCTCGACCGGCATGAGAAGCGAGGCCAATCGATTCCTGAGGGAGGCTGGACTGCTCTAGTGCGACACCTGCGGTCGTTCGGCAGTCCAGTGATCAACGTCGGTCCGCCGCCAGCCCACGGCACGCACCGACAGCTGCACCGGTGCGGGAAACTGCCCGACCACCAGCCGCCGGTAGATCGTCGATCGACCGAGCCCGGTCAGACGCATGACTTCCGGCAGGCGGAGGATCG
>Ga0209682_10000548_pt1 | contig 13022 bp, 11 predicted proteins | sample DOMMetBare2Fresh_2_FD_187471 | JGI IMG/M metagenome (GOLD analysis project Ga0209682, IMG submission 187471) | Wetland sediment microbial communities from St. Louis River estuary, USA, under dissolved organic matter induced mercury methylation -... | ecosystem: Environmental > Aquatic >...
TCGCGGTTGAGCGCGAAGTACGAGTAGGTCCGCACCTCGTTCCGCTCGCCCACCCAGATGAGCGAGAGCTTGTTCTTGCGCCAGGTGCGCTGGTGGCGGTCGAGGGCGTTGTGGATGATGTTGCACTGCGCGCCCTTGAACCACTTGAAGAAGGGCTTCTGCGACTCGTCGAGGACCTTGTCCCACTTGCGGTACCACTCGAGCTCGTCGGCCTCCTTGGCCCAGAAGCCCTCGAGGTCGGAGTCCGCCGCCGTGGCGAGATCGTCCCAGCTCTTCACGCGGGCCTGGGCCACGACCTCGGGCGTCGGGTAGAAGACCTCGCCTTCCAGCTGGGGCTTCTGGGGCATGCACGGGCTCCTTTCGGAAGCGTCTGGGGCGGCGCAACGAGTGCGCGCAACGTTGTCGTAGACCGGAAAAATCGACGTTAACAAAAGAGCCGAAAGGCTCCAAGGGCCTACATGTCGGACGGAGGGTAGGGGCGAGGCGGGAGGCCGGTGGATACGGCCCGGATGGGGGATCGAGGGCCGGTCGAAGCGCGGGTCAGCCCACCAACCGCTCCAGCAGCTTGCCCCACACCCCGCCGAAGGCGCCGTTCGACATGGCCACCACCACGTCGCCTGGGCGGGCCTGGGAGGCGACGGCGGCCACGAGGTCGTCCACCGTCCCGAGGGCGATGGCCGGCGTGCCGGCGGCGGTGAGCTCGCGGCAGACGGCTGCCAGGTCGAGCCGCTCGGCCTCTGGGACCCGGTCGGTGGGGGCCGGCGTGAGCAGGAAGACGCCAGAGGCGCCCGACCAGGTGGCGGCGGCCGCGTAGTCGGCCTGGTGCAGGTTGCGCCGGCTGGTGTTGGAGCGCGGCTCGAAGCAGGCGAGGAGGCGCGCGCCGGGGAAGGTGCCGGCCACGGCGGCCAGGGTCTTCTGCACGGCGCGCGGGTGGTGGGCGAAGTCGTCGACCACGGTGACGCCGCCCGCCACGCCGCGCACCTCCTGGCGCCGCTTCACGCCGCGGAAGGCGGCCAGGCCGGCGGCGATCTCGGCCGGCGCCAGGCCGAGCGCGGTGGCGGCGGCGGCCACGCCGAGGGCGTTCTCCACGTTGTGCGCGCCGCCCACCGGCAGGTGGACCTCGGCGAGCGCGGTGCCGCGCCGCGTGAGCGTGAAGCGGGCGCCGTCGGCGCCGAGGGCCAGGCCGCGCGCCTGCCAGTCGGCGCCGGGCCGGTCGACGGCGTAGGTCTCGACGGGGCAGCGGGCGCGCCGGGCGATGCGCAGCACGCTGTCGTAGCTCGAGCAGGCGGCCAGGAAGCCGTCGGCCGGCAGGAGGTCGGCGAAGCCCTCGAAGGCGCGCTCGTAGTGGGCCTCGTCGCGGTAGATGTCGGCGTGGTCCAGCTCGCAGCTGGTGAAGATGGCGGTGCGCGGCCGGTAGTGCAGGAACTTGGGCCCCTTGTCGAAGTAGGCGGTGTCGTACTCGTCCCCCTCGACCACGAAGTGGGGCCCCGCGCCGAGCCGGTAGTTGGACTCGAAGTCGCGGGTGACGCCGCCCACCAGGAAGCTCGGGTCGCGGCCGGCGTGGTGGAGCAGGAAGCCCATCATGGCCGAGGTGGTGGTCTTGCCGTGCGTGCCCACCACCACCACGCCGTGGCGCGGCCCGATGAAGCGCTGGCCCAGCGCCGCCGGGAAGGAGAGGTGCGGCAGCCCGCGCTCGCGCATGGCGGTGGCCTCGGGGTTCACCTGGCGCACCACGTTGCCGACGATGACCAGGTCCGGCCGGGCGCGGTCGAGGTGCTCCGGCCGGTAGCCGCTCATCACCTCGATGCCCCAGCGCTCGAGCTGCGTGGACATGGGCGGGTAGACGTTCTCGTCGGAGCCGGTCACCTCGTGGCCGGCCGCCTTGAGCATGCCGGCGAACGACCCCATGCCGGTGCCGCACACGCCGATGAGATGGACCCGCTTGACCGTGGACCAGTCGATCATGTCCCTGAGCCTGCCTCCGCCCTCCACGCCATGTCACGGGGCGGCGCCCCGCCCCGCCAGCCCGAGCCCGGCGGGGCCCCTCCCGCGTCCGACCAGCGGCCGCGCACCTTACCGCTGCCTCGCCGGCCCGTCAGTCGCGACGGCGGATCCACGTGGGCCGATGTAGGCAAGGTCCGCCGTTTTCAGGTTCGTGTCACTCGACTATGGTGCGCCCCCATGAACGTCACCGCCATCGCCCTGGCAGCCGGGATCGCCCTGGCCGCGCCCGCCCTTGCCGCCGCCGTCGAGGAGATCCGCGTCGGCCTGCCAGACACGATCGAGCTGGTCGAGCTCGAGCCCGGCCTGCAGGTGGTGGCGGGCATCGACCTCGAGGTCTTCAACCTGGACGGCGTGTACTGGCTGCGCCGCGGCGACCGCTGGTACTCGTCGCGCCGGCCGCAGGCGGCCTTCGAGGCGGCGGAGCTACGCCAGGTGCCGCCCGGGTTGGCGCGGCTGCCGCCCGGCCGGTACCACGAGTTCCGGCCGGAGGCGGGCCAGGCGCGCGTGACGCGCCACCTCGGCTCGGCCGAGCCGTCGGAGCACGGCGGCGTCCGCGTGGACACCGACGCGGTCAAGGTCGAGCCGCGCGGCGGGCCCGCCAAGCGGGGCACGGCACCCGCGGCGGGCCCGTCGCGGAAGCCGGCCAAGGGGGCCAAGAAGCCGGCAGCGGCCCGGGGCGCGCCCAAGGGATCGATCGAGCGCCCTCCGGCCGCCACGGCCGGTCCGGCGGGCGCCTCGCCGCGCGCCGGCGAGAAGTGAGCCGCCGGGCTCACTGGACCGGCCGGCGCCCCGAGAAGACGGCGAAGTGGCGCCACTTGTAGGCGCAGTCCACCTCCACGAAGCCGAGCTCGCGCAGCCAGCCGAGCTGCCGCCCGAGCGGCGCCAGGACGTCGACCTCGGTCCGCAGGAGGCCGGCCTGGAGATCCGCCTCGGGCAGGCCGGCGGCGCGCATGGCGGCGATCCAGGCCCCCCGGTCGCGCCCCTGCACCGCCGGGTCCTCGGCCTCGACGTTGTCGGCGTTGACGAAGATCCCGCCCGGCCGCAGCGCGGCCAGGACGCGGCCGTACAGCGCGCGCTTGGCCGGGTCGGAGAGGTGGTGGATGGAGAGGGCCGAGACGACGGCGTCCCACGGCCCTTCGAGGTCGGCGGTGCTGGAGTCGCCCACCCGGATCTCCACCGGCACCGCCGCGCCGGCGAAGCGCTGGCGCGCCCGGGCCAGCATCTCCTCGGAGAAGTCGAGCAGGGTGAGGCGCGCCGCCGGCCAGCGCCGCGCCACCAGGCCGGCCAGCAGGCCGGTGCCGGCCCCGACGTCGAGCAGGCGCGGGGCCTCGTCCGGGGCGAAAGGGAGGAGGTCGAGGGCCATCCCGTAGAACCCGTCGAAGCACGGGATGACCTGGCGGCGGAACGCGTCGTACTCGCTGGCGGCCGCGTCGAAGGCCTGCTTGGCGTCCATGGCCACTCCTTCGCACGCGGCCCGGCCGGCGGCAACCGCCCGCGGCGCTGCCGGCCTCGGGCGCAGGCCACGCCGTCAGCCCACGCCGATCGCCTCGGCTACCGCGTCGTGGAAGCGCCGCCGGAAGGCGTTGAGCCTCGACCTGTCCGGCCCCGACGGGTGGACGTGGTTGGTGAGCAGCGCCATCGAGAGCCCGGCGTCGAGGTCGAGCCAGAGCGAGCAGCCGGTGAAGCCGAGGTGGCCGAGCGCGCCGCGCGGCCCGCGCCCGAGCCGCGTCCCCAGCGTGGAGCCCTCGGGGCTCGGCGTGTCCCAGCCGAGCGCGCGGGTGGAGCCGGGCGTCGGGTCGCGCTCCGAGAAGGTGGCCGCGGCGGCGGCGGGCACGATGGAGGGGTGGCCGTCCAGCGCGTCGAGCCAGGCCTGGCCGATGGCCGCCACCTCGAGCGCCGTGGAGAAGAGGCCGGCGTGGCCGGCGGCGCCGCCGAGGGCCCAGGCCACGTCGTCGTTCACCTCGCCCTCGAGCCACCGGCCGCGCGCCGCGCTCCAGCCGGTCGGCGCGACGCCACGGTCGGCCCGGCGGGTCGCGCTGCCGGCCGGAGTGTGGGCCGGCGCCGCCGCGGGGGCGACGCCTTCCACGAAGCAGGTCGAGGCGAGGCCGAGCGGCCGGGCCACCCGCGCCTCGAAGAGCTCCGGCAGGCGCCCCCGCAGCGCCGCCTCGAGCGCGAGGCCGAGCAGGATGAAGCCGGGATCCGAGTAGACGGCGCGCTGGCCCGGGGGCGCCTCGAGCGGCGAGGCCAGGAGCCTGGCCAGCGCCGCCTCGCGCGACGGCGCCTGGTGGAGCGGCAGCCACCAGGCCAGGCCGCTCGTGTGGGCCAGCAGGTGGCGCGCCGTGACGGCCTCGCGCCAGCCGCCCGCGAAGCCCGGCACCAGCGCCGCCACCGGCCCGTCGAGGTCGAGGGCGCCCGCCTCGACCGCCTGGGCCGCCAGCGTGGTGGTGCAGAGCACCTTGGTGAGCGAGGCGACGTCGAAGCGGCCGTCGCCGTGGCGGGAGCGGTGGATGGAGAGGCCCCGCCGGGAGATCGCCGCCGAGAGGGACGGGGCGATGCCCTCGGCGCGCCCCGCCTCCAGCACGCTCGCCACCGCCGGCAGGACGGGATCCACCGGCTCAGCCCCTCGCGACCGCGCCATCGTCGAAGACGAGGCGCGGGCCGCCCTCGTCGCCGGGCCTCGGGGCCACCAGCGTGGCGCGCGGGCCGAGCGGCAGGGCCAGGTTGCGATCCTCGTGGCCCACCGCCAGCCCCTCGATGGCCGGCACGCCCAGCGCCCGCACCGCCCGGCGCACCGCCTCGGCGGCGCTGCCGTCGCCCGGGTCGCAGCCGGTGAGCTGGCCCACCGCCACGCCGGCCAGCCGGTCGAGCGCGCCGGCCAGCGCGAGCTGGGTGAGGTAGCGGTCGAGCCGGTAGGGGGCCTCGCCCACGTCCTCCAGGAGCAGGATGGCGCCGTCGAGCGGCGGCAGGAACGGCGTGCCGCACAGGTGGGCGAGCAGCGAGAGCGAGCCGCCCAGGAGCGGTCCGGTGGCGCGCCCCGGGGTGATGACGGCGCCGCCCGGGAGGCCCGCGCCCGGCGGCGGCTCCGACCAGGCGCCGGCGGAGGCGGCGCTGCCGGCGAGGAGCGCCTCCAGGTGGTCGACGGCGTCGGCGGGGGCGCGGCCGAGCTGCGTCACCACCGGCCCGTGCACGGTGGCGAGGCCGGCCCGGTTGAGCAGGGCGTGGAGGGCGGTGATGTCGGAGAAGCCGACCAGGAGCTTCGGCCGGGCCAGCAGCGGGGCCGGGTCGATGGCGGGCAGGAGCCGCATCGAGCCGTAGCCGCCGCGGGCGCAGAAGATGGCGCGCGCCTCTGCATCGGCCACCGCCTCGCGCCACTCGTCGAGGCGGCGCGCGTCGTCGCCGGCGAGGTACCCGGTCCGCGCCGCGATGTCGTCCCGCAGCCGCGGCACCAGGCCGAGCCGGTCCGAGAGCACGCCGAGACCGCGCTCGAAGGCCTCGGCCTCGAAGGGGCCGGCCGGCGCGATGACGCGCACCACGTCGCCGCGGCGGAGCGCAGGGGGGCGAAGCACGGGGGGAGGATAGCATCGGCACGGTCCCGCGCCCCGCCCCGCCACCGGCAGCAGGCCGCGCCCTCCCCAGCCTTCGCCCGGGCCTCTCCCGCTGCGACCCGGGCCGCACCCGCTCGGGCGACGCCGCGCCGACCACCGGAAACGACGGGGCCCGGCCACCTCGCGGCGACCGGGCCCGTCCGCTCCGAGGAGGGAGCGTGAAGCGCTACGGCCCGTGGCAGGTCAGGCAGATGCCCTTGGTCTGGTCGTCCCGGTCATGCTTCCTGAGGAAGCCGGCCGGGTGCGGGTTCGTGGGAGCGCCGCTGGTCTTTGGGCTGTGGCATTGGAGGCACACGGCGAGGCCGCGCCCCTGCTCGTGGCAGCCGGCGCAGGAGGTGATGTCGCGGCGGGCCGTGCGGCTGTGGTGGGTGGCGCTGCCCACGGTGTTCCACCCGGCCGGGTGCGGACTGCGGAACGTGCCGTCCGGGGCCGTGGGGCTCACGCCCTGCAGCGTGTGGCAGGCGTCGCAGAACTGGCTGCCGTGGCACTTGCGGCAGGAGGCCGGGTTGGCGGCCTGCTCGATCATGTGGCGCGACACGAAGTCCCCGCGGTGGATGAAGTCGCGCTTCACCTCCTCGGGGAAGGAGATGGACGGGCGCATGGGGGTGGTGGTGGCGGCGTGGCAGTCGGCGCAGAAGGTCTGCTCGTGGCACTGGGCGCAGGTCTCGGCGCTCGGGCGCGCCAGCGCGCCGTGGAGCTTCAGGAAGTCGCCGGTGTGCTTGAAGGCCGCCACCGGCTTCTCGTACCGCTTCAGGTCCACGTGACAGGGAGAGCAGCGCGCCTCGGCGAAGTCCCGCTGGTGCTTGTGGCAGGCGGTGCAGGCGTTCATGGAGACGCGCGGCGGCTCCACCTGCTTCGCCTCGGGGGTGGCGGTGTGGCAGGTGGTGCACTTCATGCCCGGCTTGGCGAGGTGGGCGGCGTGGTTGAAGCGGACGTCGAACTCGCGCGTGCGCGCCGGGATGGCGAGCTTGGGGAGCTGGTCGTGGCAGCCGCTGCAGTCCTCGGTGTTCTTCTTGGGCAGCCCCACGTGGCGCACCCGCGCCTCCAGCGTGGTCTCGCTGACGATGGAGCCGTGGCAGGCCTTGCAGTTGACGTCGGAGTCGACGTGGGGCGAGTGGGGGAAGACGTAGGGCGGGTCGGCCTTGGCGACGGGCCGGGTGTCCTTGGCGGTGCAGCCGGTGGCCGCCAAGGCGGCCAGGGCCACGACGAGCAGGTGGCGGTCCATCACTTCACCTCCCGCACGCGATAGGTCTGGTTGTACACGAGCTTCACCATGAGGTCGGCCTGCTGCTCCAGGAAGGGGGTCATGCCGGCCCGGCCCGCCAGCACGGCGCTGAAGCCGGAGCCCAGCTGGTAGCCGGCCGAGACGGTGCCGGTGACGGCCACCTTCTCGCCGTTCACCTCGTTCTCGAAGGTGTGGAAGACCACGTCGCCGGTCACGAAGGCCCGGCCCACCTCGTGCCGGCCGAAGGCGCGCACGCCCACCCAGCCGTTGTCGGTGACGGTGAGGTAGCTCAGCTCGCCGCCCACGGTGGTCGGCCCGAGGTCCCACTCCGCCCGCGCGGCCGCCTCGTGGCCCAGCGTGGTGGAGTCGCCCTCGCCCGGCTCGAGCAGCGCGTGGTAGTCGGCGCCGACCTGCAGGTCGCCGGTCAGGTGGTAGCGGAACCCGCCGCCGATGTCCTGGCGGCTCGAGTCGGCGAAGACCGAGAGGATGGAGAGGCGGGAGAGGAAGAGGTCGGGCGCGGTGAAGCGGTAGTCGACGTTGGCGAAGAGCTTGGCGTTGACCGCCCAGAGGGCCTCCACCGTGGCGGCGGCGAGCCGCTCGGCCTCCAGGCTGTAGGTGGCGTTGGCCACCAGGGTGAGGGCCTGCACCGGCGCCAGCCGCAGGTCGAGGCCGGCGTCCTTTCGCACCACGTCGCCGCCGTCCTCCACCACCACCGCCGAGGCGCCGAGGTCGAGGCCTCGCCCGTACTTGCCGGCCAGGGGGAGGGTCCAGCCGAGCCGCCCGCCGTAGGCGAGGTCGCCGCCGGCCGGGTTCCAGCTGCGCGTCCCGCTGCGGGTGCCGAAGCGCTGCGACACCGGGGCGCCGCCGAAGGCCGAGAGCGACACGCCCGCCGGCAGCCGCAGCAGCACGTCGCCGCCGTCGAGCTGGAGCATGCGCCCCACCCCCGAGGCCACCAGGGCGCGGCCGGCGCGGATGGTGAGCGCCCGCTTCAGGAGCGAGCCGCGCACGTAGCCGGCCGTGATGTCGCCGGTGAACTTCTCCGAGGAGCCGGCGTCCCAGCGCAGCTCGCCGAGGTCGAGCGAGCCCCAGCCCGAGAAGACCACCTCGAGGTCGGAGAAGACGGGGTTGCGGATCTCGCGGGCGGAGACGGAGATGATCTCGAAGGCCGGCGAGACCCGCACCAGGTCGGGCGTCGTCCCGGCGGCGCCTCCGCGGGGCTGCTGGCCCGTGGTGACGAGCGTGGTCGAGGTGGCCTCGACCACGTCGGCCCGGGCGGCCGTCGCGGAGACGATGGCCAGTGCGGCGACGAACATTCGTGGTGTGGTGCGCATCGAGGCCTCGGCGATGCCGTAGGTGCGGGCAGTGCCCGCAGCGCCAGGGGGTTCCGGCGGATTCGGCGGGCGAAAACATGACATAGGGAGGGGAGTGTAGGCTTGATGTGAATCAATCGGTTGGGGAAAAACCCACTTGCGTCGGGGGGACAGCTCAGGCGAGCAGTCCCGGGCGAGGCTACAATCACCCCACATGCCCCGTCCGGTCCGCCCTGCCGCCCTCGCCCTGCTCCTCGCGGCCGCCTGTGCCGCAGGGCGACCGGCCCTGGTCGCCTCGCCCCTCGTGGGGAAGCCCGTGGCCCTCGCCGCCCCCGACCTCCAGGGGCGGGAGGTGGCGGTCGATCAGGCTCGCGGCCAGGTGCGGGTGGTCGATTTCTGGGCCACCTGGTGCGATCCCTGCCGGGAGCAGCTTCCGGCGCTCGACCGGCTGGCCGCGGCCCACGGCGCCGAGGGGCTGGCGGTGTTCGGCATCTCCATGGACGAGGACCGGGCCCAGGTGGAGGCCTGGCTCGCCGAGCACCCGGTCTCCTTCCGCATCCTCTGGGACCAGGGGGGCAGCCGCCACGCCGAGCGGCTCGACGTCCAGCGGCTCCCCACCACCCTGGTCCTCGACCGGGCCGGGCTGGTCCGCTTCGTCCACCAGGGCTTCACGCCGCGCCACGCCGAGGTGTTGGAGCGCGAGGTGCGCCAGCTCCTCAGCGAGGCGGCGCCACCGTGAAGTGGACGCGCAGCTTCTCCCGCTCCACCTCGCCGGGATCGGCCGGCGACTCGCGCAGCCAGTAGGCCATCTCGTCGGCCTCCCAGGCGTAGGGCTGGCCGTTCATGAGGATGCGCCCGTCGGCCACGAGCTGGGTGGCCTCGAGGAGCGGCCGGTCGGCGAGATCGCGCACCAGCGCCTGGAAGCGCCCCTCGCGGTCGGGGTCGACGAAGGCGAAGCCGTGGCGGGCCGAGTAGGCCAGGTGGAAGTGGGAGGGGCGGAAGACGACGCCGCCCAGGTTGAGCCGCACCGCCATGCGGGCCAGCATGGTGGCGGTCTCGCGGGCCAGCCCCAGCCCCGGCACCTCCTGGCCGGGCAGCCGCGGGCGCCGCTCGCTGAACCGGACGCGCGGGTTCCGCAGCGAGAGCCAGTGGATGTAGAGCACCGGCACGCCCAGGCAGCGCCGCTTCTCCAGCACCAGCTCCACCAGCACCTGCGGGCCGGTGAGCCCGTCGGCCTCGCCGGTGAGGCGGAACCGCTCACCCGCGGCGCCCTGGTCGAAGGTGACGCGGAAGTCGCGGTACCCGAGCCGCGCCAGCTGCTGGAAGATGCCGTAGCGGTGCAGCCCCAGCTCCATGCCGCCGGCGGTGTAGAAGCCGAGCAGGAGGCGTTGGCGCGTCGGGCGCAGGCCGAGCGCCTCCTCGATGTCCTCGGCGGTGAGGTCGCCGGCGTCGCCCAGCTCGCCCGGGGAGAGCTCGGCGGAGATGCGCCTGAAGCGGGTCGAGAGCGGGTCGTGGTCCTCGGGGATGGGGCGCAGCGAGCGCAGCGCCACCGCCATGCCGGTGCCGGCCAGGACGCGCCAGGCGCGCCGCGTGTAGCCGCCGCCCGGCAGCCAGACCTGGGGCCGGTCGTCGAGCCAGCGGGCCACCAGCAGGTCCCGGCGGCGCGCCCCGCGAAGGGTCAGGCCCAGCCGCCCGAGCCGATCGCCGGCCAGCACGTCGCCCCCGGCGATGACGTAGGCCAGCGCCGGGCGCGGGGCGCGATCGAGCAGGGCCTCCAGGGCGTTGAGGTAGGGATCGTCGGGGCACCCCTCCGGAAGGAGCGTCTCGTCGACGCCCGGCAGCGGGCCCCAGTCCGAGCCGGAGAGGGACCCGACGAAGGCGCGGGGATCGGCCGCCAGGCAGAGGCCCAGGCCGTCGGGCGGGTGGGCGTCGAGGTCGAGCACCACCACCTGCCCGGCGAACCCCTCGGCGCGCACCGCGGCGATGGCCACCGCCACGTCGTTGACCGGGCAGAAGCCGCCGCCGGCGTCGGGCGCCGCGTGGTGGAAGCCGCCGAGCAGGTTGATGGCCGGCTCGCCGCTCCGCAGCGTGGCGCGGGTGGCCTCCAGCGTGCCGCCGCAGGCCAGCCGCACGCTGTCGAGCAGCTCGTCGGCGTCCAGCTCCTCCGGGTCGACGCCGAACATGGCGGCCAGCGCGGCCGGCCGCTCCAGCGACTCGAGCAGGCGCGGGGTGTGGACCCGGGCCAGCTCCTCGATGGCGATGCGCGAGGGGGCGCGGACACGGCGCGGCGAGACGGCGCCCGAGCCGGCCAGCCACCAGGCCGCGAAGTCGGCCCGCCGCGGCTCCATGCCGGTGGCCCCCTCCAGCCCGGAGAGCGGCAGCCGGTAGCGCGGGTCGTACCAGAGGGTGACGGGGCGCCGCAGCAGGAGGCCGGTGAGCCGCCGCCCCAGCGCCCCGCCGATCATGGCCGGGGGGTGCCGGAGGCCGCGTCGGGCGGCGGTCGGGCCCTGGAGGCGGCGGCCGCATCGGCGCTGGCGCGCGCCTCGGCCTTGAGCGCCTTCAGCTTGCGCCGCCCCTCGGCCCAGACGCGGATCCAGCCGAAGGCCGTCTCGATGCCGATCCAGCCCGCCGCCAGCCACCCGCCCGAGGCGACCTTCTCCAGCACCTCGACCTTGAAGGTGGCGTCGGCCTTGGCCGAGCTGAGGAGGATGCCGAGCGGCAGCGCCCAGATCAGGTAGCCGACGATGACGAAGAGGACGATGGTGCGCAGCAGGGCCATGACCTTGGTCATGCGGGCGAGTATATCCCTGGCCGCGCCGCAGCGCGGCGAAGGAAGGACGGGCCACGTGACGGTCGGGCAAGAGCTCCTGGCGGGGTGCGCCGAGGCGGTGCGGGCCGGTGCGCAGGTGCTGCGCCAGCGGTGGGGCACGGCGCGCACCATCGACAAGAAGGGGGCCATCGATCTCGTCACCGACGCCGACCGGGCCAGCGAGGCGGCCGTGCTGGCCGAGCTGCGTGCGCGCTTCCCGGGCGCCGCCATCCTGGCCGAGGAGTCGGGCGCCTCGGGTCCGGCGGGGGCGGCCCTCGGGCCGGGCGGGCTGCAGTTCTACGTCGACCCGCTCGACGGCACGACCAACTACGCCCACGGCCTGCCGCAGTTCGCCGTGACGGTCGCGGTGGCCGACGCCGCCGGCCTGGCCGCGGCCGCCACCTGCGATCCCCTGCGCGACGAGCTCTTCCTCGCCTCGCGCGGCGGCGGGGCGACCTTGAACGGCCTGCCCATCCGCCACTCCGGCTGCGCCGAGGTGGGCGAGGCGCTGCTCGTCACCGGCTTCCCCTACGACGTCCACCAGGAGCACGAGGAGATCCTGCGCCTCCTCGGCGCCTTCCTCACGCGCGCCCAGGGGGTGCGCCGCCTCGGCTCGGCGGCGCTCGACCTCGCATGGGTGGCCTGCGGCCGCCTCGACGGCTACTGGGAGTCGAAGCTGAAGCCCTGGGACGTGGCCGCCGGGCTGCTCATGGTGCGCGAGGCGGGCGGCGTGGTGACCGACTACGAGGGCGGCGACCGGGTCATCGAGACCGGCCGCGTGGTGGCGGCGCCGCCGGCGCTGCAGCCGCGGATGCTGGAGATCGTGGCGGGCGTGCGGGGGCGGTGAGGGGCGTCATCGGGCGTCGGCCCGCGCCGGCAGCCGCCACAGCTCGGCGAGCGCGGCCAGGAAGGCAGCCAGCAGCAGCACGTTCCGCAGCGCCACCAGCGCCACCGGCCCGGGCCGCAGCGCCACGTAGCTCCAGTAGAGCGCCGGGAACTCGAGCTGGGTGAGGAGCAGCACCGCGAGGCACATGAGGCCGAGCCGGGGCCGCTGCGGCGCCGTGAGCGCCACCGCCGGCAGGAGCCAGACCAGGTACTGCGGCGAGAGCACCTTGCCGAAGGCGAGGAGCGCGAGCAGCAGCGCCAGCGCGGCGAGCGGCGCGGTGGCGGGGTCGGCGCGCAGCGCGGCCCGGCGGCGCCAGAGGAGGGCCAGCGCGGCGCCGAGGGCCAGCAGCGCCAGCGGGCCAGTCAGCGCGGCGGCGGCGTCGGCGCCCGGGGCCACCAGGTTCTGCGACCCGAAGGAGGAGGCCACCGCCACCGGGGCCAGGCCGAGCAGGTGGCCCGCCAGGAAGGGCGTGGCGAGGAGGCTCTCGAGCTGGAGGGGGCGGGCCAGGTGGTACTGGAAGAGCGGCAGGAGCGCCTCGGGGCGGGCCAGGAGCACGGGCAGGAAGGGCGCCAGGGCGGCGGCCGCGAAGGCCGCGCCGGCGCGCAGGACCGGCCGGAGGCCGCCCGGCGAGGCGCGCAGCAGCACCAGCGGCAGCAGCACCGCCGGCGAGAGCTTGAGCGCGAAGCCGAGGCCGAGCGCGGCGGCGGCGGTGGCGTGGCGGCCCGCCATGGTGAGCGCCAGCGCCGCGGCCACCGCCAGCGCCACGGCGGCGTCGTAGCGGTTCACCAGGATGGCGCCGGCGCAGGCCGCCGCGGCGGCGAACCAGCGGGCCACGGCCCGGGCCTGGCGGTCCCGGCCCGCCTGGTCGGGGCCGAGCCTGGCCGCGGCCCAGGCCGCCAGCCAGGCCGCGCCGGCGGCGCAGGCCAGCATCTCCAGGTTGAAGAGCCGGGCGAAGCGCGGCCAGCTCCCGGCCAGCGCCGGCAGCGCGAAGAGCGGCAGCGCCAGCGGCGGGTACTCCACCGGGAAGTCGAGGAAGGGGCGCTGGCCGGCCAGGAGCCGCTGCCCGTACTGGAAGTAGAGGCCGGTGTCGCTCACGTCGTCGAGGCCGTACCAGAGCCGCGTCGTGCCGAGGAGCAGGCCGAGCAGCAGCGCCACCGCGCCGAGCGGGAGGAGGGCGGTGGCG
>Ga0209682_10000549_pt1 | contig 13008 bp, 7 predicted proteins | sample DOMMetBare2Fresh_2_FD_187471 | JGI IMG/M metagenome (GOLD analysis project Ga0209682, IMG submission 187471) | Wetland sediment microbial communities from St. Louis River estuary, USA, under dissolved organic matter induced mercury methylation -... | ecosystem: Environmental > Aquatic >...
TTCAACCGCAGGACCTATGAGACGGTGGTCCGGCAAGGCCAGGTCGAGAACTACGATCTCACCAAGCTCGCGAAGGCCCCAGATCTCTGCTTCAGGCTGCGCAACGACGAGGAAGAGCCTCGACCGGTTCTTTCGGCGCACGACGCTCTCTTCGTCGAATGCAAGCCTGTTGACGAGGACCATGCCGCCGGCAGCAGATACTGCGACGATGGCCTTTGCCGCTTCGTGGACGGTGACTACGCGTGGGCGATGGAGGAAGGGTTCATGCTCGGCTATGCGCGCCACGGTCGCACCATTGCACGACATCTGGTTCCCGCCATGCAGGAGCCCCGGCGGCTCCACCGATTGAAGACGGCCGAGCCTCCTCACCCGGTCGAGCACCCTGCCGCCGGCGCGGAGGACAGCGCGGAAGCCCTCCATGTCAGTCGCCATGGACGCGGCTTCCCGTGGGTGGCCGGGAAGGGACCGGCGACCGACATTCTCATCTATCATTCTTGGCACAAGTGCGGCTAGCCGTGCCTGGTTGGTCGAGCGAACCGCAGCCCCGACCCGGCAGGCTGGATGCGTCCTGGTCACCGCCGGTTGCGGGAGCCGAGCCGCTTCGGGCGGGGGGGGCAGTTGCAATCCCCCTCTCCGCTTGGTTAAAGTGAAACCTGAACTGGTTGATCAACGCTGTTCGCGAAGCCCGCGTCTCACTTCCCAGGGAGACAGCACGACGTGGAAGCTCGAAGTGACCTACTGTTTGCCGCCGCCGCGGAATCGCGGACGGCGACCGTCCGGTCGCGTACGCGCGAACGGCCGGTGGTCCGCCCGTCCGGCGCGGCGGAGCGCGGGATCACGCTGGAGGTGCTGGACGGTCCCATGGACGGCACGATCCTGGGCGGCGACTTCGAGCGCATCCGGATCGGACGCCTCGCCGGCAACGACCTGGAGCTGCACGGCGACCGGTCGGTGTCGGGGGAGCACGCCCTGCTCACCCGGACCGAGGACCCCAAGGTCTGGCGGCTCGAAGATCCGCGGAGCACCAACGGCACCTGGGTGGACGATGCCGACGTCCGGATGACCGGCGCGCAGACGCTCCCCGCCGACGCCTGCTTCATGGTGGGGCATACGGTGATCCGCTGCCTGCCGGGAGCGGCCGAGAGCTTCGCGGTGGACGCCGACCGGCTGCGCTCCGAGGTGGAGCGGCTGGTCGGCCTCTTCTCCCAGGGGGTGGCGGAAGGCTATGGCGCGGCGGTCGCCCTGGCCGCGGCCGAGCACCGGTCGCACCTGACGGACCGCCACTTCTTCCTCGGCCTCGCCACGACCAACCCGGGGATCCCCGTCTTCGCCCGCGGCAAAGGGCCGGTCTCGGCCCGCTTCCTGAGCGACACCCTCCGGCGCAACGAATACTGGACCGGCCTGCGCGCCTGGATCGACCGCCGCCTGCGCACGTCCGTCCTCGACGCGGTCGTCGTGTTCGAGGACGACCTGACGTTCACGCCGCGCCTGCTGCACCTCCTCCAGGCCGCCGAGCGGGAGGCCCGGCGGGCGGGCTCGGACCTGCTGCGGCCGGCCGACGTGCTGCGCGCCTTCCTCGGCGGGCCGGCGAACCGGCCGCGCGACCTCCTGGTCCGCGAAGGGATCGATCCCGCTCCGCTGCTCGACCTGCTCGACGCCGCGCCGGTTGCACCGGTGGTCCGGCCGGCACCGCCGGCCCACGCAACAGGTCAGCGCGGCGAGGCGGCCCCGGCGGCCGTGCCCCCTCCGCCGCCCGCTCCACTGGCGCCGGCCGCGCCGGTCACCCTGGTCCCCTCGTCGGGCGATCCGGTGCTCGATGCGCGGGCGCGCGACACCGCCCGCCGGCTCTACGGCGTCGCCGCGCTCTACCACCTGGCCGAGGCGGACGACCGCCACCAGGCGCTGCGCCAGATCCTGGTCCAGGAGGTGGCGACCCTGCCGGCCGGCCACCGGCCGCGGCTGCTCGGCCAGCTCCAACGCCTGTTCCCGGTGCCGACCGCGAGCGCCGCCGAGGCCCTGGAGCAGACCCGCTCCGAACGCCGGGGGACCGACGCGGCGCGCGTCCAGCCGGTGGAAGAGAAGCGCCCGGCACCCGCTCCCGCCGCGATCCCGTGGCCCACGGTCCTCGCCGGCCGCTCCGAGGCCGACCTGTCCACCGTCGCCGGGGCGGACCGGCCGATGGTCGAGCTGCTGGTCGACGTGGTCGCCTTCGCCACCGACCTGGAGCAGTTCATCCTGAGCATCGTGCAGAGCCTGCGCTCGCCCGGCCTCGCCACCCAGAGCTTCCAGCTCCCCGGCTACACCACCTCGATCCGGCGCTATGCGCGCGACCTGCAGACCGGCAAGCCGCCGGGCCGCGAGGCTCTCCAGGAGTACCTGATCGCGATCCGCACCTGGCTGATCGCGACCGTCGGGGCCTACAACCATGCTCCCGAGGTCTGGTTCAAGGAGTTCTGGAGCAAGGTCAGCCCGTCGGCCATCGAGCGCGCGGCCGACCAGAAGGCGGGCTTCGGGTTCAAGATCGACGCCCTCGGGTTCTGGAGCCGCTACAAGGAGCGGGTCCGGAGCCTCAGCCCCGACCTGGTCTCCGACGAGATCCAGCAGGTCGTGCGGCGGGAGGCGGACGAGAAATTCCATCAACTTTTCGACAAAAGGAGAAAACCTTCATGAAGATCCGGCATTGTGCCGCGGCAGGACTCCTCCTCGGGGCCTTGCTGGCGGCCGGGTGTGCCAGCTCCGCAACCCTCCACTTCCGCTGCGAGCCGGCGATCAACGACGGCCTCCTGCTGACCACGGACGTCATCGTGATCCAGGAGTCCGAGATCGCGGCGGTCCGCGAGACCGGCGACCAGTGGTTCTATTCCGAGCTGCGCCGCCAGCTCGAGCCGCGCACCCGCACCGTCGCCGTCGAGGGCGGGTGCGACACCACGGTCCAGATCGCGCCGCGCAAGGGGTTCGACACCCTGGCGGTCATTTCCGACTACAAGGCCGGCGGCTCCGCCACCGGCAACATGCGCTTCCTCCGCAAGGAAGAGTGGAAGGGCAAGAAGCTCCAGCTGCGGGTCGGCGCCAGCACCCTGACGATCCAGGGAGGCAAGTAGCCCGTGAGCCGCCACCCGGAGGTCCATTGGTCGGAGGGGATGTTCCTCCGCCCCCAGCACTTCCAGATGTTCTCCCGGCAACTGGGGGGGATGGTGGCCACGTTGTGGCGCCGCACCCAGCCGTATCTGTGGGGCTTCTCCGATCTCGAGGTGGCGGAGGACGCGCTGGAGGCCTTCTCGTTCCGGCTGCGCCGCTGCGAGGGGGTGCTGCGCGACGGCACCTGGGTGCAGCTCCCGGCGAACCTCCGGGTGGATCCGCGGGACTTCAAGGAGGCCTTGAACGCCTCGGACGGCCGGCTGCCGGTCTATCTCGCGATCCCCGTGCTGCGCGAGGGAGAGCCCAACACGGCGAGCCCGGACGGCGGCGCCGAAGGGGCGGACCGCCGCTACCGCACCGAGCCGGTCGAGGCGCCGGACGAGAACCTGGGCGGACCGCCGCGCCCCATTGAGGTGCGCAAGCTCAACGGCCGCTTCCTCTTCGGCAACGAGAGCCGCGAGGGGTACGAGACGCTGCCGGTGGCGGTGGTGCAGCGCGCCGGTTACGGCTCCAACGCGCCGCAGCTCGCCGCCGAGTTCATCCCGCCGCTCCTCCAGGTCTCGGCCTGGCCGGCGCTCGCGCGCATCGGCGAGTCGATCCTTCACCGGGTCGAAGCGAAGCACCGCTTCCTGCGCGCCGAGGTGGCCGAGGGACGGCTGGTGCTCGACAGCCAGGGGACGGGCGGCTGGCAGCCGGTGTTCAAGCTGCAGGTGGTGGGGAGCTTCCTCCAGGTGCTGCGCCAGCTCACCGGCTCGCCGGGCCTCCATCCGTTCCATCTCTACGTCGAGCTGGCGCGCCTCGCGGGCGAGCTCTCGATCTTCGACGGCGAGTCCGAGATCGCCGTCCCCGTCTATGACCACGACCGGCTCGGCGAGCACTACCACGAGCTGGCGTTCATCCTGGAGCGCCTGCTGGAGCGCATCCTCTCCGGCCGCTTCGTGCGGGTCGACTTCACCCTGGAGCGCGACGTCCAGATCGCCCGGCTGCGCGACGAATGGCTGGCCCGCGAAGCCGAGACCTACCTCTGCATCGAGAGCGACCTCTCCGACCGCGAGATCCTGTCGCGTATCGAGACCGCCAAGATCGGCACCTCGGCCGACCTCCCCCTGCTCAAGCAGCGGCGGCTGTTCGGCCTGGACATCGACCTGCTGAAGCGCACCCCCGGCGGCCTGCCGGCGCGCGAGGACTACCACTTCTTCTCGATCGCCAAGGAAGGGCCGTATTGGGACGCGGTGGCGCGCAGCCGCGAGATGGCCATCTCGGGAGGCGATCCGCGCCTCAAGTTCTGCCTGTACATCATCCTGAAGCCGGAGAGCCGGCGCGACGACTCGATCGACGCGCCGGGCCGGCGTTGACCCTGGGAGCTGCCGAGCCATGGACCGCCTCCGCGACTACACGACCGAGCTCTTCCGCCTCGCCTCTCCACTCTTCCTCTTCCTGGTCTCCTTCCGCCGCAAGGTACAGAAGGGGTACCCGGTGAGCGAGCAGATGGTGCTCGGCGATCTCGACGAGATCTTCGCCAAGATGGACCGCCAGGTGCGCAACGACCCGCGGCTCGAAGCGCTCTACGAGAAAGCGAAGTACCCGCTGGTGGTGCTCGCCGACGAGGTCCTCCTCCATTCCAACTGGGAGCACGCCGATGCCTGGCAGCGCACCCATCTGCTGGAGGAGCGCCTGTTCGGCACCAACATCGGCGGCGACAAGATCTTCAGCCTGGCGAGCGAGCTGCGCTACGAGGAGGTGGAGATGGCGAGCATCCTGTTCACCGCCATCTCGCTCGGCGTGCGCGGCACCTACCACCGGAAGCCCGAGAAGCTGGCCGAGATCCGCAGCAAGCTCTACCGGCAGATGAGCGAGTACCTGGCCGACGCGCAGCACCAGCTCACCCCCGACGCCTACCACGTGACGCCGAAAGCGGCGAAGCGGCTCTCCCCGGCGGTCACCCTCGCCCGGGTCGCCATGGTCTGTGGCGGCCTCCTCCTCTTCTACTGGGTGGCGTCCTGGCTGCTGTGGAGCGGCGCGGTGTCGAACCTGCGGGAGATCGTGAAGGGCTTCGCGCAGGGAGGTGGCCTGTGAACGAGCTGCTCAACGTCCTCCGGCTGATCCCGCGGCCGGCGCGCTGGCTGACCACCTTCTTCCTCCTCGCCGCGATGGCCTACGGCATCGGCCGTTTCCTGAAGCTGGGCAACCGCTCCTGGATCCTCGTCGCCGTCGTCCTCGTCTGCTGCACCGTCTACGGCATCGTCGAGCTCGTCCGCGGCCGGTCGGCGAAGAAGAAATCCCGCGAGCTCGACCGCAGCCTGGGGCTCCACTCGCGCGAGAGCGGCGTCGCCAAGGAGGAGATCCGCGAGCGCCTGGCCGACCTGTCGGAGAAGTGGCAATCCTCGGTGGCCCAGCTCCGCGAGAGCGGGATGGCGATCTACGACCTCCCCTGGTACCTGCTGATCGGCGAGCCGCAGTCCGGCAAGAGCACCACGCTCAAGAACTCGGGGCTGGAGTTCCCGGTGGGCGCCGACGCCCTCTCCGGCTCCGGCGGCACGCGCAACTGCGACTGGTGGTTCACCGACGAAGCGGTGATCCTCGACACCGCCGGCCGCTTCACCTTCCAGGAAGAGAGCGCGCCCGACCAGCAGGAATGGGAGATGTTCCTCAAGCTGCTGCGCAAGCATCGCCGCGACAGCCCGATCAACGGCGCGATCATCGTCATCCCGGCCACCAGCCTGGTCGAGGACACGGCCGAGGAGCAGGAGAAGAAGGCGAAGAACATCCGCCAGAAGCTCCTCCATCTCCAGAAGGTGCTGGAGATCCGCTTCCCCCTCTTCATCCTGATCACCAAGGCGGACCGCATCCTCGGCTTCACCGAGTTCTTCTCCAAGCTCGAGCCGGCCGAGCAGCGCCAGCTCTTCGGCTGGTCGAACCCCGGCCCGCACGAGGAGGGATGGAACCTGGAGGGCTTCGGCGGCGTCTTCGACGGCATCGTCGACCGCGTCCACAAGCAGCGGATGCGATTCCTGAAGGACGAGGACAATCTCGGCCTGGTCGACAAGCTGTTCGTCTTCCCGGAGGAGCTCGCGGCGATCAAGGAGCCGCTCGCCAACTATCTCCACACGATCTTCAAGTCGAGCCGCTTCGAGGAGCCGTTCCTCTTCCGCGGCTTCTATCTGACCAGCGGCGTGCAGCAGGGACGCCCCATCGCCCTCGCCTGCCGCGACCTCTTGCGCGTGCAGTTCGGCGATCCGCAGGGAGTGCTGGAAGATCTCGACCAGGTGTTCAGCAAGTCGCGGGCGTTCTTCATCCGCGACTTCTATGAAAAGAAGCTCTTCCCCGAAAAGGGATTGATCGCGCGCACCCGCGCGGCGGAGACGAAGGGACGCCGCTACCGGCTGGCCATGTACGGCCTCGGCGGCACGCTGGCCGCGTTGACCCTCCTCCTCCTCGGCTTTGGCTGGCTCAACCTGTTCCGGGTGGTGTCGCCGATCAAGGACGACTCCGAGAAGGCCAAGGTCTGCCTGAAGCGCGACGCGAGCTGTGAGATACCGCGGGCCTACGAGCTCATCCAGGGATTCGAGAAGCACAAGGTGAACGTGCGCGAGGCGAAGTGGACGATGCGCACCTTCCTCAAGAGCGCGGACCGCAACGAGATCAGCAGCAAGCTGATCCCGGCGATCCAGGGCGAGCTGTTCGAGCGCAACGTCCTCGCGCCCCTCCTCGCCACCTTCGAGGCGCGCACCCAGACCCTCACCTGGGACGGTCATGCGAAGGACTACGACAGCTTCTACGAGGGCCTCCGCAACCTTCTGCGCTTCCGCCGTCTCAACGCGGCCACGGCGCAGGACGACGACATCGCGGCACTGCAGAAGGACCTGCGGATCAAGCCATTCCTCGATTTCGCCCGCGTCACGCCGGGCCTGGACCCGCAGGGGAAGGCCCTCGACGACTGGTTGAAGGGGGACGTCAGCCTGGAGCAGGCGGACAAGATCTTCCAGGACGCCATGGGGACGAGCCCGGACCTGACCGGGCTCCGCGTGCCGGAGCCGAACGGCTCGCACCTGGCCTTCCGGAACTACTGGACGGTCCGCAATCTGGCACGCTGGGACGCCCTGACCGACGAGTACCTGCGGAACTACCAGGCGCTCTCCGCCGAGATGCTGGGGCTCGCCGCGCCGGCTCCGCCGGTCGAAGCCAACCCCTACGCGGTGCCGGTGGTGCCGGCCGCGGCGGTCCCGGGGCTGCCACCGGCCCCCCCGGCGGCCGTGGTACCGGCCGCGGTGCCGCCGGTTCCGGCCGACCCGAACGCGCCGCCCCCTCCGGGCGTGGTGGCGGCGCTCCTCGCCCGGTTCAACGGATTGTCGCAAGCCTTCGCCAAGAACTACACCGACGGCGAAGCGCACATGAAGACCGAACGGCAGGCCGCCAATGCCCGCCGGCCCGGGCCCCAGAATCAGTGGGACGCCAACTGCCGGGCCGACTATGAGGCGCTGCTCGCCATCGCACCCACGCTGACGCGTCCGGAGGACGTGGCGGCCCACTGCAAGACCATCCCCGAGAACTACACCCGGCTGCTCCAGGGACGCCAGCAGTACGCCTTTCTGTTCCAGGAAACGACCGACCCGGCCAAGCGCACGGTCATGAGCTGGTCACCGGACGCGGCCCGCGTCCGCGATCCGCTGGTGAACCTCGGCAACGTCACCGTGGCGCAGCAGATCGCCACCGACGCCGCGGCGCTCCAGACCCAGATCTCCGAGCAGGTCGGCGCCCAGGGGCGGATCGACGTCATGCGCCGCGCTTATGCCGAGCATGCGCAGCGCACCTTCGGCCCGGTGGCCGCCCTGGCGGCCTTGACCGGAGCGGGCGCGCCACCGCCGCCGCCGGCCCCGGCGGACCCCCTCGCCCCGGCGGCTCCGGCCGCTCCCCTGGCGTTGCCGGTCTCGCCGGCCTTCCGCGTGCCGGAGGGGCTGGAGCATGCGCGCGAGATCGCCGCCCTGGCGCTGGCCCAGCGCATCCTGCCGCCGGCCGCCCGGTTCTTCACCTCCGAGAAGGCCTTCGGCTGTGCCAATTGCTTCAATCCCAAACACGCGGAGGACCACGTCCCGCTGGCCAACGAGTTCCTGCGCTGGGCGAAGGAGACCCTGCGGCCGGCCATGGGGCAGCCCGAGGTGGCGTCGCTGGTCGAGCAGATCGGCCGCTCCGAATACGACTACCTCGACCGCTACCTCGCGCAGCAGCGCTGGGGGAGCGGCGGCGGTGGGGGGGGTGGCGGCATGGGCGGCCAGGAATTCGCGGTGCCCGAACGGGCCGTGCGGGCCGCGAGCTGGCGCGACTTCGTCGGTGCCGTGCGGAGCTGGGAGCCGGTGATCGAAAAGCCGGGTGGCGGCGGGGGAGGCGGCGCGGTGGCGCCGGTGATCTCCGGTGGCCTCACAGAGCAGGCCCTGGAGGGCTACGTGGCCGGCAACGACGACCTCCGCCCCCTGCTCGACCGCTTCCGCCAGCAGGGCCAGGCGGCGGCCAACCGGGCCGCCTCTCGCAAGCCGCCCAAGCCGCCGTCCGAGGAGCTGGTGGCCGCCGCCCAGACGTTCAAGCGGTGCATCTCCGGGTTGGAGGAGAACCCCCTCGCCGCCTGGCGGCAGCTCGCCCGCGGGCAGGACGGGGCCTCGCTCGCCGACTTCCACGCCTTCACCGGCAACCGGCGCCTCCTCGGCCTCGCCCAGACGCCGCGCATGATCGGCGTCGAGAACAAAGCCGCCGAGCTGCTGGTGCGCGAGATCCGTCCGCAGTTCACCAACCGCCTGCGCGGCCTGTGGACCGTCGCCGGGAGCTGCTGCAACGACCGTTTCCCCTTCATCTCCCTCGCCCGCCTCCAAGGGCAACAGGAGAGCTACCAGCGCGGCCCGAGCGCGGGCGGGCCCTGGTCGCCGCCGGGGCGCGACACGCAACAACGCTCGGTCACCGACGCGCTGCAGCTCGAAACGGTCACCCTCGACTCCCTCGACCGCCTCTTCTTCGCCGGGGGGAGCCTGGACAGCCTGTTCGACGAGTTCGTCCTCGAGCCGATCGTCGAAGGGCGCGAAAAGGCGATCGACTTCGTCGGCGGCAGCAAGGACCGCCTGGCCGTGCTGCGGCAATGGCAGCGCTTCATCTACGGCGACGGCCGCACCTCGTCCGCGATGAAGTTCCAGGTCAAGCTGCTCTCCGGCGTGAGCACCGCGCCGCGCATCTTCCTCGGCGACCGCATGGGGCAGATCGAGCTGTTCGGCCCCCGCAACGCCGTGCGTCCGTCGACCGACGCCGGCCGCGAGCGGGCCTTGCCCATGCCGTTCCTGATGGACGACCGCGCGGTCACCATCTCCGGGCGCAACGAGGACAAGGCGAGCGGCTGGACCGGCATTCTCAATCTGCGCGGAGGCCCGCTCAAGATCCCCTATTTCGTCCACCTGGCGAGCCAGGGGAGGCCGCGCGAGGGTGGCAAGGTGTGGACCGTGCGCGTCCAGCTCCCCGACTACGCGCAACCGCAACAGCGGCTCGAAGGGGTGTTCGAGTTCACCTTCGATCGCCCTCTCCCCGAGATCGTCCCGGGAGCGTCGCTCGATGGCTTCTAAGACGGAGGGCGAAAGCCCGTCGTTCCTGCAGGCCCTGGGGAGCCTCCTGGGCGGCGGGCCGAAGATCGTCCGCGCCGGCTTCTCGACCTACGGGAAGCTCCCGATCTACAAGGACTTCCTGCGCCACGGCCTGGCCGCCAAGGAGGCGCAGGCCTTCCGCCACTGGCTGGACCGCGGGTTCAGCCGCCATTGGGAGGCCAACGACGCCTGCCGCGAGCATCCGATCGAGCCGCACGCCTTCTCCCTCCGCTTCGAGGGATTGGCGCGGCGGTTGGTGGGGTGCCTCTGGGGGAGCCACGACCAGGGAGAGCTGCGCCGCTTCCCCTTCCTCCTCTTCGTCTCCGTGCCGGTGGGGGGCTCGTTCGGCGAGCTGGCGGCGCTGGAGGTCCTGGGCAAGGTCGCGGAGGAGGCACGCACCCTGCGCCAGGCCGTGAAGGAGGCCGGCGACGTGCAGGGGTTCTACCACCGCATCCGGGACGCCGAGCTGACCTTGCGGATCGAGCGCGACGCCACGGTGCGCGAGCGGCTGGCCACCCTCCTCCGGGAGATCACCGTGCGCGACTTCGCCGCCTCGCTCTATGGCGCCGACGCCGCCACCACCTGGCCGGCCCTCCTCGGCTGGATCGCCGAGCGGCGCGCCGCCGCCAAGGGGCGCGATCCCGGAGCGCCGCCGCTCGCCTGCCGCCTGCCGGTCTCCCGGCTCCTGCCGGTGCTCCGCCAGGCCGAGCTCTGGGCGGCGCTCTTCCAGGGGACCGGAGCCAAGGGCAAGGCGCCGCTCAACGCCCTCCTTCCCTGGGGCAACGAGCCGGCCGGCGGCCTGGTGCTCCTGGAGCGCGACCTGCGCCCCGACGACGTCCAGGCCCTGCACCCCGATCCGCCGGGGTACGATCTCCTCGAAGACCTGCGCAAGCGGGTCCCCGGAAGCAAGGGCGCGCCGCCCCCCGCGGCGGAGCCGGGCGACCAGCCCCTCGCATCCCTGCTCGCTCCGGACGCTCTGGGAGGTTGAGCCATGCCCCACGTGCTGGGTGCCGATTTCGCCAAGTGCATCGACCGCTTCACCGGAGGCGCGCCCTTCGGCGAGGACGCCAAATACGATCCGGTCTACCAGGACCTCCGCTCCGAGGTCCAGAAGCTCACGGCCCACAGCTCGCTCGACGGCGGTGTCGACTGGAAGAGCATCCGCAAGTGGAGCCTCGACATCCTGTCGGCCAAATCCAAGGACCTGACCGTCGCGAGCTATCTGACCCTGGCGCTTTTCAATCTGGAGGGCTACGGCGGGCTGGCGGACGGGCTCGAAATCCTCCACAAATATCTGAAGGACGACTGGGAGGGGATCTTCCCGCCGAGCGCCCGGCCGCGCAACCGCGCCCTCGCCCTGGAGTGGCTGGTCACCCGTCTCGCCCCCGTCGTCGAAGAGAAGCCGCCCCAGCCGTTCGAAGGAGCGCTGCTGCCACCGCTGAACGAGCGCCTGGACGCTCTGCAGGAGACCGTCCGCCTCCGGCTGATGCACGACGCGCCGTCCTTCTCCGATCTGCGCTCCGCCCTCTCGGCCCACCTGGCGGAGATCGAGGCGGAGGGGCCACCGGCGGAGGCCGGAGAGGGAGAGGCACCGACGGCCGAGACGCCGGCCGCACCGGCGACGCCGGCCCAGGTGGCCGCCGCACCTCCTCCGGCCCCCGCCGCACCCCGGCCTGCCCCGGCCGCCGCCCGTCCTCCGGCCGAGCCGGAGCTGCCGGCCGGCACGCCCGCCGGCGAGGTGGCTGGGCGCATCCGGAGCCTGATCCCCGCGCTGCGCCAAGCCGACCCGTTGTCACCGCTCCCCTACCGTCTCCTGCGCACCCTCAAATGGGACGGCGTGGCCGTGCCGCCGCCGGTCAATCCGCAGAGCGCCTCGCCGGACACCACGCGCATCCCCGCCCCACGCGCGCAGAACCAGTCCTCGCTGGAAGGGCTGTGCAACGCGGGCAACTGGGCCGAGCTCCTCAAGTTGAGCGAAGGAGCGTTCCAGGAGGACGGCGGGACGTTCTGGCTCGACCTCCAGCGCTACACCGCCCTGGCCCTCGAAGGCCTCGGCGCTCCGCGCGCCGCCGAAGCCGTCCGGGAGGAGGTCGTCCGACTCCTGAAACGGCTCGACACCCTTCCCACCCTCTGGTTCACCGACCGCACCGTCCCCGTCCCCGGCAAGCCGCACGAGAAAACGGTGGAGCGTACTCCCTTCGCGGGAGACGCCACGCGGCACTGGCTGGAGACCCTGCAAGCCGAGAGCGCCCCGGCGGCCGCCGCCGCGGACCTTCCCCCGGCGCGATCCGTCGATTCCGGAGAGCCGGCGCTGTCACCCGCCGAGGCGAGGGCGATCCAGGACCTCCTGGCCAAGCAGCAAGCCGGCCCGGCCTTCGACCGCCTGCAAGCCGCCGTCGACAAGGCCCCCGGCCGGCGAGCCCGTTTCCGCACCCGCTTCGCCGCCGCCCGCCTCTGCCTGCAAGCCAACCAGGCCACCTGGGCGCGAGCCCTCCTCGAAGAGCTCCTCCGCGAGAGCGAAACCCTCACCTTCGAAGACTGGGAGCCCGAGACCGCCGCCGACCTCTACCAGCTCCTCGCCCTCTGCTACGCGAGGCCGGCCCGCAAGGGAGGCCCGCAAGACCAGGAAGCGGCGCGCGTCGAGATCGAGAAGCTCCGCCGAAAGCTGTTCCGGCTCGATCTGCGGGCGGCGGCGGCGCTGGAGGAGGCGTTGAAGAAGTAGGAGGCAGCCATGGACAAGGATGAGCGCCGCGTCCGCCTCGTGCCGCCGAGCGATCCAGGATTTCGTCGACAGAAGTCGCCAACGAGGCCCGCACCATCCACCGGCTCAGGAGGACCAAGTCAGAGCAGCGCAAGATTTCCTCCTTCTGCGCCGGGCTCACGGCGACGCCGGGGTCGAAGCGCGAAGATTTCTTGAGTACGCACCGAGGCGGTCATCCGCCGCTGCCGCGAGAATGTTCTCGAACTCCCCTGGGACGGCGACGACGGACTCTTCGCGGGGAACGAGGCTGCGGGCCATCGCCGGATCTCCAACGAGCCGCCGTCTACTTCAGATACCCCAAGGTGCGGCGTCAGGCCCTTCTGGCTGCCGTAGGAGCCCAGCCGGTCGGCGCGCAGGGTGTCGACGAGGATCACCACGAGGTTCTTGCCGGCCGCCGAGCCCGGGCTCACGATCACCGGGTCTCCCCAGAGCGCGACCCCTTCCGGCAGCGGCTGCCCGCGCCGCGTCACGGAGACGTCCAGGGCCAGCCAGCGG
>Ga0209682_10000551_pt1 | contig 13000 bp, 13 predicted proteins | sample DOMMetBare2Fresh_2_FD_187471 | JGI IMG/M metagenome (GOLD analysis project Ga0209682, IMG submission 187471) | Wetland sediment microbial communities from St. Louis River estuary, USA, under dissolved organic matter induced mercury methylation -... | ecosystem: Environmental > Aquatic >...
CCAGACCCTGGGGCTCGACCCGAGCACCGGCATGCTCCTCCAGGCCCGGCGCAACGCGGTACACCGCCTGGTGCGGGGTGTCGCGGAGGCGCTGCCGTTTCCCGACGGGCGGTTCGCGTTCCTGAGCATGGGGTATGCCCTGCGCCACGTGGCCGACCTGCGGCGGACGTTCCAGGAATACCACCGTGTCCTCCAGCCGGGAGGGAAGCTGCTCATCCTGGAGGTGACGCCACCCCGCTCACGCCCGGCGTTTCATCTTTTGGCCTTCTTCCTCGGCCGGATCATCCCCTGGGTGGCCCGCCTGGGCCGCGGTGGGCGCACCTCGCGCGATCTCATGAGGTATTACTGGGAAACCATTGAGAGCTGCGTGCCGCCGCCCGTCATCCTCGAAGCGCTGCGGGAGGCCGGCTTCTCCCGGGTGGAGCGCCACGTCGAGATGTCGATCTTCTCCGAGTACACGGCGGTCCGCTGAGAGTGGGACGCCATGTAATCGATTTTGTAATCCGCCGTCGATAGTGTGTGCCTCGAGGAGACCGCCATGCCGGCCCGCTCGCGCCGACCGGCGACCGGATCAGGGAGCTGGGCGGGTGACATTCAGAGACCACACATGGACATCGATTTCGGCAGCGTCTTCGGGAGGAAGCACGACCCGATGAGTCGCGACAAGGTGAGGTCTTTCCTCTCGCGCGATCCGGCGAAATCGGCCGAGAAGGCGATGGACGCGCTCGCCCGCTCCGGCCAGTGGCTGCGCGCCGCGCAGCTCGCCGGGGAGTCGGGAGACGACGAGAAGCTCGTCCGCTTCTGCCTGATGAGCGGCCTCGGCAAGGTGCCCGAGGGAAGGCGCCTGGACCTGTCGGGAGCCGCCGAGCTGCTCGCCGCCAAGGGGCGCCACGAGGAGGCGATCCTCCTCTTCGAGCGGGCCGGAGCGTCTCTCCAGGCCGCCGAATCGGCGCGCGCGGCGAAAGACCCGCTGCGCGCTTCCCGTTACTACAAGCAGGCGGGCGCCTGGCTGCAAGGGGTGCGCTGCCTGGAAGAGGCCGGCAAGCTGCGCGAGGCGCTGCAGCTCTCCGAGGAAGGGTGTCTGAGCCTCGAGCGGGCCAAGGGGGGGAGCCTGGCGGGAGCGGGCCGGCTGGAGGAGCTGATCGGGGCCCGGGTGGAGCTGCTCGTCAAGATGGGCCGCGGCGAGACGGCGGCCCGCCTCCTCAACGGGCTGCCGCCCAGCCCGCGCACGGCGGAGCTTCTGGCGCACACCGGCAAGTTTCTCGAGGCGGTCGAGTGCTACCTCGGGCTCGGCCTGGTCGAGGACGCGTCACAGCTCGCGGCGCGCAGCCCGGAGCGCGATCGGTTGCAGGCCCAGATCTTCCTGCGCACCGGCCGGGCCATTGAGGCCGGCGATCTGCTGGCGCGCAACGGCCGGCCGCGCGAAGCCGCCGAGGCCTATGAGGCGGCGGGCGACTGGGGACGCGCCGCCTACCGCTGGGAGGCCGCGAGCGATCCGCTGCGCGCCGCCCAGGCCTACGACAAGGCGGGGCGGGTGCGCGATGCCGCCCGTTGTTACGAGGCGGCGGGGATGCCCCGCCAGGCCGAGGAGGTCGCGGCGCGCGCTGCGACGCGGACCGCGAGCCGGCCACGCCCGACCAGCCGGGCCCTCCAGGTCGCCCACCGGTGTCTCGAATCGGGCGACAAGGCGCGGGCCGCCTCCCTGCTCCTCCAGATGCGGCCGGAGGAACCCGGCTTCGGCGAGGGCACGCTCCTGCTGGTGCCGCTGCTCATCGAGGAAGGATTCGGCCAGGACGCTCTCGACCGGCTGCGCACGATCCCTCGTGACGCGGCGCTCCAGCACGAGATGGAGATCGAATACTGGGTGGGCCGCAGCCACGAGGCGCTCGGCCAGAAAGACGTCGCGATCGCCTGCTTCGAGCGGTTGATGGCGCGCGCGCCCAGCCACCGCGACGCCCGCGAGCGGCTCCTGGCGCTCAAGAGCCCGCCGCGCATCCCGACCGCCTCCGTCCTCGAGCCGCTGGATCTGGACTGGCTGGGACCGGCGACCGTCGCTCCGCCGGTGCCGTTCCCGGCGGTGGGCACGCGCTACGAGATCCTCGCCGAGCTGGGCCGCGGCGGCATGGGGCGGATCTACCGCGCCCGCGACCGCGAGCTCGACGAGGTCGTCGCCATCAAGACGCTGCTCACGCCGGACGACAGCACCGGCGAGGAGACGCGGCTCCTGCGCGAGGTGCAGATCTGCCGCCGGATCAGCCATCCCAACGTGGTGCGGGTCTACGACATCGGCCGCTTCGCCGGCGGCCTCTTCGTCACCATGGAGCTGCTCGAAGGGATGAACCTCGACCGCGTGCTCGAAGAGGAGACCCCGCTCCCCTTCGCGCGCGTCCGCTTCTTTCTCTCCGAGATCGCCGCCGGGCTCCAGGAGGCGCACGCCCAGGGGATCGTCCACCGCGATCTCAAGCCGGCCAACCTCATGGTCGCCGGCAACCGGCTCAAGATCCTCGACTTCGGGATCGCCTCCATGTCCGGCCTCGGCGCCCGTCTCACCCAGACGGGCTGCGTGATGGGCACGCCGATGTACATGTCACCCGACCAGCTCCTCGGGCGCGAGCTCGACGGCCGGTCCGACCTCTACTCGCTCGGCATCGTGGCCTACACCCTGATCGCCGGCCGCGAGCCCTTCGAGCCGGCCGATCCCACGGTGCTGGCCCTCCGGCAGCTCCAGGAGCCGGCGCCCGACATCCGCCGGTTCCGCCCCGAGACGCCGGAGCCGTGGATGGCACTGCTCGACCGCCTCCTCAAGAAAGATCCGCAGGACCGCTTCCAGACGGCACAGGAAGTCCTGGACGCCCTGGCGGCGCTGCCGGTCGATCCGGCTCCGCCGCAGCAGGCCTAGGGAAACGGCGCCGGGATCGGCTCCGGCCCGAGCCCTTCCAGGGTGTATGGCGACCGCTCCTGGCGGGGATACCAGTGCCGGCTGTGCTCGGCGAAGCGTTCCAGGTCGCGGTGCCAGCGCAGGTGGGAGACGACCATCGCCTCGTGGTCCACCCGGATCCAGTTGCAGGTATTGCGTTCCCGCTCGCCGCCGCGCCCCCGGTTCGAGGTCGTCGTCCCCGCGTGCAGGATGACGACCGGCGGGCGCCCCTTGGGATAGAACTCTTCCGAGTTGCCGACGTAGGTCTGGTGCAGGTGCCCGGAGAGGATCAGATCCACCCCGGCGCTGGAGAAGAGGTCGATGGCCTCGTAGGCATTGCCCAGCACCCGCTGGGTACCGAAGTTGGGCGGCGGGATCAGATGATGGTGCGCCACGACCACCTTGAAGACGGACTCGGGGGTCTGCTCGAACAGCTCCGCCAGCTCGAGGAGGCGGCGCATCGTGATGCGGCCGTCCTTGAACGTCCAGCCGAAGGCGGTGTTGACGCCCGCGATGAGCAGCTCTTCGTCGCGGTACACCGGCTCGAGCTCCGGGCTGAAGCAGCGCTTGTAGCAGCCATAGGGATCGAAGGCCCGCTCCCAGACGCGCCAGAGCGGGACGTCATGGTTGCCCGGCACCACCACGACCGGCACCGGAATGCGGTCGACGAAGGCGCGCGCCTCGCGAAACTGCTCGGGCCGGGCGCGCTGGGTGAGGTCGCCGGACAGGACCACCAGATCGGGCCGGTGCCGCTCGACGTGCTCCAGCACCCCCTCGGAGACCCGGTGGAGGTGGGGAGGGCCGAAGTGGACGTCCGAGATGTGGAAGATCGTGCGCACGCCGGAGGGAGAGAAGTCGAGCCGGTCGAGGTCCTACGCGCCGAGGTCCTGGCCGAGCGCCTCGCCCACCCTGCGCGTGACCTGGGCCGCGAGATAGGAGGAGACCGCCGCGACGAGAGCCGGGCCGTGCGAGAGCCCGAGCAGGAAGCCGCCGGCCGCGGCGACGGCCAGGGCCGGCAGAGGATAGCTCCGCACGAGGCGCTCCCATTCGAGCTCCTCGGGAAGGATCTCGTCCAGGAGATCATCGGCCGTCGAAGGATGCGGTGCGCCGTCGTCCAGAAAATCTTCCATGCAGTCCTCCCGGCCCGATTCTATCCTGACCGCCGGCCCGGCGGCGTCTTACCCCTCGTCGTCCCGCCGCCCCGCGCGGACCAGCAGGCCGACGAGGAAGCCGACGCCGGCGGCGATGAGCACCGAACGGCCCGGGTTGTCGCGCACGTAGTGGGCGATGTCGCGCGAGAGGTCGCCGGTGCGCTCGCGCACCTGGGAATAGCGCTCGCGGGCGGAGTCGGCGACCTCCCCGTAGCGCTCGCGGGCGCGCTCGGTGCCGCGGCGGATCTCCTTCGAGGCGCGCTCGGCGCCCCGCTTGACGTCCTCCGACACCCGCTGGTAGCGACTCTGGACCTCGCTGCTCAGACGCTGAAACCGGTCGCGCGCCGAGACGACGCCTTCCGCCTCTCCCTCGGGCGCCGATTCGGCACCTTCCGCCGGTCCGTTTTCGATCGTATCCGCCATGATTGCCTCCTTGAGTTGTCTCGGAGTCTGGAATCCTTCTGGAAACAGAGGTGCCGGCCCCGGGAGGGGCCGGCTGGAGATCAGAGCTCACTCTCTGCTCTAGCAGGAATCATGCCCCGGAGGATAACCTCTCCGTCGCGAAAGGAGAACCATCCCGATGGCGACCGTCACGTTTCTCGGGGCCTGCGGGTGCGTCACCGGCAGCTCCACCCTTCTCTCCTGGGGAGAGACCCACGTGCTCGTCGACTGCGGCCTCTTCCAGGGGGACGAGGAGCTCGAGCAGCGCAACTGGAACCCCTTCCCGATGCCGCCGTCCCGGCTGGCCGCGGTCCTCCTGACCCATGCCCACCTGGACCACACGGGCCTCCTCCCACGCCTCTCCGCCCATGGCTTCCGCGGGCCGGTCTACTGCACCAAGCCCAGCCGCGGCCTGATCTCCCTCGTCCTGCTCGATTCCGGGCAGATCCAGGAAGAAGAGGCCCGCTACGCCCGGCGCAAGGGGTACAGCCGCCACGTCAATCCGCAACCGCTCTACACGCGGGACGACGCCCGGCGCGCCTTGAAGCTCCTCCACACCGTGCCGTTCGACGAGGAGCACGAGGTCGTGCCCGGCGTGCGCTTCCGCTACCGGCGCGCCGGCCACCTCCTGGGCGCCGGAACGTTGGAAGTCTCGGCCAAGGGGGCCGACGGCGAACGGCGCACCTGGTGCTTCTCGGGCGACGTGGGGCGCTACGGCGTCCCCATCCTCAAGGACCCCGAGCCGCCGCTCGATCCACCGGCCGCCCTGCTCCTCGAATCGACCTACGGCGACCGTTGCCATCCGCGGGAAGACCCCGCCGCGGCGCTCGCCACCGTCATCGACGAGACGTTCGCCCGCGGCGGCTCCGTGATCATCCCCGCCTTCGCCCTGGGGCGGACCCAGGACGTCCTCTGGCACCTCTCGGCTCTCGCCGAGGCCGGCCGGATCGACCGCCGGGACGTCTTCCTCGACAGCCCCATGGCGATCGACGCCACCGACCTCTACGACCGCGCCGAGGCCGAGCACGACGAGGACCTCCTCGAAGTGGCCCGGAGCGGCGTCGATCCGCTCGCGCCGACCCGGTTCGAGCGGTGCCACACCGTCGACCAGTCCAAGATGCTCAACGGGCGCTCCCAGCCGGCGGTCCTGGTGGCGTCGAGCGGCATGGCGACCGGAGGCCGGGTGCTCCATCACCTCCTGCACCGCCTGCCGGACCCGCGGAGCGCGGTCGTCTTCGTCGGCTTCCAGGCCGCAGGCACGCTCGGCCGCGCCCTGGTCGACGGCGCCGAGATGGTGGCCGTCCATGGTCAGGAGGTGCGGGTGCGGGCACAGATCCACCAGATCCACGGGATGTCGGCGCATGCCGACCGCGACGAGCTCTTGCGCTGGTGCCGCGCCGTGCCCGGCCGGCCGGAGCGGATCTTCCTGAACCATGGCGAAGATCCGGCGCGGAAGGCTTTGCGGGTGGCCCTGGGCGGTGTGGACGGCTGGCCTCTCGCCCACCTGCCGATGACCGGAGAGCGGGTGCCGTGGTAGGAAGGATCGCCGAGGCGCTCCGCCGGCTGCTGCCGCCCGAGAGCTTCCTCCGCCGCTCGGCGCGCTATGTCCTGATCACCCTGCGGCAGGCGAACGAGGACTCGATCTGGCTGATCGCCTCGGCCCTCGCCCTGGTGACCCTGCTGTCGCTGATCCCGCTCCTCTCCGCCTTCTCCTACATCGGCGCGCGGGTGTTCAGCCAGTACTCGCGGCGGAGCCTGGAGATCATCGTCCGGGTCCTCCCGTACTCCGAGAAGCCCCTCGTCGATACGTTGTCGGAGCTTCTCGGCCACACCGGAGCGATCCACGGCGCCGGTGTGATCTTCTTCTTCACCTCCTCCCTGTTCCTTTTCGTGACGGTGGAGGAGACGCTCAACCGCATCTGGAACGTCTCCAGCCGCCGCCCCTGGCGGGTTCGGTTCCTCTCGTTCACCCTGTTCTTCTTCTGGGGGCCGGTCCTGGTGGGCGCCACGTTCACCAGCCTTCTCCTGCTGCGCCAGAGCCCGGCGTTCCGCCGCCTCGTCGAGGAGTCGTTCCTCCTCCCTCTGGCGCCCTTCGTCGCCACCTTCCTGGGCCTCACCGTCCTCTACTGGCTGGTGCCCTATGCGCCGGTGCGTTTGCGGAATGCCGTGGCCGGCGGCCTCCTCGCCGCGATCCTCCTGGAGGTGTTGCGGCAGTCGTTCGGCCTCTACGTGAAGCTGTTCAACGGGGTCAACGCGGTCTATGGAGGCTTCGCCTTCGCCATCCTCTTCATCATCTCCCTGGACCTGACCTGGGCGATCGTCCTCCTGGGCTGCGAGGCCGCCTACACCGCCCAGCACTTCCGCCTCCTCTCCCGGGGCTTGCACCGCAATCCGCCGGTGCAGGCGGCCTGGGTGGGGCTCGCCGCCGTGGCGCTCATCGCGCACCGGACCGTCCGCGGTGAGCCACCCCTTTCCAAGGAAGAGCTGGCGGACCACCTGACCCTGCCGGAGAGGGAGATCGAGCGCATCCTCCATCCGCTCATCGCCCAGGACCTGCTGCGCGCGGCCGGCAGCCGGGGATACTTCCTGGCCGTCGAGCCGAAGAGCCTTCTCCTCGAGCGGATCTTCGCCGCCTACGACCACCGCGCCCTGCGAGGCGTCGGCCTCCCCGGAGGCGAGCTCACCGGCCGGCTCGAAGGGCTCGTCCGCGATGTCTCCTCCTGCCGCGCCGAGCGCCTGAACGGCCAGACCCTCGCCGACCTCGCCGGAGAGCCGGCGGAAGAAATTTCCCCTTGCCCTCCCCAGACCACCTGAGTACAATACCCGCCTCCCGACTCGTGGGGCAGTAGCTCAGCTGGGAGAGCACCACGTTCGCAACGTGGGGGTCGAGGGTTCGAATCCCTTCTGCTCCACCAAAATCACCTCATCGGTCCGATCCGCTCCCAACTGCCTGCACATCAAGGTAGTTGCGGGGTTCCAACTCCCCGGAGGCCGGTCAGCGCCCGATCTCGGCGGCCAGCTCGGCGCTGACCAAGACGCGGATGCCGTGGCGCAGCAGGGACGTGAAGTGGCGGCGGTTCTCGGTCGCCACGAGCCGCGCGCCGGTCTGCCGCGCGATCTCGGCGATGTGCGTATCGTAGATCCGGCCGCCTGCCGTCCCCTCTCCTGCGGCAGAGACCAGAAACTCCTCCCGCTTTCCCTCCGGGAGGTCGTGGACCGAGAAACGAGCGAAGATCTCCTCCCGCAACAGTCGCAGGGCGATCTCCGGCTCGAGACGGTATTCTTCCGGCAGGCGCGTGGTCACCGAGTAGAATTCGAGACAGCAGTGCCAGGCAGTCATCGGACGCTCGATGCGGCCATCCGCGACCGCGTCCATCAGCTGCAAGGCGGGCTGCGAGCTACTGCCGAAGTCGATGCTTCCGGCGATGAGGACGCTGGTGTCGAAGAAGGCTCCTGTCAGCCCGGCCACCGGTCCCGCTCCTCTTCAATCAACCGGGCCACGTCGACCTCGGTGCGCTCCCCTTCCGCAGCCCGGGGGCGGGCGACCAGGCGCTCACCGCGCCGGACGAGCTCGGGACCGGCTACCGATCGAACGAGGCGGATGGCGAAGCCCTCGATCACCATCTCGAGCTCTGCGCCGGCGGTCAGGCCGAGCCGTTTGCGTACCTCGGCAGGGATGACTACGCGCCCTGCCTTGTCGATGGTCGTTATCATGGGTGTAGCGTACCATGCCTTTGCCATCGCCTCGCCCACGTCCTTCCCCGAGGGCGTGGCGACGGGGAGCCGTACCCGTGCGGCCTCTCGGCTCACTCACCCACCTCCGTCGCCAGACTCATGCTACCGTTCCAACACACCAAACTGCTGCCGCACTCGAGGAGACGCGATGACAAATGGGATCAAGCGGTGCTTCGTGTTGATGGGATTCGGCGAGAAGGTCGACTACAGAACAAAGCGTACGCTGAATCTCGATAAGACCTACAAAATCATCCGCGCCGCCGTCGAGGAAGCGGAACTCGAATGCATCCGAGCCGACGACATCGTCCACTCGGGCGTGATCGACAAGCCGATGTACGAGAACCTGCTTATGGCCGATGTGGCGATCGCTGATCTGTCCACCTCCAACGAGAACGCCATCTACGAGCTTGGCGTGCGTCATGCCCTCAAGCCGCACACCACGATCATCATCGCGGAAAAGGAATTCAAGTTTCCATTTGATCTCGGCCACGTCGTGATTCGGCCCTACGAGCATTTGGGCTCTGGCATTGACTTCGAGGAAGCCGAGCGGCTGAAGAAAGAGCTCGTGAATGCGATCAAGACCATCTTGAACAAGGAGGAGGTTGACAGCCCCGTCTACACGTTCCTGCAGGGGCTCAAACCGCCGGCCTTCGAGGCGGCCGCGACCGAGACGAAAGCTGCCGTTGAGAACCCTGCGACCGCCGAGGGAGAGGTGCTCGCAGGCTCGACATCCTTAACCAGCCTGCCCGGGCATGATGCCGTATTCTCGACGCTGCTCGAGGCGTTCCAGGACGCGCGCAAGCGGGGTGACTTCACCACGGCGCGCGCGCTCATCGAGAAACTGCGTGCACTGAAGCCCGGGCCCGATAAAAAGCCGTCGAATGACCCGTACCTTGTCCAGCAGCACGCGTTGGCGACCTACAAGAGCAAGCAGCCGACGGAGGTCGCCTCGCTCGAGGAGGCACGCCGCATCCTCCAGACGCTCGACCCCGAGAGGACCGGTGATCCAGAAACACTCGGACTCTGGGGTGCAATCCACAAGCGGCTCTGGGACGTGACACGCGACCGCGGGGCGCTGGACGAGGGCATCTTCGCGTACGCGCGCGGCTTCTACATCAAGAGCGACTACTACACCGGGATCAATTTCGCGTTCTTGCTCGACGACCGGGCGCGCATGCAGGAATCTGCCGACGAGCGCACGGCCGATCGCGTCCTCGCCAGACGCGTTCGCCGCCAAGTGTTGACCATCGTCGAGACCACCCTTGCCGTACTGCCGAAGGATCAGGACGGAAACGCACAAAATCCGGCCGAGAAATACTGGCTTCGCGCCACGCGTGTCGAGGCGCTGATGGGCCTCAATGATCCGCGCTTCGAAGAGGAGCGCGCAACGCTCTTCGCGACTGCACCGGAGCAGTGGATGAACGCATCGACCGAGTCGCAGCTCAAAAGGCTCGCCGAACTATTGAAGGCAGGGGCGCCGGCCGAGCCCCCCGTCGGGGAGTGACGGCGACTGCCGACCCTGGTCTGCAAGACCCCTTCATCACGTCAGCGTGGGCGCCTATCCCGAGCAGCGACTCGGCGAAAGATTACGCGTTGCCCCTAAACATCCACCCCGGCCCCGCCGTATAAACCCTCGGACCGGGATGAGAGAGCCCAGAGGCACGCATCGAGCCGCCGCGGCGGCCATCGGACTGGCGGTGGTCCTCCTGCTGGCCGCCGCCGAGCCCTCGTCTGCCGACCGGCCGCGCCGGGGCCGGCACCAACCCAAGCCGCCGGCTCCGCAGCAACAGCCCGCCCCCGCGCCACCTCCGCCCACCTGGGACTTGAAGCTCGGCCTCTCCTATCTGGCCACCGCGGGGAACACGGACAACTCGTCGGCCGGCATCGACACCAGCTATCACCAGGAGTGGGACCTCTGGTCCGTGGAGGCGAGCGGCTCCGCGGTCCGTGCCACGCGCAACGACCGGGAGACCGCCGAGAACGCGAGCTGCCAGGTGCGCGGCCGGCGGAAGATCTCCGATGGCCTGGAGGCCACCGCCGGTCTGCGCGGCGAGACCAACCGCTTCGCGGGCGTCGATCTGCGCACCGTCGCCGACACCAGCCTCTCCTGGAAGGCGTGGGACACCGGCGGCTGGCGGGTCCGCACTCTCTGGGGGCTGAGCTGGACGCGGGAAGATCCGCTGGGCGACCGGCCGGTGCGCGACTCGCTGGGCGGCTTGTTGCAGCTCCAGAACACGGTGAAGATCTCCGAAGCCTCCGAGCTCAACGGCCAGGTGACGGCCTGGCCGAACCTGGAAGACGCGGAGGACTACCGGGTCAACGCCGTCCTCGCCCTCCAGGCCGCGCTCAACCGCCACCTCGCCCTCCGTCTCGGCTACGACGTCAAGTACGACAACGAGCCCATCTCCGGCTTCGAGAAGGTCGACACGACCTCCACCGCTTCGCTGGTCGTCCAGCTCGGCCGGGCCGCGCGGCACTGAGGCGGCACGGGCACGGTCTGGCGGAGGGAGTCCCCTCTCGTCTATCGTGACCGCACGATGAGACCGAGCTCCGAACGCGCCGCCCTGCTCACCCGCCTCCGCCACCTCGAGCTGGCCGCCTTGCCGCTCGAACCCGGGTCCACCCGCCGCAAGCGGCTCCGTGACGCGGTGGTCGCCTCCTCCGAGCGCTTCCTGCGGCAGATCGAAACCCTCAAGGCCTACGAGGAGACCGAAGGCCAGGGGATCGGGCTGCTCGATGCGCCGATCACCGAGCACGGCATGTCGGTCGAAGCCGCGATCGAGATCCTGGAGCAGGAGGTGATCCGGCCCGGGGCCAATCCGGCGTCCGGGGGCCACCTGGCCTACATCCCGGGTGGAGCGCTCTACCACGCGGCGCTGGGCGACTATCTGGCCGCGGTCAGCAACAAATACCCCGCGATCTTCTTCACCGGCCCGGGACCCGTCCGGATGGAGAACCTGCTGCTCCGCTGGGTGGCCGATCTGGTGGGCTATCCCGCCGGAGCCGGCGGCAACATCGCGTCCGGCGGCAGCATCGCGAGCCTCACCGCGATCACCACGGCGCGCGATGCCCACGGCCTCAAGGGTGCCGACTACGCGTCGGCGGTGGTCTACCTGACCACCCAGGCCCATCACTGCCTCGAAAAGGCCCTCCGCATCGCCGGCCTGGCCGAGGTGCAGATCCGCCACGTTCCGATCGACGACCGCTTCCGGATGCGGCCGGATGCGCTGGAGCAGGCGATCGCCGCCGACCGCGCGCAAGGCCTGAAGCCCTGGCTGATCATCGCCGCCGCCGGCACCACGGACACCGGAGCCGTGGACCCGCTCGACGCCCTCGCCACCATCGCCGAGCGCGAGCGCTGCTGGTACCACGTGGATGCGGCGTACGGCGGCTTCTTCCTGCTGACCGAGCACGGCCGGAGCATGCTCCAGGGGATCGAACGGTCCGACTCGGTCGTCCTCGATCCGCACAAGAGTCTGTTCCTCCCGTGGGGATCCGGCATCGTCCTGGTGCGGGACGTCCGGCATCTCGCGGCCACCCACAGCTTCTCCGGGAACTACCTGCAAGATGCCCTGGCCGAGCCCGGCGAGATCTCGCCCACCGACGTCTCTCCCGAGCTGACGAAGCACTTCCGCGCGCTGCGCATGTGGCTCCCGCTGATCCTGCTGGGGACGCAGCCGTTCCAGGCGGCGCTCGACGAAAAGCTGCTCCTGGCCCGCTATTTCCATCAGGAGATCCAGACCCTCGGCTTCGAAGCCGGCCCGCCCCCCGACCTCTCCATCGTCACCTACCGCTGGGCGCCCCCGGGCGTCAGCCTGGAGAGGGCCAACCAGCTCAACCAGGAGATCCTCGACGGAGCCCGCCGCGACGGCCGGATCTTCCTCTCCTCGACCCTCCTCGACGGCCGCTTCACCCTCCGCCTGGCCGTCCTCTCCTTCCGCACCCACCGCCGGACGATCGATCTCGCCTTGGAGATTCTTCGCGAGCAGGCGGCCTCGGTCGGGGCCCTGCCACATAGGCGCTGACGTTTGTCCCGGCGCATACCGAAAACGGTATAATGCGACATGCCTCGTCTGCCGGCGCCGCCCGAAAAGCCTCTTCACTGGGTGGGCTCGTCGCAGAAGGACTTGCTGGCGTTCCCGGATGATGTGGTGGACGACTTTGGGTATGCCCTGAGCGCGGTCCAGCATGGCGGTATGCCACCATCAGCCAAGGCCTGGAAGGGTGAAGGGGCAGGAGTCTTCGAGTTGATCGAGGGGCATCGGGGCGATGCGTTCCGAGCCGTCTTCACGGTTCGCTTCGAGAAGGCGGCCTATGTCCTGCACTGCTTCCAGAAGAAGTCCCCCTCGGGCGTGCGCACGGCCAAGCAGGACGTCGACCTGGTCCACGAGAGACTGAAAACGGCACAAGCAGACTACGAGGTGCGCTATGGAAAGAAAGAAGACTGAGACGGTCGACGCGGGAAGCGGCGACGTGCTTGTGGATCTTGGCTTCGCCGACGCCGAGGAGCGGAGACTGCGCGTGCAGCTCGCGATGCAGGTGAATGAGCTGACAGCCGCCCGCCGCCTGACTCAGGCGCGCGTGGCACAGTTGTTTGGCATTCCTCAGCCGCACGTCTCCGAGCTCAAAAACTACAAGCTGAGCCGGTTCTCCTCCGAACGGCTGCTACGCTTCGTGACGCTCCTGGACCGCGATGTCGAGATCGTCATTCGTCCGAAAGCGAAGGGGCATGCGTCGGGTGTGGTGTCCGTGTCGG
>Ga0209682_10000552_pt1 | contig 12985 bp, 14 predicted proteins | sample DOMMetBare2Fresh_2_FD_187471 | JGI IMG/M metagenome (GOLD analysis project Ga0209682, IMG submission 187471) | Wetland sediment microbial communities from St. Louis River estuary, USA, under dissolved organic matter induced mercury methylation -... | ecosystem: Environmental > Aquatic >...
TGCTCCGCGGCCCAGAGCGTCTCCTTCGGCGTCGACGCGACCACCAGGATCGTCCGTGAGAGCTCCACCCCCCGGGCGGCCAGGGCGGGCCCGTAGGGCCAGCGGGGCGCAGAGACCCAGGCCGCGAGTCGGCCCTCGCCGAAGCGGGAGACCTGATGATCCCCCTCCGCCGGGGAGAGCTGGGGGAGGACCACATCGCCGGAGAGCTCGGCGACCTCCTCCTCGACCGCCTCCCCGGCCGCACCGCGCCGGAGGAGGTCACGCTGTTCAAATCGCTGGGATTGGCGGTGGAGGACTTGGCGGTGGCGCGGCATGTGTGGCGGGAGGCGGGGGGATAGCCTCCCATGCGGGGGCGTTCGGGCGCCGCCGTAGCGCGGGCTCCGCGAGACAGATAAGATCGGGCTCCGCATGAGGACGGCATGATCCAGCTTCTCCAGGTTCGCAACTTCCGGATGCTGCGGTCGAATTCGGTCGCTCTTCAGCCCTTCCAGGTTCTGGTGGGGCAGAACGCCACCGGAAAGTCCACCTTCCTGGGAGCGCTCCAGCTCATTGGAGATGTCCTGAAAGGTGGCGTCCACTTCGCCGTCGACCGGCTGTCGGCGAACTTTTACGATCTTTGCTTCGACGTCCGGGAGCCAATCGCCTTTGCCGTCGAGTTGGCCGTGCCCAACGGTAAGGAAGGGCGACGGCTGCGCTATGAGATCGAGGTGGGCATCGAACCCTCGGATGGCCTCCGGGTCCTTCGCGAGAACCTCTTCATCATCCCTGCGGTCTTGGAAGTCCAGCCGAGTCTCTTCGGGCCGGACGCGCTCACCGCGCAAGTCATCCACAAGGCGGCCCCGAAGCGGTGGAGAAAAGTCGTCAGCAAGACCGAGGAGGGCCGGGACTACTTTCGGGACGAGAGGACCGACTGGAACAACATGTTCCGATTCGGCCTCGACAGGGCGGCGCTGGGAAGTATGCCCGAGGACCCGGATCGCTTTCCTCTCTCCATGGCAGCCCGCAAGATGCTGCGCGATGGGATTCGGACCCTGGTTCTCGACGCGGAGAAGATGAGGAACCCCTCTCCCCCGGGGGGCTCGACGAAGATGGCCCTCAACGGCTCGAACCTGCCGCATGTGGTCCGCGCCTTCCAGAGGCGGGACGAAGTTCTCTTCGGCCAGTGGGTCAAGCACATCACGAACGCGGTCGAGGGGCTGGAGAGCGTCGAGGTGCGCGAGCGCGAGGAGGACAGATCCCTCGTCCTGCAGGCCCGGTTCCGCGGACAGCATCCGGAGCCGGTTCCTTCCTGGATGCTGTCGGACGGCACTCTGCGCCTGATGGCTCTCACTCTCCTGAGCTATGCGGCCACCGAGGACGACGTCGACATCTACCTCATTGAGGAACCGGAGAACGGCCTGCACCCGTTGGCGATCCAGATCGCCTACGAAACCCTCGCGGCCCCGCCGGCCTCCTCGCAGATCCTCTGTGCCACCCATTCCCCGATCTTCCTGGCACAGGCCACGCTCGACCAGGCGCTGGTCTTTCGGCGGTCAACGGATGGTGATTCGATCGTCCGGCGCGGTCCGGAGATCCCCGAGCTCGGCGCGTGGTCCGATCGCGTGAGCCTGCCGGATCTGTTCGTCACGGGTGTGGCTCAGTCTGGTTCGAGTCCCTCCTGAGAACGTGCCCCCGGTCTGGGCTACGATACCTCCATGGCTCGATCGTTGGCTGACCTCAGAATCGAGATGGTCGACGAGGACATGGCGCGCATCCTGCGGGCGAAATCGGGAGCCGAGCGCCTGAAGATCGCGAGCGACATGTTCTCGTCCGCCCGGCGGATGCTCGCGAGCCATCTCGCGTCCGAGCATCCGGACTGGGACGACGAACGGATCCAGCGGGAAACCTCGCGGAGGATCTCGCATGGAGCCGTCCGTCTGAGTTCCTCCAGCACGTAGCGACGCCCCCCGCCGGCTCCCCTGGCCCTACCGCTTCCGTCCGCCCGCCGCCGGGGGTGTGACCCCCAGGCGGCCCAGTGCCTCCAGGATGCGCCGGTCGAGGTCCTCGTCACTGATGCCCGAGGGGGCCGCCGGCCGGACAGCAGGCCGTTTCGGAGCGTGCCGCTCCAGAAGGTCGAGGAGGCGGGACGCCATCTCGGGCTCGCTCCGGGGACGTTCGTCCTCCGGGAAGGCCTCGCCGAAGAACTGCGAGGGGGGGATCCCGATGACTTCCAGGATCAGGAGGATGTGGCGGACCTTGAGCTCGATCTTGCCACTGAACAGGCGGTTGACCGTCCCTGCACCATAGCCCAGCCTCTCTTCGAGCTGCCGGGCAGAAAGCCCGTGCATGCGGACTACGGATTCCAACATCTTCGCGCACCGGCTGATATCGTCGTCGATCATGAGAACGAGTCTATGACAGGAGAGTGTGCGTAGAAAAGGACCTGCCGGTCCTCAACCCCGCATCCACTCCAAGATGTGTACCTGTCCCGATCTGTCTCCGGCTACCAGGACCGTCCCATCGGGAGAGATGGCACACTCGTACAGCGCGCTGTCGGCCCGGAAGGCGTTGACGAAGTCTCCGCTCTCCAGGTCCCAGGCGAGCAGCGAGCCGTCGTCGCAGACGGAGACGACTCCTGCCCCATCGGGCATTGCCGCGATCGCCTGAATTCCGTAGATCCCGTCGGGATGGCCAGACAGGGTCCGGAGCTCCTGCCGTCCTTCGAGATCCCAGACTTTCAAGCAAAGGTCCGCTCCGCCGGTGACGGCCCGCCGGCCGTCCGGCGTGAGGGCGAGGGAGTAGATCATCCCCTCGTGGCCTGCGAGCTCCGCCAGCTCCCGGCCGCTGTTCAGATCCCAGATCCTCACGGTTCGATCTTCGGAGATTGAGACGGCCTGCCGTCCGTCCGGCGTGATCCGGACGTCATTGACCCAGCCGGTATGGCCGGCCAGGGTCCACCGTACTTGCCCGCTGTCCAAGTCCCACACCTTGAGAGTCCGGTCGCGCGAGGCCGAGACGACCCATCGGCCGTCCGGAGTCACGGCGACCGCGTTGATCCAGTCTTCGTGCCCCGTGCAGGCCGTCAACCGTGCGCCGTTCTCCAGGTCCCAGACGAGCACGCTGTGATCCTTGGAGCCCGAGACGATCCTCCGGCCGTCCGGGGTGAGTGCCACCACATCCACAGCCTCGCTATGTCCTTGCAGACAGAGGAGCTCCCGGCCGCTCTCCAGGCTCCAGACCCGAAGGGTCCGGTCCTGCGAGCCGGAAACCACGCGCCGCCCATCCGGCGTCACCACGAGCGCCAAGACGCTATCGGAGTGCCCGGCCAGGGTAAGCAGCAGCTCACCGGATCTGAGATCCCAGACCTTCAAGGTTTCGTCCAGCGAGGCCGAGACGGCGCGCCCGTCGGCGGTCACCGCCAATCCCATGACATTGTCTGTGTGGCCTGTCGGCTCCGGCCCATTGGCGAGATTCTGGAGATCCCAGATCCGGAGGGTGTGATCGTCGGAGACGGAGACCGCCCAGCGGTCGTCCCGTGCCGGGGCCACCATGTTGACGCGAGCGCTGTGTCCCGACAAGAAGGCCAGAGAGACCACCTGCTCCAGGTCCCATACGCCGACCGTCCAGTCCTCCGAACCCGAGAGGGCACGGCGGCCATCGGCGGTGACCGCGACCGACCAGACCTCCCCCCCATGACCTTCCAGGGTGGCCAGGGTGGCCCCGGTCACCAGGTCCCAGACTTTGAGCGTGCGATCGTCCGAGGCGGAAATCGCCCGCCGGCCATCCGGCAGCAGTGCGACGCACCAGACCCGCGCTGTGTGACCTTCCAGGGTGAGCCGCTTGTCTCCGGACTCGAGGTTCCACACGGCGAGCGTCGTGTCGCCGGACGCGGAGAGGACATCCTGCCCATCCGGCGTGACGGCCAGACCATGGACGTCCCCGGCGGCGTGAGCCACCCACGAGGACAGCTCGGTCCCTTTCTCGAAGTCGTACAGAGTCAACCTTCCATCCTTCGAGCCGGCGATCACCCGCGAGCCGTCCGGTGTCACAGCCAGAGACTGGACCGGGCGTCTTGCCAGAGAGAATGTCTGCAGAAGCTCCCCGTGTTCGAGATCCCAGACGCGGAGCGTGCCGTCGTCCGCGGCGGAGACGGCGCGCGTTCCATCGGGAGCCAGGGCCATGGCGTCGACCGCATCGGTATGGCCCCTCAGAATCTGCAATCGGGCACCGGTCTCCAGGTCCCAGACGGCCAGGGTATGGTCACTGGAGGCCGAAACAGCCCGGCGGCCGTCTCGCATCACGGCCACGGCGTTGACCTGGTAGAAGTGCCCGCGCAACGCCCTCTCCAGAGTCTGTCCGGGTGCTGTGAGATTGGCGCGCACCGGGCGGAGCCAGGCGGTCATGTCGGCCTGCCGGGCCTGTTCCAGAAGCCGCCCACCGAGCCCGGCCAAGCCCTGGCCGGCCAGGCGGCCGAGCAACTGGGTGGGGAGCTGGGGCGGATTTTCCTCCAGGGCGGGTGCGGCGAGACGGAGAGCGGCCTGGACGACCCTGAGCTCCGCGTCGTCCAAAAGCTCGAAATCCCGGATGAGCGCCTCGGGGCCCTCGAGGACGACCTTCGCTTGCAGGAAATCGAACCGGCTCAGAAGGTCTCGCAGGCGATGCAGGTCCGGCACGGCCGCCAAGTGCTCCGGCAGGTGCATGGCATAGTGCTGGTCCCAGGGCTTGAGGGCCTCCAGATTGTCGTAGATGCGTCTGGCCATCGGGTTTGGCGAGAAACAAATTGCTCTGAGTCAATCGCCGTGCGGCTCCACACTGGGCCATGGCTTCCCGTCGCGCACGTAGGTGTCCAGCCAGTCCAGAGACAGCCGGTTCTCCTCGGCCGCGTGCTCGGTGAGGTGGTGATCGCCTCCCTCGAACAGGACGAGGCGGAACGGATGCCTGGCCTCCAGGAGGGCATCCGCCATATGGAGGGCCTGGCGGGGAGAGACCCGCCAATCGGCCCCGCCATGGAGAAGCAGGAGAGGCGTCGTCTTGTTCAGCTTCGCCGCCCAGCGGACCGGGGACCGCGCGTCGATCGCGGCCTGCCGCTCCGTCGACCAGCGGGGCACGAGTTGGGCGTAGACCTCGGTCTCCATGTCCGGCCGCTCGGCGATCGAGGCGGCCAGGTCCGTGAGGCCGCCGCCGATGACCGCGGCCCGGATGCGGTCCGTCCGCGCCAGGGCCAGGTAGGTCATCAGGCCGCCTCGGCTCCACCCGTACATTCCGATGCGGGTGGGATCCGCCTGGGGCAGCGATTCGAGCAGGGGAATCAGATGGAGCACGTCGTCCACCTCGGCTCCCCCGAATTCCTCGCGCCCCTCGCCGCCGGCGTTGCCGCGGTACTGGCTGGCGACGACGATGTAGCCGTGCGCGGCGATCGACCCCAGCCGAAGGGCGGCCCGCGTATCGGTGAGCGCGCCAAATTCGCGGTTGCCGCCGCGGTTGTAGATGACGCAGGGGAGCTTTCCTCCGCTGTTCACGGGAGCGACGAGGTATCCCTTCACCTTGAGACCATCGCTCAGGTAGGTGATCCGCTTGATCGTGATCTGCGCGAGCTGGCTCCGGATCGCGGGAACCTGCCCCTCCAGCTCCTTGATCAGTGCCTCCGCGAGCTGGACCGTCTGCTCATCGACGATCTGTCCGTCTCGAGGGGGTGGCGTGTCGGCGGCCCGGGAGACCTGGGCCGCCCAGCACAGGGCGAGGCCGAGCCAGAGGACGGTGCGGTAGAGCTTTTGGGGGGCCATGGCGCGGGTTCCCTTTCTTGCCAGAACTCTGACATCGGCCAGCCGCCCTGTCCAGAAGAGACGGGAAAACGGAGAGGGCTGGTCCAGCCCCCTCCGGGGAGATCAGGCCTCGCCCTCGCACACGCCGGTGGGCGCGGAGGGGCAGAGGACCTCAGTGAAGGGGTCCTGGGCCTTGGCGCCGGCCTGGGTCAGCACCTCCGGCGTCAGGCGGCGGAGGGATTCGCGGTGAAGGGTCAGCTTCTTCGGGCTCTTCTTCTGCATCGGGGCCTCTCCTGAAAAAATAAATCGTTGAGGAAGCTTCTCCGTGAGCTTCCGGGAGGCGAATTCTACTCCCTCCGGATCGCCAGGATCGGATCGACCCGCGAAGCCCGCCAGGCCGGCAGCCAGGTGGCGAGGAGGGCCACCAGGGCGAGCAGCGCGGCGAGGGTGGCGTAGGTCAGCGGATCACGGGCGCTCACGCCATAGAGGAGGCTGCCGAGCACCGAGGTGAGGGCGAGGGCACCGGCGAGGCCGACGCCGATGCCGGCCCCGGTGAGCTGCGCCGCCTGCCGCATCACCAGCCCGATCACGTCCGCGGTCTGGGCACCGAGCGCGATGGACAGCCGGCCCGTTGAACGGGAAGCCCGGCCCGTGCTACGGGACAGCCGGCCTGTGCATCGGAAGGTCTTGCTTGCACAGAGGGAGGTCATGCCGGTTCGACGGGAGGCCATGCCCGTGCAGCGTGAACCCGGCGCGGCCTTACCAGAGGTAGAATACGAACCGTTGGGCGCATTGAGCATCGTGTCGGGCGGCCGTGGGACTCTCTCCTGATGCCCGAGCTGGCCATGCAGAGCCGTGAAAGCCGGCACCTCCTTCGTGCGGTCGCTCTGTGTTCCGGCGCACGATGGAATAGGAACCCTTGAACCTTATGCCGGCCAGCATAATGCTGATCCGCATAATGTTCTTCGTCAACCGCCAGGAAGAGCTCGCCCGTCTCGACCGCGTCGCCACCGCGGACGAGGGCGGGCTCGCCGTCGTCTATGGCCGGCGGCGGGTGGGGAAGACCCGCCTCCTTCTCGAGTGGGCGAAGAAGCATGCCGGGGTCTATACGGCAGCGAGTCGCTCGACGGCGAACGTGTGCTGTTGGGGGAGGCGAAGTGGAGCGCCCGGCCTTTCGACCGCAAGACGCTCGAAACAGTCCTTCGGGCACTGGCGTCCCGGCCCGTTCCGCCCCTGCCTTCGCGGCTCGCAGGGGCGGAGCTCGTCCGGGCGCTCTTCGTACCCGGGAGGGCCGGAAAAGCAGGGACGGCCCAGGAGACGGGCGACCCGTTGCTGGTCACCGCCCCGGATCTCCTGGGGGCGTAATCCTCACTTCTTCCCGAACAGATCCCCGAGCAGGCCGCCGCCCATGCGGGCGATGTCGTCGACCACGCTGCCGTCGTGGTCCTGGTCGAGGAGCCCCCCGAGGACGGAGCCGAGGCCCGCGGGGGCCTGGGCTTGCGCCTGGGCGTGCGAGTTGTTGAGCACGTCGGTCAAGCCGCCGGTGTCGAGACCTTGCGTGCGGGTCATCTTGCCCAGGGCTCCCAGGATAAGGGGGGCCAGCATCATGAGGATCTGGCCGGCGGTGCCGGAATCGATCCCGGCGGTGCGCGCCAGGCCGTCGGCGGCGCCGCTCTGGCGATTGCCGAAGACGTGGCCGAGGATCGCGCCGCCGATGTCGGTGCTCCCTCCCGACAGGAAGCCGCCGAGGTTGTCCAGGATGCTGCCGTCGTGGTCACGGGTGACCGCCTGGTGGATCGCCGCGGCTCCCTGGGGCTGCGCGGCGTTCTTCGCGAGGCCGCCGGTGAGGAGAGGAACGGCGGCGGCGATGGTCTTCTGCGTGGTGGCCGGATCGAGGCCGAAACGGTCGCCGAGGGTCTTGATCCCCTCCGGACCGAGCTGCGACGTGACGAGATCGACGATGGACGGTGTGCTCATATCCCCTGCCTTCCTTGTGAGCTGAGATTGCCAGGTAGGCTAGAAGAGAGCGCCGTTTCGCGCAAGGGCGGAAAGGACCAGGCGGCCGGGCTGGAAGAGCAGGTCCCTCGTCCGGGGCTGAGAGGGCCGGATCGGGACGGGGGCAAAGGCATATGGTACTCTGCCGTCGCTACCAGCGAGAGTACCCATGCCTCTACGCAAGACCGCGATCGCAATTCCCGATGACCTCCTCTCAGCCGTCGACCGCGCGGCGCAATCGCGCTGCGAGTCGAGGAATCGATTCGTCACCCGTGTGCTCCAGGAAGCCGTTCATGCCCGCCGTGATGCCGAGGTCACAAAGCGACTGAACGAGCTCTTCGCCGATGGCGAGCTTGCCCGAGAACAAACTCGAACGGCGGGGCAGTTGGACACGGTTGGGACCGATTGGACCGACGAGCGCTGGTGATTCGCCAAGGCGAGGTGTACTGGTTACACTTCGGCGCCCCTGGACTTCTGTTCGGAACCGATGACGAATCCGTTCCCGGGTAGCTTTGCCCCGTGTTGCGGGGCGGGCGCCGAGGGCCGGACCTCAGCGCCCAGGGGGAGGAGCTGCTACTGGGGCGTGGCGCCGCAGGACGACGCGCCGGGGCAGAGCGGGAGGATCACGCCGCCGGGTGTCGCGGTGTTGGCGTTGTCGAGCTGGACGGCGTCGAAGCCGACGCTGAACCGCCCCTCGGCGTCCATGACCGCCGTCACCCAGGCCTGGGCGATGTTGACGTAGCCCAGGCCCAGGGAGGCGTCACGGGTGGTCGCGTGGTTCAGGTTGAGGTAGAGCCAGCCGAAATCGGCGTTGGTGTGCAGCAATTCTCCCCCCACCTGGACGCGCTGCGCCTCATCACAGAAGAGGCAGACGGCGCCGGGAAGCGGCTCGCCCGAGGGGCCTCCGGTCACCACCGTGAGCGGGTTCTCGAGCTCGTCGAAGACCACGACCTGCTGCTCGAAGAGCTCGCCGTAGTTCGCCCCGGTCGTGCAGCTCCCTCCCGGCGGAAACTTGGAGTCGCGCCAGACCACGAGGTCGGTGCCACCGGTGAAGCCGCCACCGTTCAGATAGCGCGTGGCAAAGGTGGTGGCCAGCGGCTCCCGGTTGTCGGCGGCGGTGCCGCTCACATAGCGGCCATAGAAGGTGTACTCGCCCGGCGTGTTGAACCGGGCCGCGTCCGCCTCGATGTGGACGAGCGTCTCGCCCTGGGCGTAGTTCTGGCCCAGGTAGATATAGAAGTAGTCGCCCCAGAGCGCGTTGTCGTTGTCGGCGATCCCGCCGCCACCGCTGACGAAGTAGCCGGTGGAGGAGGGGAAGAGGAGCGAGCAACTGTTCGCGTCGTCGATCGTGACATACCCGCGGGCGATGTTGTCCCCGTAGTTGGTGCCGGCGCAGGTGCTGTCGACCGGGGACTGCTTGCCGGTCAGCAGGGCGCGCAGGTGCGCCTGAAAGTTCGGGCTGATCGCCGGAATCGCATAGACGGGCGGCGCGGGCGGCGCCGTCGTCGTGTTGCAGTTCGGGAAGATGACGTCCGGGAACGAGAAGCTGCCGAGCGGGCTGCCCGGCTCGTTCGCCGCCGTCGTGGTACCCGAGCCGGTCTGCGGCAGGAGACCCTCGGTCAGGATGTCGCGCAGGTTGAAGTTCTGCACGTCATAACCCGTCAGGTAGACGTCGAAGTCGAGGACCGGGACCGACCAGGTGCTCCAGACCGTCACATGCGCGAGCTGCGCCGACGCCGACGCGTTGTTGACCGAGAAGAGAGTGGTGACGCCATTCGCGTCGTCCAGGTCGACCTCGAAGTAGGGAAGGAGGAGGGTCGCCGCCGGAACGTCGTCGATCGTACCGGAAACGGCGTGAGCGGAAGAGCCGAGGGTGAGCAGCCCGGCCAGCGCGAGTCCAAGGGCACTTCTGTTCATAGAGTTCGACCTCCTCTTGACCCTGCAACCTGCAAAGACAGACCGAAGCGGCAAAGCATCCACGCCGGGTGATTCGATACCAACAGCTTGGTATGGGATTGTAACATGGACCGCGGAGGGACGAGCAACGGACCGGTGAGTTTCCTTTGCGCCGGTGGGGAGGAGCGGGGTAGGATCTCCGCCGCTTGGCACCGACCTTCTCGTTCTCGCGCTGGAAGCTGGCCGGCCTCACGGCCGGCTTGCTGGCGTTCGCGCTCCTCGCGGGGCTGGATTCGCCGCTCAAGCACGACCCGGTCTACGGGGCGCGGCCGGCCTATGCCGCGGCCGGCGCGGCGCTCATGGCGATCTGGTGGCTCACCGAGGCGATCCCCATCTACTGGACCGCCTGCGTGCCGGTCGTCCTCTTCCCCCTGTTCGGGGTGTTCGGCGGGCACAACCTCCAGAAGGCCCTGCTGCCGTACGTCGATCCCTACATCTTCCTGTTCGCGGGGGGGATGGGGATCGCCGCGGCCATGCAGCAGTGGGACCTCCACCGGCGGATCGCGCTGACCATCATGGACCGGATCGGCAGCGATCCGCGCCACCTCCTGGCGGGCACCCTGGTGTCCACGGCGTTCATCTCGCTGTGGATCTCGAACACGGCGACCGCCGCGATGATGATGCCGATCGGCATCGCCATCATCGCCCAGATCGAAGCCCAGTGCGGCGGCCGGCGGCTGGCGAGCTACGGCATGGCGATCATGCTGGCCATCGCCTATGGCGCCAACGTGGGAGGGATCGGCACCAAGATCGGGACGGCTCCCAACGCCCAGTTCTCCGGCTTCATGGAGCGCATGGGCACCTCGATCTCCTTCCTCCAGTTCCTGGTGGTGGGGCTGCCGTTCGTCCTGATGTTCCTCCCCGTCGTCTGGTGGATGCTCTGGCGGATCGGCCGGAAGGACGGGCTCACCGGGGAGATCGGCGCCGAGGTGGTCTCGGGAGAGCTCGAGCGCCTCGGTCCGGTGCAGCGGACGGAACGGATCGTCCTCGCCGTCTTCCTGGCCGCGGCCGGGCTGTGGATCGGCAGCAAGTGGATCACCGCGTTCCTGAAGCCACGCATCACCTTCTACGACATCGGCTCCTCGCACGTGGAAGGGGGGATCGCGGTGCTCGCGGCGCTGGTCCTCCTGCTTTGGCGGAGCCGGGGGCGGCAGGTGCTCGGCTTCCGTGCCCTGGCGCGCATCCCCTGGGAGACGCTGCTCCTCCTGGGCGGCGGCTTCGCGATGGCGTCGGCGATCCAGGAGAGCGGCCTCTCCGCCTGGCTGGGCAACCAGCTCCTGGCCGTGCGTGGCCTGCCGCCGCTCGCCCAGGTGATCCTGGCGAGCCTGGCGGTGGTGGCGCTCTCGGCCGTGGCCTCGAACACCGCCACCATCGCCGTGATGCTCGTGGTGCTGCGCGATGCGGTGTCGCCCGAAATCCTGCCGGTCGTCCTGTTCACCGCGACGATCGCCTGCTCCTGCGACTTCGCCCTGCCGGCGGGGACACCGCCGAACGCCATCGTCTTCGGCAGCGGCTACGTGACCATCCCGCGGATGGCGCGCACCGGGGTGCTGCTCGATCTGGCGGCGGCGCTGGTCGCGGCGCTGTGGTGCTGGCTGGTGGTGCCGCTGGTCTTGTAGGAAAAGGCAAAGGACCAAAAGGACTGCAAGGACAACAAGGACAGGCACGGACCCGAAGGACGCCGGATGCAGGTCGTCCTTTGGGTCCTTGCTGTCCTTTGTGTCCTTTTACGCCGGCTTCAACCGGTCTCCGAAGTGCTTGCGGAGCTTGGCGACCTTGGGGGCCGAGGTGTAGGCGATGTACGGCTGCCGGGGGTTGCGGGTGGCATAGCTCTGGTGGTACGCCTCGGCCTCGTAGAAGGCGTCGAGGGGCGTCACCTCGGTGACGATCGGCGTGTCGTACACGTGGGCTTCGTTGAGCTGCCGGACGTAGGCCTCGGCCACCCGCTGCTGCTCCTCGGTGGTGGTGAAGATGGCCGAGCGGTACTGCCGGCCCTGGTCGGCGCCCTGGCGGTTGAGCTGGGTGGGGTCGTGGGCGACCGACAGGAACACCTTGAGAAGCTGGCCGAAGCTCGTCCGCGCGGGATCGAAACGCACACGGATGACCTCGGCGTGCCCCGTCCGTCCCGAGCACACGGACTCGTAATCAGCCGTCTCGGCGGTGCCCCCGGCATAGCCGGAGGTCACGTCGCGCACGCCGTCGATCTCCTGGAACACGGCTTCGACGCACCAGAAGCAGCCTCCGGCCAGCACGGCGGTCTGCTCGCCTCCGTCCGCCGCCGTATCGATCAGGGGATCGGGAAACTCATGGGGTGCCACGCGGGGGATGTCACAGGTCAGGCTCATGGGGTATCTCCTTCCTGGGCGCGGGCGTCATTCTACCTCGCGCCAGGACAGTTGTACGCCGCGGGCCGGCCGGGTGGATTGGCCACTCTGGCACACAGTTTCGCATCTGTCTCTCCTCCGCTATGATGGCAGCCGCCCCATGGTTGCCCTGGAAGGCTGGAATGGCCTGCTTCGCTTCGTCGTCTGGATGTCTCCTCCGCGAGCCCGATCGCAGGGGGCGCCTCCGGCTTCCGGCGGAGGTGAAGGCAGGGGAGGAGGGGACGGGGACGATCCGGAAAGACACTTCGAGGCCCTCTTCAAGAGACACTTCGACGAGGTCCTCCGTTACCTCCGGAGGCTGGGAGCGTCGAGCGATCTTGCCGTCGACCTAACCCAGGAAACCTTTCTCCGTGTCTACCAGAGTATTGAGACGTTCCGGGGGGGCTCGGCTCTCCGCACCTGGATCTTCGGCATCGCGAAAAATCTCTGGCGCAATCAGGTGCGCCATGACCAGGCAGAGGGGCGGAGGGGAATCGAGGTCCCCCTGCCGGAAACGCCCGAAAGCGGGCTGGACCCTTCGGGAGGCCGGCGTTTCGAAGGCTGGGGCATCGAGCCGGGAACGCTCGAGAAGATCCTGGAGGAGGAAGGGAAAAGGCGTCTTTATGACGCAATGGCGCACCTTCCTCCGCGAATGCGGGAATGCATGCTCTACCGCGTCCACCAGGGCTTGAAATACCGCGAGATTGCGGCGCTGATGGGGATCTCGATCGGGACCGTGAAGGCCCAGATCTTTCAGGCGCAGGCCCAGCTCAGGAAGGAGCTGGGAGATCTTTTCGATTCGTTCGATTTGCGAGGAGACGGTGAGTGAACGAAACAGCGACCGGGATCTGACGTCGGCGATCCAAGAGCTGGCAACGGCCTTGGAAGGCGGTCTGATCCATCACCCCACAGGGGCGGAGCTGCAGGCTT
>Ga0209682_10000553_pt1 | contig 12976 bp, 6 predicted proteins | sample DOMMetBare2Fresh_2_FD_187471 | JGI IMG/M metagenome (GOLD analysis project Ga0209682, IMG submission 187471) | Wetland sediment microbial communities from St. Louis River estuary, USA, under dissolved organic matter induced mercury methylation -... | ecosystem: Environmental > Aquatic >...
CCCCTATGAAGACGATGCCACGGTCAACCAGCACTGTGCAGCGCAGCCTCCGGCGCCGGTGCAGCAGCAGGCCCGGTATGGCATCGGGCAGTACGTCATCATTGACCGCCCGGGCCTCAACGGGCCAAGCATCGCTAACACCGCTTACCTCGAGTGCCTTCTCAGCCAGGGCTACGACATTGTCTTTGGCACGCACGTCGCCTGGGGCCACCCCGACGCCGCCGGGGTGTTCGACCTGATCCGAGATCCCTACGGAAACCCCTTGCGCTCCAGGGGCGGTCACGCGATGCTCCTCGTCGGGTACAACCGGAGCGCACCCCTGCCGTACTTCATCTTCAAGAATAGCTGGGGCAGCACCGGGGTGGGCGGCTATTACCACCTCTCCTACGACTACGTCCGCTACTATTCCAAGTACGGGTACGTCGTCCTTGCGGCTCGCAAGGAAATGGCCTAGAGTCTACTGCTATGATCACCCCTGAGCGGCTCAGCTACCTCCTGCACTCCCGGCCCGTGCCGCAGCACCACTTCGCCCGGGTGGGGGAGGAGCTCGACATCCAACTCCCACGAGTGCCGCTCACGGCCGAGACGCAGTTTGTCGAACTGGCTGCTTCCCTCCGGGGCAGCGACGCCATTGAGGTCGCGGGGGGGAGAGACGTTCTCGATGGAGCCATGCTGCCCCGCACGGTGCACGCGCGCGCGTTGCGCCCGGGTCGATCGGTGATCTCGATCCAGGCAATCGACCCCCTTTCACGCGCGGCGATCGGGGGGGTCGAGCCGGTCGAAATCGTCATTGATGTCGCCCCCTCCGGGGGCTGATCTTGTCGTGACCGAAACGAAAGCTCTCGCCCCCTGCTCACCCCGGCAGCAGGAAATCCCCCTCCTCCCGCAACCCACCCTCCGTGACCATCTCCTGCACCACCGCCGTCAGGTGGGTGCGCTGGGCCTTGGTGAGGCGGGACCAGCCGAGGCGGCGGCTGATTTCGGTGACGAGGGGCTCTTCGGCGATACCCACGGCGGCTTCCACCACCTGCCGGGCGGCTTCGCGGACCTCTTCCTTCGCGATTCTTTCGATCTTTCGCCGGTCGGCCGGGAGGGCGCTCCGGTCGCGCACCGGCGGGGTGGCCATGTCCGGGCTCCAGAGGAAATCTCCCTCGATCTTCACGGTGCCCTGCGCGCGGCCGAGCTTGGCGGCGCTCTCCAGGGTCTTGCGGATGCGCGGGCCGACACGGGTGAGCCCGAGGGCTTCGGTGATGCGGTCGGCGACGTCTTCGAAATGGACCGGGCTCTCGGCCTGTACGACTTGCCGCACCCAGCCGGCCACCCGCGCCAGCGGCAACGTGTGCAGCTCGGCCCCCTCCCGCGGCAGGTCGAGGTCGGCCAACTCGTATGGAGGAACGCCCACGGCCGGCGGCTCTTCGCCGGAGGGGGCGGATTCCTCCCGGGCGATCGTTGGGGGTGAGGGTGGTGGCGCAGGGGGCACGGGCTCGGGGGATGGGGCTTCCGTCCGCGCGTGGTCCAGGACCTCCAGGAGGCGTCGCAGCTCTCCTTCGGGATCGCGGAACCAGTCGGGGCTCCAGATCCGGTGCAGGGTCCAGCCGAGCCGGGCCAGCACGTCCGGCCGCAGGCGCTCGCGGTCGCGCGCCGAGCGGGCGCTCCGATAGCTCGGCCCGTCGCATTCGATGCCCAGGAGAAAGCGGCCGGGGTGCTGCGGGTCCACGACGGCGAGATCGAGGAAAGAGGTGGCCACGCCGACCCTCTCCCGGACCTCCCAGCCGTGGCGGCGCAGGGCCTCGGCGATCTGGCCGGCGAAGGGTATTTCGGTGGCGGTGGCGAGGCCGGGCTCGGCCGCGGACCCGCGGCGGGCGGCGGCTTCCAGGTAGGTCTTGAGCGCTGCCACGCCGGCTGCCGATGTCTTGGTGAGATCGAGATCGTCCGCGGTGAAGTTGGCGAAGACCTCGCAGCGCTGCTTCGCACGGCTGATCAGCACGTTGAGCCGCCGCTGGCCTCCCTCCTGGTTGAGCGGGCCGAAGTTGTGCGACAGCGTCCCTTCCCGGGTGCGGCCATAGCCGACGCTGATCAAGATGACGTCGCGCTCGTCTCCCTGCACGTTCTCCAGGTTCTTGACGAAGAACGGCTCTTCCGGATGGGCGGCGAAGAACGGCTCGCAGGTGGCGTCCTCGCGCCGCAGCCGCTCCACCTCGTCGAGGATCGCCTGGGCCTGCGACAGGTTGAACGCGGCGACGCCGAGCGAGAGGTCCGGGCGGGTGCGCGCGTGCTCCAGGACGGCGCGGGCCACCGCCTCCGCCTCGCCGCGGTTGCGCCGCCGGGTCGCTCCGGGCTCGTAGGCGGTGTCCGGCAGATGGTGGAAGACGAGGCCGCGCGTCTCGCGTCCGAGGTCGGGGCTGGGGAAGACGACCAGGCGGTCTTCGTAAAACAGCCGGTTCGAGACGGCGATGAGCGACTCGTGGCGGCTGCGGTAGTGCCAGCGGAGCGTCCGCTCCGGCGCGCCGCGGGCGCGGAAGAGGCCGAGGACGCTCTCCAGGTCCGCCGGCGCGTCGTCGTCCTCCTCGTCGCTCCCCGGATCGGTGAGCTTGTCGAAGAACGTGGTGGGCGGGAGCTGCTGGCTGTCGCCCACCACCACGGCCTGGGCGCCGCGCAGCAGGGCGCCCAGGGCGTCCACCGGCCGCACCTGGCTCGCCTCGTCGAAGATCACCAGGTCGAAGCGGACGCCGCCGGGCGGCAGGTACGCCGCGACCGACAGCGGGCTCATCAGAAAGACCGGTTTGAGCGTCTGCACCGCATGGCCGGCCACGCTCATGAGCTGGCGGATGGGGAGGTGGCGCCGCTTCTTCTCGAATTCGCGGCGCAGGGTACCGACCTGGCCTGCCGCTCCGTCGCGCGGGAGACGTTCCCAATGCAGCCGCGCCACACGGGCGCGATGAACGCGCAGGATGCCGGCGTCGAGGGCGCGGAAGGTGGCCACGGCGTGTGTCTGTTGGCTGCCGTGGAAGCGCGCCAGCTCCGGCCGCTCGCGCTCCGCCCGCTCCAGGAGCGCGGTGAGCCACGCCTGCCGCAGGAGGTCGGCCAGTCCCTGCCCCGCGGCGGGCCACGCTTCGGCCACGGCCACCAGAGGGGCCAGACCGTCGTCGGCCATCTGCCGGGTGAGATGGTTGACCGCCACCATGTCCTGGAGGCGGGGCGCGTTCTCGGTCCACGACCGGAACGCCGTCTCCTGATCGGAGAAGGGGAGGGCGGCGAACGGTCCGCCGCAGCGCTTGGGCTCGTCGGGATCGAGAGCGGCGAGGATGGCCGCCGTGGCGGTCCCGGAGCGGTCGAGGGCCGCGCGCAGCTCGCGAGTCGCCTCCGGCACCGCCGCCTCCAGCGGCCGCTCCAGCACGGCGAGAAAGTCCCCCGGCAGCAAGCCCGCGGCGATCTCCGCATGGACCCGGGCGAGGAAGCCGGCCACCCGCGAGAGATCGGCCCAGTCGGACCGGAGGCCCAACCAACGGTCGCGGAACAGGCGCGCCAGCAGCGCCTCGCCCGTCTGAAGCGTCCGCGCCAGCCTCTGGGCTTCCAGCAGGGTATCCGCCATGCGCAACAGCACGGCCCACTCCGTGGGAGGCGCCGCTCGGTAGAGGCCGCCGATCTGCCGGCGGGCGGCGCGGTACGGCCCGGAGAGGAACCGCCACCACTTGGGGCCGTAGTGGGCCAGCACCGTACGGGCCGCCAGCACGTCCTCGGTCCAGGCGCTCTCCAGGAGGAGCGGATCGTGATCGGTGTGAAGCTGGGAGAGGGCGGTACCGGCCGCGAGGAGGTCCCTCACCCGGGGATCCGTCCACCCGGCATCCGCCAGATCCAGCCCGCGCACGTCCGGAGCCTCCGCCCTCGTGGCGCCGGCCCGCTCGATCCGCCGGGCCGCGGCGGCATCGCCCGGCTCGGCGAGGTCGAGAAGGCCGGCGAGGCGGGCGGCGGCGGCCCGTGACTCCGTCAGGGCTCCGGAGGCGGCGCGGGCGAGAGGGGCCACGTCCGCCCGGAAGACCAGGACGCGGCTGCCGAAGAATGGATGCGCGGCGAGCGGACCGATGGCGGTGAGGAGCTTCTGCAGCTCGGCGGCCAACCCCTCGCGCCGCCGGAGGTCCGCCGCGCTCCAACCGGCCATCGACTCGTCGCGTAGCAGGGGTGGCGCGAGCGGGCCGAGGCGCGCGTCGAGCCGCAGGCGGTGGCCGAAGGCGTCGTGCGGACGGACACCGCTCGTCCCGATCTCGTCGTTCACCGCGTCGCAATAGGCATTGAGCCGGTCGCGCGCCGCCTGCCAGGTGGCGACGTCCGCCTCGGCCGCCGGGAGGATCGGATTGCCCAGGACGAGCGTGCGCCGCAGCTCCTCCAGCACCCCCCGCTTGTTCGTCTTGTGACTGTGCAGCTCCAGGGCGAACGCGCCGAGATCGATCTTGTCCAGATTGCGCTTGACGACCTCCAGAGCGGCCATCTTCTCGGCGACGAAGAGCACCGTCCGGTCCGCGGCCACCGCCTCGGCGATCAGATTGGTGATCGTCTGCGATTTCCCGGTGCCCGGCGGGCCTTGCACCACCAGGTTGCGCCCCTGGAGCACGTCGAGGATCACCAGCGTCTGCGAGCTGTCGGCATCCACCACCGGATGCAGCGCTCCCGGCGCGAGGAGCTGGTCCAGGTGGTCCTCCTCGCCGACGGCCGGCGGCGCCTCCTGGAAGCTCCCGGTCAGCAGCGCCCGGAGGATCGGATGAGCTTCCGGCTGCGCCTCCTCGGGCCAGGCGCGCGGATCGAGATCGCGATACATCAGCAGCTTGCTGAACGAGAAGAACCCGAGCACCACCGCCGAGGTGTCCACCCGCCACCCCGGCCGCGCGGCCACGGCGGCGCCCACGGCACGGAAATAGTCCTCGACCGCGATCTCCTCCTCGGGGAGGTCCGGAAGGCGGATGCCGAAATCCTGCTCCAGCTTCATCTGGAGCGACAGGTTCTCGCCGATCTCCTCGCCGGTGGCGCGGAGGCGGAACTGCGAGCGGACGTCGGACCGCGAGATCTCGACCGGCACGAGGAGGAGAGGCGCCTTGCGGACCGTCCCGGCCGGCTCCGTCTCCGACCATTCGAGCAGGCCGAGGGCGAGATAGAGGATGTTGACGCCCTGTTCCTCCAGGAACGTGCGGGCCGTGTAGTACGTCTGGAGCAGGCGCACCTGGAGCTGGGTGGGGGAGTAGGGGGTGGAGAGGCCCTCACCCCCGGCCCCTCTCCAGCGAGCGGGAGAGGGGAGAGCAACAGAAATTTCTTCGGAGACAGGCTCCGGGCTCTGGCTCTGCGGCGTCTCGGGAGGCGGCTCTGCCGGCCGCAGAGCGAGCGCGCGGCCCTCGGTCACCAGGAGCCGGAAGACCTCGGCCGGAACAGCCCCGGTGATCTCGGCGCCGCGCGTCCGCAGCGGCTGGTAGTTGAGGAGAGTATTGCGCAGGCCGAGATCGAGAAGATCGCGGCGCGCCTGGTCGAGCTTCTGGTTCAGCGGGTCCGGCATGGGCACCGCTATGGTACGGCGAAGGGCATGGCTGCGGCGAGCGCGGAGGCAGCTCGTGGCCAGCCTTGGAGCGCGCTCAGGGCGCGGTGGCCTCGAGGTCGAGCCGGAAGATCCCCTGCACCGGGTGGGTGGCGTAGAGGACGGAGGGATGTTGCGGATCGAGCGTCACGAAGCCGTTGTAGCCGGTGGTGGGCAGGCCCGGGTTGGGGAGGCGGGACCAGCGGCGGCCCGCGGCGTTCCAACGAAAGACGCCCTTGCCGGAGACTCCCGCGTAGATCTGCGAGGAATCGCCGGGGTTGAACAGCAGCGTATCGATCCGGGCGGTTTCGAGACCCCGGCTCTGGGCCTGGAACGTTCCGCCGCCGTCGGAGCTGAAAAAGACGCCCTTGCCGGCCGTGCCGATCCAGATCTTACGGGCATCGCTGGGATCGAAGGCGATCGCCGTCTCGCAAGCGGCCGCGGGAAGGTTGCGCCCCGTCGTGCGCCAGGAGAGGCCGGCGTCGAAGCTCTTGTAGAGCCCCTTGCACGTGAGGCCATGGACGATGCCGGACCGGTCGGGGTCCACGGCGAGGCCGGTGAGCGGGGGAGGGTTCTCCAGCAGCGTAAAGTTGGAGAATCCGTCGTTGCTCCGCAGCAGGAAGTGCTGGGTGACGCCGCGCAGGACGACGAATCCTGAGAGGTAGACGGTGCTCGGACGTCTCGGGTCGAGCGCGACTCCCGTGAGCTTGATGCTGCAGATGGAGCTGTCCGGGCAATGGAACGGCGAGGGGAGCTGGCTCCAGGATTGTCCGCTGGTGGTGGTCTTGAGAAGGACCTCGGTCGTGTTGTTGATGCCGATGCCATAGATCACGCGCGGCCGGCGAGGATCGACGGCGACGAGCCGCTCCGGCTGCGAGCCCTGGACCCGGGTCCGGAGGCGCTCCCAGGTCGTCCCCTGGTCGAGGCTGCGGTACACGCTGTTCCCGGCCACGGCGGTCAGCGCAGGGGCTCCCATGGGGGAGGCGATGACGGAGAAGGTCTCCCGCGGCAGGATTCCCTGGCTGGCATCCTGCCAGCTCGTGCCGCCATCGCTCGACGACCAGATGCCCGCGGAGCCGGCCGCCAGCAGGGCTCCCGGTGCCACGGCGGAGGCGAGGATGCGGGAGAGCCGGTCATATGGCGAGCTCAGGGTCGAGGACGGCAGCGGCGGTACCCAGGTGACCCCCTGGTCCGTGCTCTTCGAAATGCCGAAAAAATCGTTGGCGGCGACGAGGGTGCCGTCCGGGAGCACCGTGAGGTCGTGGATGTTCGCATTCTCCACCAGGCGCGTCCACGTATTGCCGAGGTCGGTGGTCCGGAACATCGAGTTGTACCCGTTGATGAAGTAGAGGTACGTGATTTCCGGATGCGTGGTGTCGAACGCGAAGCGCGGCTGGCCCGGATAACTGCCGAGATGGGTGGGAACCACGGAGCTGTTCTCCCAGGTTTCTCCGTGGTCGGTGCTGGACGCGACACCGGCCGGAGAGTACAGGGGGTCTCCCCGCAGCGCGATATACAGGATGTCGGGATCGCGCGGATCGATCGCGACCATGGTCACGTTCCGGCCCTCGGTTCCCGGCGCCAATTGCCAGTTGTCGTCCGTGTCGACCAACCGATAGAGGCCGCTCGCGGTGGCCGCCCAGACGACGCCGGGAAGGCTCCGGTCGATCGCAATGGCCTCGACCGCCGGCAGGCTGGTGCCGATCTGTGACCAACTCGTGCCGCCGTCGAAAGAGCGCCAGAGGCCCGCGCTGGTCCGGAGATGGACGATCCGGGCGTCCAGGGGATCGGCGACGGCCTCGCGAAGGATCTCGCCCGCTTCGAGCGGCGGCACGCGCAGGCTCCAGGTTGCGCCGCCGTTGGTGCTCGCGAAAAGCCGGTTGTCCGCTGTGACGGAATAGAGCGTCTGCGGAGAGGGAGGTGACTGCGTCAGAGCCACCACCTGGCTGCCGGAGGGGGTGGCCCGGGTCCAGCGGGGCGTCTCGGCCGAGAGCGCCGCCGCCACGGAAAGGGAAAGAAGAAAAAAGCTCGCTTGTCGGATCACAACCATTTGTACGGAGCAACCGGCCGGAGAGTCCAGGCCACGAGATCTTCAGGGCTCGGTGTCTTCGAGATCGAGCCGGAAGATCCCCTGGAGAGGGTGCGCGGCGTAGAGCACCGAGGGGTGCTGAGGATCGAGCGCGAGGACGCCGAGGAAGGTCTGTTGCGGCAGCCCCCGGTTGAGGGGCGTCCATTTCTGCCGGTCCGCGTTCCAACGAAAGACGCCCTTCGTCAAGGCGCCCGCGTAGAGCTTGGAGGGGTCCACCGGGTCGATCAGGAGGGTGACGATCGCTCCCGTTTCGAGGCCCCGGCTCATCGGCCGGAAGGTCGCACCGCCGTCGAAGCTCACGAAGACGCCATGGGCCGAGGTGCCGGCGTAGAACGTCCGGGGCTCCTGGGGGTCGCGCACCAGCAACGGCCGGCCCCATCCTTGATTGCAGAGCGCTTTGGGCAGGCCGCGTCCGGTTCTCTGCCAGGTCTTGCCTCCGTCCTGGCTGCGGTGCAGGCCGGTACAGGTGATGCCGTAGAGGGTGGCGGCATCCTCGGTGTCGACGATCAGGGAGCCGAGGCGGTGGAGCGGAGTGAGGCTCGTCCAGGTGGCGAAGCCGTCGTCGCTGCGCAGCAGGAAATCCCCCATGCCGCCGAAGTGGTAGAAGTAGTAGCCGCTCACGAAAAGAGTATCCGGATCGCGGGGATCGACGGCGGCCACGGACATCCCGACGTCACAGACGGAGTCGCCCCCGCAGCGATAGGGCACCGGGAGCTGCGACCAGGTGCGGCCCCCGTTGGTGCTCTCGACGAGGAAGCTCGCCTGGCCGTCGAAGCCGGTGGCATACACCGTCCGCGGGTGGTGCGGGGCGAACGCTTCGAGGGAGAGGGGTTGCCACGCCGCGACGTCGGAGTACAGGCGTTGCCAGGAGGTCCCCTGATCCGTGCTGTGAAAAACGCTCAATCCGGCGGTGGCGAGAACGGTGGGCGGTCCCTCCGGGGTGACGGCGACCGACAAAGCTCCTTGCGCGGCAATGCCCTGGTTCGAGGAGGTCCAGGCGGCTCCGCTGTCGCCGGTCGCCCAGAAGCCCGTGGTACCGGCCGCGAGCACCCGCCCTGGCACGGCAGACGCCGCGAGGCGCGCGATCAAGTCCACCGGCTTCGATGGCGGCGGGTAGGAGAGCGGCAGCGGAGGATCCCAGGTGGCTCCTCCGTCGCGGCTGCGCGAGGTGCCGGCGAAGGCGGCGCCGAAGAGGTCGCCGTTCGCCCCGGCCACGAGGTCGTGCAGGCCGAGCGCCGCGGTCAGCTCCGTCCAGGTCGCGCCGCCGTCGGAGCTGCGAAACACCGGATCGAGCTGAGAGTTTTTGACGAAGGCGGCGTACAGGGTCCCCGGGTGGGCCGGGTCGAGGACGAGGCGTGGCGCGCCAAAGTCGAAGAATTCCGGGGTCACGGCGAGCCCGGTGTCCGCCCAGGTGGCACCGCCGTCGGTGCTCTTCCAGACGATGAACGATCCGCCGAGCTCGCGAAAGCCGGTGATGGCGAACAAGGTCGAGCCGGTCTGAGGATCGATCGCCACCGCGGCGACCGGTACGCCGGCAAAGCCGAGGCGCGTCCAGGTGGCGCCGCGGTCGGACGAGCGGAGGAGCCCTTCGTCGTCGGTGGCGGCGAAGACGACTCCCGGGTGGGCGCGGTCCACGGCCAGGGAGGTGCCGATTCTGATCCCGGTCCAGGTGCGGCCACCGTTTTCCGTACGCAGAAGCACCGCCGGTGTCTCGGCGTAGGCCGTCTCGGGGTCCCGGGAATCGACGTGGAGCGCACGGATGTCGAGCGCGGCGAGGGCGCGCGGCTGCCAGGAGGCACCGCCGTCGACGCTGCGGTAGATGCGGCCGGTCCGCGCGGCGGCGTACAGGATCTGCGGCGCGGAGGGGGCCTCGGCGAGGGCGACGAGGGGTCCTCCGGGCGGGGTCACCGGATGCCAGCGGGGCGCCTCTGCCGCGGCGGCCGCCGGAAGGAAAAGGGCGACGAGAAGAGCTTTCGCTGAGAGGTGCACACGAGTTGTACGGGCCGGCATGGAGGAGAGTCTAGCCCGGGCGGGCGTTTCGCGGGCGAGGATCGGACGGATCGGTCGGATCGGTCCGATTGGAAGGGGGAAGGTGAGCTGCCGCTGCTAGACTCATTTCCGGGAGGTCTCAACCATGGGTCGAGCACGGATCGTCACCTTCGCGATGGCAGCCTTGATGGCGGGCGCGGCGCTTCCGGGCCGGGCGCAGGGGCCTGTTCTGGTGCGCGACGTCGCGACCGGGCCGACGTACTCACCGGGCTCGTATGCCAGCCCGCCGGTGCGCTTCCGGGGCGAGGACTATTTCGGCGCCGACGACGGCTTTCTCGGCTACGAGCTCTGGGCCACGAACGGCACCCCGGGCGGGACCCGCCTGGTCGCGGATCTCTGCCCTGGACGCTGCCAGGGCGGGCCCTGGGTGCTCACGCCGTCCGGAGACCTCCTCTACTTCGTCGCCGGCAACACCACGGGCGGCTACGATTCCTTCTGGCTCTGGCGCTCGGACGGCACGGCCGCAGGGACGTTCCCGCTCGTCGATCTCGAGATCGACGGTTTCGGATCGGCTCTGCCGGTCTCCTTTTTCGCTCCGTTCCGGGGCGGGGTGGTGTTCATCCTGCACGACCGGGCGCGCCGGGCCTGGGGGCTCTGGAGCTCGGACGGTACGCCCGCCGGCACCCGCCAGATCGCGCCGCTGCCGGGGCGCTACGACCCCAACCGGATCCCGTCGGATTACGACTGGCCGCGCGCCTCCGATGAGCCCGGCAAGCACTACTTCTCCTGGAACGGGAGGCTCTGGGCGACCGATGGCACGGCCGCCGGGACCGGTCCGGCCGCGCCGCCTCTCTTGCAGCCCTGCGGTGGTTGGGCCAGGCTCGGCGGCCTCGCGATCTACGCGGGAGAGGAGGCGGCCCGGGATTGCGAGCCGTGGGTGAGCAATGGCACCGCGCGCGGCACGCGGCGGTTGCGCGACATCTGGACGGGAGAGTCCTCGTCGTATCCCGATTCATTCGTCGCCGCGGGGAGCTGGGTCTACTTCACCGCGTACGATGATCACGGCCACCGGCAGCTCTGGCAGACCAACGGCAGCCCGCGCGGCACCCGGATCGTGCGGGCGCTCGGCACGCGCGGGCTCGGCAAGGTGGTGATTCAAGGAACCATCGGGCCGCGGATCTTTTTCGCCGCCGACGATGGCGAGCACGGCACCGAGCTCTGGCGCAGCGACGGCACTCCGGGCTCGACCGAGCTCGTCGCCGATCTTTCGCCGGGCTCGGCCGACACCGCCTTCGTCCAGGACGGCGCCCGGCGCCTGGGCGACCAGTTGATCTTCTTCGCCGAGCCGAGTGGCGCGAGCGCGTCCGGGATCTTTCGGACGCGAGGCTCGGCAGATTCGACGGTGTACCTCGGCGACTACGGTCTCGCCGGAGGCCCCTCGCTGTCGGTGTCGGGCGGCCACCTGTACTTCGCCGGCTCGTTCGCGGATCTGGGCCAGGAGCTGGGAGTCACCGACGGCACGGTTGAAGGAACCCACGTCCTCGATCTCGCCCGGCCCGTCGCCTCTTCGAATCCGCACCAACTGATCGCCGGCCCCGGGGGGCTCGTCTTCCTCGCCGACGACGGCACCTTCGGCGTCGACCTCTGGCGGACCGGAGGCCATCGCCAGGACACCGAGCCGCTCGCCGACCTGGTGCCGGGGTACAACTACAGCGACAGCATGCGGCTTGCCCCGGGATCGGGCGGTGCCTTCTACTACACGTTCAGCTCCGACGACCGGCGGTTCGGCTGGACGGACGGGCAGACGGTCCGCGACCTCTTGCCTCCCAACTCCCTCGCCTTTCCGGACGGCTTCGTCGATCTGGAGGGCCGGACGCTCTTCTTCTCTCCGCGCCCGGTGGCCGACACCTGGCAGCCCTGGATCTGGGCGAGCGACGGCACTCCGGACGGAACCGTGGCGGTCGCGGCGGCGGGCGGCGGCACCGGCGATTTCTACAGCTTCCGGTCGCGGGCAGCCCTGGTTCCGGAATGGGGAGACGTCGGCTACCTGGTGCAGGACGTTCCGTACTTCCCGGAGCTCCTCTCGAAGCTCTCGGCGACGGACGGCACCGCGGCCGGCACCCGCGAGCTGGCGCAGATTCCGGTGCGCCGGTACCAATATCTCGATCAGCTCGTGGCGGCCGGCCGCTTCGTGTTCTCCTCGTTCTGGGGCGACAACCGCGCCTCTCTGTGGGCGAGCGACGGGACGGCCGAAGGAACGCAGGAGGTCTACGCCGTCACCAAGCCCTACAACCTCTCGTTCGTCTCCGAGCTGACGGCGGCGGGGGAGCAGGCCTTCTTCCTGGGGGACGACTACGAGCATGGACGTGAGCTCTGGGCGAGCGACGGCACGGTGGACGGGACGCGCCGGGTGGCCGACATCGCACCCGGCGGAGCGTCTTCCGCGCCGAGCGATCTCGCCGCCTTCGGCGGCCGGGTCCTGTTCTCGGCCGACGACGGTGAGCACGGCCGCGAGCTGTGGGTGAGCGACGGCACGGCGGAAGGCACGCGGCTCCTGGAGATCCAACCCGGCCCGCGCGGCTCCTATCCGCAGGAACTCGAGGTGATCGGCGACCGCGCGGTCTTCGCGGCCGACGACGGCGTCCACGGTCTCGAGGTGTGGGTGACCGACGGCACCCCGGAAGGCACGCGTCTCGCCGCCGACGTGATGGCGGGCCCGCTCTCCTCGAGCCCGCGCGACTTCGCGGTCTACGGCGACGAGCTGTTCTTCAACGCCGGCCGGCCGCGGGAAGGCTACGAGCTGTGGAAGGTTCCGCTCGCGGCGCTCGAACCATAGGGTGCCCCGCTGCACTGGTACAATACGACGTTGTACCGGTGCAAAGCCCCGTTGTACCAGTGCAGTGCTTCGTTGCACTGGTGCGGTTCGTCGTTGCACCGGTACAAAGCCCCGCTGCACCAGTGCAAAGCTTCATTGTACCGGTGCAGCGCGCCGATGCACTGGTACAAAGCCCTGTTGTACCAGTGCAATGAGCCGTTGTACTGGTGCAGAGTCTCGTTGTACCGGTGCAATGAGCCGTTGTACTGGTGCAGAGTCTCGTTGTACCGGTGCAACGCTTCATTGTACCGGTGCATTAAGTCGTTGCACCGGTATAAATCTTCATTGCACTGGTGCAATGCCTCGTTGTACCAGTACAAGCTCGCGTTGTACCGGTACCATGAGGCGTTGCCCCGTTGCAAGGGGAGCCCTATTCATTCGCGGATCGTAAAAAAAAGGGCGCGGCCGAAGCCGCGCCCGATCGGAATCGAGCAGGAGGCGCGGCGCGGTTGAACCTCACACTTTC
>Ga0209682_10000557_pt1 | contig 12904 bp, 12 predicted proteins | sample DOMMetBare2Fresh_2_FD_187471 | JGI IMG/M metagenome (GOLD analysis project Ga0209682, IMG submission 187471) | Wetland sediment microbial communities from St. Louis River estuary, USA, under dissolved organic matter induced mercury methylation -... | ecosystem: Environmental > Aquatic >...
GCGTGTTGGGCACCACCTTCGCCCACTCGTTGTCGGCCGCGACCAGTGCCTCGATGTCGGCGACGGGGACGTCCTTCTTCAACTTGAATGTCAAAGCCTGGCTGTGGCAGCGCATCGCACCGACACGCACGCAGAAGCCGTCGACCGGCACTGCGGCAGTGCCGAAGCCTTCGCCCTGGCCGAGGATCTTGTTGGTCTCGGCCATGCCCTTCCACTCTTCGCGGCTTTGACCGTTGCCGAGGTCCTTGTCGATCCACGGGATCAGCGAGCCCCCGAGCGGCACGCCGAAATTGGCGACCTCGTCGCCCGAGAGCGAACGCTGCTTGGCGATGACCTTGCGGTCGATCTCCAGGATCGCGCTCTTGGGGTCGGCCAGCAGGTCCTTCACCTCGGCATTCAGCGTGCCGTACTGGGTGAGCAACTCGCGCATGTGCTGCGCGCCACCGCCGGACGCCGCCTGGTAGGTCTGCGTGCTCATCCACTCGACCAGGCCGGCCTTGTAGAGCGCACCCACGCCCATCAGCATGCAGCTGACGGTGCAGTTGCCACCAATCCAGTTCTTGCCGCCCTTGGCAAGCGCGCTCTTGATCACCGGCAGGTTGACCGGGTCGAGGATGATGACCGCGTCGTCCTTCATACGCAGCGTCGAGGCGGCGTCGATCCAGTGGCCGCTCCAGCCCGCCGCGCGCAGCTTGGGGAAGGTCTCGGTCGTGTAGTCGCCACCCTGGCAGGTGATGACGATGTCGCAGCGCTTGAGCGCGGCGATGTCGTGCGCATCCTTGAGCGTGGTCTCGTTCTTCGCCATGGCCGGGGCCTGGCCCCCGGCGTTGGAGGTGGAGAAGAACACAGGCTCGATGAGCGCGAAATCGCCCTCGGCCTGCATGCGGTCCATCAGCACGGAGCCGACCATGCCGCGCCAGCCGACCAATCCTACGAGTGCCATTTTCAGTCTTGCCTTTCCAGTGATCCGGACCCCGGTTCGCCCCCGGCTCGTATCGCCGGGGTCCAGGATGGGGGCGAGACGATCCGAGAGCGCTAGCTCTTGGTGGTCATGGTTTTGCCGGTGATCGCGGCCACGACCGCGTCACCCATCTCGCGCGTGCCGACCTTGCGGGTGCCTTCGCTCCAGATGTCACCGGTGCGCAGGCCGGCGGACAGCACGGCCTTCACGGCCGACTCGATCCGGTCGGCCGCTTGCGCTTGGTTCAGGGAGAAGCGGAGCATCATGGCGGCAGACAAGATTGTAGCCAGCGGGTTTGCAACACCCTTACCGGCGATGTCCGGCGCGCTGCCGTGGCTGGGCTCGTAGAGGCCCTTGTTGTTCTTGTCGAGGCTGGCCGAGGGCAGCATGCCGATCGAGCCGGTGAGCATCGCGGCCTCGTCGGACAGGATGTCGCCGAACATGTTGCCGGTGACGACGACGTCGAAGGCCTTGGGCGCCTTGACCAGTTGCATCGCGGCGTTGTCGACATACATGTGCTCGAGCGCCACGTCCGGATACTGCGCATGGACCTCGGTGACCACGTCCTTCCAGAACTGGAAGGTCTCCAGCACGTTGGCCTTGTCCACGCTCGTGACCTTCTTGTTGCCGCCGTTGGCTCCACGTTTGCGCGCGGCCTGGAAGGCCACGTGCGCGATGCGTTCGATCTCGGGCCTGCTGTAGCGCATCGTGTCGAAGGCTTCCTCGGCACCGGGAAAGTGGCCGTCGATCGCCGTGCGGCGCCCGCGTGGCTGGCCGAAGTAGATGTCGCCGGTGAGCTCGCGGATGATCAGGATGTCCAGGCCCGCCACCAGCTCGGGCTTGAGCGACGAGGCGTGCGTCAGTTGCTCGTAGCAGATCGCCGGCCGGAAGTTCGCGAACAGGCCCAGGTGCTTGCGCAGGCCCAGGATGGCCTGCTCGGGGCGGTACTGGCGTTCGAGCTTGTCGTACTTCCAGTCGCCCACGGCACCGAACAGCACGGCGTCAGCCGCCTTGGCCAGGCTCAGCGTGGACTCGGGCAGCGGGTGGCCGTGGGCCTCGTAGGCGGCGCCGCCGACCAGGGCGGTTTCGGACTCGAACTGGAGGTCAAGCACGTTCAACACCTTCACGGCCTCGGCCATGATTTCGGTGCCGATGCCGTCACCCGGCAGGATCGCGATCTTCATTCTGGGTTTCTCTGGAGGGGAGTCAGGCGACGTTGCGATGCGCGAGCCACGGCATCTTGGCCAGCCGCTCGGCCTCGAAGGCGCGGATCTTGTCGGCGTGGCGCAGCGTCAGGCCGATATCGTCGAAGCCGTTGACCAGGCAGTACTTGCGAAACGGCTGCACCTCGAACGGCAATTCACTGCCGTCGGCCTTGACGACCACCTGGCGTGGCAGGTCGACCGTCAGCGAGTAGCCGGGAAAGGCAGCGACCTCGTCGAACAGCTTGGCCACCTGCGTCTCGGACAGCACGATCGGCAACAGGCCGTTCTTGAAGCAGTTGTTGAAGAAGATGTCGGCGTAGCTCGGCGCGATGATGGCGCGGAAGCCGTACTGGTCGAGCGCCCACGGTGCGTGCTCGCGGCTCGATCCGCAGCCGAAGTTGCGGCGCGCGAGCAGCACCGACGCGCCCTGGTAGCGCGGCTGGTTCAGCACGAAGTCCGGGTTCGGCCGGCGCGACGCCGGATCCTGGCCGGGCTCGCCCTTGTCGAGGTAGCGCCACTCGTCGAACAGGTTGGGGCCGAAGCCCGAGCGCTGGATCGACTTCAGGAACTGCTTGGGGATGATCGCGTCGGTATCGACGTTCTCGCGGTCCATCGGGGCGACGAGCCCCTGGTGCACGGTGAAGGCTTGCATGAAAGGTTTACTTCTTCTTCGTCGCCGCGTCTTCGACCACTTCCCCGGCCTTCTTCACATCCTTGCCGATGCCCTGGACGGTGTTGCAGCCCGCGAGCAGGGCCAGCGTGGCGAGCAGAACGAGACTCTTCTTCATGGCGGGTTCTCCTGGTTCAGACGATGCGGCGCACATCGACGAAATGCCCGTTCAGCGCGGCGGCGGCGGCCATCGCCGGGCTGACGAGGTGGGTGCGGCCGCCGGCGCCCTGGCGGCCTTCGAAATTGCGGTTGCTGGTGGAGGCGCAGCGCTCTCCGGGCTCCAGCCGGTCGGCATTCATCGCCAGGCACATGCTGCACCCGGGCTCGCGCCACTCGAAGCCGGCGCCGACGAAGATCTTGTCCAGGCCCTCGCGCTCGGCCTGCGCCTTCACCAGCCCAGAGCCGGGCACCACCAGCGCGACCTTGATGTTGCCGGCGACCCTGCCGCCGACCCTGCGCACCACCGCGGCGGCCTCGCGCAGGTCCTCGATGCGGCTGTTGGTGCAACTGCCGATGAAGACCTTGTCGACCACGATGTCGGTCATCGGCTTGTTCGGCGGCAGGCCCATGTACGTCAACGCGCGCTCGATCGCGCCGCGTTTGACGGCGTCCCTTTCCTTGTCGGGGTCGGGGACGCGGTCCTCGATCGACAGCACCATCTCGGGGCTGGTGCCCCAGGTGACCTGCGGCCGCAGCTGTGAGGCATCGATCTCGACCACGGTGTCGAAGTGCGCATCCGGGTCGGACTGCAGCGTGCGCCACGTCGCCACGGCGTGGTCCCACTCGATGCCGCTGGGCGCAAAGGGCCGGCCCCTCACGTACTCGATCGTCTTGTCATCGACCGCGACCAATCCGGCACGCGCTCCGGCCTCGATGGCCATGTTGCACACCGTCATGCGGCCTTCGATCGACAGCGCGCGGATCGCCGAGCCGCCGAACTCGATCGTGTAGCCGGTGCCACCCGCCGTGCCGATCCTGCCGATCACGGCCAGCACGACGTCCTTGGCCGTCACGCCGCGCTGCAGCGTGCCTTCGACCTTGACCAGCATGTTCTTCGCCTTCTTGGCCAGCAACGTCTGCGTGGCCAGCACATGCTCGACCTCGCTGGTGCCGATGCCGTGCGCGAGCGCACCGAAGGCGCCGTGCGTCGAGGTGTGCGAGTCGCCGCAGACCACCGTCATGCCGGGCAGCGTGGCACCCTGCTCGGGACCGATGACGTGCACGATGCCCTGGCGCTTGTCCAGGAACGGGAAGTAGGCCGCGGCACCGAAGGCCTTGATGTTGGCGTCCAGCGTCGTGACCTGGAGCTTGGAGATCGGGTCCTTGATGCCGTCGTAGCCGTCCTGCCAGCCGGTGGTCGGCGTGTTGTGGTCGGCGGTGGCGACGATCGAGCTCGTGCGCCAGACCGGTCGGCCGGACAGACGCAGGCCCTCGAACGCCTGCGGACTGGTGACCTCGTGCACGAGGTGGCGGTCGATATAGAGAACGGCGGTGCCGTCTTCCTCGGTGTGGACGACGTGGTCGTCCCAGAGCTTGTCGTAGAGGGTGCGAGGGGTCATGGTGTTCGCCTGGCGCGACGGGTCGCGCGTCGGGGGGTGGATTGTCGGGTATCCGGTGCGGCCGCGAACGCCACGGCGTTGCGAGGGTCGGGGCACAACGCATCGACGAAGCGGCGCAGCACAGTGGGCAGCACGGCCTGCGTGCGCACGCCGAGCAGGTACTCGCGCCGCGCCCAGGGTTCGGCCAGCGTCAGCACGCGGATCGCGAAGACCTTGGCAAAACGCTGTGCCGGCCCGGCCGGCATCACCGCCACGCCGAGCCCGGCTTCGACGAGCTGGGCGATCGCATCGAAACCGCGCACCTGAAGCCGCGCCTTGAGCGTGCGCCCCTCGGCCAGCGCCAACTCGCGCATCTGCTCCTGGACCGCGGCTCCGGCATGCAGGCCAACGATGTCCAGGTCCAGCAGGTCGGCAAAGCGCACCGCCGCGTGGCGCGCCAGCGGGTGCGCGGCCGGCACGATGACCGCGAGTTCGCCGCCGCGGTAGGGCCAGGCCGTCAGACGCCCATCCTGCACCGGCGGCGCGAACACGCCGACATCGGCGCGGCCTTCGGCGACCGCGGTCTGCACCTCGGCGCTGGTCAGGTCTTCGAGGCTGATGCGCACTTCGGGGTGCGCGGCGCTGAATGCGGCCAGGTCGGGCGGCAGACATTCGGCGATGCCGCCGGTGTTGGAGACGATGCGCAGGTGGCCCTTGATGCCGCGCGCAAACTCGGCGACCTCGCTCTCCAGCGCATGCAGCGAGGCATTCAGCGATCGGATGTGGCGCACCAGCGCACGCCCGGCCTCGGTCAGCTCGACACCGCGCGCACGGCGTTCGAACAGGGGCACGCCAAAGCGCGACTCCAGGTCCGACACCCGCTTGCTCGCCGCCGCCAGCGCGAGGTTTTCACGTTGGGCGCCGCGCGTGATGCTGCGGGTATCGGCGATGGCGAGCACGAGGTTGAGCGTGGTGAGATCGAAGCGCACAGCTTAGCCTTCGCCGGAGATTGGAACTTGCTCGGATTGTGAACCTCGCCTTCGCCGATGGCGAAGGGTTGCGGTCAGCGCGGCGGGATTTCGCGTTCGACGTCGTCCTCGAAGTTCGCCGGCGCCAGCGCCGAGCCCTGCGGCCCCCAGCCAGGATAGGTCGCGCGAAACCCGGCAACGATGTCGGCCAGCGGCATGTCATCGAAGCTGCCCCGCTGGCGCACGTACTCCATGTGGCGGTGGCCGGCCTTGTCGAACGGGTGGTAGATCGAATCCGAGCACCCGTCGAAGTCCAGCGCCAGCAGGCCGAAGCGCTCGCACAGCGACAGGTTGAAGGCCGGCGTCGCCTTGAGCCAGCGGCCATCGATCCAGAGATCGGCATAGCCGTGCCAGATGAAGAGATCGGTCTTCATGGTCTGGCGCATGCGCTCGGTGCTCAGGTGGTTGCGCACGTCGGCATAGCCCACGCGCGCCGGAATCCCGGCCGCGCGCGCTGCTGCCGCCAGCAGGGCCGCCTTGGGCACGCACCAGCCGACGTCGATCTCGAGCACGCGGCTTGCACGCATGCCTTCGGGCCGCAGGTCGATGCGGTAGGGGTCGTAGCGGAAGCCGTCGCGCACCGCGACAGTGAGCGCGACGGCGCGCTCGCGCGTACCGCCGCCGCGGGCGTGCGCGCGCGCGAAGGCGATGACCGCAGGATGGTCGCTGTCGATCAGCGCGGTCGGTTCGAGGCAGGCCGCGGTCGGCGGCGCGCCCTCCTGGACGGGTTGCATCGCGAGGCTTCCGGACTGGCACGGGAATCCGTGCGGCAAGGCGAGACATTGTCCCGCAACCGACGGCCCGACCCACCCAAAGTATGGGACAGACCCCCTCGTGTGGTCGGCGTCACGGCGTCTGTCGCTGGCTATCGTGGCGGTTGCGCGGCCACGGTGGTCTGCGGCCTTGACAGAAGAGATGCCCCCCATGGGAACCCGACTCGCGGCGGTGCTCGCCCTCATTCCGATCATGCTTTCTGCCGTGCTGGCGGCGGTCGCCCCGGGCCCGGGGACGGCGCCGCAGCCGGGCGCGCGCGAGCACGCCATTCCGTTGCCCACCGTGCGCGCCGAATATTCGCAGGGCCGGCTCGTGTTGTCCGGGGTGCTGCCCGACAAGGCCGAGCGAGACGCGATCGTGCGCGCGGCCACCAAGGTGTACGGTCGCGACCGGGTCGACGACAGGCTGGCGATTGGCGCGGTGGCGAACCCGGCCTGGCTCGACCCGGCATTCCTGCCCGACCTGCGCGGACTGTCCGACGCGGTCGCCATCCTGGAAGACGCGCACCTGGTCGTCGACGGCGTGGCGCAGTCGATCCAGGTGCACGACCGCCTGGGCTCGCGCCTGGCCAGCCTGATGGGTCTGGGCGTGCGCGTCGTCAACCGCGTGGTCGTCGACGCCCGGCGCGACCTGCGCTGACGCCGGCGCGCGGCGCTGCCCGGTCAGCCTGCGCCCGCCATTTCCAGGTTGTCGATCAGCCGCGTCCGTCCCAGCCGTGCGGCGGCCAGCACCACCAGCGGCTGGCCGGCCCGCGGCTCCTGCAGGTCGGCCTGACCGCGGATCGCCACGTAGTCGGGCTGCCATCCGCGCGCGGTCAACGTGGCCATCGCGTGCGCCTCGAGCGCGCCCCAATCGCAGCGTCCCGCGGCGACGCCGGCTTCGATCTCGCGCAGCGCCCTGGCCAGGGCCGGGGCCTCGGCGCGTTCGTCGGGCGAGAGGTAGCCATTGCGCGACGACAGCGCCAGGCCATCGGCGGCGCGCCAGGTCGCCCCGCCGATGATCCGTACCGGCAGCGCCAGTTGGCGCACCATGTGGCGGATGACCATCAGCTGCTGGTAGTCCTTCTTGCCGAAGACGGCCACGCCCGGTTGCACGCAATTGAACAGTTTGAGCACGACGGTGCACACGCCGACGAAGAACCCGGGGCGGAACGCACCCTCGAGCACGTCGGCCAGCGCCGCCGGCGGATGCACCTTGACGTCCTGCGCTTGCGGGTAGAGCTCGGCCTCCGAAGGCGCGAAGACGATGTCGCAGCCAGCCTCGCGCAGCATGGCGCAATCCTGTTCGAGCGTGCGCGGGTAGGTGTCGAAGTCTTCGTGCGGCGCGAATTGCAGCCGGTTGACGAAGATGCTGGCGACCACGGGGCCTCCGGCTTCTCGCGCCTGCTGCACGAGCGACAGGTGGCCGGCGTGCAGGTTGCCCATCGTCGGCACGAAGGCGGTGCGAGGCTGACCTGCCAGCGCGTGGCGCAGATCGGTGATGTGATGGATGACTTGCATGGTGATTCAGTAGCCGTGGAGCATGGGGTCGGGGAAGCTGCCGTCGCGCACCGCCGCGACGTAGCGGCGCACCGCGTCCCCCACGCTGCCGCCGTCGGCCATGAAGTTGCGAACGAAGCGCGGCACGCGGCCGCCGGTGATGCCCAGCATGTCGTGCAGCACCAGCACCTGACCCGCAACGCCCGGACCGGCGCCGATGCCAACCAACGGAATCGGCAGGCTCGCCTGCAACTCGGCGGCCAGCGCGCTGGGCATCAGCTCGAGCACCATCAGTGCGGCACCGGCATCGACCAGTTCCCGCGCGTCGCGTTTCAGGCGTGCCGCCGCATCGTCGTCGCGCCCTTGCACGCGCCAGCCACCGAGTGCGTGAACCGATTGCGGCGTCAATCCCAGGTGGGCGCACACCGGCATGCCGCGTTCGACCAGCGCCGCGACCACCGGGGCCGTCCAGCCTCCGCCTTCGAGCTTGACCATGTGGGCGCCGGCCTGCATCAGGCGAGCCGCGCTGTCGACCGCCTGCGCCACGGTGGCGTGGTAGGCGCCGAAGGGCAAATCCGCGATGACCCAGCCGAAGCGGTTGCCGCGTGCGACACATTGGGTGTGGTACGCCATTTCGTCGAGCGTGACGGGCAGCGTGCTGTCACGTCCCTGCAACACCATGCCGAGCGAGTCGCCCACCAACAGCAGGTCGACACCGGCTTCGTCGAGCACCCGCGCAAAGCTGGCGTCATAGCAGGTGAGCATGACCAGCTTGTCACCGGCGGCGTGCATGGCACGCAGGCGGTGCAGGGTCAGGGGCTTGCGTTCGGCAGCGGTCATGGCGCGGACTATAGGGGGCCGTGGCACAGCCCCCGTCAACGTGTCGCATGCCATCCCGGTGCACAACCGGGCCGCCGAAACCCTTCAAGCAGGCCAGTGCAGGGCCGCCACGCGCATCGACCCGCGTTCGTGTTCCGCGCCCTCCAGGCGCCACTGCGTGCTCCACTGCCACTCGTCGCCTTCGTCGTCCTGGCTCTCGGCTTCCGCGCGGCGAGCCATGCCGGTGAGCGTGACGCGGTCCGTCTGCAGCGCGAGCGCATGTCGCGTACCGTCGACCCAGGCCACGCGAAGCACACCGTCGGCCACCTGCCAGGTCCCGGATTCCGGTGTGCCGGCGGCCAGGCGCAGGGCCTGTCCGTCGGGGCGAAGCTCGATGCGCTGGTCGCCCCCGGGGGCGACCCAGCGTGTGCCTCCGAACGCAAAGGTCCGCGTCGACGCGCTTGGCTCGACGCGCACGAAACCGTCGTCCACGGGCTTCATCAGCCGCTGCGGCGGGATCGCCAGCCGCTTGGGCGTGCCCTCGCCCGGGCCCATGCTGCGCGTGACCAGGCGCTTCAGCCCCGGATGGCGCAACACGGCCGGGTAGAGATCCTCGCGGTAGTCGCCGGCACGCAGCAAGCGGCGGGTGAACTTGACGTGCAGCGCCTGCCCCTGTTCTGCGATGACGATCACCTGGTCGGCGTCGCCGCTCGGGTAGACGATCAGGCCGCGCCCCACGCCGTCGAGGGCCACCTGATCGAGCAGCTTGCGCCGCCAGGACGCGGTCACTTCGGCCGGCACCCCCACGGGCACGATCACGCCATGCATCGCCTCGAGCGGCCAGCGCGGGAATCCCTCGGCGCTCAGCGGCACGCAAGCCCATTGCCCCGCTGCAGCCAGGACCACGGCCGGCGAACCTGCGCCGCTGAACTGCAGGGCATGCGAAGGATCGGTCTGGACCAGGGCCTCGCGCAGGAAGATGCGCAGCTGCCGCACGTCGATGTCCTGGCCCAGGCAACGCGCCATTGCGGCCGGTGCCTGCGGGGCGGACAGGCCCTGCAAGTCGTAGCGATCGCCCGCCGTAGCGGGTTGCGCGGCCGCGATGCCCGCGAGCGCAAGGACCCGCGCAAGCCAGTTTCTGCGGTGACGAAAGCTACCGGGCATGGGTGCCATGACGCAAGTCTCCCGAAGAGGCCCGTCCAGCCAACACGGCCAGGATGGGGGCCCGTCCCGGAGCGTGCGCGTCCAGACGCCCGCGCCGTCGCCGAAAAAGCGGCCGCTTCGGCGGCCAGTCCCGCGGACTCAGACCGCCAACGCGGCCACCACGTCGGGTGGCGCCTGCACCAGCTCGATCAACACACCCTCGCCGCCGACCGGGAACTCGTCGTTGCCCTTCGGGTGGATGAAGCAGATGTCGAATCCGGCCGCGCCCTTGCGGATGCCGCCGGGCGCGAATCGCACGCCGTTTGCGGTCATCCACTCCACCGCCTTGGGCAGGTCGTCGACCCACAGGCCGACATGGTTCAACGGTGTCGTGTGGACGGCGGGCTTCTTCTGCGGATCGAGCGGCTGCATCAGGTCGACCTCGACCGCCGTCGGGCCGCTGCCGAGCGCGCAGATGTCCTCGTCGACGTTCTCGCGCTCGCTGACGAAGCTGCTCCTGACCGTCAGGCCCAGCATGTCGACCCACAGCGACTTCAGCCGCTGCTTGTCGGGCCCGCCGATGGCGATCTGCTGGATGCCGAGGATGCGGAAGGGTTTGGCGCTCATTGGAAGGCGATGATGGGTTGATCGACCGACAGGCTCTCGCCCTTGATCGCGAGCAGTTCCTTGACCGTGCCGTCCTGCGTGGCAGTGAGGATGTTTTCCATCTTCATGGCCTCGATCACGGCCAGGCGCTCGCCGGCCTGCACGGCTTGCCCGGGCTTGACGGCGATATCGACCAGCAGCCCCGGCATCGGCGAGAGCAGGAACTTGCTCATGTCGGCCGGCGCCTTGAACGGCATCACGCGCAGCAGCTCGGCAGCACGCGCGCTCATCACCTGGGCCTCGATGCGCAGGCCGTTGTGCTCGACGCGCAGCCACAGCCCATGGCGCTCGATCTGCGCCGTGAACGGGCGGCCGTTGCAGCTGCCGGTGGCGCGGATGCTGCCGAAGGTCCAGCCCTTGTTGATCGCGAACTGGCGCTCGCCGACGACAATCGTCGTCGCCCCTTCGACCTTCACCGACACCGGCACGTGGCGGTGCTCGCCGCCCTCGCCCCTGACGACGACGACGAAGTCCCTGCCGATCACCATGCCGTGGCCGGCCATCTGGCCGCTGATGCCGGCGGCACGCTCCAGATACCTGCGCTGTGCGGCGGCGGCCAGTGCGATCAGGAAGTCGGGATCGTCGTGCGGCACGTCCTCGGCGCGGAAACCACGGCCGTAATGCTCGGCGATGAAACCGGTGTTGAAGTCGCCGGCGACGAATTTGGGGTGCGCCAGCAGCGCGGCCTGGAACGGGATGTTGCTGGAGACGCCGCGGATCACGAAGCCGTTGAGCGCCTCGCGCATCTTGGCGATCGCATCGTCGCGGTCGACGCCGTGCACGATGAGCTTGGCGATCATCGAGTCGTAGAACATCGGGATCTCGCCGCCTTCGTAGACGCCGGTGTCCACGCGCACGCCACCTCCCTCGGGCACCGGCAGCGCGGCCTCCATCGTCGTTGGCGGCGGCATGTAGCGCACCAGGCGGCCGGTGGACGGCAGGAAGTTGCGGAACGGGTCCTCCGCATTGATGCGGCACTCGATCGCCCAGCCGCGGCGCTGGATATCGGCCTGCGTGAACCGCAGTTTCTCGCCGGCGGCGACGCGGATCATCTGCTCGACAAGGTCGATGCCGGTGATGCTCTCGGTCACCGGGTGTTCGACCTGCAGCCGCGTGTTCATCTCGAGGAAGTAGAAACTCTGGTCCTTGCCGACCACGAACTCCACCGTGCCCGCGCTCTGGTACTTCACCGCCCTGGCCAGCGCCACCGCCTGCTCGCCCATGGCCTTGCGCGTGGCATCGCTGATGAAGGGCGACGGTGCCTCCTCGATCACCTTCTGGTGGCGGCGCTGGATCGAGCACTCGCGCTCGTTCAGGTACACCACGTTGCCGTGGGCGTCACCGAGCACCTGGATCTCGATGTGACGCGGGCTCTCGACGTATTTCTCGATGAAGACCCGGTCGTCGCCGAAGCTGTTGCGCGCCTCGTTGCGGCAGGCCGTGAAGCCCTCGAACGCCTCCTTGTCGTCGTACGCAACGCGCAGGCCCTTGCCGCCACCGCCGGCGCTGGCCTTGATCATGACGGGATAGCCGATGTCCCGGGCGATCTCGACCGCACGCTCGGACGACTCGATGGCGGCGTTCCAGCCCGGGATCGTGTTGACCTTGGCTTCGAGCGCCAGCTTCTTCGATGCGATCTTGTCGCCCATCGCGGCGATCGAGTAGTGCTTCGGGCCGATGAAGGTGATGCCCTCCTCCTCCAGCCGCTTGGCGAAGGCCTCGTTCTCCGACAGGAAGCCGTAGCCCGGGTGCAAGGCCTGCGCGCCCGTCTTCTTGCAGGCCTCGATGATCTTGTCGGCGACGAGGTAGCTCTCGCGGCTCGCGGCCGGGCCGATGAAGACGGCCTCGTCGGCGAGATCGACATGGCGTGCGTCGCGGTCGGCCTCGGAATAGACGGCGACCGTGAGGATGCCCATCTTCTTCGCGGTCTTGATGACGCGGCAGGCGATCTCGCCGCGGTTGGCAATCAGGATCTTCTTGAACATGTTGTGATCTCCGCGGCTCGATCAGAGGGGGATGTTCCCGTGCTTGCGCCAAGGGTTCTCGAGCTTCTTGTCCTTGAGCATCACCAGCGAACGGCAGATGCGCTTGCGCGTCTCGTGCGGCTGGATCACGTCGTCGATGTAGCCGCGCGCGCTCGCCACGAAGGGGTTGGCGAAGCGCGCCTTGTATTCGGCCTCCTTCGCGGCCAGTTTCTCGGGGTCGCCCTTGTCCTCGCGGAAGATGATCTCGACCGCACCCTTGGCTCCCATCACCGCGATCTCGGCATTCGGCCAGGCGAAATTGACGTCGCCGCGCAGGTGCTTCGAGCTCATCACGTCGTAGGCGCCACCGTAGGCCTTGCGCGTGATCACCGTGACCTTCGGGACCGTGCATTCGGCGTAGGCGTACAGCAGCTTGGCGCCGTGCTTGATGATGCCGCCGAACTCCTGCGAGGTGCCCGGCATGAACCCCGGCACGTCGACGAAGGTCACGACCGGGATGTTGAAGGCATCGCAGAAGCGCACGAAGCGCGCGGCCTTGATGCTGCTCTTGATGTCCAGGCAGCCGGCGAGCACCATCGGATTGTTGGCGACGATGCCCACGGTCTGGCCCTCCATGCGGCCGAAGCCGATCACGATG
>Ga0209682_10000558_pt1 | contig 12897 bp, 13 predicted proteins | sample DOMMetBare2Fresh_2_FD_187471 | JGI IMG/M metagenome (GOLD analysis project Ga0209682, IMG submission 187471) | Wetland sediment microbial communities from St. Louis River estuary, USA, under dissolved organic matter induced mercury methylation -... | ecosystem: Environmental > Aquatic >...
CGCGAGCCCGTGGGCTTCGTCGTCGAGGATCCGTTCGGACGCCGCGTCGGCCTGGTGGCGGACCTGGGGTGCCGCACCAGCCTCGCCTGGGGCCGGCTGCGCGACCTCGACGTCCTGCTGCTGGAGACGAACCACGATCTCGACATGCTGCGTAACGGCCCGTATCCTTGGAGCCTGAAACAGCGGGTGGCCGGACGCCATGGCCACCTGTCCAACCGGGAGGCTGCCGAAGGTCTCCCGGAGCTGGTCAACGACCGCTTGCGCTGGGTGGCCCTCTACCACCTCTCCCGGACGAACAACCTCCCCGCCCTCGCCGCCGCGGCGATCGGTGAGGCGCTCGACCGGGAAGGATGCTCCGCCCAGGCCGTGGTGACCGGCCAGTTCCATCCGACTCCCTGGCTGGAGGTGACTTCGTGAAGGCAAGAGTGACCGTCTATCCGCGCCGCGAGATCCTCGACCCGCAAGGGAAGGCGATCCGCGACGCTTTGAGCCGCGTGGGCTTCGCCGGTGTCGACGACGTGCGCGCCGGCAAGAGCTTCGAGATCTCCCTGGGCACCGAGGACGCCGCCGAGGCGGAGAGCACGCTGCGCCAGATGTGCGAGAAGCTCCTCGCCAATACCGTCGTCGAGGACTACGCGGTGGAGCTGATCCGGCCATGAAGTGCGGCGTCGTCGTCTTCCCCGGCAGCAACTGCGATCACGACGCGTACCACGTGCTCAAGCACGTGCTCGAGCAGGACGTCACCTTCCTCTGGCATCAGGACGAGTCTCTCCAGGGGTGCGATCTGGTGGTCCTCCCCGGCGGCTTCTCCTATGGCGACTATCTGCGGGCCGGCGCCATGGCGGCGCTCTCGCCGGTGATGGCCGCGGTCAAGCGCCATGCCGAGGCGGGTGGGCTCGTCCTGGGGATCTGCAACGGCTTCCAGGTGCTCCTCGAAGCCGGTCTCCTCCCCGGGGCCATGCGGCGCAACGCGAGTCTCCGCTTCCAGTGCAAGGACGTCCATCTGCGGGTCGAGCGGACCGATCTCCCCTATACCCACACGCTCCGTGCCGGGCAGGTGCTGCGCATGCCCATCGCCCACGCCGAGGGGAACTACGAGGATGCGCCGGAGAAGCTCGACGCCCTGGAGGCCGCCGGCCGGGTGGTCTTCCGCTATTGCACGCCGGAGGGGGAGGTGACGCCCGAGGCGAATCCCAACGGCGCGGCGCGCGGGATCGCCGGGATCTGCAACGCGGGGGGGAACGTGCTCGGCCTGATGCCCCATCCGGAGCGCTGCTCCGAGCCGATCCTGGGCAATACGGACGGCCTCGCCCTCTTCGCGGGTGTGGTGGCGGCCGCGGGAGCGATGCGATGACCGCGCTGCAAGAAGAGACCGTCCACGCCACGCCCGAGCTGCTGAAGCGGCACAAGATGACCGCGGAGGAGTACGAGCGCCTGCGCGCCATCCTGGGACGCGATCCGAGCTGGACCGAGCTGGGAATCACCTCGGCGCTCTGGTCCGAGCATTGCTCCTACAAGTCGTCCAAGATCTACCTGCGGGAGTTTCCCACCGAGGGACCGCACGTGGTCCAGGGGCCGGGGGAGAACGCCGGCATCGTGGACGTCGGCCATGGCTGGGTGGCGGCGTTCAAGATGGAGTCGCACAACCATCCGAGCTTCATCGAGCCCTACCAGGGATCGATGACCGGCGTCGGCGGCATCCTGCGCGACATCTTCACCATGGGCGCGCGTCCGATCGCCTGCATGGACGCCCTGCGTTTCGGCGAGATCGATGCGCCGCGCATGCGGTCGTTGATCGACGGCGTGGTGCGCGGCATCGGCGACTACGGCAACTGCGTGGGCATCCCGACGGTGGGCGGGGAGACCGGCTTCCACCGCTGTTACAACAAGAACATCCTGGTCAACGCGTTCGCCCTGGGGATCGCCCGGCACGACGAGATCTTCCATGCCCGTGCGAGCGGGTCCGGCAATCCGGTCCTCTACGTGGGGAGCCGCACCGGGCGCGACGGCATCCACGGCGCGACCATGGCGTCGGACGCCTTCGACGCCGAGAGCGAGCGGCAGCGGCCGACGGTACAGGTGGGCGATCCGTTCACCGAGAAGATCGTCCTCGAAGCCTGCCTCGAAGCCATGCGCACCGGCGCCATCGTGGCGATCCAGGACATGGGCGCCGCCGGGCTGACCAGCTCCACCTTCGAGATGGCCGGCCGCGGCGGCACGGGGCTTCACCTCGTGCTCGACCGGGTGCCGCTCCGCGAGGTGGGGCTGACCCCGTACGAGATGATGCTCTCCGAGTCGCAGGAGCGCATGGTTCTGGTGGCGAAGAAGGGACGCGAGGAGGAGCTGGAGAAGGTCTTCCGCCGCTGGGGCCTCGAAGTGGCCGACATCGGCCGCATCACCGACACCGGCCGCGCCGTCCTCGAATGGCAGGGGAGCGTCGTCGCCGACATCCCGATCCAGCCGCTCACCGAGGAGGCCCCGGTCTACCGGCGGCCCGTGGCCGAGCCGGCCGATCTCGCGCGGCGTTGGGAAGCGCCGGAGGTGCCGCAGCCGGAGGATCTCCGGGGGACTCTCGAAGCGCTTCTCGCGACGCCGGACTTCGCCAGCAAGAGCTGGATCTGGACGCAGTACGACACCACGGTGCGGACCAACACCGTCCACGGACCGGGCGGCGACGCCGCGGTGCTCCTCCTCAAGGGGACGCCGTCCGCCCTCGCCATGACGTCGGACGTCAATCCGGTCTATTGCCGGCTCGACCCGTGGCGGGGAGGTGCCCAGGCGGTGGCCGAAGCGGCGCGCAACCTCGCCTGCACCGGCGCCGCGCCGGTGGGTCTGACCGACTGCCTCAACTTCGGCAACCCGGAGAACCCGGAAGTCTCGTGGCAGTTCCGCGAGGCGATCCGCGGCATGTCCGAGGCCTGCCGGGCGCTGGGTGTGCCGGTCATCTCCGGGAACGTCTCCTTCTACAACGAGACCGAGGGGGAGTCGATCTATCCCACCCCCACCGTCGGCATGGTCGGCGTGATCCCCGCGGTCGCCCACGTGCCGGACCCGTTCTTCACCACCAAGGGGGACCGCATCGTCCTCCTCGGCCGGGACCGCTCCGAATTCGGCGGCTCGGCCTACCTCCGTCTCCTCCACGGCATCGAGCAGGGCCGGCCGCCGGAGGTGGTGCTGGACGCCGAGCTGCGCCTCGCGCAGCTTCTGCGCGGTCTGGTGGCCCGTCACCTGCTCCGCTCGGCGCACGATCTCTCGGACGGCGGCTTCCTCCTCGCGCTCGCCGAGCTGTCCCTCGGCCGCGGGCTGGGCGCCACCGTCGAGGTCGCGATGGAAGGAGCGGATCTCTTCTCCGAGACGCAGGCCCGGGCGCTCGTCGCCTGTGCGCCGGGAGCCGTGGAGCAGGTGCTCCGCGCGGCCGAGGAGGCGGGCGTGCCGGCGGTGGACGTCGGCGCCACCGGCGGGGAGGAGCTGGTGGTGCGTGCCGGTGGCGGCCTGCTGCGCGCGCCGGTCGCCGATCTTCACACCGTCTGGTCGACGGCCCTGCCGCGGGCTCTGGGGTTGTAACCATGTGTGGAATCTTTGGCATCGAAGGGTGTGACGACGCCTCCAATCTGACGTACCTCGGGCTCTATGCCCTGCAGCACCGGGGGCAGGAGAGCTCGGGCATCGTCTCGTGGGATGGCGGCAAGCTCCACTTCCTGCGGGCGATGGGGCACGTGTCCGACGTCTTTCACGAGAAGGCGCTGGCGGATCTGCCCGGCTACCGCGCCATCGGCCATACCCGCTATTCGACGGCGGGGACGAGCGTCATCGACAACGCGCAGCCCATCGTGGTGAGGACCTCGTTCGGGCAGCTCGCCCTGGTGCACAACGGCAACCTGGTGAACCCCGGAGAGATCCGCCACCGGCTGGAGGGGGAAGGCTCGATCTTCCAGACCACCAGCGACACCGAGGTGATCCTCCATCTGATGGCCAAGGCGCAGCGCCGGGTGGTGGTGGAGTCGTTCATGCTGGCGCTGGAGCAGGTGCGCGGCGCCTACTCGCTCCTGCTGATCGCCGAGGACTGCCTGATCGCGGCGCGCGATCCGAACGGCTTCCGGCCGCTCGTCCTGGGTGACCTGGACGGCAAGCCGTGCTTCGCCTCGGAGAGCTGCGCCTTCGACCTGCTCGGGGCACGGCTGGTGCGCGAGCTCGAACCGGGCGAGGTGGTGGTGGCGCGCGGCGGCCAGATCGAGAGCTATCGCCTCGCGCAGCACACGGAGCCGGCGCGCTGCATCTTCGAGCACGTCTATTTCGCCCGCCCCGACAGCAAGGTCTTCGGCGTCTCGGTGGCCCAGTCGCGCCTGCGCATGGGAGCCCGTCTCGCCCGCGAGGCGCCGGCCCCGGCGGACATCGTGGTGCCGGTGCCCGACAGCGGCATGTACGCCGCCATGGGCTACAGCCGGGAATCCGGCCTGCCGCTGGAGCTGGGCCTCACCCGCAACCACTACGTGGGCCGGACCTTCATCGAGCCCAAGCAGTCGATCCGCCACTTCGGGGTGAAGATCAAGCTGAACCCGGTGCGCGAGCTGCTGGAGGGGAAGCGGGTGGTCCTGGTCGACGACTCGATCGTGCGCGGCACGACCTCCAAGAAGATTGTCCGCATGGTGCGGGAGGGCGGAGCCGCCGAAGTGCACCTCCGCATCTCCGCGCCGCCGACCCAATGGCCCTGCCACTACGGGATCGACACCCCCATCCGCAACGAGCTGATCGCCGCCAACCACTCGATCGAAGAGATCCGCCAGTTCATCGAAGCCGACAGCCTCGCCTACCTCACCCTGGAAGGGATGATCACCGCCGTGGGAGGGGCCCCGGAAAGCTACTGCACCGCCTGCTGGACCGGCGACTACCGCGTCCTCGTCTCTCCCTGGGACCAGCGCCAGGCCGAGCTGTTCCCGGCGCGGGCGGAGGAGCGGTAGCCGTTCCGGCCGGGCGCGCTGTGTCGTAGAATAGCGATATGAGCGCGCCGCTCCATCTTCGGCCCAGGGAAGACCAGGCCGACATCGAGCAACAGATCCGGTCGCTTCTCGAAGAGGGCCAGATCTGGGAAGCGCAAGAGCTTCTGAAGTCCGCGGGCGACCGAGTCCCGGCGGGATCGAAGCTCCGGGAGGTTCTCGGCCCGGCGCGCATCATCGGGAAGAGTGCCGTCAGGGACTTCGACCGCAGCGCGGAGTTTCGTTGGCTCAAGACGAAAGCGGCCGAGCACCAAGGACAGTGGGTCGCCTTGCTCGGAGAGGACTTGGTCGCATCCTCAGATGCGCTGAAAGATCTCCTCGCCCAGTTGGCCGATCTTCGACTGGACCGGGAGCCGCTGATCCACCATCTGATCTGATTGCGTGCTCATTTCTCAACGGGAGGACCCGGAACTCGTCTAGACAGGACTATAGAAGATCGCGTAAACTTGCAAACCTATGGACTTAGGTGTCCTGCAGTTAACAGTTGCGCCTTATTTGTGGTATCGAGATCCTATGCCCCAAAAGACTCTCGCTGTTGCCAACTTCTTCGTTGAGCGCGGAAGCGCTGAAGGGATCCCGATTGACCCTCTCAAGCTTCAGAAGCTGGTCTACTTTGGGCATGGGTGGCATTTAGCGGTCACTGGCGAGCCGCTTATCGATGAATGCATTGAGGCGTGGCCTTACGGCCCTGTAGTGCCGACGATTTACCACGAGTTCAAGCGCTACGGATATTCCCCTATAACCTCTCCAGCCACGGAATTTGTGTTGCGCGAGGATGTGGCTCCGGCGCGCACAGTCGTCCTCAGCGATGGCTACTGGACCACTCCTCGCGTGACCGATTCTAGAGCGTTGACCGTATTGGAGAAGGTGTGGAGAGAATATGGGAAATTTTCCGGTGTTTATCTGTCTAACATAAGCCACACAGCGGGATCGCCTTGGGATGTTGCATGGAAGAAAGCAAAAGCAGGCGGCAAAGTTCGCGGTGCGGATATCCCTGATCACGAGATGCGCCAATACTTTTATGCGGCAGGATTGCGGGAGAGGTCCCGGCGTTGAGCGAGTCCGAGAAGCCGCAGGAAGCACAAGCGGACTTACTCCCCTTGGAGGACATTACCGGTCCTCCCTCAGAGGAACTACGCAAACCGACCGAGGCGCTGAATTACCCTGATGCCAAGACGGAGCTCGAGATCAAGCGAACCGAGCTGGACGGAATCAAGCTTGAACAAGAGGGCCGGAAGCAGGACATCGCGGAGAGAAAACGCTACGCGAAGCTAGTTTACTATTTAATTTGTGCGTGGCTGTTTCTGCTCTTTGTGCTGCTTGGTTTTCAAGGTGCCCAGGGCGGACTCTTCCACCTTGATGAAAAGATTGTAATTACCCTCATTACCGGCACCACAGTGAACGTGCTCGGGATTTTCTTTATTGTTATGAATTATCTCTTCCCGAAGAAGTGAAGCAGGAACGGGCAGGTCCCTTACGGAGCCGGCCCGGATACTTCCTTCGCTTCGCCGAGATAGCGCGCCACGGCAGGCGCTGAATCCTGTAAGAGTGTCGGGTCGCTTCGGTGTCTCGGGGAGAGACGCCCGGCCGGCCCGCGCGCCTGCATGAGTCAGGAGGTGGCCCGGCGATGTGGACCGTCCGCCCCGCAGGCGGGCTTTCCGCCCCGCGACGGGAGCCGCCTTCCGCCTCCATACCTCGTTCCGGGGGCGGGCCGGGGCGCCCCCGGTGGGACCAGCTTTGCCTTCTCCCTCCTCGGACCAGAAAAGCAAAAGACCCGGCCGGAGCCGGGTCTCTTGGGATGAGGCGGAGGTAGAGGCCAGGGTTTAGAGGTCGGCGGCCTTGAGGCTGGCGGTGAGCTGCTGGATGCAGGGCTTCATGACCTTGTCGAACATCCGGCTGTCGTTGTCGACGCCGCCGCCGGCGCCGAAGACGGAGACCTTGATGCTCGCCTCTTCAGCCCGCGCCTCGTCGGCCCAGACGATCTCGCCGGTGCTCGTGTCGATCAGGCGGGCGTTCAGCGCCGCGACAAACTTGCGCTTGCCGACGTAGACGCCGCCGCCGCCGCCGCTCACGTCCGTGTTGCCGTACTCGGTGACAGCGCCGGTCAGGAGGTAGTTGACACCCAGAAGCTTGCCGACCCGCACCGCGGTGGAGGGATCGACGTCGCCGGAGAGGGAGAGGTTCTTCTCCTTCATCAGAGCCTCGAGCTGCTCGCGCTCGACGACGCGGTACTTGCCGCTCTTGACCAGCTCGGTCACGAAGACGTCCTGGGCAGCCTCGGCGCCCCCGCTATACCACCACTGGTTGTCGGCCTTGTTTTTGAATTCCAGAACCGCGAGACGCGGCTTGCTGCTCTTGTCGGCGGCGAAGGCCACCGAGGCCACCACGACGACCAGGGCGGCACAAAGAGCGAGGGACAGGATACGCTTCATGAGCTTGAACCTCCTTGCTTGCGGCAATGGGATCGGGCCCCCCGCCGTCTTCCCGCGCGAGACCCGCCCTCTCATTCTACTACGACCCCGACCGGTTCCTCTTTTTCCACCACCTCCCGCACCTCGACCGCCACCGGCATCCGGTGCCGCTCCAGCTCCTGCGCATCGACGACGCAGAGCGCCGCCATGTTGACGATGTCGCTCACTTCGAGCCCGCTCTGCAGCACGTGAACGGGCTTGCCCATCCCCAGCAGGATGGGGCCCACGGCCTCCGCGTTGGCCAGGCGCCAGATCAGCTTGTAGGCGATGTTGGCCGACTGGAGCTCGGGGAAGATGAGGACGTTGGCCGGCTCGCGCAGGCGGCTCCACGGGTAGCTCTCCTTAAGGATTCCCTCGAAGACCGCGGTGTCGGCCTGCATCTCGCCGTCGATCTCCAGGTCCGGGTCCTGGGCATGGACGATCTCGGTCGCACGGCGCACCTTGCGGGCGGCCGGATGGTTGTTGGAGCCGAAGTTGGAGAACGAGAGCATGGCCACCCGCGGGATGACGCCGAAACGGCGGGCGAGGTCCACGGTGAGGAGAGCGATCTCCGCCAGCTCTTCGGGCGTCGGGTCGATGTTGACCGTGGTGTCGGCGAGGAAGATGAGGCGTCCGCCGACGATGAGGATGTAGGCGCCGGAGACGCGCCGGACTCCGGGCCGGGTGCCGATGACCTGGAGCGCCGGCCGGATGGTGTCCGGATAGTGCTGGGTGAGCCCCGCGATGAGGCCGTCCGCGTCTCCCGCCTGGAGCATCAGGGTGCCGAAATAGTTCCGGTCGCGCACCAGCTTGCGGGCGTCGCCCAGGGTGACGCCGTCGCGGCGGCGCATCTCGTGGAGCCGCCGGGCATACGGTTCGAGACGGTCCGAGCTGTCGACGTCGATGAGCGTCAGCTTCGCCAGCGGCAGCTCGAGCTCGGAGAGCCGCGCCGCGATGGCGCCGGGCCTGGCGAGGAGGATCGGATGGGCGATCCCTTCGTCGACCAGGATCTTGGCGGCGCGCAGGGCCTTGTCGTGCTCGCCCTCGGGGAAGACGATCCGCTTGGGATCTTTCCGGGCGCGGTCGAGGACGCCGTGCATCAGCTCCAGCCGGCGCGAGATCAAGGTCTCCAGCCGGCGGCGGTAGGCTTCGAAGTCACTGATCGGCTCGCGGGCGACACCGGTCTCCATGGCGGCGCGGGCGACGGCCGGCGGCACGCGCAGGAGGACGCGGTAGTCGATCGGCTTGGGGATCAGGTACTCGCGGCCGAAGGCGAGGTGCTCCAGGCCATAGGCCTTGAGCACGGCGTCGGGCACGTCCTCGCGGGCGAGAGAGGCCAGGGCGCGCACCGCGGCGAGCTGCATCTCGTCGTTGATGTCCGTGGCCCGCACGTCGAGGGCGCCGCGGAAGATGAACGGGAAGCCGAGGACGTTGTTCACCTGGTTCGGATAGTCGCTGCGGCCGGTGGCCGCGATGACGTCCGGCCGGGCCGCGCGGGCGTCGTCATAGGTGATCTCGGGGTCCGGGTTCGCCATGGCGAAGACGATCGGGTCGCGCGCCATGCCGCGGACCATGTCCTGGGTGACCACGTTGGCCACCGAGAGGCCGATGAAGACGTCGGACCCCACCATCGCCTCGGCCAGGGTGCGGGCCGCGGTCTTCACCACGAACTCGCGCTTGTTCTCGTCCAGGCCCTGCCGCTCGTCGTGGAGGACACCGTGGCTGTCGCAGATGATCATGTTCTCGCGGCGCGCGCCGAGCTGGACGTAGAGCCGGGCGCAGGACAGGGCGGCGGCGCCGGCGCCGGAAAAGACGATGCGCACGTCTTCGATCTTCTTGTTCACCAGATGGACGGCATTGAGCAATGCGGCGCCCGAGATGATGGCGGTGCCGTGCTGGTCGTCATGGAAGACCGGGATGTTCATCGCGGCCTTCAAGCGACGCTCGATCTCGAAGCATTGGGGGGCGTGGATGTCTTCCAGGTTGATGCCGCCGAAGGTGGGCTCGAGGAGCTTCACGGTGCGGATGAAGTCCTCGGTGTCCTCGGTGGCGACCTCGATGTCGAAGACGTCGATGTCGGCGAACCTCTTGAACAGGACGCCCTTCCCTTCCATGACCGGTTTGCCGGCCAGGGCACCGATATTGCCGAGCCCGAGGACGGCGGTGCCATTGCTGATCACCGCGACCAGGTTCCCCTTGGCCGTGTACCGGTAGGCGAGCAGAGGGTCCTTTTCGATCTCCAGGCAGGGATAGGCGACACCGGGGCTGTAGGCGAGGGAGAGGTCCCACTGGGTGGCCGTGGGCTTGGTGGGGACGACCTGGATTTTTCCCTTGCGTCCTCGTTCGTGGTACTCCAGGGCGTCTTCGCGGCTGATTTTTTTCATGGCGGGGCTCCGTGTGTGGATACGCTCGGGCCGATCGTAGCAGCCGCCGCACCGCCGCGCCCCGCGCGGAGGGGTGGGACCCTTGCCCTCCAACCGGAATCGGGTACGCTCTCGCGATGATCGTCGTCACCGAACAGGATACCTGGCGCTGCATCACACAACCGGACCATGCGGCCTTCGCGGCCGAGCTGCTGTCGCTCTGGCGGACGGAGGGCCTGCCCGGGCATCCGCGGCGCGCCGACCTTCTCTATGCCGTGCGCGAGCACGACAACGGCTGGCGCGAAGCGGATGCGGCGCCGCGCTGGGACCGCGAGCTGCGGCGGCCACACGATTTCCTCACCCTGCCCCAGGCGGCGCGCATCGAGGTCTGGGAGCGCGGCGTGGCGCGCTTCGCCGGGGAGCGCCCGCGGGCGGCGCTCCAGATCACCCGCCATGCCCGGCGCCTCTTCCGCGGACGCCGCGGCGAGCCCGGATGGGAGGGGCTTCTGGAGATGCTCGACGAGCTGGAGCAGGGGCTCGCCGAGGCGACCGGCGCCACCGCTGAAGAGATCGATGCCGACGACCGCCTCCTCGACCGGCTGGACACCCTCTCGCTCGGCACGTGCAGCGCCTGGACGGAGCCTTTCGAGACCCACGGCGTCCGCGCCCGGGTGCTCGGCGGCACCCTGGAGCTCTCCCCCTTCCCGCTGGCCGGCGCCACCACGTTCCGCATCCCGTGCCGGCGCATCCCGGTCCGCGACCATGGCGGCGACGCGGTCCTCGGCGGCGAGCTCGCCGCCGCGCGCTGGAGCGAGCTGACGATCCGGGTGGCACCCGCCGCGTCGCCGGGCTAGTCCCGACTAGCCCCCCTCCGGCCGGTCCTTGCCCGACAGCACGGCCTGTTCGAAGACGCTGCGATAGAGGAGAAGGACGTCGGTGAAGACCCGTGCAAAGGCCCGGTCTGTCGACGTCGACATGAGCGCGCTCCCCTGCAAGACCAGCGACGGCAGATAGAGCGGCTCATCCGGGCTCGGCGTCAGAGGGGTTCCCTCCTGCCCTCCCCGGCCCAGGTTGGCGGCCCGCTGATCCACCAGGTAGAGCGTGTAGAAGAACTCGAAGTGCCCGACCTCCAACGCCCTCAAGACCTTCTCCAGAGAGTCCAGCTTGGGAAGCTCCTTGCCGTTCTCGTACTTCGAGAGCTGGCTCTTCCCGATCCCCGCATCTTTGGCCACCTTTGCCTGGCTCTTGCCACGAAGCTCGCGAAGCAGACTGAGAGTCCTACCCAGATTGACGAACATGCCCATGCGTAAAATGTATCGGCACGCGTGCGCGAGACGCAAGCGTAAATATCTCTAGCGACTACAGTTATAGGCTGAAGCAGGAACTGGTTTCAGACATCTGGCGACGCGGAACGGTATGAGTGGGGCATGAACGTCTTCGGTCCCGCAGGGAATTTGCCGAGGAGGGCTCCGGCAAGACCGCCCGGAAAAAGATGGATCAGCGGGTCTTGCGGCGGCGTGCCGGGCGCTTGGGAGGGGTGTCCTGGGGCTTGGGCGGTGGCGGAGATGGGGCGGTCCCCGAGGGGCCGCCGGGGTGTGGCGGCGCGTTTTTCGACACCACCCGGAACAGGACGACCAGGTCGCCGATCTCGAACGTCCCCTGGGCCACCGGCCGCGGCTGGAGAAACGCGGCGCTGACGAAGGCCTCGACCCGCTTCAAGGCATGGCGGACCTCGTCGGGCCATTCCTCGCCGGCCGTCCCGGGAGCGGGAGCCCCGGCCTCGGCGCCGGAGCGTTCGAGCGCGTCGGCCTCCGCCTCCACCTGCTCGTAGCGGTGAAAGAACTCGCGCCGGCTGATCCCCTGGGAGACCAGGATCTTGGAGAGCGTGCCGAGCGTCGCCGACTGGTGGGCGTTCTCGATGCGCGAGAGCTGGCCGCGCCCCACGCCGGCTTCCTTTCCCAGTCCCTGCAAGGTTTTGTTCCGCTCTTTCCGTATGCGGCGGAGCGTCTCTCCGATAAAGGCGAATAGTTCCACGCTCCGAATCTATCCCCTCGCGGTGTGGCGATCAAGCTCTAAGCTCTTGCCAGGGAAGGCTTTACGGAACGCGCCAGATTTCCTTGGACGGAGAGATCTTGCCGGTCTCCGGAATCGTCACGAGCGCAAATGGCGATCAGCCGGCGATCCGGGTTGCCGCTTCCGGTGAGATTGTGGATCGATGGCGGAACGTTTGCGCGGCGTGCATCCGTTGGGTTAACCTCCGTTCGATGTCGTCCCCCCAGGAAGCAGGAGCAGACCCTGCGCCGGAGGTGTCCGCGGAAGCATTGCGGGTCCTGATGCCCTCTCCCCTCGGCCCTCTCGGCGTCGAGCTGAGGGGCACCTCGATCACCCTTCTGCGGTTCGATCCGGCCGAGCCCGAGCTCTCGACGTTCATCCCGCTGCACCGGATCGACGGGTCGGACCTCTTCGACGAGATCTTCGGCCGTCTCTCCGAATACTTCGCGGGAGCGCGCCGCAAGCTCGAGCTGGCGGTCGACCTCGGCCCGTGCGGCGCCGACGTTCAGGTACGGCGGGTGCTCAAGGAGACCGCCCGGATCCCCTACGGCAAGATCCGCACGTACCACGTGCTCGCCGAGGCCGCCAATGTGCCGGAGGGTGCAATCCGGGTGGCGGCGATCCTGGGCGAGAACCCGCTGCCCATCCTCATCCCCTGCCACCGCGCCGTGACCGATTCGGCACGGCTCGGCGAGTACGTCGGCGGGCTGGAGCGGAAGCGCTGGCTCCTCGCTCTCGAGCAGCGCGGCACCGAGCTGGTGTGAGGCCTGACGGGTCCTACGCGAAGCGGTGGACGCTCACCGCGCCGCGCGGCCATGCGCCGCGCAGGAAGGCTTCGGCGGCGGGGAAGAACTCCTGTGGCTTTTCCAGATACGGATGGTGGCCGGCCCCTTCGATCGCGAGGAAGCGGGCATCCGGGGCACCCGCGGCCCACTCGCGCGAGGCTTCGACGGGGACCAGGTCGTCCGTCCCCTGGAGGACCAGGACGGGGAGGTCCAGGCCGGCCATCCGCGGCCGGAAGTCCCAGGCTCCCATCTT
>Ga0209682_10000559_pt1 | contig 12878 bp, 7 predicted proteins | sample DOMMetBare2Fresh_2_FD_187471 | JGI IMG/M metagenome (GOLD analysis project Ga0209682, IMG submission 187471) | Wetland sediment microbial communities from St. Louis River estuary, USA, under dissolved organic matter induced mercury methylation -... | ecosystem: Environmental > Aquatic >...
GAACGATCGTGTAGACGACCGTGCCGAAGGCATCGGTACAGACCGTCTGGCCGGCGGAGAGGCAGGCGAGCTCGTCGTCGGCGAGGCTGGCGAAGAGGGACCGGGAGAGGCCGGCGAAGCGCGGATCCGCGCTGGTGGCCGTGGCAAGGACGGGAAAGGAGAGGACGGGGGGGCCGCAGTCCGCATCGTCGGTTCCCGTGACGCTCACGATTCGCGGCTGGTTCCAGTCCTCGTGCGTGAAGGTCACGCCGGACGGTGCAAAGCTCGCCCGGGAGGCCGTGAAGGCGACCGTCACCGGCTTGAAGGGCGGGCAGGTCAGCCGGACGCTCAGCGGAGCGGGCGTGCCGTCCTCGGAGAGGCTCAACGACGCAGGTGTCAGCTCCAGGTCTCCCGGATCGTCATCGACGATCGTGACCGGCACCTTCTGCACAGCAACTCCTTCGGGGGGATCGAACAGGGCGATCTGGAAGGTCTCCCGGTCCTCGCAGACACCGTCCTGCCGGACGAGAGAGAAGCTCTTGCTCACCTCCGTCTGGCCCGCCGGCAGGGTGAGGCTCTCGGTGAGCGGGGTGTAATCGCCGCCCGCCGTTGCCGTGCCGTCCTCGGTCGCGATCCGGACCGTGACGTCGCGCGGAGCCGGCTGATCGGCTCGCAGGGTCACGGTGACGCTCCGGGTCGATTCCGGGACGTCCGCGATGGGCTCGAGGTACAGGGGTGGAACGGCCTCGGTGAAGACGTACGCCGCTCCGCGGCCGGCCTCCCGGAAGGCGCCGGCCACCGCGATGCCACCGCGGATCGCCACCGAGAAGCCGAATTGGGCGCCGGCAGGGATCTCCAGGCCCTGCCCCAGCGACTGTCCTCCGAGGTAGGCCGCACCCCGGGTGCCGTTGGCATAGCGGGCTCCGATCACCGCCGTCCTGCCCTCCAGGGCGACGGCGACGCCGAGCTGATCTCCCCGTCCCCCGGTTCGCAGGACCTTCCAGGCTCCGTCCTCGCGCTCGAAAACCGTGCCGGAATCCGGGCCAGCTCCATTCGCCAGAGGAGCGCCGGCGAGGATCCGGCCTCCATCCACCGCCACGGCATAGCCGAATGCCGCCTCGGGTTCGAGGCCGTCCGGAGGAGGCAGGCGGGAAAGCTGTTGGTTGTCCAGGTCATAGACCCAGACTTCCCCCGGAGAGCCACTGCCCCGGTAGGGATGTGGCGCGCCCATGACCAGGGTCGAGCCGCTCAGTGCGACCGACTGCCCCAGCTCCGTCTTTGGCGCGAGCCCTTCGACCGGCACCACTTCGAGCAGGCCTCCGTGGCGGACATAGACCCGGCCGCGCCGGTCGTCGGCTCCCCGTGCGCCGATGGCCAGATTCTCCCCATCGATCGCGACCGAAGAGCCGATCTCGTCGCCGTTCCTGGCCTGCGGCACCTCCAGCTTCGACCTCTCCGCAGGGCTCTCCAGATCAACCAGATACGCCGCCCCGGTGCCGCCGGCCTTCGGCGCCCCCACGAGCAGGCGGTTGCCATCGATCGCCAGATCGAAGCCGAACCACTCGCCCGAGGTCCCACGGATCGTGGCGAGCTGCCGGCAGCCGTTCACCGCATCCCGGTGGAAGAGGACCACCATGTCGTGCCGGTAGTCGCCGACGGCGATCGTACCGTCCTCGCCCACCGCCACCGCGGAGCCGAATTCTCCTCCCGATAGAAGCCCGGCCGCGCAGCGTTCTCCCACCCACTGCTGCCCGCCGGCCGGCAACGCGCCCGTCACGACGTGCACCAAAAGCCCTGCCACCAAGGCCGCCACGCGAGTCATTGCGGTTCCACCTCCGGATGCGGGAACGGGAAGACGGTCACCCGGCCGCTGCGGCCGGGGCTGGTGACCACGACGAACCGGGACGAAAGGGCGACGGCGGAACCGAATCCGTCGCCCTGCAGAGATGCGAGGGGCAGAAGCTCTCTCCAGTCTCCGCTGACCAGCTCGAAGAGGAAGGCGCGGCCCGCGCCGCCCTGGGGATCCGGAGCGCCCACGGCGAGCCGGGTGTCCAACAGGGACAAGGAGGCACCGAACCCAGGGATCGCCTGGTCGCCGGGGGTGAGGTGCTGCCGCCTCCCCTCCCCCGCATCCTGGACAATATCGATGAAGCCCAGGCCCGGCGTGCCGGCCGCGAGGACTCCGCCGCCAACCGCCACCGACGAGCCGAACCGGGGCACATCGTCCAAACCCGCCAATCCCAGAAGCGTTTTCGAGGGGGTCCACCGGGCCGGGCCGCGAACCGCGACATAGACCGCTCCGGTTGCGCCGATTTCGCCAGGCGCTCCAATGGCCAGAACCCCGTCCCGGAGCGCCAACGAGGAACCGAAGCCGTTGGCCGTGTGCCCGAGCGTCAAGGCGCCGGTCACCATCCAGCCTTCGGCGCCCGCATCCCCTGTTTCCTCCCAGACGTAGGTGGCGCCGGCGTCACTGCCTCGCGGCGCTCCGATCGCCAGCACGTGGCCCGCCAGGACGACCGAGGCGCCGAAGGCCTCCTCCGGGGACGGATTTTCCGGCCGGAATCCGTGCTCGACGGCCCAGGAGCCCTCCTGGTTGGAAAAGAGATAGACGGCGCCGTTCGGGAAGTCCTCGCCGTACGGCGCTCCAACGGCCAGACGCCGGCCATCGAGAGAGACCGACACCCCGAAGCCCGTATCCAGGGAGGTCAGCCGCGCCTCCTGGCGCCAGCCGGTTCCTGCCGGCCGGTACAGATAGACCGCTCCGGCGCCCTCCTCTTCTCCGACAACGGGTGCCCCGACCGCCAGATGCGACTCTGTCAAGGCAACGGAGGCACCGAAGATCGCCCCGGTGGCCGTATCGCGGGCCACGGCCTCGGCCTCCTCGGTGCACGCGTCGCCACCGGGGCAGCGGAACGACCATACCGCCCCGGCTGCACCGTCGCCCTGGTCGCCGAGGACGCCTCCCACCACCACACGCTCGCCAGACACCGCAGCGGCGAACCCGGCGAGGTCGCGGATCTCCGCATTGCCCGGCACCAGGCGCGCTTCTTCCCACGTGGCACCGTCTTGCCGGAACACATGGACCTTGCCCGTTCCCGTCCCCGGAGGCGGCGCGGGAGCACCGGCCACCAGCAGATCCGCGGAGAGGGCGAGAGAGGAACCGAGCTGGGCACCGGAGACGGGGTCGGCCACGGGCAGCGGTTCCCCGGAGCTCCAGATCCCGCCGCTCTGCGTGAACCGGTAGACGGCCCCCGCATGGCCGGGATCCGCCGTGGGCGCTCCGGCGAAGATCTGCGAGCCATCCGTGGCCACGGCAAAACCGAGCTGCCAGCCGGCCCGGGACGAACCGTCCGGAGGGAGCAGCTTCGCCTTGGGACGCCAGCGGCCGGCCTCATCCCGGAAGACGTAGACCGCGCCGGCTGCCGAAGAGCCGGCTCCGATGTCGTACCCGGGAGCTCCCACGGCCAGGACGCTGCCGGCCAGCGACAGGGCGGCCCCGAAGCGCTCCCCCTTCTGCCGGGGCCGCGGGTGGATGATCTGCTTCAGGGTCAGGGGGCTGGTCCCGTAGAGATAGACCGCGCCGTCGACGTCGCCGTGGCCATCGACCACCCCGACCGCGAGATGTTCGTCATCGAGAGCGAGGGAACGGCCGAAGGTGCCGGCTCCATGGCCGGGTACCGTGAGCTTCGCCTCGTGCCCCCAGGCACCATCGTCCTCGGCGAAGAGATAGACCGCTCCTTCACCAGGCGCTCCTACCGCGAGAGCTCCAGCGTGCATCGCCAGAGCGAAACCGAACTGCGCCCGCGGCTGGAGCGGGTCCGCGAGCAGCTTTTTCATGGGGTCCCAAGTCGTCCCCGACCAGTGGAACAGGTAGACCGCACCGGTGTCCGGCGTCTCGAGAGAGTCGCCGTCCCGCGGCGCTCCCATGGCCAGCCAATCGCCATCCACGGCCACCGCAAAGCCGCGTTCGGCGTTGATCCCGGGCTCCACCGGGAAGAGCTCGGTGACCGGGTGGGGGGACCCCGCCAGCACCGGCCGCGCGAAGGTCAGAGCAGCGAGGGTAAAGAGCAGGAGCTTGCGCATGAGACCCTCCGATCCCCTCTATTGAGGAAGGTCGAGACGCAGCCGCCGGAGGTCGAATCCCGGCGGGTCCGGAAAGATCGTCTCCTCGGGATGGGGAAGCAGCCCGGGACCCGGGCCTCCTGCCGGGCCGAAGGGCACCGGCGGCTCCGGCTCGCGCCCCGGCCGCACGCGGGTCCGGTGGCCGGCTGCGACCATCCGGCTGCCACCGGCCTTCCCGGTGACTTCGACCTCGCCCTCGATCACCCAGACGATGGTGGTGCCGTCGCGCGCCACCTGGACGGCGACGTCGGTGCCGCGCAGGCGGACCTCCGCGGTGGGAGTGACGATCAGGTACTCGCCTTCCGCCAGGGGGGCACCCGGCGGCGGCGGGTCGAGGGCCAGCCGGAACTGGCCGAGCTTGACGAGCCAGCTCATCTCCTCGAGACCCAGCGCCTGGTTCACCACGCGTCGAGAGAGCTCGATGGTGGTCCTCGGGCCGAGGACCACCGCGCCTTTCTGTTGCCGCAGGTCCTGGTTGATGGCGAGGCGGGCGCCGGCCCGGGCGAAGGTCCGGACCTCCATGCCGACGAAGACCGGCGATCTCTTCGTCAGATCGGCCGGCGGCTTCCCGGCGAGCCGTCCCTGGACCCGGGGTGCCGCCTGGACGACCTCTCCGACCGGACCCTCCGCGGCGGAGGCCCCGGCGAGGCCGCAGAGCAGCAGAGCCGCCGCGCCGGCACGGATCAGAACAGCCATTGGACCCCCAGGGAGACGGCCGTCCTCTCGTAATCGAGCAGCGGCACGGCGGGGACCAGCGTCTCGACGTTCGAGGTGCGCCGGGCGTGGCTCGCCCGGAGGCTCCAGGAAAACCGGTCGGTGGCGCGCCAGGCGACGGTGGCCGCGGCCCGCCAGGTGCTGTCCTGCCGCGCCGGAGCGGCCGACCGTTCGGCCGGAGCGACGTTCGACTCGGGGTGCGCGTAGTCGTCGCGGCGGCGCTCCCCGGCCAGGAAGAGCGTCCAGCGGGCGGCCAGCGGTACCACGGCTTCGGCGCCCACCTCCCGGAACGTCCGCTCGAAGATCCGGTTGGCGTCGTAGCGGCCGGCTTCGGCGCCGAGGCGCAGCGACCGGCCCGGATGGCCCAGGAAGATCCACTGGTCCACGCGGCCCGCGAGCTCCTGGCCGGAGGGGCGGAGGAGGGGGAGATCGTCGTCGGCGAAGTCCCGGTCGCTCCAGGTGACCGCGAGCCGCGTCGTCGTCGCGGGAGTCTCGCGCACGAAGAGGGACACCGCGGAGTCCACGGAGTCGCGATAGAGGTCTCCGCCGAGCCAGGCGCGGGAGCCTCCGGCCTGGAGCAGGAGAGCGAGCCGTCCGGTGCCCTCGGGCACCCGCAGCACGCCCAGCGGACCTTCCAGGATGCCCCGGGGATCTCCGCCCCAACCGAGCGAGGCGGCGCCGTCCACCAGAGCGAGATCGAGATCGTCCTCGTCCTGGTGCTTCGCTTGATGGCCGGCGAGCTCGAACCCCAGGCTCCATCCCTGGAGAGGGGACGAAGGACGGAAGCGGACGTCGGCATCCAGGGCGGCCAGGGTGTCGGACGGCACGCCTCCCGGGACGATCTCGCCCGGCAGGGTGAACGGCCGGTCCTCGGTCACCAGCTCCGGATTCGAGTCCCAGCCCGCGGCGAAACCGATCGATCCTTCCCAGCGGGGCATCTCCTCGAAGCGGAGCACCTCCGGCCGGAACTCCGGGGCCGTCACCTCGACCGTCGCACCGGTTCCCCCGGCCAGGACCGTGCGGGCGAGCCGCAGATCCTCCCGGACGCGCCGCCGCCCCGCCGCGGGCGGCTTGCGGGCCTGGAGGCTCTCCTCCAGGCGGGCCACCGCCTCCGCGGCGCGGCCCCGGCGCAGCTCGGCAAGCCCCAGCCAGTGCAGGAAGGTCCCGTCGTCCGGGTCGTTCACGACCGCCTCGGCGAAGAGGCGCGCCGCTTCCTCGGCGTCACCCTTCTCGAAGGCGAGCACGCCGTGGGTGAACGACACCTGGGCGGCCGTGCTCCCCGCCCGCGCAGGGATCGCGGATGCCACCAGAAGGACCGCCACCAGAAGGAGCGTCGACGTTTTCATGCTCTTTCCACTATGATACTCCTGCACATTCCAAAGTGTTCGCAGCGAGCGGTCCATTTCTGACATGGCTCCCACCACGGTCTTCGTCTCCAGCACGCGGCAGGACCTGATCCCGTTCCGGGAGGCGGTCAGCCGGCACCTGCGCAAGGCCGGCTTCGCCCCGAGCGAGATGGAGTCCTTCGGTGCCCGCGACCAGGAGCCGCTCGAAGCCTGCCTGCAGGAAGTGGCGGACGCCGATCTCTTCGTGGGCATCTATGCCTGGCGCCACGGCTTCGTCCCCCGGGAGGCAACGGTCTCCATCACGGAGCTGGAGCTGCTCGAAGCTCAGAGGCGACACAAGCCGGTCTTTTGTTACTTGATCGATGAGAGCCTGGACTGGCCGGCCGCACTCCGCGACACGGGGGATGGCGCGCGCGGCCTGGAGGCGCTCAAGCGGCGCATCCGCGAACAGCTCGTCGTCGAGCCCTTCACCTCGCCGGAGGGTCTCGCGGCAAGCGTGCTGGCCGCGCTCCTGCGGTGGCAGGAACGCCAGTCGACGGCCGGCCTCTCCCCGGAGCGCCATGTCCAGCTCGCCCTCCTCGACAAGGTGGAGCGCTTCTGGATTGACGGCGTCCTGCGCCGCGCCGTGCCGGAAGGGCGGCGGCTGCGCATCCGCCGGGAGGAGAGGCCCGGGGCGGTCGGCCGGCCGGTCCCGGAGGGAGAGCCCGAGGAGACCGGCGAGGTGGTCGAGCCGATCCACGATTTCTTTCTGCGGCAGGGGAGGAGCCTGCTGCTCCTGGGGCCACCGGGAAGCGGCAAGACGATCGCCCTCCTGGATCTGACCCGCGGCCTGGCCCGGGTGGCCCGCCGCGATCCCGCCGCCGCCGTGCCGGTCCTCTTCCACCTGGCGTCCTGGCAGAAGAGGGATGGCAGCCTCGCCGGCTGGATGGCGGGCGAGCTGGCCCGCCGCTACCAGGCCGGTCCCACGGCCGCGGCGGAATGGATCGCGCGCGACCAGATCCTGCCGCTCCTCGACGGCCTGGACGAGGTCGCGCCGGAGGACCGGCCGAGCTGCGTCGAGGCGATCAACGCCCACCTGCGGGACCACGGCCTCGCGACCGGCATGGCGGTCGCCTGCCACACCCGGGTCTACGCGGAGCTGCCGGCGCTTCTCCAGCTCGAAACCGCCGTGGCGCTCCTCCCCTTGACGCCGGCTCAGATCGACGCGCGCCTCGGCGCGGCCGGCCCCGCGTTCGCCGGCCTGCGCGAGCTGGCAGCCTCGCCGCTGGTGCTCATCCTGCTCGAGCGCACTTTCGAGAAGGCCGCTCCGCAAGACCTTGCCGGCGGCGGGATCGACCAGGTCTTCGAGGCGTACGTGACCCATGTGCTGGAGCCTGGGCGGGAGCTCCCCTGGACGCGGGAGACGGCGCGGGGAAGCCATCCCCCGGAGGAGGCCCGCCGGACCCTGGCCTGGCTGGCGCGGGGCCTGGCCGCGCACGACCGGGCCCTGTTGCAGATCGAACGCCTCCAGCCGTCCTGGCTGACCTCGCGCCGCCAGCTCTTCGCCTACGCCGTCCTCTCGCGCGCCTTGGGAGGCGCCCTGCTCGGCCTTCCCCCCGCCCTCGCCCTCGGGCGGCCGGAGCTCGGCGGCGCCGCGCTCCTGGCCGGAGCACTGGTGGGCGTGCTGGACAGCGCCCGTCTCGGCCGGACGGAACCGGCCGGACGCGACCGGGTGCCCTTCGGGAGGATGCCCGGACGCGCGCTCGGGCTCGGCGGCGCCTCCTGCCTCGCCGTCTTCCTGCTGGGGATGACCTGGGTGGAGACGACCGCCCTGGTCAAGGTGAGCCTGCTTCTCGGCCTGCTCTTCGGTGTGGTCTTCGGCGTCCGCGGGGCCGGCCGCGGCGGGAACCGCGACGTCCGGGTTGCCGAGGCCCTGGTATGGAGAGCGTGGTCCTGGCGGGGGACGGCGATCGGCGCGCTCTCCCTGCTCGCCTTCTCCCTCGCCTCCTGGGGCCTCTTCCGCCTCCGGTCGGACGCCTCCGTCTCCTACCTGGATGCCGGATTCTGGCTCCCCTTCTCACTGATCGGCTCGCTGCTCGGCGCGATCCTGTTCGGCGCCTTCGGCGGCCTGGGAGGCAGACCTCTGGAGAAGAAGGAGCGTCCGAACCAGGGGACCTGGCTGGCGCTCCGCAATGCCGGCTTCGCCGGCCTGGCGACGGGTTGTGCCGCGCTCGTGGCCCTGGGGTTGGTGCTGGTGCCGCTCCGCCTCGGCGGCGTCCTGCCGCGGGGGGACCTCTGGCTCCTCCCCCAGGCGGCGGCGGTCCTCGGCGCCTGGGCCGGGCTCGCCTCCAGCGGCCTCGACTTCGTGCAGCACTTCACGCTGCGGCTGGTGATATGGCGCACGAAGCTGGCACCCCTCCGGCTCGTGAGGCTGCTCAACCACGCGGCCGAGCGCGGCCTGCTGCAGCGGCCCGGCGGCAGCTACACGTTCTTCCACCCGTTGCTGCTGGAGTTTTTTGCGCAGAGAGACGATGGAGCGGGAGACGGGATTCGAACCCGCGACCAACAGCTTGGAAGGCTGTGACTCTACCCCTGAGTTACTCCCGCCCGGGAGCAGGGACATGGTGGAGGCGGATGGATTCGAACCACCGTAGGGCGTAGCCCAACAGATTTACAGTCTGTCCCCTTTGGCCACTCGGGTACGCCTCCAAAGAACTTCGGCCTCGATGCTGCTCTGGCGGATGGAGCCGGCACCCGGATTTGAACCGGGGACCTACTGTTTACAAGACAGTAGCTCTACCCCTGAGCTATGCCGGCGGTCGATCCGGTTGATCCAAGAACCCGCCAGGGCCGCCCCCTATTCCAGGAGCGGCGGAGAGTGTACTCTCTGAGCCCCGGCCTTGCAAGGCCGGATTGGAATCCCGATCATCATGCCGAAGCGCCTCCGGCTTCTCCCGCTCTGCGCCGCCGCCCTTCTGGCATGCGCCGGCACCCTCACCGCCGAGCCGGCGCGGGAGGATTCCTTCTATCGCGTCCGGTGGGTCCGGGTCGAGGAGCTGCCGCGGACACTCGCACCTGGCGAGACCGTCCGGGCGCTCGTCACGATCCGCAATGCGGGACCCGGCATCTGGCCGGATGCGCAGATGGCCGATCCGGCCGGGTTGACCGCCGCGCGGGCCATCCGCCTGAGCTATCGCTGGTGGGAAGGGGACCGCGAGGTCCTGCTCGCCGACTACACGACGAGGTCCGACCTCCCCTGGCCGCTGCGCCCGGGGGAGACGATCACCCTGCCGCTCCGCGTCGAAGCCCCCGGGCAACCGGGCCGCTACCGGCTTCAGCTCGACCTGGTCGAGGAGCTCGTCGGCTGGTTCGAGAGCCGCGGCGCCGGCCGCTGGATCACACCGGTCGAGGTCCGCCCCCAGAGCTGATGGCCCGCCCCGGTTTCCTTCCCCCTTGGTTTTGGCGGGTCGCGCTCGCGGCGGTGGTGGCGGCGGCGGTGGCGGTGAGCGCCCGTTGGGCGGTGCGCGTGCCGATCTTCGAGGCGCCGGACGAGGACCTCCACTTCGACTACGTGATCAGCATCCTGTCGGCCGGCCGGCCCTTGCACGCCGCCGGGAAACCGGTCGCCGAGATGTCCGAGGTGAGCCCCTATCCTCCCGTGACGCACCCCTGGACCTGGCACCTGGAGCTCTACGTCCGGAGCAAGGAGATCCGCTTCCATCCGGAGATCAAGGTACCGGCGGGGTATGGCACCGCAGAGTTCTATGCCGCGGTCGACCGGAGCGCGCCGCGGCGGTTCCTGCCGCCGCTGCGCAATCCCTGGCTGATCACCGAGTACCCGAGCGGCTACTACGCCCTGGCCGCCCTGTGGCTGGCCGTCTGGCGGAACGCCTTCCCGGGGGCCGTCCTCTTGTTCTTCGCCACCCGGGCGTTTTCGATCCTGCTGCTCGCCATCGGGCTCCTCGCCATCCATGGCACCCTGCGCGAGTCCGGCGCCTCGCGCGCCCGGGCCCTGGGGCTGACCGCCGCGGTGGGGCTCTTTCCGCTCACCTCGTTCGTCTCCTCCTACGTGCAGCCGGACAACCTCGCGTTCGCGGCGACGGCGCTCAGCCTGTGGGCCGCTCTGCGGGCGCGCCGGCGCCCTCTCGCCGCGGGCGGCACCGGCCGCTTGCTGGCGGCCGGCGCCGCGCTCGGCCTCCTCCTGCTCGCGAAGTACCACGTGTTCCTGAGCGTCGCCGTCCCCGTGCTCGCCTTCCTCGCCGTGGAGCAGGCGCGGCAACCGCGGGCGCGGCGGCAATGGGGCCGCTGGGCGTTCCTGCTGCTGGCGCCGGTGCTCCTCCTCGGCGCGTACCAATATTGGGTCAGCAGCAGCGGCGGCGGCCCGGCGCTGCGCAACCTGACGTACGCCACCGGCCGGTGGAAGCTCATCGCGGAGGCCGGGGGGCGCGCCCCTTATCTCGCCCGGGTCACCGGCGACGCCTTCGCCAACTTTCTCGGCGCCGACGGCGTGACGTACAAGACCTTCTGGGGACTGTCCGGCTGGCTGGATACACCGCTGGTCATCCGGTCGCCCCAGGTCGACGAGGTGGTGGACTTCTCTGTGCACGCCGGCAGCCTGGCCCTCCTCGCACTGCTCGCCGTCCGCCTGCAACAGACCGCCACCGCGCTCGTGCGGATCTGGCGCCGCGGCAAGCGCCGCCAGGCGATCCGCCTGCTGGTGGCAAATCCGCTCCTCAACAGCTACCTCGCCTTCGCCGCCCTCATGCTCGCCCTCTACGTGTGGACGAACAACGGCTTTCTCGCACAGGGGCGGAACTGGTTTCCGCAGCTCCCCGGGATGTTCTGGGCCGTGGCCTGCTGCGCGCCGCGCGCTCTCGCTTCGCGGAAGCTGGGGCGCCTCGCGGGCCGCGCGGTCTTGACCGGCCTGCTGCTCTACGCCGTGATCGGCGGCTACTGGTCGCTCCGGGCGATCGAGACGCGCTACTACGGCGCCCCGCCAGCCGTGACGGGCATGGTAGTCTCGGGCGAGAGCCCATGAGGAAGGAAGCTTGGACACCCGCGTCCCTTTCAACGACCTGAAACCCGTTCAATCGCTCCTCGGCGAGGCGTTGGAAGCCGCCGTGCGGCGGGTCCTCGCGAGCGGCTGGTACGTCCTCGGCCCGGAGCTGGCGGCCTTCGAAACGGAATTCGCCGCCTGGCATGGGGTGCGCCACGCGGTGGGTGTCGCCAACGGGACCGATGCCGTCGAGCTGGCGCTCCGCGCGCTGGGAGCCGGTCCGGGCGACGAGGTGATCACGGTCTCCCACACCGCCGTGGCCACGGTCTGCGCGGTGGAACGCACCGGGGCCACCCCCGTCCTGGTCGACGTCGACCCGGCCACCTTCACGATGGACCCGGTGGCCGCGGCCGCGGCGATCTCACCGCGGACCCGGGCGCTCGTCCCCGTCCACCTCTACGGCCATCCGGCCGACATGACGGCTCTCGCGGACCTCGCCGCGCGGCACCACCTCGCTCTCGTCGAGGACTGCGCCCAGGCGCACGGCGCCCGCTGGAACGGCCGGCTCGCCGGGACCATGGGGCAGCTCGGAGCGTTCAGCTTCTACCCCACGAAGAACCTCGGGGCCTACGGCGATGCCGGCGCGGTGATCACCGATGATCCGCAGCTCGCGGAGCGGCTGCGCCGCCTGCGCAACTATGGGCAGCGCGACCGCTACCACCACGAAGAGCCCGGCCAGAACAGCCGGCTCGACGAGATGCAGGCGGCCCTCCTGCGCGTCCGCCTGCCCCACCTCGCCGCGCACAACGCGGAGCGGCGGCGCCTCGCCGGCCTGTACGCCGAGCGCCTGGAGCGCTGCGCCGCCCTGGGGCTCCCCTCGTCTCTCCCCGAAGCCGAGCACGTCTTCCATCTCTACGTCGTCCGCCATGGGCGGAGAGACGAGCTGAAGGAGGCCCTCGCGGCGCGCGGCATCCAGACGCTGATCCACTATCCGGTCCCCGTCCACCTGCAACCGGCCTGGGCGCACCTCGGCCTCCTCCCCGGCGCGCTGCCGGAGACGGAGCGCGCCGCGCGAGAGATCCTCTCCCTGCCGCTCTACGTGGGCCTCACCAACGCGGACCTCGCGCTCGTCGCGGACGCGGCCGGCGCCTGCGCATGACCTCCCGCTTCGACGGCCTCGACTTCGAGGGGTTCAAGGCGCTCGCCCGCGACCCGGCGCGGAGCGTCCACGAGAAGGTCGGCTTTCCCGATTCCTATCGCGCGGGCAAGGAGGAGGCCATCCTGCGCGACGTCCGGGGGAAGCTCACCCATCTCGACGCGGCCGGCCGGCGGGTGCTCGACATCGGGGCGGGGTGCAGCGGCGTCGCCCGCGGGCTCCTCGACCTCTGCCGCGAACGGTCGCATACGCTCACCCTGATCGACTCCGCCGAGATGCTCGCGCTCCTCCCCGACACTCCCGGAGCGACGAAGCGCGCGGGACGTTTCCCGGAGGAGCACGCCGCCTTCCGCGCCGAGCAGCGCGGGCGGCTCGACGCCATCCTCGTCTACAGCGTCATCCAGTACGTGTTTCGCGAGGGGAACGTCTTCGCGTTCTTCGACGCCTGCCTGGAGCTCCTCGCCGACGGCGGCGAGCTGCTCCTCGGCGACGTCCCCAACCGCTCGATGCGCCGGCGCTTCGTCCGCTCCGCCGCGGGTGCCCGGTTCCACCGGGAGCTCACAGGCACCGACGAGCCCCCCGCCGG
>Ga0209682_10000560_pt1 | contig 12847 bp, 16 predicted proteins | sample DOMMetBare2Fresh_2_FD_187471 | JGI IMG/M metagenome (GOLD analysis project Ga0209682, IMG submission 187471) | Wetland sediment microbial communities from St. Louis River estuary, USA, under dissolved organic matter induced mercury methylation -... | ecosystem: Environmental > Aquatic >...
CAGGCCGTGATGGGCTACGGCGTCGGGCTGATGGGCATCGTCGGCATCAAGGTGCTTGCGCCGGGCTTCTTTGCGCGCCAGGACCTGCGCACGCCGGTGCGTATCGCGGTGATGGTGCTCGTGGTCACGCAGTTGCTGAACCTGGCCCTCGTGCCGTTGCTGGGCCACGCAGCGCTGGCCTTGTCGATCGGCCTGGGCGCCTTGCTCAACGCCGGCTGGCTGTTGCGCGGGCTGCTCAAGCTCGGCGTCTACCGCCCCGTTCCGGGCTGGAGTGGCTTCGCCGCCCGGGTGGTGCTGGCCTGCGCGGCGCTCGGCAGCGCACTCGCCTGGGCCGCCCGCAGCATCGACTGGATCGGCCTGCAGGCGCACCCCTGGCAGCGCGCCGGGGCGATCGCCGGCGTCCTGGGCGGCGTCGCGCTGTTGTACTTCGCGGTGCTCTGGGCCGTGGGGTTGAAGCTGCGCCATTTCGCGCGCAAGTCGGCCTAAGCCCTACACTTGGCACATGGAGATTTCTACAGGGTTGACAGGGTGAGCGGGCTGCGGTTCGAAGTCCCCACCGCCCTGGAATATTTCGCCGCCCTGGTGGCCGAGGATCAGGGATTCCCGCTGCTGGAAGCCGCGATCGCGGTGGCGCAGGACGACGTGCCCGGCCTCGACCCGCAGACCGTGCTGATGCAGATCGACGCCCTCTGCGAGCGTCTGCGCCGGCGCATCCCGAGCGACGCCGTGCCGTTGCAGCGCCTGCGTTTCCTGAACCGCTTCTTCTTCCACGAACTGGGTTTCGCCGGCAACGTCAACGACTACTACGACACCCGCAACAGCTACCTGCACGAAGTGCTGGTCACGCGGCGCGGGATCCCGATCACGCTGGCGCTGTTGTATGTCGAATTCGCGGCCCAGGCCGGGCTGCAGGCGCGCGGCGTGAGTTTCCCCGGCCACTTCCTGGTCAAGCTGCGGATGCCGCGCGGCGAGGTCGTCATCGACCCGTTCAACGGCCACTCGCTGTCGCGCGAGGAGCTCGAAGAGCGCCTGGGCCCGTACCGTCGCCAGCGTGGCCTGGTCGGTGACTTCGAGGCGCCGCTCGGCCTGTTCCTGCAGGCCGCGCCACCGCGCGACGTGCTCGCGCGCCTGCTGCGCAACCTGAAGGAGATCCACCGCACGGCCGAGGACTACGCACGCCTGCTGGCCGTGCAGCAGCGCCTGGTCGCGTTGCTGCCGCAGGCCTGGGAAGAATGGCGCGACCGCGGTCTGGCACTGGCCGAACTCGGTGCCGACGAGGCCGCCGCCGCCGACCTGGCCGCCTACCTCGACCACTGCGGCGATGCCGAGGATGCACCGGCGCTGCGTGTCCGCCTGGCCGAACTGCGCCGCGCCGGCAGCCAGCGCCTGCACTGATGTCGACCTTGTCACCCGCCCAGAGACAGTCGATCGCCTGGCTCGCCATCGCCGCGGTGGCCGGCGTGCTGCTGTGGCTGCTCGCCCCGGTGCTGACACCGTTCCTGGTCGGGGCGATCCTGGCCTATGCACTGCACCCGGCGGCCGAGAAGCTGGCGTCGCGCCGCGTCCCCCGCATCCTGGCCGTGCTGCTCGTCGAGGTCGCGGTGATCGTGGCCGCGCTTGCGGTGCTGCTGCTGATCGTGCCGATCCTGTCGAAGGAACTGCCGCTGCTGAAGGCGCAGATCCCGCTGCTGGCCGACAAGCTCAACCAGACACTCACACCGTGGCTCGCGCAACACGGCATCCAGGTCGCGCTCGACGTCGGCAGCATCAAGGGCTTCGTCGTGAAGTACCTCGACGCGAACCTCGAGGACTGGCTCTCCGCTGCGCTCGCATCGGCCCGCATCGGCGGCAGCGTGCTGCTGGCGATCGTCGGCAACGCGGTGCTGGTGCCGGTGGTGCTGTTCTACCTGCTGATGGACTGGCCGCGGATCGTGCCGCGCGTGCAGGCCTTCATCCCGCCGCGCATGCGGGCCCAGGTCGGCGGCTTTCTCGACGAGTGCGACAGCGTGCTCGGCCAGTACCTGCGCGGCCAGCTGCTCGTGATGCTGGTGCTGGCGGCCTATTACGTGATCGCGCTCGCGCTCGCCGGGTTCGACCTCGCGCTGCCGGTGGGGGTCTTCACGGGGCTGGCCATCTTCATTCCGTATCTGGGTTTCGGCCTCGGCCTCGCGCTCGCCCTGCTCGCCGGCGTGCTGCAGTTCACGAGCCTGTACGGCGTGGTCGCGGTGGCGGTGATCTACGGCATCGGCCAGCTGGTCGAAAGCCTGTTCCTGACGCCGCGGCTGGTGGGCGAGCGCATCGGCCTGAATCCCCTTGCGGTGATCTTTGCACTGCTGGCCTTCGGCCAGCTGTTCGGGTTCGTCGGCATCCTGGTCGCCTTGCCGTTGAGCGCCGTGGCGCTGGTGGCGCTGCAGCGGCTGCGGGCGATGTACCTGGCCAGCGGCTTGTACGGCGGGGGTTGACGTGAACCACCCGCGCATCGCCTTCGGCGCCAGCCCCTCGAGGGGGCGCGACCAGCGGACCGGCACAGCCGGGCCCGCGGCGGCTGCCTGGCGGGCCCGCCTCGATGGACCCCGGTGGCGCCCCGGCGTCGCGGACCGCTGACATGAAGCAGGTTCCGCTGTCGCTGGCCCCCGAGCCCCTGTCGACCTTCGACGCCTTCGTGCCGGGCGCCAATGCGGTCTTGCTGGCCCACCTCGCCAGCCGGACCCCGCCGGCGGCGCCGCTCTACCTGTGGGGCGATGCGGGCAGCGGCAAGACCCACCTGCTGCATGCGCTGACCGGCGCCTGCCACGACGCCGGCCTGCGCGCCGGCTGGTTCGACCCCGCGACCGCGCAGCCCTGGACGTTCGACCCCACCTGGTCGCTGCTGGTGTTCGACGATGTGCAGGACTTCGACGGCGTGGCCCAGCAGGCGGCCTTCGCCCTGCTGGTCGAGGCCCAGTCGCACGGCGTGCCCTGGGCCGCCGCAGGCGACCGGCCGCCGGTGGACCTGCCGTTGCGCGATGACCTGCGCACGCGCATCGGCTGGGGCCATGTCTTCGCGCTCGAGCCGCTCGGCGAGGCCGAGACCCGCGCCGTGCTGCGGCGCGAGGCCGACCGGCGCGGCATCTTCCTCTCCGACGAGGTGATGGACTACCTGCTCAGCCGCTTCGAGCGCGACCTGAAATTCCTGATGAGCCTGCTCGACCGGCTCGACCAGTTCTCGATGGCGCGATCGCGCGCGGTGACGGTTCCGCTGCTCAAGCTGATGCTGAGCGAGGAGGGCGCCCCGTCGGAGCGCGCTGCATGAACCTGACGCTCTTCGATCTCGATGGCACGCTGCTGCCGATCGACTCCGACCACGCCTTCGGCGAATTCATCGTCCGCCTCGGCTGGGCCGACCCGGACGAGCATGGGCGCAAGAACGACGAGTTCTTCCAGGACTACCAGGCCGGACGCCTGGACATGGACAAATACATCGACTTCGCAACCGCGGCCTGGCGCCACCGCCCGTTCGACGAGATCGAGGCGGCCTCCAGGCGGTTCATGGCCGAAGTCATTGCACCGGCGCTGCGCGAAAGCGCACGGGCGCTGGTCGAGCACCACCGCGCGCGCGGCGACCGCCTGGCCGTCGTGACGGCGACCAACGACTTCGTCACGCGGCCCATTGCCCGGGCCTTCGGCGTCGATGAACTGATCGCGACCGAACTCGAGCGCGCCGCCGACGGCCGCCCGACGGGCCGCATCCGCGGCGTGCCGGCGCTGCGCGAAGGCAAAATCACCCGCGTGCGGCAATGGCTCGCGCAGCATGGGGCCGCGATCGACGATTTCGCGTCGACCACCTTCTACAGTGATTCGACCAACGACCTGCCCCTGCTGGAGCAGGTCTCACACCCGGTGGCCACCAACCCCGGCCCGGTGCTCGCACAGATCGCCACCGATCGCGGCTGGCCCATCCTGAAACTCTTCGAATGATCAAGAAATTCATCAACCGCCTGTTCGGCAAGGAATCCCCCCCGGTGCCGGCCGCCGTGCCGCTGGGCAAGCGGGTCGAATGGGCGCCGGCCGAACATGGCATCGACCCCAAGCTGCTCGACGACAACGCGGTGCGTGTCGTGCGCACGCTCAAGGAGGCCGGGCACGAGGCCTATGTCGTCGGCGGGGCCGTGCGCGACCTGCTGGTCGGGCGCCGGCCCAAGGATTTCGATGTCGCCACCGACGCCACGCCCGAGCAGGTCAAGGCCTTGTTCCGGCGCGCCTTCATCATCGGCCGGCGCTTCCGCATCGTGCACGTCGTGTTCGGCCGCGGGCGCGAGCACGAGGTGATCGAGGTCTCGACCTTCCGTGCGCTGCTCGAGGCCGATGCGGCCGAGCAGGTCGAGGGCAACGAGAAGACGTCGCGCGCCGCGCTGGCCGGCAAGTCGCACGTGATCGATGCAAGCGGCCGGGTGCTGCGCGACAACGTCTGGGGGCCGCAGATCGAGGACGCCGCGCGGCGCGACTTCACCGTCAACGCGATGTACTACGACCCGCTCAGCCAGACGGTGGTCGACTACCACAACGGCCTGGCCGACGTGCGCGCGCGCGTGCTGCGCATGATCGGCGACGCGGCCACGCGCTACCGCGAAGACCCGGTGCGCATCGTGCGCGCGGTGCGTTTCGCGGCCAAGCTGGGTTTCGAACTCGAGCCCAAGACCCGCAAGCCGGTGCAGGCGATGGCCGGGCTGCTGGCCAACGTGCCCGCCTCGCGCCTGTTCGACGAGATGGTCAAGCTCCTGCAGACCGGGCATGCGATCGCCAGCATCGACGAGTTGCGCAAGCAGGGGCTGGACCAGGGGGTGTTCCCGATCCTCGACGCCGCGCTGCCGCAGGACGCCGCCGGCACGACGCGCGAGACCTTCGTGCGGCTGGCGCTCGAGGACACCGACCGCCGCGTCGCCGACGGCCGTCCGGTCGCGCCGAGTTTCATGCTCGCGTGCATGCTGTGGCATGACGTGCAGGCGCGCTGGACCACGCTGCGGGCTCAGGGCGAGTCGCCGTTCCCGGCGCTGCAGCAGGCGATCGACGCCGTGTTCGATGCCCGCATCGGTGATATCTCCGGTCGCGGCAAGCTCGCGTCGGACATGCGCGAGATCTGGCTGATGCAGCCGCGCTTCGACCGTCGTACCGCGGCCTCGGCGGCGTCGCTGGTCGACCAGGCGAGGTTCCGCGCCGGCTACGACTTCCTGCGTCTGCGCGCCGACGTCGGCGAGGTGCCGGTGGAACTGGCCGACTGGTGGGAAGACTACTCGCTCGGCACCGACGAGGAGCGCGACGCGCTGGTGGACGACGTTCGTTCGACCCAGGTGCGGCGCGTGCACGGGCCACGATCGACGACGCCCAAGGCGGCCGCGGGCAGGGAGCCGGGCGCCGACGCGCCGCCGTCCAATGCCGAGCCGGGCGCGGTGCCGGCCAAGAAGCGCCGCCGGCGGCGCCGGCGCGCAGGCAGTGGCGAAGGCGCCGGTGCCGGCGAGAGCGCAGACACGGCGCCTTCCGGCACGACCGAGTGAACCCCAGGACCCCGGCGCGCGCGTTCATCGGCCTGGGCGCCAATCTCGGCGATCCGCGGTCGACGCTGCGCGACGCCTTGCTGCGGCTCGCCGCATTGCCGGCCACCAGGCTCGTGGCCCGCTCGTCGGCCTATCGCAGCGCGCCGGTCGACGCCGCCGGGCCGGAGTTCGTCAATGCCGTGGCCGAGCTGCAGACGGCACTCGTGCCGCACGAGCTGCTGCACGCCCTGCAGGCGATCGAGCAGGCGCATGGTCGCGAGCGCCCGTATCGCAACGCACCACGCACGCTGGATCTCGACCTGCTGCTGTACGGCGATGACGTGATCGACGAACCCGAGCTGACCGTGCCGCACCCGCGGATGCACCGACGCGCCTTCGTCCTGATGCCGCTGGCAGAGCTCGCGCCGGAGCTGCCCGTCCCCGGCATGGGCAAGGTGCGCGACCTGCTCGCCGCGGTCTCCGATCAGGCGATCGAGCGCATCGGCAGCCTGACAGAACCGTGAAGGTTCCGTGACAGCGGCACCTACAATCCCGCCGCGCGGCCGGCCGGCCGCTTGAGGGACGAGCAGGATGATCTTCGGCAAGCTGATGCCCCGCGAGGGCAATTTCTTCGAACTGTTCAACGACCACGGCAGCCGGATCGCCGAGGGCGCGCGGGCCTTCATGGCGATGGTCACGAACTACAACGACCTGACCTTGCGCGAGAAATATGCCGCCGAGGTCGACTCGGCCGAGCGCGCAGCCGACCGCGTGACCGCGGAAGTCAACCGCCTGCTGCACAAGACCTTCATCACGCCGATCGACCGCGAGCAGATCCACGGCCTGATCAATGCGATGGACGACGTGCTCGACCTGCTGCAGGACGCCTCCGAGACCATGGCGCTGTACGACGTGCGCCACATGACCGAGGAGGTGATCCGCCTGGGCGAGATCAGCGCCAAGTGCTGCGAGCGGGTGCAATACGCCGTGACGCTGCTGCCCAAGTTGAGCGAGGCGAGCACCGCCGAGGCCGCGATCAAGACCTGCGAGGAGATCGATCGGCTCGAATCCGACGCCGACCGCGTGATGCGCAGCGCGATGAGCAAGCTCTTCCGCGAGGAGCCGGACGTGCGTGAACTGATCAAGCTCAAGGCCATCTACGAACTGCTGGAATCGATCTCGGACCGCTGCGAGGACGTGGCGAACCTGATCGAAGGCGTCGTGCTCGAGAACTCCTGACCCGCGGGGTCCCATGGCTGCAGTCCAGGTCAGTTTCTGGGTGGTGTTCGCGCTCGTCGCGCTGGCACTGGTGTTCGACTTCATGAACGGCTTCCACGATGCGGCGAACTCGATCGCCACCGTCGTCTCCACCGGCGTGCTCAAGCCGGTGCAGGCCGTGGTGTTCGCGGCCTTCTTCAACGTCGTCGCGATCGTCGTATTCAAGCTCAGCGTGGCGGCGACCATCGGCAAGGGCATCGTCGAGCCCGGGGTCGTGGACCACATCGTCGTCTTCGGTGCGCTGATCGGCGCCATCACGTGGAACGTGATCACCTGGTGGTACGGCATTCCCTCGAGCTCGTCGCACGCGCTGATCGGCGGCATCTGCGGCGCCGTGATCGCCAAGGCCGGCGCGAGCAAGCTGCTGGCCGCGGGGATCCTGAAGACCGTGGCCTTCATCTTCGTTTCGCCGCTGCTGGGGTTCACGCTGGGGTCGTTGCTGATGGTGGCGGTGGCCTGGCTATTCAGACGTACGTCGCCGATGAAGGTGGACAACGTGTTCCGGCGGGCCCAGCTGGTGTCGGCCGGCCTTTACTCGCTCGGCCACGGCGGCAACGACGCGCAGAAGACCATCGGCATCATCTGGCTGCTGCTGATCGCCACCGGCTGGGTCTCGGCGGCCGACAAGTCGCCGCCGAGCTGGGTGATCTGGTGCTGCTACATCGCGATCGGCCTGGGCACGATGTTCGGCGGCTGGCGCATCGTCAAGACCATGGGCCAGCGCATCACCAAGCTCAAGCCCGTCGGCGGCTTCTGTGCCGAGACCGGCGGGGCGATCACGCTGTTCCTGGCGACCTCGCTGGGCATTCCGGTGTCGACCACGCACACCATCACGGGCGCGATCGTCGGCGTCGGTGCCGCGCGGCGCGCGTCGGCCGTGCGCTGGGGCGTGGCAGGCAACATCGTCTGGGCCTGGATCTTCACGATCCCGGCCTCGGCGTTCGTTGCCGGCGTGGCCTACTACCTGGGACTCTGGGCGCTGACCTGAGCCGGCTCCAGCAGCGTCTCGAAGATCTTCTGCCCGCTGAAGGCGATGGTGCCCATCAGCACGGTGGCTCCGATCAGCAGGGCGGCGATCACGCCGAAGATCGGCGCCCAGCCCGTGACCGTGCCTGACTGGCCCGGGTTGTGGCGGGCATCCCACTTGTCGTCCGGCATCAGGCCGTAGACGATGGCATGCAGCATCGCCTGCGCGATCATCAGCCCGAGGATCGGGATCAGCACCCACGACAGACGGTCGTCCTGCCCGAGCGCGCGCATCCGCAGCACACCGACCAGCCCGGCGAGCGTCGGCACCGCGTGCAGCCAGCCCAGCAGGTCACCGAAGCCGCGCAGATAGAAGCGGTGCAGGCCCAGCGTGCCACCGAGCACCGCGATCCAGGTGGCCAAGGTCTTGGACTTGTGCACGCCGTTCATCGGTCGGCCGCCGGCGTCGTGTCGCCCGTGCCGAGCGCGCGCTGCATCATCACGACATCGAGCCAGCGGCCGAATTTCCAGCCAGCGGCCTTGAGCAGGCCGGCGTGCGCGAAACCGAGCGTGCGGTGCACACCAATCGAACTCGCGTTGGCCGAGTCGCCGATCACCGCCAGCATCTGGCGCGCGCCGAGCGCCTCGCAACGCGCGACCAGTTCGGCCAGCATCAGCCGGCCAAGGCCTTGGCCGCGGGCGGCCTCGGCGAGGTAGATCGAGTCCTCGACGCAGAAGCGATAGGCCGGCCGCGGGCGGAACGGCGATGCGTAGGCGTAGCCCAGCACGACGCCGCCGCGTTCGGCGACCAGCCATGGCCAGCCCGCGGCGAGCACGGCCTCACGGCGGCGCGTCATCTCGTCGAGATCCGGCGCAACGAGTTCGAACGTGCCGGTGCCGTGCGCGACCGCATGGGCGTAGATCGCCTGCACGGCGGGCAGGTCGGCGGGGCGGCTGGGGCGTATCGTCAGGCGGTCGGGAGTCATCGGTTGCGACAGGAGGCGTTGCCCGGAGTCTATAATGCGCGGTTTTCGGCGTCGGCCGCCCTGACAGGCGGCGTATCTACGGTGCCGACCCCGGGCGGATGCAGACAGACTGCTACCGACCCACCCTGATTGCCGGGCCTGCGTGTCTCCTGGTGTGGCGGTCGCAAACGATTCGACAAGGACTGGTTCAACATGGTCGTGATCCGACTGGCCCGTGGTGGCTCCAAGAAACGCCCCTTCTACAACATCGTCGTGGCAGCCAAGGCCGAGCGCCGTGATGGCCGCTTCATCGAGCGGTTGGGGTTCTACAACCCGGTGGCCGCCGGTGGCGAGCAGCCGCTGCGTGTCGCGCTGGACCGCGTGAGTTACTGGTCGGGTGTCGGCGCCAAGCTGTCGCCCACCGTCGAGCGCCTGATCGAGCAGGCCAAGAAGGCTGCCTGACCTGAGCGCCCTGGCTGCCCAGGCCACCTTGGACGCAGGCATCCCCGCCGACGCGGTCGAAGTCGGCCGCATCCATGGGGCCTGGGGCGTGAAGGGCTGGATCAAGGTCCAGCCCTTTGCTTCGGACCCGCAGGCGCTGTTCGCGTCCAAGCGCTGGTTCCTCAAGCCACCGGAATCCGCTGCGGCCAAGCCCTCGGCATCCTGGCCCGAGGTGCTGCGTGTCTCGCAGGCACGCGAGCAGGGCGACGGCATCGTCGCGGCGATCCATGACCTGAACGACCGCGATGCCGCCGAAGCGCTGCGGGGCGGTCGGATCTTCGTGCCGCGCAGCAGCTTTCCGAGCGCGGCGCACGACGAGTTCTACTGGGTCGACCTGATCGGCCTGGCCGTCTTCAACCGCGAAGGCGCCTTGCTGGGCGACGTCACCGGGCTGATCGACACCGGCGCCCACAGCGTGCTGCGCGTACGCCCGCGCGAGGCGCCGGCAGAAGCGTCGGCGGAGTCGGTCGAGCGCCTGATCCCGTTCGTCGGTGCCTATGTCGACAAGGTCGACCTCGCGGCGCGGCGCATCGACGTCGACTGGGGCGTCGACTACTAGTCGATACGCAGAGATCCGCGCCTTGCGCTTCGACGTCGTCACGCTGTTCCCCGACCTGTTCGGCCCGCACCTGGCGCAGGGCATCACGCGCCGCGCCTTCGAGTCCGGTCAGGTCAAGGTGCACCTGTGGCCGCTGCGCGACTTTGCCGAGGACACCTACCGCCGCGTCGACGACCGCCCGTACGGCGGTGGCCCGGGCATGGTGATGCTGGCCGAACCCCTGGAGCGTGCGCTGGCCGCCGTGCAGGCCGCCCGCGGCGCGCCGGCAGCGGTGGTGCACTTCACGCCGGCCGGGCGGCGGCTCGACCAGGCGCTGGTGCAGGAGTTTGCCAGCGGCGCGGGCGCGGTGTTGCTGTGCGGGCGCTACGAGGGCGTCGACCAGCGCGTGATCGACCGCCACGTGACGCTGGAGATCAGCCTCGGCGACTTCGTGCTGTCGGGCGGCGAACTGCCGGCGCTGGTGCTGCTGGATGCCGTCGCACGCTTGCAGGAGGGCGTGCTGAACGCACCTTCGCACGAGCAGGACAGCTTCTCCGACGGACTGCTCGAGGGTCCGTCGTACAGCCGACCGGAGCAATTGCCCGACGGCCGGGCCGTGCCGCCGGTATTGCTGTCCGGCCACCACGGCGACATCGCAGGCTGGAAGCGCCAGCGCGCGCTGGAGACGACCGCGCGCCGGCGGCCCGACCTGATCGTGGCCGCACGCTCTGCCGGCCGGCTGACGCACGCCGACGAGGCGTATCTGCGCAGCTTGTGCCTATAATTAAAGGCTTTGCGATCCTCTGCCGGGTTCTACAGCCGTGCGCTCAATGCGCCGGCACTCCGACCAACCTGCCCGGGCATGATCGCCTTTCGGAGCCCCATGGACCTGATCCAGACCCTCGAACAGGAAGAAATTGCCCGCCTGGGCAAGAAGATTCCCGCGTTCGCCCCCGGCGATACCGTGATCGTCAACGTCAACGTGGTCGAAGGCACGCGCAAGCGCGTCCAGGCCTACGAGGGCGTGGTCATCGCCAAGCGCAACCGCGGCCTCAACAGCAGCTTCATCGTCCGCAAGATCTCGAGCGGCGAAGGCGTCGAGCGCACGTTCCAGTTGTACAGCCCGCTGATCGCCGGCATCGAAGTCAAGCGTCGTGGCGACGTGCGGCGCGCCAAGCTGTACTTCCTGCGCCAGCGCAGCGGCAAGTCGGCACGTATCAAGGCCAAGCTGTCCTGATGGCGGCTGCGGCATGAGCCCGATCCAAGGCCGCCCTCGGGCGGCCTTGTCCGTTCTGGATGGCACACGGTGACAGAGCAGCGCCTGCGCCCGCGCGTGCGTGACCCCAAGGCCGTGCCGGTCGCCGGCGCGGACGATCACCTGCCTGCGGTCGATCCTGCCGAACTGACGGCCGACGCGCTGCGGCGCCGCTTCGCCGATGCCGCCGACTGGACGCCGGAGCTGACCGGCGACGGGCGCGCGTTCGAGCGCGAGTTCAGGGCGGCCTCGGTGCTGGTGCCGCTGGTCCAGCGCGACGATGGCCTGCATGTGCTGCTGACCCAGCGCACCGATCACCTGCACGACCACGCCGGTCAGATCAGCTTTCCAGGCGGCCGTGCCGACGAGGGTGATGCCGACGAGGTCGCCACCGCGCTGCGCGAGACCGAGGAAGAGATCGGGTTGGCGCGTCGCCACATCGAGGTCATCGGCCGGTTGCCGATCTACACGACCATCACCTGCTACCACGTCACCCCCGTGGTGGCGCTCGTCCGGCCGCCGTTCGAACTGGCGCTCGACGCCTTCGAGGTCGCCGAGGCTTTCGAGGTGCCGCTGCAGTACCTGATGACACCGGCGCACCACCGCCGCCACCTGTTCGAACTCGACGGCGACAAGCGCCAATTCCTGTCGATGCCGTTCCGTCGGTCCACGGGCGAGGGTGAGCGCGAATATTTCATCTGGGGTGCGACCGCGGCGATGCTGCGAAACCTCTACCGCTTCCTCGCCCGCTGACTGGCGGGTGCGGAGCGCTCGCTATGATCGTGGCCGATGAGCTTCTTCGCCGTTCTATTCGCCCTGCTGCTCGAACAGCTCAAGCCGCTGCCACGCGACAACCTGGTCCACGACGGCCTGCAGTCCTGGGTGTCCTGGACCGGCCGCAATTTCGACGCCGGAAAACCGCGTCACGCCTGGGTCGTCTGGAGCGTGGGCGTGCTGGTGCCGACCATGCTGACGGCGGTGATCTTCATCATCGTGCGCCAGTACAGCGCGCTGCTCGCGTTGGGGATCGACGTCGTCGTGCTCTACCTCACGCTGGGTTTTCGCCAGTTCAGCCACTACTACACCGACATCCGTGATGCACTGGACAAGGGCGACGAGGACGAAGCGCGACGCCTTCTTGCCGAATGGCGTCATCTCGACGCCAGCGAGCTGCCACGTACGGAGTTGTTGCGCCACGTGATCGAGCACTCGCTGCTTGCTGCCCACCGGCATGTCTTCGGCGTCTTCTTCTGGTTCGTCGTGCTGTCGGCGCTCGGCCTGGGGCCGGCGGGGGCGGTGTTGTACCGGATGGCAGAGTTCGTCGGGCGCTACTGGGCCTATCGCCACCGTGCGCTCGACGCACCGATGAACGAACGCCTGCGCGACCTGGTGCAGCACCTGTTCAGCGTGATCGACCACGTGCCCTCGCGCCTGACCGCGTTCGGCTTTGCCGTCGTCGGCAATTTCGAGGAAGCCGTCAACGGCTGGCGCCGCGATGCCGGGCTCTGGAAGCATCCCAACGAGGGCATCATCCTCGCCGCGGCCGCCGGTGCGGTGGGCGTGCAACTGGGCGGCAGTGCCCCGCCGGGCGTGACCCCGGACCGATCCAAGACCTTCGCTGCCGGCTCCGAGCCCGGCGCCGCCGCAGCCGAGGGCTCGACGCCCGGCATGCCGCCACAGCTGGGCCACCTGCAGAGCATGGTCGGCCTGGTCTGGCGCTCGGTCATCCTGTGGATGCTGCTCGTGGCCTTGCTGACCTTGGCCAACATCCTGGGGTGAGCGGGCACGAGGAGACGCCCACGGCGGGCCGCTCCCCGCTGCGCAGACCGGCAGC
>Ga0209682_10000561_pt1 | contig 12817 bp, 10 predicted proteins | sample DOMMetBare2Fresh_2_FD_187471 | JGI IMG/M metagenome (GOLD analysis project Ga0209682, IMG submission 187471) | Wetland sediment microbial communities from St. Louis River estuary, USA, under dissolved organic matter induced mercury methylation -... | ecosystem: Environmental > Aquatic >...
AGGTAGCCGAGCGAGGCGGCCAGGGTGGCGGCGTACTCCAGCTTGGTGAGCCGCCCCTCGGCGCCGCGCCAGCCCATCGAGCCGGAGGTGTCCACCACCAGGTAGCAGCGCAGGTTGGTCTCCTGCTCGAACTGCTTCACGTAGTACTTGTCGAACTTGCCGTAGGCCTTCCAGTCGATGCGCCGGACGTCGTCGCCCGGCGTGTACTCCTTGTGCTCGGCGAACTCGACCGACTGCCCGTGGTGGGGCGAGCGGTGGAGCCCCGAGAGGATCCCCTCGGTGACCGAGCGGACCCGGAGCTTCAAGGTCCCCAGCCGCGCCAAGAGCGCCGGGTCGAGCAGGGACGGGCGGGCGGGCTCGCTCACGCCTTCACGGTCTCCAGCAGCCGGTCCACGATGGTGGCGCTGGTGAGCCCCTCGCTCTCGGCGCGGAAGTTGGTGATGACCCGGTGGACGAGCACGTGGCGGGCCAGCGCCCGCACGTCCTCCACCGAGGCGGTGAGCCGCCCCTCCAGGATGGCCCGGCTCTTGGCGCCCAGCACCAGGTACTGGCCGGCGCGCGGCCCGGCGCCCCAGCTCACGCTCTCCTTCACGAAGTCGGGCGCGGTCGGGTCCTCCGGCCGGGTGGCGCGGGCCAGGGCCACCGCGTACCGGACCACGTGGTCGGCCGCCGGCACCCGCAGGACCAGGTCCTGGAGCTGGCGGATCTTGACCGGCGAGAGGATGCGCTGGAGCGTCTGACGGGCGGCCTGGGTGGTGGAGCGGACGATCTCCCGCTCCTCGTCGGCCGAGGGGTAGCCGACCTTCACGTAGAACATGAAGCGGTCGAGCTGGGCCTCGGGCAGGGGGTAGGTCCCCTCCTGCTCGATGGGGTTCTGGGTGGCGAAGACCAGGAAGGGGAGGTCGAGCGGGTAGGTCTCGCCGCCGGCGGTGACCCGGTACTCCTGCATGGCCTGCAGGAGCGCCGCCTGGGTCTTGGGCGGGGTCCGGTTGATCTCGTCGGCCAGCAGCAGGTTGGCGAAGATGGGCCCCTTCACGAAGCGGAAGGCGCGCCGCCCGGTGGTGTGGTCCTCCTCCAGCACGTCGGTGCCGGTGATGTCGGAGGGCATGAGGTCCGGGGTGAACTGGATCCGGTTGAAGGAGAGGTCCAGCACCTCGGCCACGGTCGAGATGAGGAGCGTCTTGGCCAGGCCCGGCACGCCCACGAACAGGCAGTGGCCGCGGGCGAAGAGCGCGGTGAGGAGCGCCTCCACCACCGACCGCTGCCCGACGATCCGCTTCTCGATCTCGCCCATCAGGAGGCGCCTGGCCCCGGCCAGCTCCTCGACGGCCTCGAGGTCTGCCGGCTGCACGGCCCCCGCCACCGCGGTCTCGTCGCTCATGGATGCCCCTCTCCCTTTCCGCCCCGCAGTATCTCCGTGAACCGCCGCTCGCGCGAGGCGGTGCCGGCGTCGCCCTGCGCCTCGGCGCAGGCCGCCAGCCCGGCGTGGATCTCCGGGTCGAACGGATCCTGCCGGTTGGCCTCGACGAGGTGCCCCCGGGCGGCGCCGAACTCCTTGCGCTCGAGCTGGAGCCGCGCCAGCTGCACGTGGAGCGAGGCCACGTCGGGGTTCCACTCCAGCGACTCGCCGAGCACCTTCTCGGCCTGGGCCGGCTGGCCGCTCTTGACCGCCGCCACCGCGAACTGGGTCGCCAGGATGGCCACCTTGGGGCCGGCCCGCTGGATGGCCTTGCCGTACTCCAGGCGCGCCGCCGTCCAGCGGCCGCGCTCGCGCATGATGGCCCCCAGCCGGGCGTGGTCGCGCGAGGCCTGGTCTGGCAGCTCGGCCCACTCCACCCAGGGGCCGGCCTGCTTCGGGTCGTCCTTGAAGCGGAGGGTGCGGAGCGCCGCGGCGCCTCCCTTCGGCAGCGGCCGGGTGGCCAGGTGCTGCCGCCAGGCCTGCTGGAAGGCCGGCCAGGTGGTCTGGAGCGCCGCGGCCACCGCGGCGTCGGCCCCCGCGCCGCCGGCGATGGCGTCGAGCACCCGGGCCACCGCGCCGGCCCCGGCCCGCTGCACCATCAGCTCCACCGCCAGCACCACCTCGGCGTAGGCCAGGGCGGCCTTCTCCTGGGTCGGCAGCTTGGCCATGGACGGGTGCATCTCCTCGAAGGTGACCAGCGCGTTCTGCTCCACCGCCCGCCGCACCAGCGCCGCCGAGGTGGCCGAGAAGCCGAGCCCGCCCGGCCCGCGCCAGCGGCTCTCCCACCACTTGGCGATCCCCTCGTGCAGCCAGATGGGCGCCCGCGGCCCGGCCCGGCGCGCCACCACGAGGTGGACCAGCTCGTGGGCGGCGGTGTCGAGCCAGTCGTAGCCGGTCACCAGCGCCTTCGGCGAGACCAGCATGAGCTTGCCGTACTTGCAGAGCGCGATGGTGCCCGAGCCGCGGATCTCGGCGTCGGTGAGGGTGGAGAGGCGCGAGAGGTCGGCCACGCCGTCGAGGATCTCCACCCGCACCTTGGCGGGCCAGGGCACCGGGCCGAGGTCCGCGAAGAGCGCGGCCCGCTGCGCCTCCAGCGTGGCCAGCAGGTATGGCGCCAGGATCTCGTCCTTCCCCTTCGGGTAGGCCACCACGAAGTGCTCGCTCTCGGCGGTGGCCTGGCGCTCCGAGAGCGCCGCGGCGTTGCGGGCCAGGCGCAGGAAGCCGCCATCGCCGTGCGGGTCCCCTGGGCCGGCGTCGAGGAGCGGCACCGCCTCCTGGTAGCGCTGCTGGTAGAAGCGGAGCAGCCCGAGGGCGAAGCGGGCCTGCGGGTCGTCCGGCCGGGCCGCGGCCTGGGCCTCGATGACCGCCGGGGTGGAGGCCACGTCCTCGTCGAGCAGCCGCTGGACGGCCGCCTCCAGGGTGGCCGGCGTCGAGGAGGTGACCCCGGCCGGGGGCGCGGCGGGCGCGGGCGCGGCGGCCGGTCCGGCGGCGCCGAGCAGGACCAGCAGGACGGCGAGGGCGTTCGTCACTTGACCAGCTCCTCGTAGTAGCGCTGCACCTCGCCCCGGTAGCGTTCCGGGGCCCCTTGCTTCATCGCCTCCAGCAGGTCGCGCCGGAAGGCCTCGGCGCCCTTGTGGGCCTGGGCGTCCGGGATGGCCACCTTCTCCGGCGTCGGGTCGCCCGAGTCGCCGTCCCGCCCGTCGCCGCCCGGCTCGCCGAAGGGGAACGGGAAGCCGCCGCCGCCGCCCTGGCCGCCCTTCTTGGCCATCTGCTCCAGGCCCTTCTGGAACCGCCCGAGCGCGTCGAGGGCCTGCTGCTGCTCGCCGTGGGCGCGGGGGGCGTTGCGCTGGCTGAGCTCGCCGGCCGCCTGGCCCATGTGGCCGCGCCCCTCGCCGAGCATCTGGGCGGCCCCCTGCGGGAAGACCGGCGCCTGCTGCATGAGCTGCGAGAGCTTCTGCTGGAGCTCGCCGGCGCGCCGCTCCAGCCCCTGCTCCCGCTTCGCCAGCTCGTCGAGCTTGGCCGCCTCGCCCGGGGTGAGCGAGCGGCGCGGGTCGGGCTGGGCCTTCTGGAGCTCCTTGGCCACCTCGGCGAGCTTCTGGCCGGCCTGGCTGGCGTGGCGCTGGGCCTCGCGCAGCACCGCCGGCTCCTTCCCGACCGCGCCGGGCAGCCGCTCCGACAGCGCGGCGTCCTCCTCCAGGCTGGCGGCCAGCCGCCGGGTCGGCCCCAGGGCCCGCTGCACCGTCTCCTGGGCCGCGTCGAGGTCCCGCCCGGTGAGCGCCCGCTCCAGGTCGGCAGCCGCCTCGCGGGCGGCGTCGAGCTCCGCCTCGGAGCGCTGCGGCGTGCCCGGCTGGGCCTGGCGCAGCGCCTCGCCCGCCTCCTTGGCGAGGCCGGCCAGCCGCGCCGCCTCCTGGCGCGCCTTCTCCATCGGCCCGGCCAGCCGCTGCCGCTGGGCCTGCTTCACCTTGGCGGTCTCCTCGGCGGCGCGGGCCTGGTCGGACTGCACCTCCTCCAGCTCCTTCTTGAAGGCCAGCATCTCCTTCATGAGGGCCGCCTGGGCCTCGTCGGGCCGGCCGGCCGTCCGCTGCAGCCCGGCCATCATCTGGTCGATCTGCCCGGCCATCTGGTCGAGCGCCTTCATGGCCGCCGCCACGTCGCCGCGCTCCAGCGCCTTCTCGGCCTCGTCGAGGCCGTTGCCCATGTCCTTCTGGCGCGACATCTCGGCCATGGCCTCGGCGTTCATGTGCTCGTCGTGGAAGCCGCGGGCCGTCTCGGCCATGCGGGCCATGAGGGCGTCCAGCCGCTGGCGGAGCCGGCGGAGCTGCGCCAGCGCCTCCTGCTTGGCCGCCTCGCTCGGCGCCTCGCGGTAGCGCTCCAGGAGCTGGGCCAGGTCGCGGCGGCCGGCCGCCAGGTCCTTGGCCATGCGCACCAGGTCCTCGGCCCGCGCCTTGTCGAAGAGCTGCTCCAGGTAGAGGACGCCCCGCTCCAGGGCCTCGACGAGCAGCCGGTCGGCCACCGCCAGCGACGGGGCGATGGCCTCGGCCGGCTGCCGCAGCCCGAGCGCCCGCATGAGCGCCTGGCGGTTGGCGGTGACCCGCTGCTCGGCGGCGCGGACCTGCGAGGCGACGTTCTCGAGCGCCCGCCCCACCTCCCGGGGCGCGGCGCGGTCCTTCAGGATCTCGGCGGCCACCTGGCGGAGCCGCTCGTGGAGCGCCCGGGTCCTGGCGTCGAGCGCCACCACCGCGGTCAGCCGCTCCGGCGTGTTGGTCCCGCCCGCCGCGAAGGTCTCCAGCCGGTCGGCCAGCAGCGTCACCAGCTCCTCCCAGGCGGCGCGGGCCTTCTCCATCGCCTGGCGGCGGTGCTCCGCCTCGCTGTAGAGGCGCACCGACTGGGTGGCCGAGGCCCCCTTCTTCGGCCCGGAGACGGTGTCGCCGTCCAGCACCTCGAGCCAGTAGAGGAGCCGCTCCCCCTCCGAGAGCCGCTCGGCCTGGAGCGGCAGCTCGAGCCGGCCGGCGTCGCGCCTGAGCCCGGCCAGCGCCCGCACCGGCCGGCGGTGCTCGGCGCCGCCCGGCGTGCGCGTCACCAGGGTGAGGTCGGTCAGGCCGTAGTCGTCCTCCGCCTGCCAGTCCACCTCCACGGTCGCGTCGGCCTTCACCTCGATCTCGCCGGCCGGCGCGGTGATGCGGACGGAAGGGAAGGCGTCCGGCTCGACCACCATCGGGATGGGCGGTCCCTCGGCCACGGTGCGGCCGCCGGAGGTGCGGAAGCGGAAGCGGTAGGTGCCGCCGTCGGGCATGACGAAGGTGCCGGCCAGGTCGCGGCCATTGGTGACGGCGAGGGCGACGCGGCGGAGGGGCTCGGGGGCGGGCGGCGGGGTCGCGGCCGCAGGGGGTGCCGCGCTCGAGGCCGGGTCCGGGGGCGAGGTCGGGGCTGCGGTCGGGGCCGGGGGCGAGCCCGGGGCCGGCACCGCCGGCGCTGGCAGCGGGCGGGCCGCGAGGGAGAGCTCGATCTCGGCCGCCTCGACGGGCCGGTCGGAGCGGGTCTTGAGCGTGATCTCGGTCCCCTTGGGGGCGCGGATCTCGCCGCCGGTGCCGGAGAGCGTCTGCGGCGGGCGGTGGGTATGGGCCGGGTAGCCGTAGGTCAGCTCGATGTCCCCGGTGATCGGCTCGAGCGCCGGGCCGGCCGCCTGGGCCGGGTCGCCGGCGACCAGGCGCAGCCAGGCGCGGCCCAGCGGGCGGCCGCCGGCGCCGAGCGCCACCAGGTAGAGGACCGCCACGCCGAGGAGCGCCACCCCGGCGCGGCGGGCCGGGCGGTCCGGGATGGCCGCGGCCAGGTCCACCGCGCCGAGCGCGCGGGCGGCCCGCTCCACGTGGGCGTCGAGCAGCTCGAGCGAGACCCCGCCGGAGGCGGCCAGCGCCGGGCGCGCCTCCAGGAGCTCGACCGCCGACACCAGGTCGTCGCGCAGCGGGGCCGAGCCGCCGGCCAGGGCGCGGGCCGTCCCGGCGGCCGTCCAGGGCTGGCGCCGGCCGGTGCGCCAGGCCCAGGCGGCGGCGCCGATCGGCGCCAGGAGGGCCAGGGCGAGCGCCACCCACCTCACCGGCCCTGGACGGACGCCCAGGTGGATCACCACCGCCCCCAGCAGGAGCGCCGCCGACCCACTCGCCAGCGCGCCGGCGGCGGCGGCGGCCAGAATCACCCGGCCTCTCCGGTGCTTCGCCTGATCGAGCCGGCGGGCGATATCTGGGGCAGCAGCGGACATGGGCGGGGCGGACATGGTAAGCGGACTCCAGGTGCTCCACCACCCCACCCGGGGACCGGCCGTGTGGTAAACATTCCACGGTTCCCGTGAATTCGCAGCCCATTCCGCGCGTCTGACCCATGGAAGTGGACGACCCCTCGCTGGTCGAAGCAGCCAAGGCCGGCGATGCCGGTGCCTTCAAGGCACTGGTGGTCCGCTATCAGAGGAAGGTCTACGCCGTGGCGCTCGGCATCGTGAAGGATACGGATCTGGCCTGGGATGTCTCCCAGGAGGCGTTCGTCCGCGTCCACCGCCACCTGCCCGAGTTCAAGGGCGAGTCGACCTTCTCCACCTGGGTCTACCGGATCGCCTCCCACCTGGCGATCGACACGGTCCGCAAGGAGCGGCGCTCCCAGAAGGACGACGTCGACGAGCTCCACGACGTGGACCTGGGCGACGCCGGCGAGGGGATCCTCTCCAGCGCCCTGGGCCAGGACCCCCGCGAGAACCTGCTGCGCCGGGAGCTGGCCGGCCGCATGGAAGAGGCGCTGGCGACGCTGCCGGTCATCCACCGCGAGATCCTGGTGCTCCGCGAGGTGGAGGGGCTCTCCTACGAGGAGCTGGCGGCCAGGCTGGGCATCCAGAAGGGCACGGTCATGAGCCGGCTCTTCCACGCCCGGAAGAAGATGCAGGCGGCCCTGGCAGACTACGCCGGGCTGCGGGTTGAAGGATCTGGAGGCGAGGCCTGAGGGCCCGACCGACGATGGCGAACTGCACGAGCTACAGGCCGATGATCGGCTCCCGCGACGGGGAGCTCACCCCCGCCGAGGCGGCCGGCCTCCAGGCCCACCTCGTCGGGTGCGCCGGTTGCCGGGCCTTCCAGGGCGATCTCCTGGCCACCGAGGGGATGGTGGCCCAGGCGCTGGAGCGGGCCGCCGCCACCCGCGACTTCGCCCCCTTCGTGGACGGCGTCATGGCCCGCGTCTCGATGGCGCGCCCCCCCGGCCTCCTGGCCCGGCTGGTCCACCAGCTCCGGCTCCACCCCCGCCTGGCCTTCGGCGGGGCGCTCCTCCCCATCGCCGCGGCCGCGCTGGCCCTCTTCATCCGCACCGGCGGCGGCGACCTGGCGGACGCGCACGCGCACGCGGTCCTGCTCGACAGCGAGGGGCGCGCCACCACCATCATCCAGTCGAGCGACGGCCCGGTCCTGCTCCTCGACGACGACGACGACGGCGAGTCGTGAGCCGCTTCGGAGACCGCCCCGCATGAACCGCCTCGCCATCGCCTGCCTCGCCCTCCTGCTCCTGCCCGCGCCGGCCGTCGCCGACGTGCCGCTGCGGGTCCGGATCATCCAGGGCTCCCGGCAGGGGCCGGCCAAGCTCGACCCCAGGCTGGCGGACCTCAAGAACCAGCTGGGCAAGCTCGCCTACCTGCGCTGGGAGCAGCTCGACGAGCAGCAGCTCACCATGGCGGTGAAGAAGCCGCAGTTCGTGAAGCTCCCGGACGGCAACACCCTCGCCCTCACCGTGCAGGAGGTGCAGGGCGACACGCTGACCGTCGAGGTGGCCCTGGCGCAGCGCAACACCCAGTCGCGCGTCACCATCGACAAGGAGAAGCGCATCGTCCACCAGGTGACCGGCGAGAAGAACGGCGCCGCCTACTTCGTGACGGTGCGGGCCTGGCCCTGAGGGCGCTGGCCGCCAGCCGGCTGGTCTCCTGCCAGGCCCAGCCGCCCCCCGCCGGCGCCGAGTAGGGCGCGGCGGTTGGTGGTAGAACCGCAGCCGGCATGACCTCGCTCTCGGTGCTGGTCCCGGTCTACAACGAGCAGCACCTGGTGGCCGCCTCGCTGGAGCGGCTGCTGGTCCTGGAGCGCGCGCCGAACCTCTCGCGGATCCAGGTGGTGGTGGTGGACGACTGCTCCCGCGACCGCACCGCCGCGGTGCTGGCCGACTTCGAGCGGCGCATGGCGGCCCGCCCGGCCGTCCCCGGCCCGCGCATCGAGTGGCGCTTCCTGCGCCACGAGCGGAACGGCGGCAAGGGCCGGGCCATCCAGACCGCCCTGGCGCAGGCCGACTGCGCCATCACGGTGATCCACGACGCCGACCTCGAGTACCACCCGCGGGACCTCGTCCGCATCGTGCAGGTGTTCGAGGAGGAGGGGGCCGACGCGGTCTTCGGCTCGCGCTTCGCCGGCGGCCCGGTGCGCCGCGCCCTGCTCTACCGCCACGAGCTGGGCAACCGGCTGCTCACCTTCCTCACCAACCTGGCCACCAACGTCAACCTGACCGACATGGAGACCTGCTACAAGGCCGTCCGCACCGACCTCCTGAAGTCGATCCCCATCGTCTCCAACGACTTCCGGCTGGAGCCGGAGCTCACCATCAAGCTCGCCAAGCGCGAGGCCCGCATCTTCGAGGTCCCCATCAGCTACTCGGGGCGGACCTACCAGGAGGGCAAGAAGATCAACTGGCGCGACGGCGTGAAGGCGCTCTCCGCCATCGTCCGCTTCTGGTGGTCGGACCGCATCTACCACGACGACGAGCACGGCTCGCAGATCCTGGCCCGCATGGCCCGGGCGCCCCGCTACAACGCCTGGATGGCCGACCTCATCCGGCCCTGGTGCGGCCGCACCGTGCTGGAGATCGGCTCCGGCACCGGCAACCTGACCCGCCAGCTCGTGCCGCGCGACCAATACGTGGCCTCCGACATCAACCCGCTCTACCTGGCCAGCCTGCGCGCCCTGACCGCCGACCGGCCCTACCTCGACGTCACCGCCACCGACGTGACCCGCGGCGAGTCGTTCCCCCACCTGCCGGGCGGCTTCCAGACCGCCGTCTGCCTCAACGTGGTGGAGCACGTGGACGACGACGTGGGGGCGCTGCGCAACATGCGCGACGTCCTGGCCCCCGACGGCCGGGTGGTGCTGCTGGTGCCGCAGGGGCCGGAGGTGTTCGGCACCCTCGACGAGGTGCTGGGCCACAAGCGGCGCTACACCAGGGCCTCGCTCCAGGCGCTGGCGACGGCGGCCGGCTTCCGCGTGAAGGAGCTGCTCGAGCTCAACCGGCTCGGCCGCGTCGCCTGGTGGCTCAACGGCCAGGTGCTGAAGCGGCGCCACTTCGGCCGCTTCCAGATCCTGACGCTCAACGCCCTGGTCCCCCTCTTGCGCCGCTTCGACCGCGCCCTCCCCTGGGACGCGCTCTCGCTGGTGGCCCTGCTCGAGCAGATCGAGCCGGTCGCGGCCGCCCCGGCGCCGGCCGCGACCGCCGAGGCGCCCCCTCCGCCCGCGGCGCCCCCGGCCAGCGGCGGCGCGCCCGGCCAGCCCTGAGGCCCGCCGTGTCCGACCTCCTCCCCGCCATCCGCGCCCTGACCGCCTTCGAGGCGCAGGCCGAGCTGCCTCCCTGCGACCTCGAGGCGCTGGCGCCGGTGCTGGTGGCCCACGGGCTGGCGCCGCTCGCCTCCTACCAGGTGGAGCACACCCGGCTCGGCCTGGGGCTGCCGGAGGGCTTCCGCGAGTCGCTGCTGGGGGTCTACCAGGGGATCGTCAACGACAACGTGCTCCGGCTGGTGACCCTGCGGAACCTGCTCCGGGACGCCGCCGCCATCCCGGCGGTGGTGCTCGACGGCGCCGCCTGCGTGGACTGGCTCTACCCGCACCTCGCCTGGCGGCCGGTGAGCGATCTGCGGCTGGCGGTGCGCGGCCGGGACGGGGCGGCCTTCGCCGCGGCGGTGGCCGGTGGCATGAAGCTCACCCGCACCGGCGACGACGGGCGCACCGCGGTCTTCTCCGACGGCCAGCTCGCGCTGACGCTGCAGGAGGGGCTCTGGGCCGGCGGCCCGGAGGACGAGACGCTCTTCCTCCGCGCCGTGCCGGCGCCGGTCTTCGGCCCCCGGGTCGGGCGCCCGTCGGTGGAGGACGCCATCCTCTGCACGGTGGGGGACCTGGCCCAGGCCGGCCTGTGGGCCCCGCTCATCCGCTACCTGGATCTGCGCGAGCTCCTGAAGCTCGGCCCGGACCCGGCCTACCTCCAGGCCCGGGCCCGCACCGCCGGCCTGACCCGCGCGCTCCACGGCGCCGCCGTGCTGACCGCCCACTACTTCCCCGAGGTGGCGGCCGCCGCCGAGGCGGTGCGGCCCGAGGTGGGCGCCCTGGAGCGGCTGGCCCTCGACCCCATCGTGGACGCGGCGCGCGACCCGTCCCGCCTGCGCCACCTCAAGGGGACCGAGCAGGCGGCCCGGCTGGTGCTGGCGCCCTGAGGCGGCCCGGGCTCCCCCCACACGCACCGTCCGGGCCCGCGAGGCGCCGTGGCCGCGCCGCCCCGTGCTAACCTTCGCCCCCTCTCCCGGAGGAGCACTGCGTGAAAATCACCGTCATCGGCACCGGCTACGTCGGCCTGGTCACTGGCACCTGCTTCGCCGAGTCGGGTCACTCGGTGACCTGCGTGGACATCGACCCTGCCAAGGTCGCGCTGCTGCGCGGCGGCGGCATCCCCATCTACGAGCCGGGGCTGGAGGAGCTGGTCCGGCGCAACGTGCGGGAGCGGCGCCTCGACTTCACCACCGACGCCGCCGAGGCGGTGCCCGGCTGCGACGTGGTCTTCATCGCGGTGGGCACGCCGCCCGGAGAGACCGGCGAGGCAGACCTTTCCTACGTCCTGGCCGCGGCCGTGTCGGTCGGCCGGTCCCTCTCCGGCTACTGCGTGGTGGTGAACAAGTCGACCGTGCCGGTGGGGAGCGCCGACGAGGTCCGCCGCGCCGTCGCCGCGGTCACCACCCAGCCCTTCGACGTGGTCTCCAACCCCGAGTTCCTGAAGGAGGGGGCGGCGGTGGACGACTTCATGCGGCCTGACCGGGTGGTGGTCGGGGTGGAGAGCCCCCGGGCCCGCCAGGTCATGACCGACCTCTACGCCCCCTTCGTGCGGGCCGAGCAGCCGGTGCTCTTCATGGACACCCGCTCCGCCGAGCTCACCAAGTACGCCGCCAACGCCATGCTGGCCACCCGCATCTCCTTCATGAACGAGGTGGCGGCGCTGTGCGACCGGCTGGGAGCGGACGTGGACGCGGTGCGCCGCGGCCTGGGGAGCGACCGGCGCATCGGCTACCCGTTCCTGCACGCCGGGGCCGGCTTCGGCGGCTCCTGCTTCCCCAAGGACGTGCGGGCGCTGATGACCACGGCGCGCCAGGTCGGCCTCGACTTCGACCTCCTGCGGGCGGTGGAGCGGGTCAACGAGCGGCAGAAGCGGCTGCTGGTCGAGAAGGCGCAGCGCCACTTCGGCGGCTCGCTGACGGGCCGGACCTTCGGCGTCTGGGGGCTGGCCTTCAAGCCGAAGACCGACGACATGCGCGAGGCGCCGGCGCTCACCGTCATCCAGGGGCTGCTGGGGGCCGGGGCGCGGGTGAAGGCCCATGACCCGGTGGCGCGCGACGTGGCGGCCAGGCTCCTCCCCGGCGCCGTCGAGCTTGTAGACGAGCCCTACGCCGCCGCCGAGGGGGCCGACGGGCTCCTGCTGGTGACCGAGTGGAACGAGTTCCGCCAGCCTGACTGGGAGCGGCTCCGCGCCGTCATGCGCACGGCGGTCCTCTTCGACGGGCGCAACGTCTGGGACCAGCAGAAGGCGCGGGCGGCCGGCTTCACCTACTACGCGATCGGCCGGGCCGCCGCGCCCTGACGGCCCGGCCCAACCGGGCGCCACCGCTCAGGCCCGCGGCGTCCGCCCGCGGGAGAGGAGCAGCACCACGCCGGCCACCTCCTCGAGCACCAGCTCGAGGCGGCGCCCCACGTCGGCGGTCTCCAGGATCCGGTAGCGGGCCGCCGGCTCGCCCAGCGCCGCCGCGGCCACCAGGTCGGCCAGGGCCCCCGGCGTGGGCTGGTGGGTGGCCGCCTCGGCGAGCGCGCCGGCGCCCGACTCGGGCGGCAGGAGGTTGGCCAGCTCCAGGCAGAGCTGCTCCAGCGCCTCCACCTCGGTGGAGAGCACCTCCGCCCCGCCGGCCGGCAGGACGTCCTCCACCAGCTCGGCGCGGAACTCGCGCCACGGGGTGGCCCCGGTGACCTCCTCGAGGAGGCGCACCCGCGCCTCGCAGCGGATGACGAGATCGATGGTGCCGTCGTCGTTGCGCTGGGAGGCCACCACCCGGCCCACCCCGGCCACCGGGTGGAGGCGGGCCCGCTCGGCCAGCGCCTCGTCGGGATCGACCAGCGTCGGCACCGCCACCACCCCGTCGCCGTCCACCAGGGCGGCGCCCAGGGCGCGGTAGCGCGGCTCGAAGAGGTGGAAGGGGGCCGGGGCGCCGGGCAGGAGCACCACGCCCGGCAGCGGGAAGAGCTTGAGGGCGGTGCACGCCGCGGCGAGCACCGCCCTCTCGGGGTGCGGAGCGCCAGGCCCCGCGCTCACGTCAGGCGCCCTTGACGTTCGACTCGATGCGCATCCCGTAGAACGACCGGTAGACGAACACCGTGGAGATCAGGAAGAAGATCACCGCCAGGGCGGCGCGGAGGGTGCCCTGGCCGGCCACCGTCATCTGCAGGCCCAGCTCGACGGCCAGCAGGCCGAAGAGGGTGGTGAACTTGATGACCGGGTTCATGGCCACCGAGGAGGTGTCCTTGAAGGGGTCGCCGACGGTGTCGC
>Ga0209682_10000562_pt1 | contig 12807 bp, 13 predicted proteins | sample DOMMetBare2Fresh_2_FD_187471 | JGI IMG/M metagenome (GOLD analysis project Ga0209682, IMG submission 187471) | Wetland sediment microbial communities from St. Louis River estuary, USA, under dissolved organic matter induced mercury methylation -... | ecosystem: Environmental > Aquatic >...
GCGGGTGGCCGAGGGGCTGGCCGCGCTCGGCGCCGCCCAGTCGCGCCCCCAGGCCGGAGGCCATCCCCACCTCGCGCCAGGTGTCCCAGCCGACCGAGACCACTGGCGTGGAGCCGGCGGCGCGCTTCCACTGGGCGAAGGCGTCCAGGAAGGCGTTGGCTGCGGAGTAGGCGCACTGGTGCCCGCTCCCCCATACCCCTGTGATCGAGGAGAAGAGCACGAAGGCGTCCAGCGGGCCGGGGAGGAGCTCGTGCAGGTTCAGGCCCCCCGCGTCCTTCCCGGAGATCACCTGGGCCAGCTCGGCGGTGCTGGTCTCGGACATCGGCTTCACCAAGAAGATGGATATCTCCAGCTACCGCTGGCTCGAAGAGTCGCTCGCCGGCAGCAGAGCTCCGTTCAAGATCGTCGCCGGGGGGAACCAGTTCTGGAACCCGATGGTGTTCTACGAGGCGTTCGGCCAGTATCCCGCCGAGCAGAAGGAGCTGCTGGACTTCCTCCGCAAGGCCCGCATCGAAGGCGTGGTCTTCCTCTCCGGCGACCGGCACCACGCGGAGCTGCTGAAGCTGCAGCAGCCGGGGATGGTGCCGATCTACGACTTCACCTCCAGCCCGCTGACCTCGGGCGGCGGGCGGATCGACAAGGAAGCGAACAACCCCGCCCGCGTCCCCGGCACCTGGGTGACCGACGGCATCCGCAACTTCGGCCTCCTCGAAGTCTCGGGAAAGGAAGAAGCGCGGGTGCTGACGCTCCGCACGCTCGACGCCGACGGCAAGGAGCTGTGGCGGTACGAAATCAAGGAGAGGGAGCTCAAGTACCCGGCGAAGCCCCCCGCCCCCTGAGCCTCACGCTCTCACCCCCGGCCTTTCAGACCCAACTGGTCAACGCGGCGAGCCGGCTGGATGGAGAGGGGGGGCTGCCACCAGCGAAAACCGCGCGCGCCGCGGCACGAGCGGGATGTAGCGGTTGATCCGCATGCAGAGATCGAGAAAACGGAAGCGCCAGCGGAGCGCAAAGGCCGGGCGCGGATAGACGTGGCCGGCGAGGATGGACATGGCGGCGCGGTGGACCTCGAGCGGTCCCTGGCCATTCAGGAAGAGCTCGCGGAAGGAGTGGTGGTAGTACATGCGGATCAGGCGGAAGAAGATCCCCGTGCTCTCGTCGATGAACCGCCGGTAGCGCCGCCGGACGCGGCCGGGGGTCTCCTCTCCCTCGAGGATCGAGATGATGCCGCGGGCGGCTTCTGTGCCCGTCATCATCCCCATGCAGACGCCGGTCGAAAAGATCGGATCGACGAAGGCCGCGGCATCGCCCACCAGGAAATAGCCGGGGCCGGCGTAGGGCGCGCAGCGGTAGCTGAAGTCGGCGAGCACGTGGGTCTCGGTGGGAAAGACGGCATCGGCGGTCCGTTCGCGCAGAGTCGGGCAGCGCTCGATCGCCCAGGAGAGGATCCGGTCCGGCGAAACCCCCAGGCTCTTCGCCTGGTCCATCCCCGTCACCAGGCCGATGCTGGTCTTCGTCTCGTTGAGCGGGATCACCCAGAACCATCCCTCGTCGGTCATCACGATGACGATGTAGCCCCCCTCGTCGCCGGGCCGGCGGCGGACGTTCTCGAAGTGGCCGAAGTAGGCGACCTTCTTCAAGTCCGGCAGGGTCTTGCGCAGCCCCAGGTGCTTGCCGAGGACGGTCGACTGCCCGGTCGCGTCGACGAGGACACGGCCGGTCAAGGTATCGCCCGCGTCCGTCAGGATCTCGGCGCGCCCCTCTTCGAGGCGCAGGACCTTCTTGAGAACCGTCCCTTCCGCCACCTCCACGCCGGCTTTGCGGGCCTCGGCGAGGAGCATGGCGTCGAACGGTGCGCGCTCGATGTTGACCGATTCCGTGGCACCGGGAACGAGGCCCATCGAGAAAGGGAAGAGCCCCGGGTCGCGCCCATCCCCCATGACGAATTCGGCGCCCAGCTTGCGCACCCGCGGCACGGTGCCGAGAGCCTCGACGAGCCCGAGCTCGTGGAACAGCGCCATGTTGCGCGGCAGGAGCGATTCGCCGATGTGGAAGCGCGGGAAGGGCATCCGTTCGAGGAGCTTGACCCGGAGCCCGGCGCGGGCCATCACGAGAGAGGTGGTCGCCCCGGCCGGGCCACCACCGATGACGAGAGCGTCGTAGGACGAGGAAGAAGCTGCGGTCATTGCCCCTCCACTCTATCAAGGCTGACCCGCGCCCCGATCCCCTACCTCGGCGCGGCGTTGACCGGCCTCGGGCTGGTCGGGCTCGACGCCCGGTGAGCGATCGGCGATACTCCTCCCGCAGGAATTCTCATGGCACCTCGATCGCCACGCCGCGCGGCAGCGTCCCGCATTCCCATCCAGCGCATTCCGTCGCAGGAGCGTTTTGTGTGGACGGAAGAGCTGGCAGCCCTCCTCGGCAAGATTCCCGACAGCCAGATCGCCCGCAAGGCGGGAGTCGACCGAGACACCGTCGCCGAGGAGCGCCGACGGCGAGGAATCGAAGCCTGCCGACCTCGCCAATCCATCGAATGGACTCCCGCATTGATCGCGGCGATCGGCACCGAGAGCGACCGCAAGTTGGCCCGGGAGTTGGGGCTCACTCGCTCTGCCGTGAAGCACAAGAGGGAGTGTCTGGGAATCCCTGCTTTCCATCCACCGCCCTACGAGCCGGTTCGATGCTTTCTCTGGGAGCCGGAAGATCTGGCCTTGCTCGGAAAGATGCCCGACACGCAAGTGGCTGAACGGCTCGGAATCAGCGTCGGGGCAGTGGCCAGAAAACGTCGACAGCTCAAGATCCCGCCGTTTTTGCCGCAAGCCCCCCTCGTGGCCTGGACTCCCGAAATGCTCGAGCTTCTGGGAAAAATCCCCGATCCACAGATGGCTCAGCTCTTTGGCATTTCCCACGGCACGGTGGCCCGAAAGCGAAGACGCCTCGGCATCCCGGGCCATCTGGTGAGCGGCAAGGTCGTCCCCACTCCCGAGCTCATCGAGCTGCTTCGCCACTACGACTCGGTTGAAGTGCGTCGCCGAACCGGGCTCTCCCGGCACACGATACGTCACCTTCGCGCGCAGCTCGGGCTCCCGGCGCCCGAGGTGTGGACTCCGGAGGCCTTCGCCCGCCTCGGCCGGGAACCCGATCGGTGCATCGCGCCGGACGTCGGCCTCACTCCGAGCGGGGTTCGCCAGAGACGCCTGGCCCTGGGCATCCCGGCGTTCTGTCGACAACGCCCCTGGCAAGCCGAAGAGCTCGCGATCCTCGGCACCGCCCCCGATGAGGTCATCTCTCAGAGGCTCGGCCGCAGCTTGGATTCTGTCCGACGCAAGCGAAGGAAACTTCGGCGTCCCCAGGTCCGGCTCTCGGCCGGGCAACCCGCCGGCAACCCCATCGCCTGACCGCCCGAGAACTCTTCACGGAAACACCATTTTCTCCTGAGCCCCGGCAGGGGCGACAGCAACTCCCCGCCCTGCCGAGCTCTCCGGACCGCCTGACGAAGGAGCAGACGGAGTCACCGCGGAAGGCGACCGGACGAGGACGTCCCGGGAAGTCGCCATCGAGGAGCAGACCGGATCACTCCGTCAACCGACGGAGCGACGGCGTCTCGGGACATCGTGGCCCGTTCTCGTGACTTCCTGACCAAGGGGGCGACGGAAGTACGTCGGCAGGCGACCGGGTGAGGAGTTTCTGAATCACAAAGGCCGGGCCTCCGGCCCGGCCTCCCCCGCCACTCCCAGGCGATGAAGGCAATCAGCGGCGGTGTCTCGCCGAGCTCGCGCAGGTGGGTCGTGACCCGGCTCAGCCCTCGTTCCACCTCTGTTCTCCCCAATGCTCGGGCCAGGCGATGCCGGCGGGCGTGGTGCCCAGGGTCTCCATGACCCGGATGAGCTTCTGGTGCAGCCGCTCGCGCTCGGCGGCGATCTCGGGGGTGACCGGGGTGCTCGGGTGCGCCAGGTTCACCACCTCCCGCTGGTCGCGTGGCACCGCCAGGTCGTACATCTCGTATTCGAACAAGGCGTCGGTGTGGACGTCGTAGTAGACCGCGTACTTCCAGCGCTTCTCCACGATCGCCCGGATGTGGCTGGCCGCGGGGACGAAGAAGTAGAGGTCCTCATAGGTGAAGTGCAGGCAATCCTGCACCTCGGCTTTTGGATTCGCCAGGATCGGGGTCAGGTCCCTGCCCTTGAAGGTCCAGCGGCTGACGTCCGGCACGCCGGCGAGGTTCGACAGCGTCGGCAGGAGATCGATCAGGCTGACCAGCGCGTCGGTCTCCTGGCCTTTCGGAATCATCGGATGGTTCGCGATGATGAAGGGGACGTTCAGCGTCTCCTCATAGATGTTGAACATCTTTTGCCGCTGCAGGCCGTGCGACATCGCCATGTCGCCGTGATCGCTCAGGCGGACGATGACGGTGCCGTCGAAATGTTTCGACTTCTTCAGGGTGTCGATCACTTCCATGATCTGTTCGTCGACGTGCTTGCAGAGGTAGGCGTAGAAACGGCAATAGGCGAGCTGGCCCTTCTCGTCGTCGGCGGAGATCGCTCCGCCGCCCTGGTTGCTCACCACGCGGAACTGCGTCTGCGCCTGCGGCTTGGTCGACAGGTCCTCGTTCCAGGTCGGCGGCCGGTCGATCGGCAGGTGCATGAACTGTTCGTCCTGATAGCCCGCGGCCTGGTAGAGGGGCGTTCCGTCCGGGAGCATCCCTGCGGCGGTGCCGGGGTAGGCCAGCACGTCGTGCGGGTTGACCAGGGAGACGATCAGGCAGAACGGCTTGTCCCCGTCGTAGGTCTCGAGGAAGTGGACGACGCTGTCGTGCTCGCGCTTCGCGAGGGGAATGTCGTCGCCGTACTTGGCCGCCTGGCCGTGTCCGTCGATGAAGCGCTGGTCGTTCTTGACGTCACCGCCGCCCATGTTCTCGACCTTCAGGTTGTCGCCCGCGTCGGGCATCGTCCAGCCGTCGAAGCCCCAGCGTTCGGCCAGTTGCTCGACGTCGGTCTCGGTCCAGTACTTCTGGCCGAGGCTGCGGACGTAGTTCGCCGGCTTGGTGAGGTGCCACTTCCCTTTGAAGACGACGTTGTAGCCCGCGGTCCTGAGGATCTTGCCGAGGTTCTGCAAGTTGGCGGACATCCCCTGCTGGCGGCGCTCCTTGATGTTCAGCGAGAGCGCCTGGGTGACCTGCCGGGGCGCCGGCTTCTGTTCCGCATCCGGACCTCCGGTCACGTCCTCGATGATGCGCGTGACGTTGTCGAACTCGAGGACCTCGGTCACCCCGTGCTGCGCGGGGTAGAGGCCGGTGAGCATCGTCACCCGGGCCGGCGAGCACGTGCAGGAATTCGTGATGGCGCGGTTGAAGCTCAGGCCGTTTTCGCGGAGCCACTGCATCGCCGGCAGGTTCTCCCGTTCCCAACGCTCGGGCCAGTAGGGCTTCGCGCTCTGCTGGTCGGTGATGACGATCATGAAGTTCGGTCTGCGGGCCATGCAGTCTCCTCGTGGCTCAACGTTGCTTCTTGGTGCCGGCCTGTTGGGTCTTTTCCAGATAGGCCAGGATCTCCGCCCGGGACATCTCCTGCGTCTGTCCGGTGACGGACGACTGAAGAGTCCCCGGATTCTCCGGCTGGCCGGCGTCGGGCCGCGTCTGCGGCTTCTCTTTCTTCCTCATGGCGGATGGTCCTCCGGCAAAGCTGTGACGGCTGCCGAGTCTAGCACCGGAGCTGGACGGTCTCTTGTCCGCGTCCCCACCAGGAGGTATCTTTGATGAGCGTCGGGGGAGCCGGACATGAATCACTGGAAGGAAACAGCCGAAGTCCTTGCACGTCTCGCCGAGCTGACGGCGGCCGGCCGCCGGGCGGCGCTCGCCACGGTGGTCCGCATCAGCGGCTCCGCCTACCGCCGGCCCGGCGCCAAGTTCCTCATCGAAGAGTCGGGAGACACCCTGGGCAGCGTGAGCGGCGGCTGCCTCGAAGCCGACGTGCGCGAGGTGGCCCGTCAACAGGTGCTCGCGACGGGCGTACCGAGCCTCCGCCACTACAGCACCGGCGCCGACGAGGACATGGTCTGGGGCCTCGGGCTCGGCTGCAACGGCCTGATCGACGTCTTCATCCAGACGGTGACCGAGGGCCCGCTCGCCGGGCGGACCGAACGCCTGCGCGAGCTGGTGGCCGGCGATGCCCCCTTCGCCCTCGCCACCGTGGTCGAAGGCGAAGGCCTCGGTGCGACGCTCCTCGCCGGGCCGGACGGCACGCTCGACGGCTCCCTGGGCTCCGCCGAGGCCGATGCCTGGATGGCGGACCGGTCACGGACGCTGATCGCCGCCGGACGCTCGGTGGTCGAGACGGTGGCCGGCCGGGCCGTCTTCGTCGAAGTGCTGCAACCGCCGCCCCACCTGATCGTCTGCGGCGCCGGAGAGGACGCCAGGCCGCTCGTCGCCTATGCCGCGGACGCCGGCTTCCGGGTCACCCTGGTGGATCACCGCCCGGCGCTGCTCGACGCCGCCGGCTTCCCGCAGGCGGCCGAGCGGCTGACCGCCCGGCCCGACGACGCGGCGCTCCGCCTGCCGCCGGCCGAGCGCTCGCTCGCGGTGGTGAAGTCCCACTCGCTGGCGATCGACCGCGAATGGGTCCGCCGCCTGCTCGCCGCCGGCCTCCCCTACGTCGGCGTGCTGGGACCCCGCGCCCGGACCGAATCGATCCTGCGCGAGATCGGCGCCTCGTCCGCCGACACCGTGCGCGTCTTCGGCCCGGTCGGTCTCGATCTCGGCGCGGACGGACCGCGCCAGGTCGCGCTCAGCATCGTCGCCGAGCTCCTCGCCTTCATCACCCAACGCCAGCCGCGCCACCTCGCCGAGCGCCGGGAGGCGATCCATGCCGCATGACCGATCCGGCCCCATCGCCGGCATCCTCCTCGCCGCGGGAACCTCGAGCCGCATGGGGAGCAACAAGCTGCTCTTCGACCTGGGAGGCGAGAGCGTGCTGCGCGGCGCCGCCCGCAGGGCGCTCGCCGGAGGGCTCGCGCCGCTCTTGGTCGTGCTCGGCCATGAAGCCGACAAGACCCGCCGCGAGCTCGACGGGCTCCCCTGCCGGGTGGTGGTCAATCCGGACTACGCAAGCGGCATCAACTCCTCCCTCAAGGCCGGCGTCGCCGCCGTGCCCGACGAGGCACAAGGGGCACTGGTGATGCTCTCCGACATGCCGTTCGTCACCGCCGACATGCTCGCCGGCCTGGTCGCCCGCTACCGCTCGACCACGGCACCGCTCGTCATCTCGGACTACGAGGGGGTCAACGCTCCCCCCATGCTGTACGATCGATCCCTCTTCAGCGAGTTGCTGGCGATGACAGGAGAAGGGTGCGGCCGGCAGGTCGTCAAGAAGCACCGCCACGAAGCAGAGGTCCTGGCCTGGCCCGAGGCCGCCCTCGCCGACCTGGACGTGCCGGAGGATTACGCGCGATTCAAATCCTGAGGGAACCGGAAGGAGGCCCCGAGCCATGCGCAGCGAGCTTCTCCAGTTGGCGGCGGATCTGGCGCAGCGGGAGGAGCCGTTCGTGCTGGCGGTTGTGGTGCGCCGCCGGCCCGCCAGCTCGTCCCAACCGGGCAACATGGCGCTCATCACGGCCGCGGGCGCCTTCCATGGCTGGCTCGGCGGCAGTTGCACCCAGCCCACCGTGGTCCGCGAGGCCCAGCGGGCGCTCGCCGACGGCCGGCCCCGCCTCCTCCTGCTGACCCCCGATCCGGAATCCGAACGGCGCCCCGGCGTCGACGTCTTTCCCATGACCTGCCAGAGCGGAGGGAGCGTGGAGATCTATCTCGAGCCCGTCCTGCCGGCCCCGCGCCTCGTCGTCTTCGGCTCCTCCCCCACCGCCCAGGCGCTGGCCCGGCTCGGCCAGGCCATGGGCTATACCGCCCTCGCGGTCGAGGACGACGTCGCCGCGCTCACGCGGAGCGCCACCTCGCCGCACGCTCCCTGCTTCACCGTGGTGGCCACCATGGGCGAGGGCGACGAGGAGGCGATCCGCGCCGCCCTGGCCCTCGATCCCGCCTATCTCGGCGTCGTGGCGAGCGCCAAACGCTTCGCCTCGATGCGGGAGACGCTCCTCGCCCGCGGCGTGGCGGCCGAGGCCCTCGACCGCATCCGCTGCCCGGCCGGGCTGAAGATCGGCGCCCGCGCCCCCGAGGAGATCGCCCTCTCGATCCTCGCCGAGATCGTCGAGCGCCAACGCGCGGAGAAGCCGCAGACCGCGGCCGAGCCGGTGGCGCCCGAAAAAGAGGCCGTCCCGACAGAGGCGATCGATCCGATCTGCGGCATGACCGTGGTCATCGCCACCGCCCGCCACACCGCCGAGCACGCCGGCCGTTCCTGGTACTTCTGCTGTGGCGGCTGCCGCGAACGGTTCCTGGCCACGCCGGAACGCTACGCGGCAGCGGGGGCCGCGTGAGGCCCCTCACCCCCGGCCCCTCTCCCATCCCCTCCCACCGACCGGGAGAGGGGAGACAAACAATTCAGAGCCCAACCCTGACTCTCTCGAGCGGTCTTCTTCCCCCTCTCCCGGCGGCAGGGAGGGGATGGGAGAGGGGGCCAGGGGGTGAGGGGCCCGGGCGGAGGTCCGCCGCGTGAGGCCCGAGATCGCCGAGCTTCAGGACGCCATGGAGCGGCTGGGCTACATCGCCGATCCGGCGATCACCACGGCCCTCTTCCTCTCGCGGGAGATGCGCCGGCCCCTCCTCATCGAAGGGGATGCCGGCGTCGGCAAGACCGAGATCGCCAAGGTGCTGGCGCGTCTCCTCGAGACCGAGCTGATCCGCCTCCAGTGCTACGAGGGGCTGGACGTCTCGACCTCCCTCTACGAGTGGAACTACCAGCGGCAGATGCTCCGCCTGCGGATCGCCGAGCAGGACGGCGGGAAGACGGCGGAGGAGATCGAGGACTTGATCTTCGGCCGCTCCTATCTCCTGGAACGGCCGCTTCTCCGCGCCATCACCCGGCGCGAGGGGCCGCCGGTTCTGCTGATCGATGAGATCGACCGCGCCGACGACGCATTCGAGGCATTTCTTCTGGAGGTGCTGTCGGATTTCCAGGTGACCATCCCGGAGCTGGGGACGATCCGCGCCGAGCACGTGCCCTATGTGATCCTCACCTCGAACCGTACGCGCGAGATCGGCGATGCGCTGCGGCGCCGCTGTCTCTATCTCTACATCGAGCACCCGTCGCTGGACAAAGAGGTGCGCATTCTGCGCGCCCGGGTGCCGGAGGCCGGCGCGGTGCTGGCCGCGGAGATCGGCCGTTTCGTCCAGGCCTTGCGGCGGCGCCAGCTCAGCAAGGCGCCCGGCGTCGCGGAGACGATCGACTGGGCGCAGGCCCTCCTCCACCTGCACAGCGCGCACCTCGACCGCGAGACGGTCGAGCAGACCCTGGGCTGCCTGCTCAAGGACCACCACGATCTGCGCGAGCTGGGACCGGACGCGCTCACCGCCGACCTGGCGGACGCCGTCGCGGCACGAGAGGAGACAGCCGCTTCATGATCCCGGCGGACCTCGTCCACCACCTCGCCCGTTTCTCGCGCGCGCTCCGCGAGCATGGCGTGGCGGTGAGCCTCTCGGATGAGGCGGACGGTCTGGAAGCGCTCACCCTGGTGGACGTCGGCGACCGCGACGAGGTGCGGCGGGCGCTCTCCGCGGCGCTCAAGATCCGGCCACGCGACGCGGCGGTCTTCGCGGAGCTGTTCGCGCTCCTCTGGAGCTCCGGAGCGGCGGACCCGGCGGCGCACCGGCCTCCGCCGCCACGGGTGCCGGACCCGCTGCACGGTCCTTCCGCACCGCGGCGGGCTCCCCGCCCCGCGGCCTGGCCGGCCGGCCTCGTCCCGGCGGCGGACGTCCTCCCCACCGGCGACGAGCCGGGGTTCAGCCCCGAAGCGGTCCTCCGCCAGAAGCCGTTCGAGGAGCTCTCGGCCGCCGACCTCCAGGCCATGGAACGCCTGCTCGCCCGTCTGACGCTGCGCCTCGCCACCCGCCCCAGCCGGCGGCTCGTGCCGACGCCGGGACGCGGCACGATCGACCTGCGGCGGAGCTTCCGCAAGGCGCTCGCGCATGGCGGCGAATTCCTCTCTCTCGCCCGGCGCACCCGGCCCATCGAGAGGGCGCGCCTGGTGGTGCTCTGCGACACCAGCGGCTCCATGGACCCGTACACGCGCTTCCTCCTCACCTTCGTGCTCGCGCTCCACCGCGTGGCGCGGACGAGCCGGTCCACCGAGATCTTCGCCTTCAACACGTCCCTGGTGCGCTTGACGCCCTCCCTTCGATCCCTCCGGCCGGAACGGATCGATCTCGTGCTGGACAAGCTCGCGGCGCGCGTCCCCGACTGGTCGGGCGGCACGCGGATCGGCGAGTGCCTGGCCACCTTCACCCATGCCTATCTCGACGAGCTGGTCAACGGACAGACCATCGTGCTCATCCTGAGCGACGGCCTCGACCGCGGCGATCTGACTCCCCTCCAGGGCGCCCTCCGCGCCTTGCAGCGGCGCGCCCGGCGGGTGCTGTGGCTCAATCCCCTGGCCGGAGACCGGCGCTACGAGCCCACCGCCCGCGCCATGGCGGCGGCGCTCCCCTACGTCGACCACCTCCTGCCGGCCCACAATCTGGAGTCGCTGGAACGGCTCCTTCCTTTGCTGACCGCGTGAGGCGCCAAACCTATGGGCATGCAGATCGAAAAGAGCTTCGTCGTCAAAGCCCCCTTCCAGGACGTCTGGGAGTTCCTGACCGACCCGAAACGGGTGGCGGGCTGCCTGCCGGGCGCCGCCATCACCGACCAGATCGACGACAAGACCTGGGCCGGCACGATGACCGTCAAGGTCGGCCCCGTCACCGCCGGCTACCGCGGCAAGCTGCGCTTCGAGCGGCTCGATGCCGCGGCGGGCGAAGCGGACATCGCCGCCTCCGGCCAGGAGACGCGCGGCAAGGGCGGGGCCGACATGCGGATGAAGAGCAAGGTCGTCGAGCGCTCCTCCGGAGAGACCGAGGTGACGGTCACCTCCGACGTCAACGTGATGGGCGTCCTGGCACAGTTCGGCCGCGGCATGATCCAGGACGTCAGCGATCAGCTCTTCCAGAAGTTTTCCGACGCCATGCGCCGCGAGCTCGAAGTCCCCGAGGCCGCCCCGCCCGCCGCGGAGCCCCTGGCCGCCGCACCGGAGGAGGCGGCCGGACCGGCTCCCGCGGAACCAACGCCCGCCCCGCCTGCCCCGAGCGCACCGGCCCCGGCCCGGCCGGCTCCGCAGAAGGAGGAGGTCCTCGACGTCGGCGCCCTGGGCGCCGCGGCGGCGAGCCGCGCCGCCGGCCGCATGCTGCAACGCCCCGCTTTCTGGATCGCCGTCGTCGCCATCGCCCTGATCCTGTACTGGTTCCTCCGTTAGGGCCGCCGCCCACGGAAAGGAGGTCTGGATGATCCCCGCATCGTTCGACTATCACGCGCCACGGACCCTGGACGAGGCGATCGACCTTCTCCAGAGCCATTCGGACGAGGCCAAGGTCCTCTCCGGAGGGCAGAGCCTCCTGCCGCTCCTGAAGCTCCGGCTCGGAGCGGCCGGCCACCTGGTGGACATCGGCCGCATCCCGGGCCTCGAAGGGATCGCCGAAGAGAACGGCACCCTGAAGATCGGCGGGCGCACCCGCGAGTCGGCCCTGGAGCGCTCGGCCTTGATCCAGAAGCGCTATCCCCTCCTCGCCGACACCGCCGCGGTGATCGCCGATCCCCTGGTGCGCAATCTCGCGACCGTGGGCGGCAACCTGGCGCACGGTGATCCGGCGAACGACCATCCGGCCACCATGCTCGCGCTCCGCGCCGAGGTCGTGGCTTTCGGCCCGCGCGGCACGCGCACGATTCCGATCGACGATTTCTTCCGCGGCCTCTTCGAAACGGCACTGGAGCCGGCCGAGATCGTCACCGCGATCCATATCCCCGTGCCGCCTCCCCGGAGCGGCGGCGCCTACCAGAAGCTCGAACGCAAGGTGGGCGACTTCGCCACCGCCGCCGCCGCGGTGCAGCTCACCCTCGGCGCCGGTGGCGAAGTGGTGTACGCCGGCATCGCGCTCACCAATGCCGGCCCGACGCCGATCCGCGCCTCTGCCGCCGAGCGGCTGCTCACCGGCCAGGTCCCCGATGACGCCCTGATCGCCGAAGCGGCACGGCAGGCCGCCGCGGCGGCACAACCGAGCCCCGACCGGCGTGGATCGGTCGACTACAAGCGAAACATGGCGCGGGTCCTGACGGCGCGCGCCCTCCGGCAGGCCCTCCAGCGGGCCAAGGGAAACTGAGCCATGGCGCACCATCAGATCCACGTCGAAATCAATGGCGTCGAGAGGACGGCGGAGGTCGAATCGCGCCTCCTCCTGGTCCACCTCCTGCGCGAGACCCTGTCGATGACCGGCACCCACATCGGCTGCGACACCACCCACTGCGGTGCCTGCACCGTCCTCCTGGACGGTGAGCCGGTCAAATCGTGCACCGTCCTCGCCGTGCAGGCCGACGGCCGCAAGGTAATGACGGTCGAAGGGCTGGAGACCAACGGCCAGCTCCATCCCGTCCAGGAAGGTTTCTGGCAGGAGCACGGCCTCCAGTGTGGTTATTGCACGCCGGGCATGATGCTCACCAGCTATGCCCTGCTCCAGCAGAACGAGCATCCGGCCGAAGGGGAGATCCGCCAGGCGATCTCCGGCAACCTGTGTCGCTGCACCGGCTACGTGAACATTGTCAAGGCGGTGCAATACGCCGCCGCCAAGCTGCATCCGGAGGCCTGAGATGGAACCCAGGACATCGGCAC
>Ga0209682_10000563_pt1 | contig 12778 bp, 15 predicted proteins | sample DOMMetBare2Fresh_2_FD_187471 | JGI IMG/M metagenome (GOLD analysis project Ga0209682, IMG submission 187471) | Wetland sediment microbial communities from St. Louis River estuary, USA, under dissolved organic matter induced mercury methylation -... | ecosystem: Environmental > Aquatic >...
TCAACCCTGTTCAAAAAGTCGCCTGGCAGCGCTGGGCGCCGTTGGTTGTGATGCTGAAGCCGCACACGTGGAGCGGGGCGGAACGACAGGCGCTCGTCGACGTCATCCGCGCCAAAGGCGGGCGCAGCGAACGCGAGTTCGTCTCGCTGTACGCGACCCACCCACGGCTGGACGCTGCGATTCATCAGCTCGGCAAGCGCGCGCGCTGAGCGCGGCGGGAAGCCCCGACCGCGCTTTCGCATCGTCATAGCCGCGCAACCTCAGGAAGAACTGCGACCAGCCGGCCGTCTTCGTAGACCGCGCCTACCGTGCGGCCGCCGACTTCGAGCGTGGCGAATTCGCGCGTGCGGACGGCGCGCTCTTCCTCGCGCAGCAGCCGCGCCGCCATGCGTGCGGAAGCGCCAGCGACCGCCAGCAGCATGGCCGCGGCCCAGCGTTGTGGCTGCAGCGCCGGCACGGCCGTCAATCTCAATGTGCGAACCATGATGCTCTCCCAAGTTGCCTCTCGCAGGACAACGATCAGTCACTTCAAGGACATTCCGCCAGCGCTTTCACTTCCTGGCGCAGCGCCAGGATTGCAAGCGGATTGCGCGGAGAAGACGGGGTGCGGTTGCGAACCTTCATGTCGACCTCGATCGGATGAATGAATGCAGATCACCGTTGCGCGCGAGCGCGCGCGATGACCTGCGTTGAAAGAAATTCGGCCCGGGGGCAGTGATGCTGCAACCCGGGCCGGTGGCTGAAGCGACGTAATGCTTACGGCGCGGCCAACTCCCGGGCGAATTGCGCGATGACTTCGCTGCCCTTCTCGAAGCCGATGCGCGGATTGCGTCCGATGGTCAGTTGAAACATGCAGCGGCTCCTTTCCCGGTTGCGAGTTGCGCGTCTAACGCGCGAAAGGTCGCATGATAAAGATTTCTTTATCTTGCGCAAGTAAACATATGCAAAAGGGCAACAGGTTCAGCGCTTGCGTTTCAGCGGCGCAACACCACGCTGCGTGCGTTGCCACAGTTCGGTGCCATCGCCCTCGGTGGGCTGCCGCAGAGCTGACACCCGTGACGGCGCCGAGACCGGACTCGGGCCCGGCATTGCCGGCGGCATCAGTACCTCACCCAGCAAATCGAGCAGCCGCGTGCGTGCCTTTTCGGGATGGCGCCGGTAATAAGTCAGCACCAGCCCGACGACAAAGCGCTCATCGTCGTTCGTCGGGAGCGCGTTTTCCAGGGCCGGTTCCGGCGCCTGCTGCGCAACAGGCGCAGGGGGCGCCGCGCCTGCCGCGCCGGTTGAACCATGCGGAGTGTCCATCCAGCCATACGGCTTGTCCATTCGTTGCTCGAACTGGCGCGCCAGCCGCTCGCCGATCTGGCGCGATCGACTCTTGATCTGACTCCAGTAGCTCGGCTGAATCTGCAGTCGTTCCGCGAAGCGCCCCTCCAACCCGCGCAGCGTGGCGGCGTCAGGATGGCGCGCCGCTTGCTGCACGAACTCGTCGAACAACGCAAGCGCGTTGTCCAGGCGCACGCGGGCCAGATCGCGCACGGTCATGCGGGGGATAAACGCCGGATGCTCATTTGCCCAGATGATAAAGGCCATTGGGGCCGCCGATCGGTCGCAGCGCATAGCAACGCTTCGCCTGTGTTCCCCGGCGCATTGACCGTGGCAGTTGGCGCGACGACACGCCGGGTAAGCTGCGCGCTTGCCCGCGTGTCCGCCTTGAAGACCCCGACCGACCTCGTCGACTCGTCCGCCGCCTTGCGCCGCCTCGCCGCGGCCGTGCTGCTCTCCACGCTGGGCGGTGTGGGAATGTGGTCGTTCGTCGTCGCGTTGCCGTCGGTAGCAAGCGAGTTCGGCTTGTCGCGTTCGGCTGCATCGGCGCCCTTTTCTGCGTTGATGATCGGATTCGCGCTTGGCGGCGTGCTGATGGGTCGCTGGGCCGACCGCTCCGGCGTGATGGCGCCGGTGCTGGCGGCAACGATCGCGTTGTCGGCCGGCTACGTGGCGGCCGGGCTTTCGACCAGTTACCTGCAGTTCACGCTCGCGCACGGCGTGCTGATCGGTCTGCTGGGTGCATCGGCCACCTTCGGTCCGCTGATCGCCGACACGTCGCACTGGTTCCGGCGACGACGCGGACTCGCGGTCGCCATCGCGGCCAGCGGAAACTATTTCGCCGGCACGCTATGGCCGCCGGTGGTGCAGTACCTGATCGATCACTTTGGATGGCGCACTGCGCACGTCAGCGTAGGCGTGTTCTGTCTCGTGACGATGCTGCCGCTCGCGCTGCTGCTGCGGCGGCGGGCGCCGTTGCACGACGATGCGGTCAACACGTCGGCCCGCGCTACGCCGACCCGCCCGCTCGGGCTGAGTCCCGCCGTGCTGCAAGGCCTGTTGATCGTTGCCGGCATCTCCTGTTGTGTGGCGATGTCAATGCCGCAGGTCCATATCGTCGCGTACTGCGCGGACCTCGGCTATGGCGCCGCGCGCGGCGCCGAGATGCTGTCGCTGATGCTGGGTTTCGGCATCGTGAGCCGGCTTGCCTCGGGCTGGATCGCCGATCGCATCGGCGGACTGGCAACGCTGTTGCTCGGCTCGGCGTTGCAGGGAACCGCGCTGCTGCTGTACGTGCCATTTGACGGCCTTACGTCGCTTTATGTGATTTCCGCCTTGTTCGGACTGTTTCAGGGCGGAATCGTGCCGTCGTACGCCATCATCGTGCGCGAGTACTTTGCGCCGCAAGAGGCGGGGGCGCGCGTCGGCACGGTGCTGATGGCCACGCTGGGCGGCATGGCGCTCGGCGGATGGCTGTCGGGCGCAGTGTTCGACTTCACCGGCTCGTACCGCGCGGCGTTCTTCAACGGTATCGGCTGGAATCTGTTGAACCTGTCGATTGCGGGCTGGCTGCTTTGGCGCGCGCGCCGCTGGTCTCGCATCAACCCCGTTGCCGCATGAATGAGGTCGAGTTGCCGCCACTGCAGTCGGGGCCGGCCGCGTGGCGCGGACCCGATATCGCCGCGCGGGATGACTGGATCGTTCAGTTGTCGAAGAAGCAGATCGCCGAACTCGAGGCCGCGATGCGCACGGTCAGCGCGCGCAACCTCGACATCGCGCAACTCGCCCGCAACGACTTTCCGCTGCCGTCGCTCGGCAGCCAACTGGACAGTTGGCTGCGTGAGTTGCTGCACGGCCGCGGCTTCTTGCTGATTCGCGGTCTTCCCCTCGAACGCTATTCGCGCCGCGAAGCCGCGACCATCTTCATGGGCATCGGCGCCCACCTGGGCCGAGCACGTTCGCAGAACGCGAAGGGGCATGTGCTCGGCCATGTGTGCGATCTCGGGCTGTCGAGCACCGACCCCAACGTGCGCATCTATCAGACGCACGAGCGGCAGACCTTTCACACCGACTCATGCGACGTGGTCGGCCTGTTGTGCTTGCGCGAAGCAAAGAGCGGCGGCGATTCCCTGCTCGTCAGCGCGCTGACGATCTTCAATGAGCTGCGCGCCGCGCACCCCGATCTGCTGGCGCGGCTGCTCTCGCCGATGGCATACGACCGCCGCGGCGAAGTGCCGGCCGGCCAGCTTCCCTTCTTCATGATCCCGGTGTTCAGCTGGTACGCGAACGCGCTCACCGTGTTCTATCAGCGGCAATACTTCGAGAGCGCGCAGCGCTTTTCAGAGGTGCCACCGTTGACCGAAGAAGACATCAAGGCGCTCGATCTTTTCGATACGCTGGCCAACAATCCGCGCTTGAACCTGACGATGCGCCTTGCACCCGGCGACATGCAATTCGTGCACAACCACACGCTGCTGCACGATCGAACCGCGTTCGAAGACTGGCCCGAGCCCGCGCGCAAGCGCCATCTGCTGCGGTTGTGGCTTGCCTGCCCCGGTGCGCGCGAACTGCCGCCGGCATTTGCCGCGCGCTACGGGTCGCTCAAGGTCGGCGATCGCGGCGGTATCGTCGTCCCGGGAACACGTCTAAACGCGCCGCTGGACCTCACCTGAAATGGCAAGCGAGCCCTGCATAAACCGGCGTATGGTGGGAAGAGGTTGGCACGGCAGAGGCATGGAGAGCAAAGCATGCATACGATCCTTCGAACCGCATCGATCGTCGGCGCGTGCGCACTGCTGCTGAGCTCGAATACGTCGGCGCAGCCCGCCACACCGCTGGACGAAGCGCACGCGCAGGCGCTGGTCGATGCCGTGGTCCGCGTGCGCACGCAGGCGCTTCCGGACGCCCGCTCGAACGAAACGCTGGGGCGCGAACGCATCGGCTCCGGCATCGTGATCGACGAGCGCGGCCTTGTGCTGACGATCGGCTATCTGGCGATCGAAGCGCAGGAGGTGCAGCTGACCACCAGCGCCAATCGCACCTTGCCGGCACGCGTGGCTGGATATGACCACGCAACCGGCTTCGCCGTACTCGAACCGCTGGCCCCGCTCGGCATCAAGCCGATCACGCTCGGTTCGTCGGCTGGACTGCGCGAAGAGGACGTGGTGATGACGCTGCCCTTCGGCGGCCGGGCGGCGGCGAGCCTCGCACGCCTGATGGCCAAGCGTCAGTTCACCGGCGGCTGGGAGTACCTGCTCGACGAGGCGCTGTTCGTTTCGCCACCGACGGATGCGTGGGCGGGTGCGGCACTGATCAACCGCAACCTGCAACTGGTCGGCGTGGGTTCGCTGCTGGTGCGCGACGTCGACCCCGAAGGTGACCAGGAGGAAATGCCCGGCAACATGTTCGTGCCGATCGACATCGTCAAGCCGATCCTGGCCGACCTGATCGCGCATGGCAAACGCAAAGGTGCACCGCGGCCGTGGATGGGCCTGGCGACGACCGAGCTTCGCGGTCACCTTGTGGTCACGCGCGTCAATGGCGACGGCCCCGCAGACAAGGCCGGCGTGCAGCAAGGCGATATAGTGCTTGCGGTCGGCAGCGCCCCGGTTGCATCGCAAGCGCAGTTGTATCGGACCGTGTGGGGACTCGGCGCCGCCGGCGTGGATGTGCCGCTGCGCCTGATGCGCGGGCCGGTCGTGCTGGACGTGACGCTGAAGTCGATCGACCGCGCCGCGCACTTTCGCGAGCCCTCAAGGCAGTAAATCGTTTGCCGTCGTGAGCAGGGCGCAGGCACGCCGAACCTGGTTGTCGGTCCATCGCTGGCTCGGCATTGGCCTGGGCGCGTGGTTCGCGCTGGTCGGATTCACCGGCAGCATCCTGGTATTCGAAGACGCGATCGACGCGTGGCTCAATCCCGATCTGCTCACCACGCACGCGCGCGGCGTGTTGCTGTCGCCGGATGCGATTGCGACTCGCGCTGCCGACGAGTTTCCCCTCGGCAAGGTCGAACGCATGCGCCTGCCGTTGGCCGGCGGCGACGTGTACCGCGTGTTCGTCCGCGTATCGCCGATCCGACGCGTCGGCCATGAGCGCGTCGAGGCGATGTTCGATCCGGTCACGGGTCGCCTGCTCGGCACGCGCGGCGCGGAAGCGCGGGGCTTGTCTCCGCGACACCTGTTGAAGACCCTGTACGAGTTTCATCGCAACGTGCTGCTCGGCAACTCCGGCGCCAACATCGTTGGCGTGGCCGGGTTGATGCTGCTCGCCAACGCGATCAGCGGGCTGGTCGTGGCGTGGCCGAAGAAGCTCGCCGCATTCAGGCGGCTGGTGTGGATCAACCTGCGCGCGAATGCGACGCGGGTGTTGTTCGATCTGCATCGATCCACCGGCGCGATCTTCATTGCGCTGCTGCTGCTGGCCACAATCACCGGCAGCACGCTCGTGTGGCTGAACTACGTGCGCGATCTGGTCAACGTGTTTTCGAAAGTCAATTCATTCCCGACCGTTCCGTGGCGCGGCGGCCCGGGTGAGGAGCCCAGACCGTTCGGTCAACTCGTCGACGGCGTGCGCGCCGCCTATCCGCAGCACGTGATCACCGAGATCCACGGGCCGCCCGGACGCGCCGGCGGCTACCTGTTCTATCTGCATCGGCCCGGCGACGAGCATCGGCTCGGCGACACGATCCTGTGGGTACACCCGCAGTCCGGCGACATCCTGGTGGAGCGCAGTGACGGCACGCGCACGGCCGGCGAGACGTTGATGCACTGGTTCCTGCCTCTGCACACCGGCACCGCATTCGGCTTGGGCGGTCGCATCGCGATGAGCGCCACCGGGCTGGCGCCGCTGCTGCTCGTCTGCACCGGGCTGTGGGTGTGGCTGCGCAAGCGCCGCGGTGAACGCATCGGCCGCGAGCGCCGCGCCGCGCGCGCGCAGGCACTCACCGGTTCGCACGGCATGGCGTCTGGCGAGTAGCGCCACACAGGCGGCGTGCGTTGCGTTTTCGTTGCGCATCTTGCAGCCCCGACGTAGTGCGGGGCCGCAGTGAAGTATCTTCCGCCGGTCGATTCGAGGAGCCCATGATGCGCATCGCTCTCGTCCTTGGCGCGGCCTGGCTGTTTCTGGCCGCCTGCGGCACGCCGCCGACGCGTCCGGACCGCGCCGCGCTCGAAGCACAGGTTGCCGACACAGAGCGCGCATTCGCCCGGACCATGGCCGATCGCGATCACGCGGCGTTCACCGCTTTCCTGTCCGAAGAAACCGTGTTCTTCAATGGCGACACGCCGCTGCGCGGCAAGCGGACCGTCGCCGATGCGTGGAAACGTTTCTACGAAAAGCCGACGGCACCCTTCTCGTGGCGGCCGCAGGTCGTTCAGGCGCTCGACTCCGGAACGCTCGCGCTCAGCACCGGGCCCGTGTTCGACCCGAGCGGCAAATGCGTCGGCTCGTTTCTGTCGATCTGGCGCCAGGAGGCGCCTGGCGTCTGGCGCATCGTGTTCGACAAGGGCGGCGCCTGTCCGCCGCAGTGACGCGACACACCCACGGACACTTCGGGTTCAGCGACGGCGCTCGACCCGTTCAAGCCCCGGCGCGCTTGGCCGCTGGCGAATAGAAGTCCGACAACTGCACGCGCGTGGCCTGCAAGCGATCGGCCACCAGCCCGAGCAGGTGCTGCATCAGTTCGAAGCCGAACACAGGATCCTCACGACACATGGCAAGCAACTCGGTGCCCTCGAGCGCGAACGCCTCGACCGCATCGAGCGTGTGCGCCTGAAAATGCTTGCCGCGCCCGGTCAGCAGCGCCGACCAGCCGAATTCGTCGCCCGGCCCAAGGATCTGCACCCGCAACGACCGTTCCGGCGCCGCAATCTCAAGCGCCACATGACCCGACCGGATGACATAGAACAGCGAACTGGTATCGCCTTCGCGGAAGATGATCTGCCCGGCATCGAAGCACAGCGGCCGCGCGAGCGAGCGCAGCTTCTCAATGTTTCTCGGCCGAAGCTGCCGGAACAGCGGTAGGTCCTCGATCGCCGGATCCATCGTTGCAGTAGTCATGACTGCCTCCCTGTGTGGTCTGCGACAGACGGGCGGCAGGGTCAGCGTCGGAGTGGCGTCCCGCCCCGCCTCCTTTTTTCACTGTAGTCCGACGGAGCTTGGGTGCAAGCACCTATCTGCGGGCAAGAAGTGCGAATCACCGGGCGCGGCGCTACCATCGCCCGTCACATCGGAGCCCGCCTATGATCCTTGAAGTCGCCGATATCCGCATCCAGCCCGGCCAGCAGGCCGCATTCGACGAAGCCATCCGTCGCGGAGTCGAAACGGTGATCGCGAAGGCCAAGGGCTTCCGCGGCTACAAGGTGAACAAGGGCATCGAGTCGCCCGAGCGCTATCTGCTGATGATCTTCTGGGACACGCTCGAGAACCACACAGTCGACTTCCGCGGCTCGCCCGCGTTTGCGCAATGGCGCGCGATCGTCGGACCGTTTTTCGCGCAAGCGCCGCAGGTCGAGCACTACATGCTGCTGGCGAAGTCGCAAGCCCAATGATTCACCCGCGTGGCGGGCACGGCAGGTGCCGCGCTGATCACCGCACGGGTGTCGACGGGGCTCAGCCGCCGAAGTGGATCTGGTAAGCCGCGCCGTTGGACATCAGGCACGCGCCCGTGCCACGGCCGCCTCCTTCGAGCACATATTCGCAATTCGCCCAGGTACCGCGTGAACCGGTCGCGTTGGCGATGCCCTTGGGTTGCCCGGGGCGGACCTGGATCGGCGTCTTGAGCACCTTCTCGTACACGTTGCCGAATCCGGGATGTGTGTCGGAGACGCGGGTGGCCTCGCCTGAAAGAAACTCACCACCCATGTTCAGCGTCAGCAGTCCGCGCCCGGTATTCAGGTCGGTGATGCTGGCCACGAGCTGGCCCATCTGCGCGGCGCGGTCGTTCATCGGATATAGCCGCGCGAGATATGCCGACGGTCCGGCCGGCACTGCAGGCGCGACGGTTACCGCCCCGATCGGCGCCGGCGGTGAGGTCACCGCAACGGGTGCCACGACTCCCGGCGGCAACGTGTGCCACGCAGGCGAGCCGTCTGGGTTCATCGGGATCACATAGCAAGCGCTGAGCCCGGCGCCGACCCCCGCGACCAGCAGGATCCTTCGCGCGAGACGCGCGGCCCGGAATTTCGCACTCATTTTGTCCTCCTTATTTGGCTGCGGCAGATGCCGCGCGTTGATTTGGCACCAGAAAAGCCATCGGGTCTAACATTTCAGCTCGCGTCGCATTGCTGCGCAGTCGAAGTAATAAATGACGTGACTTTTCGAGGGACTCGTGTCGACATCCAGCTACCTGTTCGAGGCGATCAAGGCGCACCTGAAGGCCCGCTCGCTGACCTACGCTGACCTGGCCGACGGCCTGAAGGTCTCCGAGGGCACGGTCAAGCGGATCTTCTCGCGCAAGCATTGTTCAACGGATCAGCTCGACCGGATCTGCGACTTCCTGGAGCTGGACCTGATCGACCTGATCCGCACCGCGCCCCGGCCACACAAGCTGCTCGAGGGTCTGACCTGGAAGCAGGAGGAGGAAGTCACTGGCGACGTGAAGCTTTTCGTCGTCGCCGTCTGCGCGCTGCACCTGCTGCGCGTGGAAGAGATGATCCAGTACTACGACCTGACGGACGCCGAATGCATTCAGAAGCTGCTGCGCCTGGAGCGAATCGGCTTCCTGCAACTGCATCCCGGCAATCGCTATCGACTGCTGGTGGCGCGCACGTTCAGATGGATCCCGGACGGTCCGATCGCGCAACTCGCCAAGCGCGAGATGATCGACTTCTTCGATCACTCATTCGATGCACCCGGTGAACTGCTCCAGGTATTGAACGTGCGGGTGTCGGATGCCTCACGCGTCTCCCTCCTGAGCCGCTTAAGGCAGGTCGTCGAGGCCTACAACGAGCAGCACCTCGCGGATGCCGGCTTGCCGCTCGCTGAGCGGCACCCGCTCAGCGTGTGGCTCGCCGTACGAGCGTGGGAGCCCAGGATGTTCAAGGCGCTGCGCCGGCCCGCCTCGGGTCATTAGTGGCCTGTTAGGGACCACTAGATATTCACTCGCGTACCGAGTTCGATCACGCTGTTGGCCGGGATCCTGAAGCTGTCCACCACTGCACCGGCGTTGCGTGACAGTACCTCGAACAGACGCTCACGCCAGCGCGCCATGCGTCCCTTGGGCGTCGACACCACCGTCTCCCGGCTGAGGAAATACGAAGTCTCGAACAGGTTGATCTCCAGCCCCTGCTGCCTGCACAGCGTCAGCGCTTGCGGGATGTCGGGCCGGTTCATGAATCCGTAATTGACCCGCACTCTCCATACGTTCCGGGTGATGAGGCCGACCTCGACCCGGCGGTCGAACGAGATCCACGGAACCTCATGAACGATCACGCTGAGGATCACAACCTGTTCATGCAGCACCTTGTTGTGCTTCAGGTTGTGCAGCAACGCCGGCGGCACCACATCGGGGTTGGCGACCGCAAAAACCGCCGCGCCCGGCACACGCCTCAGATCCGAGTGCAGCAAGTTTTCGAAGAACGATTTCAGTTCGAGACCGTCATCGCGGATCTGTTCCATCAGCAGTTCGCGCCCGCGCTTCCAGGTGACCATTACCGTGAAGATCGCGGCGCCGAGCAGGATCGGGAACCAGCCGCCGTCGAAGAACTTCACCGAACAGGCCGCCACCAGCAATGCGTCTACGAGGATGAAGAACGCGGTGGCTGGCGCGGAGAGCCACGCGGGGTACTTCCAGCCGTAGCGCACTACAAAGAATGTCAGGACGGTCGTGGCGAACATGGTCAGTGTGACGGCGATGCCGTATGCGCCGGCAAGGTTCGACGATGTTCTGAACCCGGTGGTCACGGCAAGCACCGCAATCAGCAGCGCCCAGTTCACGGCCGGCATGTAGATCTGGCCCATCTCCTGGGCGGCGGTATAGACAACCTCCATCCGCGGCAGGAATCCGAGCTGGATCGCCTGCTGTGTCATCGAATACGCCCCCGAAATGACTGCCTGCGAAGCAATGATCGTCGCGATGGCCGCGAGGATCACTGCGGGCAGCAAGAGCGCCTCGGGAAACAGGCGATAAAACGGGTTCTCCAGCGCACTCGGATCGGCAATCAACAGCGCGCCTTGCCCCATGTAGTTGAGCGCGAGCGACGGAAGCACCAGTCCGCTCCATGCCAGGCGGATGGGACGCTTGCCGAAGTGTCCGAGGTCCGCGTAAAGGGCCTCCGCGCCCGTGACCGCGAGCACGATCGCGCCAACCGCGGCGAAGATGCCCCAGCCGCGGTCCGCGAGAAACTCGATCGCGCGCAGCGGATGCAGCGCCGCCAGAATCTGCGGCTCGCGCGCGATCTGCAGGGCGCCTGTCGTCGCAAGCGTAAGAAACCAAACGATGACCGTCGGACCGAAGTAGCGGCCCACGGCCGCGGTTCCATGCCGTTGCACGACGAAGAGCCCGACCAGGATCGCGATTGAGATCGGCAGCACGTAGGGCTTGAGTGTCGGTGTCATCACCTCCAGCCCCTCGACCGCACTGAGCACTGAGATTGCGGGCGTGATGACGCCGTCGCCATAGAAGAGCGCCGCGCCGAGTACGCCGACCATCAGCAGCGCGGCTCGCCGCCGCGGCGTCTTGCCCGCCGCGGAGGTCGCAAGCGCCACCAGCGCCATGATGCCGCCTTCACCGCGATTGTCGGCGCGCAGGATCAGCACGACATACTTCAATGTGACCACCAGCATCAGCAGCCAGAAGATGGACGACACGGCGCCGATCAGATGTGCCGGGTCGAGCGGCACGCCGGTCGCCGGGCCAAAGACTTCCTTGACCGTATAGAGTGGGCTGGTACCGATGTCGCCGTAGACAACGCCAATCGCCGCGACCGTCAGTGCAGCCACGCTGCGCTTCTTTTCCGCTGCCACTGCGCCCTCTTCGAACTGATCTGAGGGGTTATTTCTACCGCCAGCTGCGTAAGGAACGCATAAAGAAACTTCTGACTAGAGTCACTCGTCGACAAGTCGATAGCCAACGCCCGGCTCAGTCAGCAGAAACCGCGGATCGGCGGGATCGGCTTCAATCTTTGCGCGCAGTTGACCCATGTAAATGCGCAAATAGTGTGTGTGCTCGATGTACTCGGCACCCCACACGTCAGCGAGCAACTGGCGATGCGTCACGACTCGGCCCGCGCTGCGCGCAAGGCGCGCGAGCAGATTGAACTCGGTCGGCGTCAGGTGAATTTCAACTTCGTCTTTGCGCGCGCGCCGCGTTCTTATGTCGATCTCCAGGCCGTCGACACGGTAAGTTTCATCCCCATCGCCTTCCTGCGGTTGCGCATGGCGCATGGCCACACGGATGCGCGCGAGCAATTCGCCCACACCGAACGGCTTGGTCAGGTAATCGTCGGCACCAAGGTCCAGTGCACGAATCTTCTGGTCTTCTGCGGTGCGCGCTGACAGGACGATGACCGGAGTCTGCCCCTGTGCGCGCACCGCGCGGATCACTTCGAGGCCGTCGATGTCCGGCAACCCGAGATCGAGCACGATCAGTGAAGCCGGCCGCGACTTGAGCACCGAAAGCGCGGCGCCACCGGTCGCGACGGTTTCGACCGCATATCCGGCGGCGCGCAGGCTCGTTTCGACGAAGCGGCGGATATCCGGTTCGTCCTCGACCACGAGGATGGAAGGTGTGGATAGCACTGCGGTACTCACGCGGAGGGCGTCGCACCCGGTTCGCCGGGAACACTCGGTGCGTCGCGCGAAACCGGCAGCGTGAACCGGAACGTGGCGCCGCCGCCCGCGCGATTCGTCGCGGCGATCGCGCCGCCATGGGCTTCCACGATGGCCTTGCAGATCGCCAGACCCAGGCCGGCACCCTTGACTTCCTCCCCAGCCTTGTCTGCACGACCACGGTAATAGCGTTCAAAGAGCCGTTCAGGATCCTGGTCGCCGAGTCCTGAGCCGCGGTCGCTCACGCTGATCTCGAGAAGGTCCCCGCGCCGTTCCACATCGACCTCGATCGGCCCGCCGCTCGGTGCGTACGTGATTGCGTTTTCAAGGAGGTTGGTCAGGACCTGTGCAATCAGCGCTGCGTCAACCCGGACGAGGGGAAGAGTGGAGGGAACGCGCGCGTTGAACGCATGCGTTTCGCCGCGCCGCCGCAGGCGCGAGATAACCGAGCCGACGATTTCCTCCAGCGATTCCCAGTCGCGCCGCAGCGCCAAACTACCCGTGGACAGCCGCGCGAGCTGAAGAACATTCTCCGCGGTCGTCGTCATTTGCGTGGCTTCGGCTTCGATCGTCCGCAGCAGTTCCACGCATCGCTCCGCACCGAGTTGCGCGCCTTGTTCCCTCAGCGTGCTCGCCGAGCCGACGATCACAGCGAGCGGCGTGCGCAGGTCGTGCGAGATGGATG
>Ga0209682_10000564_pt1 | contig 12777 bp, 13 predicted proteins | sample DOMMetBare2Fresh_2_FD_187471 | JGI IMG/M metagenome (GOLD analysis project Ga0209682, IMG submission 187471) | Wetland sediment microbial communities from St. Louis River estuary, USA, under dissolved organic matter induced mercury methylation -... | ecosystem: Environmental > Aquatic >...
GGACGCACGGGCTTCGCGCACCTGTTCGAGCACATGCTCTTCCAGGGGAGCGAGCACGTGGCGACCAACGATCATTTCCGCCTCGTCCAGCAGATGGGCGGCGTCGCCAACGGCTCCACCTGGTACGACCGCACGAACTATTACGAGACCCTGCCTTCGCACCATCTGGAGGCCGGCCTCTGGCTGGAGTCGGACCGCATGGGCTTCCTGCTGCCCGCGCTCACCCAGGAAAACCTGGACATGCAGCGCGACGTGGTGATGAACGAGCGCCGCCAGCGCATCGAGAACATGCCGTACGGCATGGCCGGCGAGCGGCTCCACGAGCTGCTCTATCCGCCGGACCATCCCTACCATTGGCCGGTCATCGGCTACATGGACGACATCGCGGCGGCCACGCTCGAAGAGGTGCGGACGTTCTTCCGCACCTACTACACGCCGAACAACGCGGTGCTCACCGTGGCCGGGGACATAGATCCCGGCGATGCGCTCGCCAAGGTGGAGCGCTGGTTCGGCGAGATCCCCGCGGGACCGCCGAAGCCGCCGGTCGTGGTGCCCACGGCGCCCCTCGGCGGCGAGCAGCGCGAGGTGCGGGAGGACGACGTCCGCCTCCCCCGGATCTATCTCGGTTTCCGCGCTCCGGCCTACGGGCAGCGCGCCTGGTACGCGGCGGACCTGCTGACCGCGGCGCTCTCCGGCGGCAAGTCGAGCCGCCTGTTCAAGGACCTGGTCTACGACCGCCAGATCGCCCAGGACGCCGGCGCCTACGTGAGCCCTTACGAGGTGACGGGCACCTTCATGGTGATTGCCACCGCCCGCCCCGGCGTGGCCGCGGAGACCCTGGAGAAGGCGCTCCTCGAGCACCTCGACCGGGCCGCCACGGAGCTCCCGTCCCCCGAGGAGCTGGAGCGCGCCAGGAACCGCATGCTCACCGACCACTACACGGCGCTCCAGAAGCTGGAGACCCGGGCCGACGTCTTCTCGCAGCTCACCACCTACTTCGACGATCCGGGGGGAATCGACCGCGAGGTCGAGCAGTACATGGACCTCGACGGGCGCGAGCTGGTCGACTTCGCCGCGGCGCACCTGGGAGAGAGCCGGCGGGCGGTTTTGACGTTCGTGCCGCGGGGAGCCCGGGGATGACCCGGCCGGATCGTCCGGACCGCTCGGCCCCGCCGGCACCCGGCAAGGCGCGGCCGTTCCACTTCCCGCCCTTCGTCCGCCACACCCTCGCCAACGGCCTCGAAGTGCTCGCGGCCCGGCTGGACGACGTCCCCCTGGTCAGCCTGGAGCTGGTGACTCCGGCCGGAGGCCTCCAGGACCCGCGGGGCCGCGAGGGGCTCGCCGCGTTCACCGCCGGTGTCATCGACGAGGGGACCCGGCGGCGCAGCTCCCAGGAGATCGCCGCGTACATGGAACGGCTGGGTGGATACTTCGGAGCCGGGATCGACTGGGATGAAGGCTATCTCGCCACCGGCATGCTGGCCGAGCACCTGCCGGCCGGCCTCGAGCTGCTCGCCGAGGTGGCCACCGAGCCCACCTTTCCCGAGGAGGAGATCGAGCGTCTCCGCAAGCAGCGCCTCACCGAGATCGTGCGCCGCCGGCAGGACCCGGGCCTCCTCGCCGAGGACCGCCTCGCCGCCGTGATCTACCACGGCACGGTGTACGACCATCCGCTCTACGGCCTCCCCGACACCGTCGCGGCGCTGACCCGCGACGACCTGGTGGAGTTCTACGGGTCCTTTTGCACCCTGCGGGGCTCGCGGGTGATCGCGGTGGGCGACCTCGACCCGGAGAGGATCGTGCGCGAGGCCGAGGCGCGCTTCGGCGTGCTCCCCCCGGGTCCGCCGGAGCGCCCCGAGATCCGCCCGGTGCCCCTCGCCGGCGTCCAGGTCCACGTCGTCGACCGGCCCGGCGGCGCGCAGACCGAGCTCCGCCTCGGCCACGCCGGGGTGGCGCGGACCGACCCCGACTACCTCGTGCTGGTCGTGCTCAACACCCTCCTGGGCGGCAAGTTCACCAGCCGGATCAACCTGAACCTGCGGGAGCGGCACGGCTACACCTATGGCGCCTCGAGCCGCCTTTCGCCGCGCCTCGGACCCGGCCCCTTCGTGGTCGACGCCGCGGTCGCCACCCAGTCGGCCGGAGCCGCCGCAACCGAGATCCTGGGCGAGCTGCGGCGCATCCGGGAGGAGCTCGTCGAGCCGCAGGAGCTGGAGGAGACGATCAGCTACGTGAGCGGCGTCTTCCCCTACACCTTCCAGACCTCGTCGGACCTGGCCCGGCGGCTGGAGACGCTCGCCGTCTACGGCCTGCCGAGCGACTATTACGAGCGCTACCTGGAACGGCTCCCCACCATTACCCGCGAAGAGATCCTCGCCGTCGCGCGCCGGCACCTCCACCCCGACCGCATCGCCATCGTCGCCGTCGGCCCCGCCGAGGCGCTGGTGCCGCAGCTCAGCCCGCTGGGCGAGGTGACGGTGACGCCGCTGCCGGGGTGAGGGGCCCCTCACCCCCTGACCCCCTCTCCCACCCCCACACATCCTCCGGGAGAGGGGGAACCAGGACAACGCGCGCCGGGAGCTTGCCACGATGGGACCGGGGACGTCCCCCCTCTCCCGGTGGAAGGGAGGGGATGGGAGAGGGGCCGGGGGTGAGGGGCCTCAGTTCAGGCTGACGCTGATCAGCCCCGCCGCGGTGAGGTGGATCTCGAGCGAGCGGGTGGAGCCGCCGGGGAAGTTGCCCGAGCGGGTCTGGTGTTCCGCCTTGGCTCCCGGCGGAGTGACCCAGAATTCGATGACGGCGTTGCCGGCCGGCAGATCGCCGCCGCCGTCGGCCCGTCCGCCCTTCCCCTTGCGGAGGATGCCGCCCTTCTCACCCACGGTTCCCGTGTAGAAGCTCTTCCCGTTGACGTGCACGCGGATCGAGGCGACGCCCGGCATGTCCGACTGAAAGTGGATGCGGAGATTGGCGGTCTGCGGTGCCGCTTCCTCGGGAGCCGCCGTCTCGGCCGGTGCCGGTTCCGGCGTCACCGGGGGTGTCACGGTCTCGGTCGTCCGGGTGGCCCGCTGCTGGCGCCTCTTCATCGCCTGTTCCTGCTGGCGCAAGCCCCCCTGGGCGGCGGAGCGGATGGCCTGTGCCCCGGCGTGGTCCGGTTTCAGGAGGAGCGCGGCTTCCGACTCCGCCAGCGCGACGTCGAAGCGCCCGCCCACCAACGCCTGCTGTGCCAGGAGAACGTGATCCCCCAGCTCCCGCAGCTGCTGCCCGGCGAGCTCGCCATTCTCCTGAGCCTGCCTCTCCGCCTTCATCCGGGCGATGCGGAGGTGCTCCTTCTGCTTCCCGGGCGCGAGCGCCTCGGCCTGCCGGAAGGCGGCGGCCGCGGTCCCCGGATCGTTCAGGGCCAAGGCCTGCCGGCCGGTCCGCACGGAGTCGATCACCTGCCGCTGCATCTCGTCCTGCCGGGCATCCCGGCCCGGCACCCTCGACGCCGACCACCAGAGCCAGCCGAACGCCCCGGCGGCCACGGCGAGCAAGGCGAGGGCGGCAAGGCTCGAGGCGAGGAGAGTCCGCCCCGGCACCACCAGCGGTCCCTTACGGACCGTCGGCCGGGTGGTGTGGGCGGTGGTGGCGGCGGGCGCCGCGGAGGTGGCGGAGGTGACGGACGTCCCCATCCCCGCGGAGGAGGCGTCGAGCGGCGGCGGCGGCGGCAGATGCGGCGGGATCATGTTGACCGACGGCGGCGTCAGCATCGTGCCGTGGTCCTGCGCCTGCGCCCAGGAAGAGCCGCCCCCCCCATACGCCGGCGTGGGGAGGAGAGGCCCCGTCGCCACCATGCTCTGCGTCTCGTTCAGGGCGTCGCCGGCGAGCGGGCCGGGGAGCCCGCCGGACACCTTGCGGAGCTCGGTGACCATCTCCTTCGCCTTCTGGAACCGCTTGGCGGGGTCCTTGTCGAGGGCGCGGGAGAGCACTCCCTCCAGACCCGGCGGCAGGTTCTGCACGTAGTCCTTGGGCGGCGTGAAGTGGTCGTAGACGATGCGGTGGCTCACCACCGTCAGGTTCTCTCCCTGGAACGGCTTGTGGCGGGTGAGCATCTCGTAGAGCACCACCCCGAGGGCGAACAGGTCGGCGCGGTGGTCGACCTCCTTCCCCTGGATCTGCTCCGGCGCCATGTAGTTCGGCGTGCCGAGGAGCTGCCCCTCCTGGGTGAGGTTCGAGGTGTCCATGCGGGCGATGCCGAAGTCGGTGATCTTGACCCGGTTGTCCGCCGTGATCAGGATGTTCGCCGGCTTGACGTCACGGTGGATGACCCGGTAGGAGTGGGCATAGTCGAGCGCGTCCGCCACCTGGGCGATCACCTCGACGACGAACGGCAGGGAGAGCGGCTGCTCGCCCTGGAGGAGCATCTTCAGGTTGGTGCCACGGACGTACTCCATGGCGATGAAGGCCAGCCCTTCATCGCTCTGCTCCACCACGTCGTGGATGGTGACGATGTTGGGGTGGCTGAGGATGCCGGCGCTCTGGGCCTCGCGGATGAAGCGGAGCCGGAACTGCTCCATCTCCTGATCCTTGACCGAGTAGACGATGCGGAAGGTCTTGAGAGCGACCAGGCGGCCGATGAGGGGGTCCCGCGCCAGGTACACCACACCCATGGCACCTTTGCCGATCTCATTGAGAATCTCGTAGCGGCCGAGCTTGGTCGGTGTCAGAGGCAGCATGGGCACCCGCGGGAGATTCTAGGGCGGCGGCTTCGCCGAGTCAAACCAGCCGGAGAGGTAACGCCAGAGTTTCCCGCGGTTTGGGGGGCGAGCCCGGGGGTGGCGGGAGGTGACGGCGGCGCGACGGACCCGCGGCGGCCCTGTGGTATATTTCCCGCCCTTGACCGTGTCCTTTGAAGGAGGCCGACCGATGCAGGTGGACAAGCCGGAGCGAATCCGCAACGTCGCCGTCGCAGGGCACAATGACACCGGTAAGACCACGCTCGTGAGCGCCCTGCTCTACGCCGGCGGAGTCACGACGCGCTTCAACCGGGTCGAGGACGGGAACACACTGACCGACTTCGACCCCGAAGAGATCGAGCGCAAGATCTCGATCGGGCTCGCCGTTTGTTGGGCCCCCTGGCAGCAGCACAAGATCAATCTCATCGACTGTCCCGGGTACGGGATCTTCTTCTCCGAGACCAAATCGGGGATGCGCGCCGCCGACGCGGTTCTCCTCTGCGTCAACGGCGTTTCCGGCGTCGAGGTCAACACCGAGAAGGTGTGGGCCACCGCCGAGGAGCTCGGCGCGCCGGTGATGATCCACCTCACCAAGATGGACCGCGAGCGCGCCGACTTCGAGCGCACCCTGGACGGTCTCCACAAGCGCTTCGGCCGCAGCATCCACCCGGTCCAGATCCCGATCGGCAAGGAGAACGGTTTCGAAGGGGTGGTCGACCTCGTCCGCGAGAAGGCCTTCCGCTTCACCCGCGACGGCAACGGCAAGGCCGAGCCGGTGGCGATCCCCGCCGGCCTGGCCGACCAGGCGGCGGCCCTGCGGGCCGAGCTCGTCGAAGCGGTCGCCGAGACGGACGACAAGCTCATGGAAGGCTTCTTCGAGAGCGGCAACCTCGCCCAGGAGGACCTGGAGGCGGGCCTGCGCCGCGCGGTGGCCCGGCGCCTGATCTTCCCCTTGACGCTCTCCTCGGGCGCCCACGGGATCGGCTCGTCGGCCCTCCTCGACAGCTTCGTCGCGGTCCTCCCCTCCCCCGCCGAGGCGGTCCCCTATCCCGCCACCAACATCGGCGGCGACGCCCTGGAGCTGACGGCCGACCCGAACGGTCCCCTCGCGGTCCTGGTGTTCAAGACCCTCTCCGACCCGTTCACCGGCAAGATCTCGTTCCTGCGCGCGGTCTCCGGCACCCTCCCCACCGACACGGCGGAGTACAACAGCCGCGCCGAGGAGATGGAACGGCTCGGCCATCTCATGGTCTTCCAGGGCAAGCAGGGGACCCAGGTGCCCCGCCTGGTCGCCGGGGACATCGGCGGCGTGGCCAAGCTGAAGCTCACCGCGACCGGCGACACCCTGTGCTCCAAGGAGCGGCCGGTCAAGCTCGGCTGGATCACCGTGCCGGAGTCGGCCATGACCTTCGCCGTCGAGCCCAAGTCCAAAGGCGACGAAGAGAAGATCGGCGAGGCGCTCGCCCGCCTCATGGACGAGGACCTGGCGCTCCACGCCGGCCGCGACCCCGAAACCCATGACCACCTGCTCTCCGGCACCGGCCAGATCCACGTCGAGGTCGCCGTCGCCAAGATGCGCCGCCGCTACCACGTGGACGTCATCCTCCACCAGCCCAAGGTCCCCTACCGCGAGACCATCCTCCGGCCGGCGGACGGGCATGGCCGGCACAAGAAGCAGACCGGCGGACGCGGCCAGTTCGCCGACTGCAAGATCAAGGTCGAGCCGCTGCCGCGCGGCGAGGATTTCTCCTTCGCCGACGAGATCTTCGGCGGCGCCATCCCGAACAACTACCGGCCGGCGGTCGAGAAGGGGATCCAGGAGGCGCGCCGCCGCGGCTACCTCGCCGGCTACCCGATGGTCGACTTCAAGGTCCGCCTGCTCGACGGCCAGTACCACGACGTCGACTCCTCCGAAATGGCGTTCAAGATCGCCGGCTCCCTGGCGTTCAAGGACGCCATGGAGAGAGCCAAGCCGACCATCCTCGAGCCGATCATGAAGGTCGACATCACCACCACCGAGGAGTTCACCGGCGACATCATGGGCGACCTCTCGCACCGGCGCGGCCGTCCCCAGGGGATGGACGCCGTCAACGGCAACCAGATCATCCAGGCGCTGGTGCCGATGTCCGAGATGCTCGAATATGCCCGCATCCTGCGCGCCCTGACCCAGGGACGCTCCAGCTTCCACATGGAGTTCTCCCACTACGAGGAGGTCCCGCGGCTGGTCCAGGACAAGCTCATCGCCGAGTACCAGAAGCACCGTCAGGAGGAGCACGAATAGCCTCCTGCCAAAAACGCAACGGGAGATCGAATCTTGATTCAGGCAAGCCAGATGCGGACCGGCATGTGCATCCTCTTCGAAGGGGACATCTGCCGCGTCATGACCGCTCATCACGTCACGCCGGGCAACCTGCGTGGCTTCGTCCAGGCCCGCATGCGCAACCTGCGCAACGGCAACAGCTTCGAGCATCGCTTCAGCTCGACCGAAAAGGTCGAGCGGGCGATCCTCGACACCAGCCCCATGGAGTACCTGTACTCCGATCCGTCGGGGCACCACTTCATGAACCAGGAGAGCTACGAGCAGATCACGCTCGACGACGAGATCCTCGGCGACAGCATGCTCTACCTCCTCCCCAACACGGTCCTCTCCGTCGACTTCTACGACGAGAAGCCGGTGGGCATCGAGCTGCCGAACACGGTGACCCTGGAGGTGGTGGAGACCGAGCCCGGCATGAAGGGAGCGACCGCCAGCTCCTCCTACAAGCCGGCCAAGATGGAGACCGGATTGATCGTCAACGTGCCGCCGTTCATCGAGGTGGGGACCAAGATCCTGATCGACACCCGCGAGACCAAGTACCTGAGCCGGGCGTGACGGGGGTGGACTCCAGCACGATCGTCCTCGGCCTGACCTGGTTCGTGGTCTTCCTGTTCTCGACCACCCTCCACGAGGCGGGCCACGCCTTCGCCGCCTGGCGGCTGGGCGATCCCACCGCCTACGAGGGCGGACAGGTGACCCTGAGCCCGCTCCCGCACATCCGGCGGGAGCCGTTCGGCATGGTCCTGGTGCCCATCATCACGTTCAGCTTGTGGGGCTATATGATGGGTTGGGCGAGCGCGCCCTACGATCCCACCTGGGCTCACGCCTACCCCAGGAGGGCCGGGGTCATGGCGATGGCCGGCCCGGCGGCCAACCTGATCCTCGTCCTGCTCGCGGGGTTGCTGATCCGGGTGGGCATCGCGGCGGGATGGTTCCACGTGCCGCTTTCGCTCTCCTACACCCAGATCGTGGCCGGCAACGGCTGGGCCGAAGGCGCCGCGGTGCCGCTGTCTCTCCTCTTCATGCTGAACCTTCTGCTCTTCGTCTTCAACCTGCTCCCGGTGCCGCCGCTCGACGGCAGTGCGATCCTCCCGATGTTCCTGAGCGACTCCGCCAACCGGCGGTATCAGGAGATCCTCCATCAGCCCATGCTGTCGCTGATCGGTCTCCTCATCGCCTGGAAGATCTTCCCCTACATCTTCCAGCCCATCTCCCTCGTCGCGCTCCGGATGCTCTATCCGGGCATGCTCTGAGGATGGCTGGATCGCTGCGCACCCAGCCGCGCCGGCTGCGCGCTCCGCGGCGGGTGCGCGCGGCGCCGCGCGTCCGCGTCAGCCGGCCGCCCGCCGGCTTCCTCCACCCGGCCACCCGGAGCGACGTCGCCGCCCTGCTCGCCCGCCTCGGCCCGGAAGCGACCTACGGGCTCCACGCCGTGCATCTCGCGGCGCCGGCGGACGGGGAGGCCCTCCTCTTCGGCCGCCTCCTCGTGCCCGGCACCATCCTCCTCTACGCGCAACCGGTTCCGCCCTGGACCTTGCCCGGCCGGCTGCCGGCCGCCGCGGCAGACCGCCTGCGCCGCGCCGGGGCCGAAATCGAGAGCACCGGCGGCGGCACCCAGACGGTCGTCGCCTGGCCGGGAGACACCCTGCGCCGCTTCCTGCTGCTCGACGTCCTGCTCCACGAGCTGGGCCATCACGTGCTGCAACACGAGCGGCGGGCTCCCGCGGAGCGCATCGTCCGCACCCGCGACCACGAAGCGTCCGCGGACCGGTTCGCCCGCCGTTGCCGCGAGCGCCTCGAAGCGGAGGAGACCGGCGGATGAAGACGGCGCCGCTCACCCTCGTCGGCGACGGCATCGAGAACCCCTGGAATGCGCGAGTGCTCCAGGCGGCCTCGGCCATGTTCGGAGAGAGCTGCCGCTTCCTCGACCGCTCGGGCCTCGCCGCTGCCTGGAGCGCCGCCCTGCCGGAAGCCGAGCCCCTCGCCACGCTCACTCCCGGGGATCTCGCCGCGCATGCACCGCTCATCGCCCTCGACAACGTGCCCGGCGCGCAGTCCGTCTACGGCTTCCGTCCGCCGCGCGGTCTCCATCCCGCGCTCGTCGCAGGGAACGAGAGAAACGGCGTCTCCCGCGAGGTCCTGGCGCTCGCCTCGCACAGCGTCCAGATCCCGATGGCGGGCAAGCGTCTCGACACGATCAACGTGGCCGCCGCATCGGCCGTGGCCCTCTACTACCTCTCCCGCGGCGGAGGCGGATCGCTCCAGGCGGCCTCGCATCCACACAAGCGCCGCCCCGAGTTGCTCTTCCTGGGAGCCGCCGACCATGTCGAGGTGGGGAGCGCCATCCGTTCGGCGGGAGCCTTCGGCTGGGAGAGGGTGCTGCTGGAGGACCGCTCCAACGTCTGGTTCGGCGCCCCGCGCCACGTGACCGCCGAAGGAAGAGGCGCCGCCCGCCGCCACCGCAATCCCATCCGCCTCGTCCCCGCCGCACCGGACGCCTCCTACGCCTTCAACGACGTCTGGGTGGTGACCCGTACCGAAGGGGACCTGCCGCTCTCCCGAGCCAACCTCGCCACCGGCCCCCGCGGGCTCCTGGTGATTCCGGATGAAACTGCCGTCGACCTCGACACCGAGCCCTGGGACCGCCTCGGCGCCCGGGTGCGCTTCGCCCACCTCGACCTGCCGGCCGCGGACTTTCCCTACCACTACCGCCTGATCGCCAGCATCGCCCTCGCCGAAGCCGCCCGCCAGGTCGGACAGAAGACCCGCGTCTCCGGCCGCCCCACCCGCGCCGAGCCCCTCTACGACAGCGCCCTCACCCTCCTCGCCGCCGAGCAGGGCGAGACGGTCGATCTGGGCGAGCTTGGGGCGTACTGAGGGGGGAAAACCGGCGGCACAGGCTCTACTCCTCAAGCTCGATCACTTGGCCGGGAGCCACACGCTTCAGAGCCGCACGCAGCTTGGGGACCAAGCGTGCCAGATCGGTGAGGCGGTTGCTGTGGGCACGGAGCAGGAGGACCGCGAAAGGGCGGGTGGCGAGGTTCTGTTGGTGCGGGAGATTTTTATCGACGGTTACGAGCGCATCAAACCGCCCTGCCATGGCGCTGAGCAGAGGGCCGTCGTCCAGATCGCTCCAACCCATCTCGGAGGCGTGCCGGATGTCATGTCCGGGGAAATCGCGCGCCAAGCGCTTCGGAACGCAGGTGTCGAGGAGCACCCGCATCGGGCAACCTTTCGCCCGTTACGCGGCCACGGTCTGAGAGAGGAGAGCCGACTTGGCTGCCTCGAGGACGGCGATCGCATGCTCGCGCGTCACGGATGGAAAATCCAGCAGGAAGTCGTCCAGTGAGTCTCCCCCCTCCAGGTAGTCGAGGAGGGCCTGGATCGGTACGCGCGTCTCCGCGAAGACAGGAGTGCCTCCGAGGCGTTCGGCCGTCGACGTGATCAGGGGATTGGGAAGAGCCATGCGGGGTTCACCTCTGGGGTAATCCTACCACGCCGCCCTCCTCCCGATGCGAGGCGCCGTCGTCAACCGAGGCCTGGTGCTTGATCGGGATTTTGGCGACTCGGGACCCGGCACTCATCCGCCTCCCCCGCACGCCACGTAGAAAGAGGAAACGAGGGGACATTCCATGGCCTACAAAGAGACCGTGCAAGAGATGTACGCCGCCTTCGGTCGCGGCGACGTGGCAGCGATCCTGGAGCACCTGAGCCCGAACGTCGAATGGGAGTACGGCGCGAGCCCGAGCGAGGTGCCCTGGCTCCAGCGACGGCAAGGCCGGGCTGGAGCCGCCGAGTTCTTCGCCAGCCTGGGAGAGTTGGAGTTCCACCGCTTCGAGCCCAAGGCCCTTCTGGAAACGGGCACTATCGTGGTCGCCCTGGTTGACGTCGACGCCACGGTCCGGAAGACGGAAACCCGGTTCGAGGAGCTGGACGAGGTCCATATCTGGCATTTCGGAGAAGACGGCCTCGTCGCCCGCTTCCGCCACAGGGCCGACACCTTGAAGCAACTGCGGGCCTGGCAGGGGTCTTCTACGGACTGAGGATGTCGGCCCCGGGCGGTGGTGGCGACATGGTTCACAAGCGCGGTCACCCGGGGTCACTTCCGAGACGAGTTTTCATGAGGACTTCGAAGGCGTCGAGGAAGTGGCCGAAAAGATTCCGGAAGCTCGCCAGCGCCGGATCGCCGGGGAGCGGCGTTTGAGTCATCAGGAGGAGGCTGACGGGAGAGATTTCGGCCCGGCACTGCAACAGGTGGGCGACGTAGAAAAACGTCAGCGGCTCGACTTCGAGGACGCGGAAGAGCCGCGCCAGAGTCGGCAGCTTGGGCAGCTCTTTTCCGGACTCATATTTCGAAAGCTGGGACTTGCCCACCCCGGCCTTTCGCGCCAGCTCGGCCTGCGAAAGGCCGGCCGACTCGCGCAGCTCCCGGAGAGTCGGCCCCAGCTTGGCAAACATTGCGTCAACGGGTGGTATCAAGACGATGACTCCTCGCCGGCAGGCGCCTGATCTCGTCGATGGAGTGGCCGAGCTGCTCCAGATCTGTCCGGGTGAGCCGGCGGAGGTCGTCGGCGTTCATCACCCGGTGGCGCTCGCGAGCGATCAAGGGGCGGGCAAGGTCACGCTGTTCTCCACAGGACAAACCTCCGCTCTCGGCCGGCCGGCGGCGGGCCGGTCTCGCGGGTGCGAAGACATCCTCTGCTGACCGCAATGCAATCATTCACTCGCCCCGACTGGCCGCCGCGTGATCAAGGTCTTCAAGGAACTGAGACGCTCCGGATCTTCTTTGTAGAAGAGCCTGCCTTCCTCGAGGCGTATGTACACTCGGGTGATCTCCCGGCGAAGCTCCAGAAGAGCCTCGTCCCGGGTGGCTCCCATCGCTTCGAGGTCCGCTTCGGGAAAGCTGGCGCGATAGCGCTTGCCACTGGGAGCGATGTTGATGCTCAAGGGGGACATCAGGATCAGGCCGGGCTCCGGCAAGGTATGAATGACCGCCAGGGCGGCCGGAACCGCCTTGCGCAGGCGCTTTTCGTGCTTCAGGGCTTCCGTGGCGAGCTGCTTCAAGGCACGGAAGATGCGGGCATATTCCTTGAGGGCCTCCGAGTACTCGCGGGCCTGCTCGGACTCACGAAAGCGCGGTCCATCCGCCCGGTTCCTGTGGTAGGCCCGGAGAACTTCGAGGTCCTCCCGCGTGATGTGAAAGCTCGAGCCGCGGCGGAGGTCGAGGCGCAGCTCCTCGATATAGCGCCTGAGCTTCGGACCCGGAATGCCCAGGATCTTCGCGGCCTCCATGGCGTTGAAGACTTCCTCCGCGGGTTTGCTATGGCTGCCCGGCTCATCGGTCGGCGTCAGGTCGTCGGCCATGCGGTGTCTCCTGAAAAGATTCCATCGCGAGCAAGATCTCTCTCCGCACCCGGGCGGAGAAGTCCGCGTAGTCCTGGGCGGCAGAGGGGAAAAAGGCCCGCCCGGGAGGAGGATTGGTTTCCCGGGCGGGCGGACGTGCAACAAAACACATAGGACGATGCCTCCTCAGAGATCAGGCGATTGGAAACGGGTTGCCCTCCTCCGGTAGGCCCCGCCGCCGGCTTCAGGCTGGTTCCTCATCACGAGAAAGCGTAGAGGCGGAAGTGCTATACTTCCACTGCCTCAGCACCAGGAAGATTCTGGAAATGCAAGAAATCGCGCGGCGCCGGTCACGTCTCGGAGCCCAGGCGCACTACTACTGGTGAAGGCTGTCTTCAATTTCTA
>Ga0209682_10000565_pt1 | contig 12763 bp, 8 predicted proteins | sample DOMMetBare2Fresh_2_FD_187471 | JGI IMG/M metagenome (GOLD analysis project Ga0209682, IMG submission 187471) | Wetland sediment microbial communities from St. Louis River estuary, USA, under dissolved organic matter induced mercury methylation -... | ecosystem: Environmental > Aquatic >...
GGAGCGGCGCCTCGCCGACAACCCCAGCGCCAAGAACTACCACCCGAACGACCCGAAAGACCCGGACGCCAGCGTCTACCGCGAGGGCATCTTCATGGGCTATCGCGGCTACCAGCAGCAGAGCACGCGCACCGCCTTCCCCTTCGGCTTCGGCCTCTCATACACGCGCTTCCGCTACGGCGAAGCCAGCGTCCGCCCGCTCGCAGCAACCAGCAATGCAGCGAGCAACACCCCGCCGCGTGCCCGCCCGCCCCTGTATGAAGTCTCCTTCGATCTGACCAACAGCGGCGAACACAAGGGCGCCGAGGTCGCGCAGATCTACGTCGCCCCGCCACCCGGCAAGGTGCCGCGCCCCCGCCGCGAGCTACGCGCCTTCACCCGCGTCGAGCTCACCCCCGGCGAGACCCGCCACGTCAGCGTCACCCTCGACGCCCGCGCCTTCACCTACTTCGACCCCACGAGCAACCGCTGGCAAGCCGACGCCGGCAAATACACCATCGAGGTCGCGCGCTCCGCCGACGACATCGAATCCAAGACCGACATCACCCTGGCGCGCCCGCTCACGCTTCCCGCCGTCCGCGGGAGCGCGCTGTATCTCTACGAGGAGGGCCGCCCGCGGCTGGTGCGCGGCGCCGGCGTCTGCGAGCGGCGAGGGGGTGACGAGCTCGATGCGGGCGGCGGCGGCGCGCTGGCGCGGGCGCTCGAGACCGGTCGGCCGCAGGTGACCGCAGAGTGGCGGGAGCCTGGAGCGGCGGCATTCCCCTATGCCGCGGTGCTGCCGCTCTTCCGGCGGGACGAGGTCATCGGTGCGCTAGTGCTCGTCGGCGACGCGCGCGACCCGTTCACGGCGCTCGACGACCGTTTCCTGGTGGCGCTGGGCCAGCAGGTCGGCGCGGCGCTGGAGAACGCCGATCTCTACACCCGACTCCAGGCCCGCACGGTGGAGCTGGCCCGGCTCTCCGCCAGGATGGTCGAGCAGCACGAGGAGGAGCGCCGCCGCCTGTCGCGCGAGCTCCACGACGAGACGGCCCAGGTCTTTTCCGCGGTGAAGATGGAGCTCGGCGTGCTGCGCGAGGGCGTGAGCCCGGCGCACGCCGGCCGGCTCGACCAGGCGATCGAGCTGATCGACACGGGAATCCGGAGCATCCGCAGCGTGACCAACGACCTGCGTCCCTCGCTGCTCGACGACCTCGGCCTGCTCCCGGCACTCCGCTCACTCGTGGCCGACTTCGGCGCCCGAAGCGCCATCCGCGTCGCGCTGGCCGCCCCGGCCGTGCTTCCACCCCTCTCCAAGGAGGCGGAGCTCGCCCTGTTCCGCGCCCTCCAGGAGGCGCTCTCGAACGTCCGGCGGCATGCGGACGCCCAAACCGTGGACATCGCGATCTCGGTGGGCCGGGGCGGCGTCCGCCTGCGGGTCCGCGACGACGGCCGCGGCCCGCCGGAGGCGAGCCTGGAGCGCCTCGAGCGCGAGGGACACATGGGGCTGGCGGGGATGCGGGAACGGATCAGCGCGCTGGGGGGCAGCGTTCGGTTCGAGGGCGCGCGGGGCGCGGGGGCGTCGCTCGAAGTACTGGTGCCGGTCGAGCCGGCGGTGGTGCCGTGAATTCGCCGCCCATCCGGGTCCTGGTCGCCGACGACCACGCCATCGTGCGGACCGGCATCCGCCATGTCCTCGAGGGGGAGGCCGGCTTCACCGTCGTAGGCGAGGCGTCGAACGGGACCGAGGCGCTGGCCCTGGCCGAGGAGCTGGCGCCGGACGTCGCTGTACTCGACATCTCCATGCCGGGTCTATCCGGGCTCCAGGCCGCGGCCGAGCTCCGCCGCCGCTGCCCGGACACCCGGGTGCTCATCCTCAGCATGCACGACAACACCGAGTACGTGCTGGAGAGCCTCCGGGTGGGCGTGCATGGCTACCTGCTGAAGGACAGCGCCGCCGACGAGCTCGGCGCCGCCATCCGGGCGGTCTGCCGCGGCGAGTCTTTCTTCAGCCCGCCGGTCGCCCGCCAGCTCGGGGCCGTGGTGCGCGGCGAGCTGACGGGGGAACAGCGGGGTGCGCTGGGGCAGCTGACCGGCCGCGAGCGACAGGTTCTCGTCGGGGTGGCGGGCGGGCGCACCAACAAGGAGATCGCCCAGGAGCTGGGCATCAGTCACCGTACCGTCGAGAGCCACCGGGAGAGCCTGATGCGGAAGCTGGATGTCTATACGGTGGCCGGGCTCACCAAGATCGCCCTCGAGGAGGGCCTGATTCCGTGAGCCGGTCCAGGGAACCCGGCCCACACGCCGAGGGTATATTGCGGCCATGAGCAAGGTCAAGACCGGGATCGTGATGCTGAACCTCGGCGGACCGGCCAACCTCGACGAGGTGGAGCCATTCCTGCTCGAGCTTTTCGCGGACCGCGAGATCATCCAGTTGCCGTTCCAGCACTGGCTCGGCCCCTTCATAGCGCGGCGGCGGGCCCCCAAGGTCCGCGGCCTGTACGACAAGATCGGCGGTGGGTCGCCCATCCTCAGGTACACCCGGGCGCAGGGCCAGGGGATGGTCGAGCGGCTCGACCGGCTCTCGCCGGACACGGCGCCGCACGGCTTCTACGTGGCGTTTCGCTATATCCAGCCCAAGAGCGAAGACGCGCTTCGCGCCATGGCGGCGGACGGCGTCGAGCGCGCGGTCGCCTTCACCCAGTACCCCCAGTTCTCCTGCAGCACCACCGGCTCGAGCCTGAACGAGCTCTGGCGCGCCGCCGAGCGCACGGGCCTGCGGGACGCATTCGAGTGGAGCATCATCGACCGGTGGCCGGTGCACGCCGGGTTCATCGGGGCGATGACCGACACGGTGCGCGAAGGGCTCGCGCAGTTCGACCCCGCCGTGCGGGACCAGGTCCTGCTCCTGTTCAGCGCGCACTCGCTGCCGCTCGACGTCATCGATCGGGGCGACGCCTATCCTCAGGAGTTCGGGGCGAGCGTCCAGGCGGTCGTGGAGCGGCTCGGCCGCCCCAACCCCTACCTCCTCGCCTTCCAGAGCGAAGTGGGCCCCGTCCGCTGGCTCGGGCCGAGCACCGAGCGGGTGATCAAGCGCCTCGGCGCCCGCGGGCAGCAGCACCTGCTGGTGGTGCCGATCGCCTTCACCAGCGATCACATCGAGACACTCTCGGAGCTGGATCGCGAATACGGCGAGGTGGCGCACCGGGTAGGCATCAGCCATTACAAGCGCACGCCCGCGCTCAACGACCGTCCCGGGTTCATGGACGCGCTGGCAAACATCGTACGTGACCATCTCGCCGCCGGTCGCCCCTACAGCCCCCTCTACCGCACGCGATGCCCCGGGTGCGTGAACCCGCAGTGCCGGCAGATCCTGAATCCCGTGGGAGCGGCGGTGGCGGCTGGCACCAGCTGAGTCACGCTGAGCAATGCGAAGGGGGCATGACCCGAATCATGCCCCCTTCGCGGAGTCTACCCTGAGCGCAGCGAAGGGCTCAGAGTGACGCGGGTGACCCCGGCGCTCCCTCCTCCCGCAGCGACCGGCTCACCGGATACAGCACGCGCCGCACCAACCGATCCGCCATCTCAAGAACCACCCCCCGCTCGCGCTCCGACAGCTCAGCCAGCTGCGCCAGCGCCCAGGCAGCCTCCTGCTCGGCCACCTGGGCGCCCAGGCGATGGAGCTCCGCCAGTCGAGGAGCGGCCGCCCGGCTGCGCAGCAACTGGTCGAGGCGGCAGAGCTCCTCCTCCAGCACGCGCTCGGCCGACTGCAACGCGGCCGCCGGGGCGGCCGCCGCCGGGCAGCAGAGCCGCTGCAGGTCGTCGAGGTCGAAGAGCTGGATGCCGGGCAGCTTCTTCGCGGCCGGTTCCACGTTTCGTGGTACCGAGAGATCGATCGCCACCATCTGGCGCGCGGGCCGGGCAGCCATCGCGGCCGAGAGCTGGGCCGCCGACACAACCGGCCGGGCGGCGGCGGTCGCCACGATGAGCAGTTCTGCCTCCGCCATGAGCGCGGGCAAGTCATCCCACCCGCGGGGGGACGCGCCCCACGCGGTGGCGAGCGGGGCTGCGCGCTCCGGATTCCGGTTCACCAACGAGACGCGTGTGGCGCCGTGCTGGTGCAGCGAGCGAAGCACACCCTCCGCCGCCTCGCCCGCCCCCAGCACGACGACCGGGCGCCCGTCGAAGCCGCTCTGCCACGCCCCGGCAGCGAGCTCGACGGCCGCCGAACTCACCGATGCCGGATGTCGGCCAAGCGTGGTCTCGCGACGGACACGCCGGCCCGCCGAGAGCGCCGCGGAGAAGATCGCATCCATCTCGCGCGTCGTCGTCCCCGCGGCGCGTCCCGCGTCATAGGCGCGGCGGATCTGCCCGAGGATTTCGGTCTCCCCCAGGATCTGGGAGTCGAGGCCCGCCGCGACGATGAAGAGATGGCGCACGGCCTCCTCGCCATCCAGCCGCGCGATCTCACCGGTCAGCGTGAGCCCACGGGCGCGAGCCAGATTACGGAACCACGACTCGTAGTCGTGCGGGCCGCACCAGTAGAGCTCGCAACGATTGCAGGTGAAGAGGAGCAATGCGGAGCGCCCGGCCGCGTGCTCGTGCTCGAGCACCTCCGCCAGTTCGGCCTCCGTGACGGCGAACTGCTCCCGCACGCTCACGGCAGCCGTATGGTGACTCACGCCAACGACATGGAATGACAGGTCGGGGAACACAATCACACGCTACATCACGCCGGCGACGGCGACAATCCGCATCCCACCGGAGAGGGCTTCCGTACTTCTACGGACCACGCGATGGGAGGGGCGTGCGCAGCAGGGGGGACCACGAGGAGGCCCCCCGGCCGTGCGCCGGGGGGCCTTGGGACCAGCGGCTGCGGCTGAGGGCTCAGCTCACCTTGACCGGGATCTCCCGGGGGCGGGCCCGCTCGACCTTGGGGATCGTCACGGTCAGGACACCGTTCGCGTAGTTCGCGACGATCTTCTCGGGATCCACGGTGGTCGGCAGGGAGAACGTCCGCTCGAAGGTACCGTAGCTCCGCTCGTAGCGGTGCACGCGCTCGTTCTTCTCCTCGGCCTGCTGCTTCTTCTCGCCGCGGATGGTCAGCAGGTTGTTCTCCAGGGACAGCTTGACGTCCTCGGGGCTGACGCCAGGCACCTCGGCCACGATCTTCACGGCATCCTTATTCTCGAACACGTCGCACGCCGGAAGCCACGCCGAGGTGAGGGCGCCGCTTTCCTCGGCCTGGAACGGCCAGGAGCTGAAGGCCTCGTCGAGAACGGAGTTGAGGCGCCGAAGACTGGTCATCGTTTCCAGCGGGCGCCGGGCGGTGGTCACGAACATGGTACGCCTCCACACGACGTTAGGGGTTGATGGTATGAGCAGTCCGAGACCGGCGGACTCGAGCCGGCTCGTACGGGCCCAAGAAGCAGCCGGCGTGCCTGAGACGGGGCTCTGGAATCGGTCAGAATGACCGACAGGCGGTCGGGACTGGCAGAGTCAACCGAGAAGTCTGCAGGGATGACCGAAGAAGAGGCGAAATCAGAGAGGGCGCGCTGCTACCTTCTGAACAGCCTCCCGAACACACCCGCCGCAACTACACTCTCGAACGCATCCGCCAGCTCGTTCATGGACTGGAACCGCTCGGCGCGGTCGATGGCGAGGCAGCGGAGAATGACGGCCTCGAGCTTGGCCGGGAGCTCGGGCCGCAGGTGGCGCAGCGTGGCGGGCGACCCGCGGAGCCGGGCGATCATCGTCTCCTGCGCCGACTTGCCGGCAAACGGCAGCTGGCCCGTGAACAGCTCGAACGCGAGGATACCCAGCGCGTAGACGTCGCTCCTGCCGTCGAGCGGCTTGCCCCGGATCTGCTCCGGACTCATGAACTCCGGCGTGCCGAGCACCATGCCGGTCGCGGTGAGCTTGACCACCTCCGGCCCGGCTCGCCGCTCCTTGGCGAGCCCGAAATCCATCACTACCGCCCGATACCGCGGCTCGCCCGCATCCATGGCGCCATCCGGCACCAGCATCACGTTCTCGGGCTTCAGGTCGCGATGGACGATCTGCAGCTCGTGCGCATGCCGGAGTCCATGGCACATCTGAACCAGCAGCGGAATCCCTTCCGCCACCGTGAACGGCCCGCGCCGTGCCTCGTGCTCGCTGAGCGGCTCGCCCTCCAGATACGGCATGACGAGGTAGATCATGCGGTCCGCCTCGCCCATGCGGAGAATCGGGCAGACGTTCGGATGATCCAGCCGCATGGCGATCGTGGCTTCGCGCCGGAGCCGCTCGACGGCACCCGGGTCCCGCGACAGCCGGGGGAGCAGGATCTTCACCGCGACCGCGGCCCCGGAGTCGAGGTCCTCCGCGCGGTAGACGTACGACATCCCGCCCTCGCCGAGCCGGCGGCCCACCCGGTAGCGCCGGTCGAGCAGCTGACCGCTGAGCGTGGCGCAGCGATCGAGCTCGTCAGGCTTGATCGGGAGGTTGCCGACCACGTCGGCGGCGGGCAGCGCCAACGACGGCGGCGGGTCGATCTCTACCAGGGGCGACCCGTCCTTCACGCAGTAGCGAGCGGGCGCCGGGTATGTCGCCCGGCAACGGAGACACCGGCGAGTGCTCAATCGCGGAACCGGTTCCGGCCGTCGCTCTTGGCGCGGTACAGGTGGCTGTCTGCGAGCCGGAGGAGCGACTCGCCGTCGCTTACTCGCTCGTCCGGGTAGGAGGCGATGCCGATACTGATCGTCACCCGCACCGGGCGGCCCGGCTCTCCGAAGTCGTGCGTCGCCACCCGGCGCAGAATGCGCTCGGCGAAGTTGCGCGACTCGGCGGAGGTCGTCTCCGGGAGCAGCACCACGAACTCCTCGCCCCCGTAGCGGGCCACGACGTCCACCGACCGCTGTTCCCGCTTGAGCAGGTTGGCGAGCTGCTTGAGCACCCGGTCGCCCACCAGATGGCCGTGCGTGTCGTTGATCTGCTTGAAGTTGTCGATGTCGATCATCAGCCCGGTGAGCATCGTCGCATACCGGGCGGCGCGGTCCATCTCCTGCTCGAGCTTCTCCATCAGCGCCCGGCGGTTGAAGCAGTTCGTCAGCGGGTCCGTCTCGGCCAAGTGCCGCATCTGCTCCTGGCCCATGACCGCGCTCTCCAGGTCGTAGGCTTTCTCGAGCGCCGCCACCGCCGCGGCGATCACCTGCTCCGCGAACTGCACGTCCTGCTCGTTGAGCGGAGTGTCGTCGGTGGTGGCCCGGAGGAAGAAGACACCGGCGGGCGCACCGCGCAGGGAGAACCGGAGCGCAATCGCCGACCGCGTCTGCACCGGTTGACCACCGGTCGCCCAGCCCGCCCGTACCGCCTCGTAGAGCGGGTCCGTCGCGGCATCGCGCACCAGCACGACCTCGCCGGTCGCCATGGCGCGCCGGATCTCGGGATACTTCCGGAGGTCGACGGAAAGGTTGTGCAGCATCGGGTTCTCGAACGCCGCCACCACGGTCCCCGTCTCGTCGTCCGGGCCCGCGATGATGATCGAGCAGCGGGAGATGTCGAGCCCCTGGGCCACCCGCCGGACGAGGATCTGGTAGATCTCCTCCGGCTTGAGCGAGGTGGTCACCTCCTGCATGATGTCGAACATCTCCGAGCGGGAGCGCGCCTCCGCCCGCGCCTGGTTGAGCTCGCGCCCCACCCGGAGATGCGCCTTCACCCGGGCCAGCAGCTCGCGCACCCGAAACGGTTTCGGAATGAAGTCCGCAGCGCCGAGGCCGAGGGAGCGCACGGTAGCTTCCTCGGGCGGCATCGAGGAGATCATGAGGACCGGCAGGTCCTGGTAGCGCGGATCGGCCTTGACCTGCTGCAAGAGCTGCAGCCCGTCCACCTTGGGCATCATGATGTCGAGCAGGAGCAAATCGAACGGTTCGGCTTGCAGATGCTCGAAGAGGTGCTCCCCGCCGGGTGCGGTGAGCACGTCGTAGCCGTTCTCCTTGAGGATCCAGGACAGCGTGCGGGACAGCGCCTGATCGTCATCCACGACGAGGATCTTGGGGGAGAGCGCCATTCAGCCCACCAGACGTTGATAGAGATCGGGATCCACGTTGCCGCCGGTGACGACCGCGACCGCGGGGCCGGGCGGGCGGACGTGCCCCGCGAGCAGCGCGGCCACCGCCACCGCGCCCGACGGCTCCGCCCGGAGGTCGGTGTGGCGGTGCAGGTAGCGAACGGCGGCGGCGATCTCGTCGTCGGTCACCATGACCGCCTCCCGCACCACCCGGCGGAGGATGTCGAAGGTCAGATCACCCACGGAGCGGGAGAGGAGCCCGTCCGCGATGCTCTCGGTGTGCTCGAGCGTCCGCGGCGCTCCGGCGGCGAGCGCGGCGGTGAGCTTGGCGGCACCCGCCGGCTCGATGCCGATCACCTGGATTCCCGGAGCGAGCGCCGCCACCGCCACCGCGATCCCCGCGATGAGGCCGCCGCCGCTCACCGGCACGAGGATCGTCCGCACGTCGGGCCGTTGCTCGAGGATCTCGAGTCCGCAGGTGCCCTGCCCAGCAATGACGTCCGGATGGTTGAACGGCGGAATCATCGCCAGCCCCTCGTCGCGTGCGATCGCCTCGGCGCAGGCTCCCTGCTCGCCCGAGCGGATCGCACCGGCGAAGACGACCTCCCCCCCGTGCCGCCGGACGCCCTCTACCTTGACGCCGGGGGTGGAGGCGGGCATCACCACCACCGCCCGAAGGCCGAATCGCCGTGCCGCGAAGGCCACCGCCTGCCCGTGGTTGCCGCTCGACTGCGTCACCACCCCGGGCACACCGCCCCGCGCCGCCACCCGCGAGACGGCGTTGTAGGCCCCGCGGATCTTGAACGCGCCGATCGGCTGAAGCAACTCGCACTTGAGGGCCACGGGCGCACCGACCCGGGCGCCGAGATCGGGAAGATCGAGGATCGGGGTGCGAACCGCCACGCCCTCGAGCACGCGCGCCGCGGCTCGAAGCGACTCGAGCGTGACGGAGGTGGTCACTCGTCGGCGGCGGCGGTCGGTACCACTTCGTCGCCACCGGCGGCGTCCTCCGTCCCGCCCTCGTCCTCCTTCACCACCCGGGCCACATCCACCACCGCATCGCCCGCGTCGAGGTTCATGACCTTGACGCCCTGCGTGTTCCGCCCGATGACCCGGATCCCGTCCACCGGGAGCCGGATGATCACGCCGTGCCGGGTGATCATCATCAGCTCGTCCTCGGGGATGACTTCCTTGAGGGCCACGATGGAGCCGGTCTTGTCGGTTTTCTTAAGGGTGATGATCCCCTTCCCGCCGCGCTTCTGCACCCGATAGTCGGAGAGCTCAGACCGCTTGCCAAACCCCTTCTCGCTCACCACCAGCAGCGTGGCGTCACGCCGGACGACCACCATCCCGATGACCTCGTCGCCCTTCTCGAGCTCGATCCCCTTCACCCCCGTGGTGGCGCGTCCCATCTCGCGCACGTCGCCCTGATGGAAGCGAATGCTCATCCCGTCCTTCGTGGCCAGGACGATGTCGCTGTTCTGGTCGCACACCTGGGCGTCGATCAGTTCGTCGCCGTCCTCCACGTTGATGGCGCAGATCCCGTTGGTCCGGACATTTCCATAGGCCGAGAGGAGCGTCTTCTTCACCGTCCCCTGGCGGGTGGCGAAGACGAGGCACTTGTCGTCGGTGAACTCCCGCACCGGCACCAGCGCCGCGACCTGCTCGTTGGGCTTGATGGCGATGCAGTTGACCACTGGCTTGCCGCGTGCCGCCCGGCCCGCCTGCGGGATCTCGTGCACCTTGAGCCAGTAGAGCTGGCCGGTGTTGGTGAAGAACAGCAGGTAGTCGTGCGTGCTGGCTATGAACAGGTGCTCGACCCAGTCGTCCGCCTTGAGGTCGGCGCCGTTGAGCCCTCGGCCGCCGCGCCGCTGCCGCTTGTAGGTCGTGACCGCGATGCGCTTGATGTAGCCGGAGTGGGAGATGGTGATGACCATGTCCTCTTCGGCGATGAGATCCTCGACCGTGAACTCGCCTTGGTCGGCGACGATCTCGGTACGCCGGTCGTCGCCGAACTGGTCCACCACCTCGCTCATCTCCTGCTTCAGGATGGCCATTCGCTTGGGCCGAGATGCCAGAATGCTCTTGAGCTCCTTGATCGTGGTCCGAACCTCCTTCAGCTCGGCCTCCAGCTTGTCGATCTCGAGCCCGGTGAGCTTGGCCAGCCGCATGTTGAGGATGGCCTCGCTCTGCTTCTCGCTCAGTCCGAACCGCTTGCGCAGCCGCGCGTCGGCCTGCGGCGAATCCTCCGAACCGCGAATGATCTTGATGACCTCGTCGATGTTGTCGACAGCGATCTTCAGGCCGTCGAGAATGTGCGCGCGGGCCTCGGCCGCGTCGAGGTCGAACTGCGTCCGGCGGACGACGATCTCGTGCCGGTGCTCGACGTACCGCTCGAGCAGCTCCTTCAGGTTCATGACCCTGGGGGCGCCCTTGTCGAGCGCCAGCATGATCACGCCGAAGGTGGACTGCATGGCGGTGTGCTTGTACAGCTGGTTCAACACCACGTTGGGAATGGCGTCGCGCTTCAGCTCGATGACGACCCGCATCCCCTCCTTGTCGGACTCGTCGTTGACGCCGCTGATCCCGTCGATCTTCTTCTCGGACGCCAGCTCGGCGATCGACTTCACCAAGTTCTCTTTGTTGACCTGGTAGGGGATCTCGGTCACAACGATCTGCGAGCGGCCCGACGACTCCTTCTCCTCGATCTGGGCCCGCGCGCGCATGATCACGCGGCCGCGACCGGTCTCGTACGCCTCCCTGATCCCCTCGCGGCCGTAGATGTAGGCCCCGGTGGGGAAGTCGGGGCCCTTGATCACCTTCCGGAGATCGGTGATGGAGGCCTCGGGGTTGTCGATGAGCAACTCGACCGCCTTGGCCACTTCCCGCAGGTTGTGCGGCGGGATGTTGGTCGCCATGCCGACGGCGATGCCGGAGGAGCCGTTGACCAGCAGGTTGGGAACTTTGGCCGGGAGGACCGTGGGCTCCTGCAACCGGTCGTCGAAGTTGGGCTGGAAGTTGACGGTGTTCTTGTCGATGTCCTCCAGCATCGCGATCGCGACGCGAGTGAGGCGAGCCTCGGTGTAACGGTAGGCCGCTGCGGGATCGCCGTCCACCGACCCGAAGTTCCCCTGCCCATCGACCAGCGGATACCGCAGCGAGAAGTCCTGCACCATGCGCACGAGCGCGTCGTACACCGAGGAGTCGCCGTGCGGGTGGTACTTGCCGAGCACGTCGCCCACCACGGTGGCGGACTTCTTGTACGGGCGGCCGGGCACCAGGCCCAGCTCGTTCATGGCATACAGGATGCGCCGGTGCACCGGCTTGAGCCCGTCCCGCACATCCGGCAGCGCCCGGGAGACGATGACGCTCATCGAGTAGTTGATGAACGACTGCTGCATCTCCTCTTCGATCAGCCGGGGCAGGATGCGCTCGCGCGAATTCGGTGCGGTCATGTCGGTCGCTGGCTAGGGGTGGCGCCTTGGTCCCGGAGGAAGCGCCGAGACCCCCAAATATACCCCGGAACCGGTTGCGGACGCAACGGTTTGGTGAGTGCGGAAGTGGCAGTAAGGCAACAAGTTATGGCTGGGGAACCGATGCGCGGTCCGGGACAATCGGAGTCACCCTGAACGGAGTGAAGGGGCATGACCCGACGCATGGCCCCTCCGCTCAAGGATCCGACGTGCACTACGCCGCATCTCGCGTCGGCACGCAGCCTGCCCGCCCTACTGCTGGCACGGCGCCTGGGGATCAGGCTTCGGCTGGTCCACCAGGATCCGGTGTTCCAGGTTCGCCACCCGCCCGGCGAGCGCGCCGACGTAGCGAACCACCGTCGTGAACTTGTCGTAGTCGAGATACTCCGGCTCATCGCTCACCTGGTGGTAGTCCCGGTGACTGCCGGTGCTGAAGAACACGATGGGAATGCCGTACCGCGCGTACATGGCGTGGTCGCTGCGGCAGTAATACTGGTCGGGGTGACCACTCGCGTCGTACTCGTAGTTGAACTTGAAGCCGTACTGCCCCTCGGTGTTCACCTGCTCCACCAGATCGCCAAGCTCGGTCGAGAGCCGGCGCGCGCCGAGCACCTCGAGATAGCCCGGGCCGCCGGCCGGCACGTCGGCCGGCCCGCCCCGCGCGATCATGTCGATGTTGATCTGGGCCACGATCGAATCCCGCGGCACGGTCGGATGGTCGGTGAACCAGCGGCTCCCCTGGAGCCCCGACTCCTCGCCGCTGTGCCAGACGAACAGCAGCGATCGCCGGGGCCGCACGGCACCGCGCGCCACCGATTCGGCGATCTCGAGCAGCGCCATCGACCCCGAGCCGTCGTCGTCGGCCCCGTTCACGATCGAATCCGCCCGGGCGGGATGTCGCCGGCGCACGCTATCGACAATGCTGCGGATCCTGGCCGACTCCTCCGAGGTGGGCTCCTTTGGCGGGTCGTTTGCGCCACGCGGGCGAATCACGGTGTTGTAGGCGCGCAGGCTGTCGTGATCCACCGACGGCACGAGGCCGATGGCGTCGTTGTGCGCGCCGAGGGCCACGTATTCGCCACGAAGCGCCGGGTCTGACCCCTCGAGGATCGCCACCACGTTCGTGGCCGGGAGGTCCGTGCTCTCGAAGTTCACGTCACCCTGCACAGTTGGACCGGCCTCGCCCGGGCGGAGCGCGTCCAGCGGCTTGCCGAACAGCTTGTCCACCGATGCCGTCGGCAGAAAGATCATGCGCGGCTGGGTCACC
>Ga0209682_10000566_pt1 | contig 12762 bp, 12 predicted proteins | sample DOMMetBare2Fresh_2_FD_187471 | JGI IMG/M metagenome (GOLD analysis project Ga0209682, IMG submission 187471) | Wetland sediment microbial communities from St. Louis River estuary, USA, under dissolved organic matter induced mercury methylation -... | ecosystem: Environmental > Aquatic >...
GGCCAGCGTGGGCACCGCGGGGTCGGCCCAGGCGCCGGGAGCGGCGAAGCTCCAGGTATCTCCAACGGCCAGGTCGGCATGGTCGGCCGCGGCGCCCGGCCAGATGATCTCCAGGGGGTCCCGGTTCTCGGCCCAGATGCCCAGGTCGAGACCATCGGCCCCTTGGAGATTCTGCCAGACCGCCTCGCCGGCGGTGTCGAGCGCGACGTCGACCGCGGCGCCCGCAAAGGTGGGGACGCCGGTGGTCTGCTGCACCTTGAACTGGAGGCCACCGACGACGCGGGTGACCTTGACGTGCACGGAGCCGGCGGCCGGATCGCGGAGGACGCCGCGGACGTGCGGGCCGAGCGCATAGGTGCCGGTATTGGCGACGGCCGGCGCGGCGGCGCCGACGCGGGTGCCGTGGCCGACCATTCCTTCGAGCTTGCAGGGGATTTCGGTGTTGTCTCCGATCGAGAGGCTCAACTTGCCGAACTTCAGGGCGAAGAGCCAGTCTCGCAAGACGGGGCTCTTGCAGAGCAAGGCGAAGAAGGAGGTGTCGACGCCGGTGCGGGTCGGGGTGAAGATGTATTGGAAGATTCCGGTCTCCGGCTCGTCTTTGGCGACGCCACCGAGGATGTGTTCGAGAAATTCGAGCACTGTACCCGTGGAGAGCGAGAGCGACCAGGTGGACTTTCCACCTTTGGCGCCGGGGACGCCGGGCTCGAGGAAGCCGCTCTGGTTGACGGCCGCGGCCTCGTTGACGGCCGACTCGAGATCCGTGTCGAGCGGGAGGATGGCATGGTAGGCGGAGAGGCCGGCCGAGCCGGGCACGCCGAAGGCGCGCTCCAGGCCGAGAGCCCAGAGGACGGAGGAACCGGTTGCACCGAAACCCATTAGTCAGGCCGCCTTTTGGAGACGCGTGCGCGTCTTGACATCGAGCACGAGGTAGCTCTCGCCAGTCGGCTCGTACGTGGTGACTGTGATCTCGCCGGATTTGGCGAGGGCTGCGAGGGTGGGCTCGAGGTCGGCGGGGCGCCAGGAGCCGGCGTCCGTGAGTGCGATGGCGCGATGGAAGGCGCCCCCACCGATCGCCGGGGCGAGGAGGTCCATGGCGTCAGCGGTGGGGACCAGGCGGAGGGCGGGGCCTTCGAGCTTGAGGACCCGCTCCTTGTCGCGGAGGGTGACCTGCAGCGCACCTCTGCGGCCGTCGTAGTAGAGCGCGAGGCGATCCAACGGCTTCGGCGGCGGCGGAGGCCCGGGGGGCGCGGATGTGGCCGGTGGTGGCGCTGCCGTGGGCGCAGGTGCGTCCGTAGTCGGCTGGTCAGAGGGGGCCTTTGCTCTCATTCGAACTCCTGAGTACGCAGGTCGACGAAGGACCGGTACTTGATCGTGATCAGGGTGAGGAGCTGCCCGGCGGGCAGCGGCGTGGCGTCGAGGCGGACCTGCTGGATGCTGGTGACGGCGTCGGTGAGCCGGTCGCCGTCCGGATCGAGAAGGACGCCGGCGCCGGCGCGGACGACGCGGCGGAGCTGGGCGACGATGCGGGAGCGCAGGAGGTCCTGGGTGTCTCCCCAGCGGGCCGGCGGCGGGGTGGTGAGGGCGAGCTGGACGACGGTGTCGTAGCGGGCGCCGTAGCCGGAGGTCGTCTCGGTCTCCTCGTCGGCGAGGATCGAGAGCACCAGGCAGGGGGCCGCGGGGAGCGTCTCGGTGCGGAGCAGGGTCGCCATTTCGAGGATGGCGATCTGGTCTTCGCCCGCGAAGACGGTGCGCAGCGGGGCGTCCGCGAGGAGGGCCTGGCGCAGCGCGATGAGGATGCGGGCGTCGAGCGACCAGGGGAGGGCCGGGGCGGTCGTGGGATCAGGCAGCGGCACCGAAGTAGTACTCCTGGATGAGGGTGACGAGGTCCTCGACCTCCTGGGTGGTCGTGTAGGCGTAGGGGAAGGCCTGGACCTGGCGGACGCGGCCGGTCTTCGGGTCGGATAGCGTGCCGCCGTCGTGGAGGATCCGGGCGTAGTGCATGCGGGTTCCAACCTCGACGGCGGCGTCTTCGAGAGCCAGGGTGGTAATGCTGTGCAGGAGATCGCCGGCGCGGACGAGCGCCGGATGGTCCGGGGGGTGGCCGTAGTACTCGCGGATTTTGCGGGTGACCCGGGAGAGCGGCGGCCAGGGGCCGTCAGGACCCTCCTCGTTGCGGATGTGGGTCTGGAGGTAGGTCTGCAGCTCGGCGGCGAGCACCTCGAGCAGGGGGCGCGCCGGTTGCTCGAGCCGGTCGGCCGCGGCGCCGAGGACCTCGCGGGCGTGGTCGACGCCGGCGACGGTGAGGGCGAGCCTCACGCGCGGGCCTCCGGCGGTGCAGACGTCTGCACTACCACTGGAGCATCTCCAGGAGGAGCGCGCCGGAGCCGGTGGGAGAAGTGATTGCGACGGTGGGCGACGTGTTGTCCGCCGGCGGCGCCGCGGTGAGGTCGAGACTGGCGGCGCCGCGGGCGACGTCGCGCAGCCAGGTGAGGGTCTGCTGGGCTTCCGCTTCGAGCGCCGGGGCCGGCGTGCCGCCGGCGACGAGCTTGCGGTGGGCGAGGACGGCAACCTTGGCCTTGAGTACCGGGGGCGCGCCGGTCGGATCGGAGGGCAGCACCGACCGGTAGCGAGCGAGGAGGTAGGAAGTGGCTTCGGCCTCGGCGTGTTCGATGGCCGTGTCGAGCGCCGGTTCGCCCCCGGGGCCGGCGAGGCGGAGGAGCTCCGCCTCGCCGCGGTGGGCGAGGAGCTCGGTGCGGGTGAGGTAGCGGTGGGGCATCAGTGCTTCCGGCGTGCAGCGGCCTTCTTCACCCGTTGGACGGCATCGGAAACGGCGGCGGGGTCCTTCAGGTCTGAGCGGGTCCAAAGCTCCGGCGGGGTTTCGGGCGCACCGAGCTCCTCCTGGACGCGCTCGGATTTGAGCTCGGGAATGGGGGTTTCGGGTGTGGTGAGGTCTTCCTGGACGCGCTCGGATTTGAGCTCGGGGATGGGGGTTTCGGGGGTGGTGAGATCGATCACCGTGGCACCGGCGGGCAGAGAGTCGACCGGCTCGATCTGGAGGTAGCGGTCGCGGCGGAGCACCTCGGGGAGCTCGGAGGCGGCAATGAAAACCGGAGCGCGGCCGAACGTGAGCACCGTCTCGCCCACTCGGCAGCGGCGGGTGGCCGCTTGGGTCTCCAGGACGTCGCCGGTCGCTCGGATTCTGTAGAACAATTGGATCTCCTTTCAGGTTCAGAGGTTCGGATCCAAGCGGACCGCGGTCTGCCAGAACGCAGCGGCGGCTCCGTACATGGCGTCCATCCCGAAGGGGATGTAACGCGAGCTGAACTCTTTGGACGTATCGAATTTCAAGCCTTGCGGCTCGCGCGAGACGACGAAGATGACCGGCCGGGGGCCGTTCGGCGTGCCGAGGACGACGTCGACGGTGTCTGCCGTACCCGCCGCGGGATTGAAGTCCCGGAGAAGCTCGAACCCACCTTGCCAGAGGTTGGGATCGGCTCCGAAGCTCTTTTCCGTCCGCAGCTTTTCGTAGGCCGACCAGACCTTTTGCGACTTCGTGAAGACGGCCAGCCCTTTGCGGACGTCGTCGCTCCGGACGAGCGAGTCCCGCAGGAGGCTATTGGCCATGAGCCGGTCGACCGCCAGGGCCATCTCGTCGCGGGCCTCCAAGACGGTGGGGACGGCAGGATCGGCTCTCTCGACCGCGAGGAGATTGGAGGCAGGCTGTCCATTCGGGTGAAGATGAGCGGTGTCGAAGAAGTCTTGCCCGTCGTAAGCGAGCAGGTTTTCGCGCAGGATGCGGTAGGCGAGCATCACTTTACCGACCGCGAAAGCTCGGCCGATGCGGGTGGATTTTTCGGTGGCCTGGAAAAGCGCGGTTCCGCGCGCGATGTCGACCGTATCGAAGTCGAGGGTGACCTCGTAGAGCTCGGGGCGCACCTTGAGTTTTCCGGCGAATCCTTGCTGGGCCACCCGGTCACCGAGCCAGCGGCGCAGCTCGGGGAAGACCGCGGCCCATTCGAGATTCACCTCTTCGGCGAGGGACGAATCGGTGACCACGTTCGCCAGCAGCGGCAGCAGAGTCGTCGGGTCGGTCTTGTCGTAGATGTCGAGGGCGATCGGAGTCGCCTTGACGGCAATGGACTTGAGATCACTGAGCATCGGCGCGTCTCCTCACTCGACCACGGGGCGCGCGGGCGCGCCGAGGTCAACGAACCATTTCCCGGAGGAGCCCGGGTGGGTGAATTGGCCCAGATAGGACTCGGACGGAGTCTTGGAGACCGTGTTGTCGTCCTCGACGTAGGCGTTGTCGCCAGGGCTCGGCACGGAGCCGGTGACGGCGATCTCCCATTCGCCCTTGGTATCGACTTCGACGACACGGGCGGCACCGAAGCCGGAGGAGGAGGCGCCCAGAGTGCCATCCGCGCCGGTGGTGTTGTCGAAGCCCGTTCTGGCGATTCCCATCACCCGGAGGCCGCTGGCTGCTGGAACGGCTTTGCCGGCGTTCGAGCCCACGATGGCGTTGAGGTAGATCCGCGCGCCGGCCTTGACCGGAAGCGGCAGGAATTGTGGTTGGTGCACGGTGTGCTGGCGGTGGAAGTCGGCGGTGAGTGCGGTCACTGGCGGTACCCCCAGCTCTGTTGGTAGTTGAATCGCGCCGCGAGCTCGGCCAACCGCTCGGGCGGGAGGGACGCATGGCTGACAGCGGCGGCCGCGTCGGCCGCGTCGGCCAGACGGCCGGCGGTGAGAGCTTCGACCTCGGGGACGGCGGCGAGGATCTGGAGGAGGACGGTGGCGATGGAGTGGTCGGCCGCGGGTGCGGTGCCATCGAGCGACAGGTGGATGGTCTGCGGCTCGGCCGTGGCCATCAGGCTGACGAGGAGCGGCTTGGCGAGCTTTTTCATGCCAGGCGTGACGCGGGCACCGAGCCGCTCGAGCGCCAGCTCGGCGTCGCTCTCGGCGCGCGCCAGGCGGAGGGCGGCCAAGGCCTTGAGGGTCTCGGCTAGGGCCAGCTCTCCCGCTTTCGCCTGCTGTCTCATGGTGGCGAGGTGGAGCTCGGCTTCGGACGGATCGGACGGAGGGGACGGATCGGGCACGGGTTTTTTCTCCTTGGGTTGGAGGACGTACTGGGGGCGGTAGAGCTTGAGTGGTGGCAGGCTGATGGCTGGCCGTTTATTGCCCAGGATGGCGCAGCCGATGAAGTACCAGCCGCCGGTGTCCGGGTGGCGGAACGCGACTTCCGCGGAGCGCCGGGTGTAACGCTTCTCGCGGATTCCACTGACGACGGCGGGATCGAGGTCGACGTAGCGAGCCCAGAGGATCTCTTCCTCTAGCCAAAGCTTTTCGCACCACCCGAGGGAAGGGCCTCCAGAGGCGTGATCGAAATTGAGGCTTGCCGTTTCGATCTCCGGGTCATAGGCGGCTGCCATTTCCTGGAGCCTTGCAAGGGTGACGACATGGCCGTGGGTTTCGGTGAGGTCGATGGGCCTCATCACGGGCATCTCGAGGACCGGCTGTTGCTGGACTTCAGACGGTGCCGAAAAGCGGGCCTCGTCGGGCTCTTCGGGCGCCCAGAGGATCTCACCGCTGATGTGGGCACCAGGAACGGGTTTCATCTGTCCTCCTCTCGAGTAAGGCCGAGGGCGGCGAACAACCGGCTGATGGCGGCCAGGAGGTCGCCGCCCTGGGCTTGGGCGTCGCGATAGATGCGCTGAGCTTGGGCTTCGAGATCGTCGGCCGCCTGGCGCAGATCGGGGGCGCCGCGGAAGCCGGGGTCCGGAAGAGCGGGGCCACCGATGCCTGGGGCCGTGGGCCAGGGGCCGGTGGGCTCGGAGCCCGTGTAGCCGCGGCGGCGGGCCTCCGCGAGGTTGATGGTGGCGATGCCGCAGCGGCAGTTGTGGCCCGCGATGGGCCACCAGGTCAGCCAGATGGGGTGGTCGATCGCGAAGACCTTTTCGTGCATCACCACGTGGTTGTGCAGGCGGCGATGGCGGACGCGATCGTCACCGACCGTCCACCACGCGAGATATGGGATCAGGCGGCGCGCCGCCGGGTTGCCGACGAGCTGCTGATACCTGACGCTGTGCGCCGTCTGCCGGACGTTGTTGGCGTAGACCAGGTCGGCGTGGTGCGGAGAGGTCGGCAGCACGCCGTGCGCCTCATAGCTCTGCAGGAGCTGCTTGCGCGCCGCGGCGCGGTCGAGGCCGCCGGCCTGGGCGCGTTGCAGGATCTCGTGCAGATCGACCAACAGAGGGCCCTCGGTCAAGCCCGCGACGGCGAAGGCGATGCGGCGGGCGGTATCCGAGAGGGTCAGAAAGAAATCTTTCGAGATGCCCAGGAGAGCGGCCCAGAAGTCCATCGCCGTGGCCGGAGTGAGCGCGCTCAGCCAGTCGGCGGCGCTCAAGTTGAGGCGCAGCGTGCCGGTGTCCTCGCGGGTGTGCAGAAGTGCTAGTCCGGCGCCGTGGATCTGCGCGGTGAGGAGCGCGTCGACCAGGTTGGCGGGCGTGTCACCGGCGACGAGCGTATCCAGGGGCGAGGAGTGTTCGAGCAGGTCTTCCAGCCGAGCGAGCTGGGCGGCGAAATAGCTGGTGAGCAGCGGGGCGAAGTGCGCCGCGACCTCCTCGAGCTGGGCATCGCGGGCCTCGACAACGGCGCCGGCGGCGCTCAAGTCTTCGTCGGCGGGTTCGGCCGCGAGCGCCAGCTCCCTGCGGCCGGAGAGGGAGGGGATCACCCGCGCCGGGGGCGCAGGGAGCGGCTCGACGAGCGGCTCTCCTTGCACGGGGGCCGGGACTTGCACGGTCATCCGGAAGTACCCCTCGGGGACGGCCACACGATTCTTGAGGGCCGACTCGATCCCGGCCATGCGCTGCTGCCGGTCGGCGGCGTCGGTCGCGTCATAGACCGACTTCGGGACCGGCGCATCCGGCCCGAAATTGAGGAGGATCATCCAGCGGATGAGCGTGTCGGTCTCGAAGGAGCCGAGGAGATGCGCGTCGTGGTCAACCGTCTCCAGGCGGACCTCGTTCGAGACTTCGGACTTCGCGAAGGAGCCGGGACCTTTGGCGAGGCCGCTGGTGTCGACCTCGCCGAGGAGGAGGAGCGCTTCCGCGCGGTCGATCCACGACAGAAACCCTGCATAGCTCGCGTCGCCTCCGCGCGAGGCCTCGAGAAAGGAGACGTCCAGGCCGGCTGGCAGAGCGATCGACGTACCGGTCCTGATGGCGTTGAGGATGGCGAGGAGCTGCTCCTGCTGCTCCTTGTTCGCCTGTTCCTGACCGGCCTTGTAGGGATAGGTTCCCTTCGCCAGCGGCGAAGCGAAGCGCTCGACGAAAAGAGCCCAGTACTTCGAGGCATGCTTCTTGAGGTACCAGACCCAGTACAGCCGGTCGAGCAGGGCGCGGCCCCACGGGTTGTCCTTGGTGCCATGGGAAAGCACCTGAAACTTCATCGCAGGCGCTGGGACTGGCGCGGTGCGGAAGCGGTTGCTGGCGATATGGAGCCAACGATCGACCGCCCCCCAACCGAAGCGCCACATGGGGCGATCGATAAGATCGACCGGGAGCCAGGCTCCGGCGAGGGGACCCCGTGGCACGCGTTCCCACATCACCTCATTGATGGCCACGCCCTTGAGGATGGCCTCCAGGGTGTTGGCGATCGGCACGACGCGCAGCGGAATCTGGGAGAGAGCGGTGCGGACGAATTGAGCTGTTTCTTCGGCCGCGGGCGAGGAGTCGGCGGAGCGGATGAACCGCGGGAGGGCCAGGACCGCCTTGACGCGCTTTTCCCAGAGGCCGGCCAGGGTCGTGTCACTGTCGACCATGCGGTCGTACAGCTCCCCCACCCGGTCGCCGACTTCGGAGCGCTCACGGACGAACCGTGACGGGTGCGGAATTTCGTGCCAGGCGCCGAAGGAGCGGAACAGGAGGGGGTCCGCGCCGAGCTCGCCCACATAGGGGCGGAGCTTCCGCTCCGCCTCGAGGGCGGTGACGACCAGGCTGGCGAAAAGGTGGTCGTTGGGGGCGAGCTGGAGCTCGAGGTCCGGCAATCAATAACCCCGAAGAATGGCCAGCGAGTCGACCGAGCTCCCGCTGGGGACGGCATGAATCAACGGAGGGGCGGAATCGGCCCAGTCGGCGGTGAGCTTGCGCAGCTCGCAGCAGCGCAGGGCGTCGACGAGGTGATCGTCCCGCTTGGAAAACCGGCGGGAATCGCCGGACTGCGAATAGGTGTGATTGGCGAGAAGGTGGCGGACCTCGGGGTCGAATGGAAGCTCGAGAGTGCGGCCATGCAGGCGGCGTTCGATGAGCTGGGTGCCGAGCTCCTTGTAGGAGATCAGGACTTCCCGGCCGGAGGATGGATCGAGCTGGGCTTCACCGGTGACCGGATCGAGGGCAGGCGTGGCGCGGTTGAAGACGTAGCCGGAGAGGCGGTCGACGAGCTCGGGGGCGAGGAGGGAGACGAGGACACGGCCGACGCCGGTGGCGTCGAAACCCCAGCCGCCAGCGGGGTGCAGGATGGCGTCAAGGGCGAGGATGAAATCGCGCTGCGCGTACCAGTCCCAGCCGGAGAGGTGAAGACGGAGGGCGAGCGTATCGGCCAGGCCGTTGCGGCGCTCGATGAGGATTTCGGTGACGGTTTCGGAGGCCACGTCCACGCCGGCGGTCAAGTCGCCGGGAATCGGACGCACGAAGTAGCCGGCCAGGTCAGTCATGGCATCGCGGCGGCGGCCAGCGTCCCACCGGGGCCAGCCCGCTAGGTCGATGGTGTCCTGGAGGACGGTGAAGAACGGCAGGCCGGGCTCGGCGTCGGTCTTCTCGTCGGTGTCCTCCTCGGGCTCGACGCCGGGCAGCTCGGTGTCGTCGCCCCACGGGTAGGCGGGGTTCAGGCGCCGGGAAAGGGCGTCCAACTGGACGGCGCGGTGGTCCCACCGGAAGGAGATCGTGAGGTAGTCAGGGATCCAGGTGAGAGCGGGCTTGAGAAGGCGCTCGGGGAAGACGGTGTACTCGGGGTCACCAGGCAGGCCCAGGACGTTGTGGACGTAGCCGGGCTCATCGGGGCCGCCGTAGAAGGCGATGAATTCCTGGCGGCGGTCCTCGCACCAGAACGGGGCGGGCATGATGGTCTTGGGCCAGTGGAAGCGGACCCAGACCCGGCCGCCGAGGTCGCGGGCCAGTGTGCGAACGCCTTCCGGAGTCACCGCGGCGGCAGGGCGGAGGAGCTGCTCGACGATCAGGCGCGGAGTGTCGGGGAAGACGAGTGAGTCCGCCGGGAGGGCGTTGTCGGCGATGCGCTGGAAGGTGCACGCGCGGTCCCCGGTAGGGACCGAATAGATCCGGATCTCGCACCCGGGTTTCGCAGCGCGCCAGAACTCCGCCCAGCTCCGGGGGTTGACGACCTTGGCCGCCTCATCGTGCAGCAAGAAGCCCTTGACGTGGATGCCGCGATAGGCGCGGCCGTCGTGGCCGGCGGGACGCAAGAGGATGCGTGCGCCATTGCGCCAAGTCAGACGCCGATAGGGTTTCGTCGTTGCGTCCCGCTTCGAGGCAGCGAGGTAGGGATTGGCGCTGAGCTGCCACTCGATCTCCTCCCAGATCTCGTCGAGATCGCCATCCAAGGCAGACCCGACCAGGACGCTCCCGCGCTCGGCCGCAAGGCTGCCCCAAAGCGCGAGGGTGACGATTTCCCGGCTTTTGCCCACCTCGGCGCCGTCCTGGTGGACCGTATGGCCACGGAAGCGCAGCGAGGATCTCTGGTAAGGGAAATACGACCAGAGGCCGCCGCCATCCTCCGGCTTGGAGACCAGGTTGGTTTCACCCCACAGGAGCGGGTCGGCGTTGATCAGCCACCACTGGAGGCGGTCGGCGGTGAGGACCTGGTCGGCGACCTTGATGTCGCCGCGCTCCAGCGACTGCCAGGACCAGCGATTGCGGCGGAGGAGCGCGTCGATGAGCTCCGGGAGATCCCGGTGGAGGAGCTCGATCTTATGCATTGGAGCCCTCCTCGCCGTCGCCAGCAGCAAGGCCCGCCCGCATCCGGCTGACCCAGATTGCCCGGCCCGCGAGGCTCAGGCCGTTGTCGCGGTCTCGCTCGCCACTCGCCTTGGGGGTGATCGCCTGGTCGGCCGCGGTGTGGCCGAGCTGGGCGAGGAGCTTCAGGGTGAGAGCGGCGCGCGGATTCTCCTGCGGGCGGACGCCGATCTCCTGGAGCTCGCCGTCTTCGCCGCGGCCGTAGACCGGGACCTCGGTGACGAGACCCTCTTGCAGGAGCTTCGCGAGCTCGCCCTGGGCAAGGACGACCTGGCCGGCGAGGGAGGCGCCGGCGAGCTCCGCGAGGCCTTTCAGCTCGCCTGTTTCGATCGCATGGACGTAGCGCGCCACGGTCTCCTGCTGGCCGAGCGCCACCAGGCAGGACGACAGGCCGCCACCGCGGGATTCGACGGCTTTCTTGACGTCGCAGGTGCCGGTCTCCGCGGGACACGTCGCCGGCTTGCAGGGCGGCAGGGCCTGGCCGAGAGCGGTCCGGGCATACTCCCCCGTCTTCACCGGGGCGGCGCGCCGCTGCGCGCGCTCCTGCGGTGAGAGCGGTTTGCCCTTCGGTCGGCCTCCCTTGTTCTTCTCCTCGTCCATAATGCTTGACAGCGCGCTCGTATCCGGCAGAAGGTTGAAGGCATGAGCGCAAGAGGACAAAATCCGGGACACTCCGCGAAGTCGGCCAAGTCGCAGAAAACAAAAGCAAAAGCCGCCGTAAACGGAAATCAGATTCGCATAGATGATTTATGCACTTTGGATGAGTGGGGCGATTTTCTGGTCAGCGTGCGGGGCCGGACTCAAGGGACGGTGGAGCGGTATCGGCGGCTGGTGGACTGCCTGCTGGCGGACACTGCGAAAGAAATTTCGCAGCTCACGCGGGAAGACCTGGAGAAGCACCTGCGCCGGCTTCATGTGGCGGGGAAAGGGGAGTCGGTGCGGGCCGGGGTGGTGGTGGCTGCGCGGTCGCTCCTGGAGTGGTGTGCGGCGCATGGACGCAGCGAGCGGAACGTGGCGGCTTCTCTGGCAGGGCCGACGCCCTACCGGCGGGAGATCAAGGTGCTCACCGTCGAGGAGGTGCGGCGGCTGATCTGGGGACGGGAGCCGGGAAAGGTGCCGAAGGACCGGCTCGAGCTGAGAGATCGGACTCTGCTCGGAGTGGCCTACATCGCGGGGCTCCGCGCGTCGGAGATCGGGCGGTTGGAAGCCGAGGGCGTGGTCTGGCACGAAGCCCGGCAGACCTTCTCGATCGCGGTGCGCCACGGGAAGAGAGCGTCGCAAGACGTGCGCCTGCCGCTCGACAAGCCGGTCAGCCGGCTCCTCGGGGCATGGCTGGCCAGCCGGCCGGCGGGGCGGTTTCTGTGGGGCCGCTCTCTGACGCGGGCGGCTGTGCGCAAGATCTTGCACCGGCGCTGCCAGAAGGAGGAGATCGCAGCGAACGGGCGCCGGCTTTCGCCGCATGTCCTTCGGCACAGCCTCGCCACCCACCTGCTCCAAACCAGCAAAGACATCCGAAAGGTGCAGCTTTTCCTCCGCCATCGGTCGATCGCGACGACAGAGATTTATCTGCACGCGGACGTCGATCGGCTCGGCGATGAGCTCGCGAGGCACAGTCCGCTGGACAAGCGGCGCGGCAGGGCGCAGTTCCGGCCGGCGATGGATCAGCTTCTCGGAGAGCTGCGGGAGCTGGCACGCGAGAAGTTGCCAAAAACGTGATTCTGCTGACTTTGGGTTTCCGGCCTTCGCGGGCCGGTCGCAGGAACGGCCTGAACCGGCGCAAGTCGCGCGGCTTCTGTGGCTTGGCCGGCGGTGAGAAGGGCGCCGCAGGTGGGGTGTATCCGTCGCCCCGCCCCCCTCCCGGCCGGCCCCCGCGGCGAAAACGAAACCGGTTCCGTTTGTTCGGCGCCACAAAAGACCGCCAGGCCTGCGTTTGGTGCACCTGACGCGCCCGTGAAGGTGCGATCAAACCCGGGCGGCTGAGCAGTAACGGAACCGGGTTTGGGCGGGGGGGGCGCCGCGGCTGGCGCGAACGAGCACGAGACGACGGAGTCGGCTCGCGCGCAGCGCGCCGAGACGCGGCGCCGAGGGGTGGGGGAAATTCAAGTGAGATCGGCGGAGCCGGACCCTGTCCTGGGTGGGTCTCGCAGGGTGCTTCCACAGAGTTTCGGGATGCGCGGTCTTTGGGAGGCCCGGGTTGGTGCCCGCCCCTGGTTACACATAAAACACCTTTTATGTTAAGGCGCTAGCCCGGAGGCGGGGAGTGGCGAGCAGGGCGGGGTTACGGTCAAGGCTGCCTTACCGGAATCCCCCGCCCTGCGGTGGGTGGGGGACGCCGCCCCCGCCGGAGCCAGGGGCGGGCAGCTCCCGGGCCGTAGGGCGGGGGAAAGGTCCGGAAGGCCACGGCACCCTGCGAGACCCGGGCGGGGGAACTTCAAAGAGGGTGGGCGGGTGGGGAACGGGTTGGGCGCGCGGAGGAGCGGAGGGAGGCACGACCGGAGCTGCTCCGGCGCGGCCAGCCCGGCCTTGCAGGGTGGAGGGACCGGGCGCGAAGAAGGTGCGGCGGTGCGCGGGCGGTGGGTGCCTTGGGTGGGTGCAGTTTGCGGAGCGCCTGCGCGGAGCAATCTGCGGGGGAATGCTCCGGGTCCACGGTGGCTCCGACGCGCCGGGGGAGCGGGGATTCGGCGGGACGGTGGGCGGGTGGTGCAGCCGAACCGGAAGCTGCGCCGGCGCGCACCACGGG
>Ga0209682_10000567_pt1 | contig 12761 bp, 9 predicted proteins | sample DOMMetBare2Fresh_2_FD_187471 | JGI IMG/M metagenome (GOLD analysis project Ga0209682, IMG submission 187471) | Wetland sediment microbial communities from St. Louis River estuary, USA, under dissolved organic matter induced mercury methylation -... | ecosystem: Environmental > Aquatic >...
GGCGGGAGGCCGGGCCGGCGAGATTCGTGGCCCACAGAGAAGATCCCGAGGTAAAGAGGAGGCGGCCCGCAAAGGAGCCCAGGAGGTGTGGATCGGACGAGCAGGGTCCCGGGCAACGGTCGGCGAGGAGGGTGGTGCCCTCCGGCGTCCCGTCACTGGACCAGATCTCGGTGCCGAAGTCCGGGCTGTCCGCGACGAAGTACAGGGTGGAGCCGGCGGGTGTGAGCTGCCGGGGCCAGGAGGAATTGGGCTGAGGGCCGAGTGGCGAAGGAGAGGTGCCGGGCGCGATGTCCTTCAGGAGGCGGGTCCCTTCGGACGTGCCGTCGGAGGCCCACAGCTCGTGCCCGGTGAGCTCGTCCGGGGCGGTCTTTGAAGAGCCGGAAAAAAAGAACCGGCCGCCGGCGACCTTCAGGTTGTCTGCCACGAAGTTGGTCTCCAGGAAAGGGCGGGTGCCGGCGGCGGTACCGTCGGTTGTCCAGAGGGTGCCGGAGCGGAAGACGAGGCCTCCCTGGAAGGGCGCCGGGTCCGCAAGACCCACCGCGTCGGACACGATCGCCGTACCGCCCGGGGTGCCGTCCGACCGCCACAGCCCGAAGCCCGGGCTGAAGAGGAGGGCCCCGGCGAAGGCGGTGAGCGGCCCCAGGCTGGCCGGGCCGGGGTTGTCGTGGATGCGGCGGACGGGCTGGGAGGAAGAGCCGTCCGTGGCCCAGAGCTCCGCCGAGGTCGTGAAGAGCAGCCTCTGTCCGCTCGGGTCCGGGGTCAAACCCGCCACGTGAGACGAGCCCCAGGGGTGATCGAGACCGTGGGTCCCGGCCGCCGTACCATCGCTCACCCAGAGCGTGAGTCCCTCTTCTACGACGAAGAAGACCTTTCCGGCCGCGACCACCAGGAGATCCGCCTCCAATCCCTGGATCCCATTCGCCAGGAGCTCAGTGCCGGCGTCCGTGCCGTCCGATCGCCAGAGCTCGTAGCCCTGACCGTCAACCCATCCCAGGAAAACGGCGGCGTTTCCCAGAGCCACCGTCTGGCCCACCGGATGAAAAAAGGTGTGGACCGTCGTCAAGGTGAAGGTGGGGATGTCGATCCTCTCGAGGAAGCGGCTGTCGCGGACCAGGAGGAGAGAGCTACCGGTGACCGCGAGGCGCGGGAAGTAGACCGAAGCGAATTCGATCGTCTGCCCCTGCTCGACGGCATCGCCGCCGGTCGACCGCAAGCGCCACCGGGAGGGAAGGCCGGACTCGAGCTGCCAATAGAAGGCGTCGCCGCCGTAGGGCGTGAACATGTCCGGCTCGTCTTCGGCAGGACCGGACGAGCAGCTCCCCGGGCAGTCATCCCGCAGCATGGCTGTCGAGACGCCGTCGCTGCGCCAGACCTCGACGCCATGAATCCCGTCGTCGGCGCGGAAGAACACGGAGTCGCCGGCCGCGGTCAGGTCGAAGATGCCGGCATTGCAGCCGGGGCAGACATCGGCCAGCCGGCGGGTGCCGGCGAAGGTTCCATCGCTGGTCCACAATCCCACCCGGCCGTCGCCCTCGGAGGCGCGGACGAAGAGGGTGTCACCGGCAGGGACCACCGATCGGCCGCCCGGCCAGCCCCCGCACGGCCCCGGGCAGAAATTGCGCAGCAAGGTGGTCCCGCCGGAGGTGCCGTCCGTCCGCCACAGCTCCATGCCGGTGGCGCCGTCGTCGGCAAAGAAGTAGATCCTGCCGTCATGCTCGGCGAAGTCGCGAGGCCGCGAGCCACAGGAGCCAGGGCACACGTCGTGGACCAGAGAGGCGCCGGAGCCGTTGCTGCGCCAGAGCTCGGCCCCATGGATTCCGTCGTCGAAGGAGTAATAGAGGCCGCCGGAGGCCACGAGCACCTCGGTCGAGGTGAGGCCCTTTTCCCGGACAGGGGTCGAGGAGAAGTCCCGCACCAGATACGGCTCCTGGGCGGGCAGAGTGCCCGGCGCGAGGACGCCGAGCAGGAGGAGCGCAAACAGCGGGCGGATGCTGAGGGGCACGGGAAGCCCTCCCTGAAGAGATGGGCCTCACTATAGTAGATTTCCTTGAAATGTCATAGCCCCATAGCTCCATCGGGCAAGACTCGCACCGCGGTGTTGCAGTACAGGTCGCGCCGCCGTTCCAGGTCGGCCTTGACGGCGCGCTTGAATTCCTCGCTGCCGGGCGGTTCCCGCATGGACCGGCAGTAGGCTTCGACGTCGACCGACTCGACGCAGACGCGGATCGTCTTGAACAGATGCGGCAAGGTCTGGCCGGGGATCTGGACGTGGTGCAGGCCGCCGCTGTAGGCAAGGAGCATGCGGCCGCCGCCCACGGCGTGCAGGATGTCGGCGATGCCGCCGCGCACGGTCATCGGCCGGCCGTCGAGGTCCAGGCCGTTGGCCCGCTTCATCCGGCCTTCCGGGGCGAGCAGGACCATGCTGTCGGGGCCGATGCTGGCAAGGAACTGCTCCCAGGTGTGGTCGCGCTCGCGGCTGATCGTGACGACGTTGCCGGCAAGGAATCCGAAGAACCTCCCGACGAGCGGGCGCCGCATGGTCTTCGCGGCCGACGGCAGCACACCGTGCCGCGCCAGGCGGCGGAGCAGGCGGTTCGGCGGGACGGCGACGAAGAGCCAGTCGTAGAGACTGGTGTGATTGAGCAACGCGAGGACACGGACGCCGGTCCAGGGATCGTCCACCGGCTCGCCGGCCCAGTGGACGTCGATGCGGAAGAAGGCCCGGCTCACCACCTTGGCGCACACCAGCACGAGATAGCTCAGGTACTGCCGCACGCACCCTCCGAGACGTCGCTTCGCTCAGTGTGCATAAATCTAATTGATGGGCCGGCACAACGCAGTGTAGATGGACATTCTCGCGTCACCGGCCGATCGCTGTCAAGGCACGAACGCGGGTCGGCCCGTCTTGCACGATGATCGAGAATCCTTTAAGCTGAACGGCGTCCGAGAAGGTGAGCATTGCCGCTTGGCGAGTGCCCAGGTGCTTCATCCGACGGTATCCCTGCCAGCGGTACGGGAGACGTGGCCATGGGCGATGATGCCGTTTTCGGTGAGTTGCCGCAGGATTTGAGGCCGCACGCGGCCCGGATGAGCTTCGAATCCACCGTCTCGCGCCGTCTGGTCCACCGGGATTTCATCGACCACGTCCTCCTGACGGACGTCCTGCGCCTGGAAGAGCGGCGCTTCCTCTGCGGCGCGCGCATCCCCCAGTCGCATGGCTATTTCAATGAAGGCGGGGGGTCTCACGTCTACAGCAGCATCCTGCTCAGCGCCGAGATGGGACGCCAGGCCGGCATTGCGATCTCTCATCAGTTCCTCGATGTTTCGACCTCCCTCTGCTACATCCTGCGCGATCTGTCGTGCACGCTGGAGAGGCCCGGCCTGAGCGAGGTGACGAGCCCGCAGATGGCCCACGTCCTGATGGAGATCCGCCTGCGCGACTGCTCGTACCGGCGCACCGGCGAGCTGATGGGCCTGGTCATGGACTGCGTCAGCTACCGGGCCGGCGAACGGATGCAGCACGCCGTCGGCGAGTGGATCTTCGTCCCGAGAAAGGTCTACGAAAAACTCCGGAGACAGGCACCGGAGGGCCGCACGAGGAGCATCGTGCCGCAGCGCCCGGAGCGCATCGAGCCCGGCGTGGTGGGACGCCGCCGGCTCGAAAACACCGTGATCTCCTCTCTCCGCGAGAGCGCGGAGGGCACCGCCGAAGCCGAGCTCATCGTCGATCCCGGCCATCCCTACTTCTTCGAGCACCGGCTCGACCACGTCTCCGGCATGCTGATGCTCGAGGGGTGCCATCAAGTCGGGACCGCTCTGGCGGGGAGCCGCCGCGGCTGGGCGCCCGAGGAAATCGTCTGCAAGGAGTTCGGAGCCAAGTTCCACCAGTTCGCCGAGCTCGAGACCCCCGTCAAGCTCGAGGCCCGGTTGAAGACGGCCGGCCGCGCTCCCGGCGCGGGCGACGCTCTCGCGCTGAGCATCGAGGCGAGGCAGGAAGGGTGCCTGCTGGCGGAGCTCTCCCTGGAGATGGCGACCGAGGCCGCCTTCGAGCCGGCCGACGACGTCGAAGGGTTCAGAGTGGCGGCTGGTGGCCGCCGGTGAGCACTGCGGGTCCGAACGGCGGGCCGGCCCCGGGCAAGGTGGTCGCGGTGGTCGGTGGTGGCATCTCGGGCATCGCCGTCTCCTACCTGCTCCGCCGCCGCGGCATCGCCTCGGAGATCCTGGAGCAATCCGGCACCCTCGGAGGACGGGTCGGCTCCTCCCGGCTCGGCGAGCGCCTGCTCGATTTCGGCGGCAAGAACATCGGGCGCCGCTACCACCGGTTCCGCGAGTTCACCGCCGCTTGCGGCGACAATCCCTACGAATACTTCGGGATCAACTCGTCGCAGGTGCGCGACGGCAAGATCGTAACCTTCGACAGCCGGCGCCGCTGGTCGAGCCTGCTCGACCTGGCGGGCCGCTGCCGGCCGCGCGACCTGTACCGCTTCGGCCGGATGTGCCTCGCCGTCAAGCGGGACGAGGAGAACGGCTATCTCGGGTCGTCCTACTTCGGCGCGCTCGCCGAGCGCCTGGACGATCCGCCGGCAAGAAGCTACTTCGGTGAGGAGCTCTGCCGCCGGCTCGTCCGCCCGATGAGCGTCCGCATGAACGGCGCCGAGCCCGACGAGATCTACCTCGGCAACCTCGGAAGCAATCTCCGGATGGTGCTCGACAGCTACGACCAGCTCACCCTGGGGATGCAGCGGGTTCTCGAACAGTTCGCAGAGACGGCGACGGTCCACCTGGGGACGCGGGTCGAATCTCTGGCCCTGGGGGCCGGCGGCCGGGTGGCGGGATTGCGCCTCACGGACCGGACGGGCGTCACCGAGGAGCGCCTCTACGACGGCATCGTGCTCGCGACGCCCGCGGCGGTGAGCGCACGGATCGCGGCGCCCGCCTCCCACCGCCTGGCCGAGCTGCTGGGACACGTTCACTACTTCCCGGTGGCGCTCATCCTGGCCGAGTACACGCGGGACGTCTTCACGCCAGAGGTCCGCGCTCTGGTGTTCGACGAGGACGAGCCGCTCAGCAATGCCGGCAGCTACGGGATCAACGACCTGAACGTCGTCCGCTATACCTTCAGCGGCCGGACAGCGCGACCGTATCTCCGCGGCGAGGTGGACCTGGAATCTCTTCTCCGCCTGGGCGAAGAGAGGCTCAACCGGCACATTCCCGTCGACGCCCGGGAACGCGTGCGCTTCATCGGCCGCCACTTCGAGCTGGGCCTCTGCGCCTATACCCGGCATCACGGACGGTTTACCGGCGAGCTGCACACCGAGCTCCGTGCTCTCCCCGGGCTCCATCTCTCCGGCGACTACCTCTGCGGTGCCTCGATCGAAGCATGCTTCCGGGCCGCTGAAAAGTGCGCCGCGGCGGTCGCCGCCGCCCTTGCGGGGTGAGGGTTCCGCAAAGCTGCCCGCGCGCCCTACTTCTCGCCGGCCAAGGCTTCGATGTCAGCCAGCATCTTCTCGATCTCCGCCTTGGGAATGAGCCTGCCACCAACCACGACGGCGCCGATCTTCCGGCTGTTGCCGATGTCTTCGAGCGGGTTTGCGTCGAGCAGGACGAGGTCGGCGATCTTGCCTTTTTCGACCGTGCCGAGGTCCTTCTCCCGGCCGAGGTAACGCGCCGGGTTGAGCGTTGCGGCCTGCAAGGCCTCCATCGGTGACAGGCCGGCTTCGACGAGGAGCGTCAGCTCATCGTGCAGGCTGAAGCCGGGAAAGCAGTAGGGATTGAGCACGTCCGTTCCCGCCAGGAATTCCACGCCGGCCCGGCGCATGGGGCCGACAAGCTCCTTCAGCTTTTTGTAGCCGGATCTCGCCAGCGCGACGTCTTCGTCCGTCCTGTCCTGCAGGCGAAAATCTCCCGCGGGATTCCAACCGGCGGCCATCCCGGGCGGCATGTACTTGACCCGCGGATCGTTGTGGATCGCGGGGTCCTGGATGAAGGCCATGTTGCGCAGCACGGTCAAGGTGGGGCATTGCCACGTGTGGTTCCGCACGAAGCGGGCGAACAGCGCGTCCGCCTTTTCGGGGCTGAACGTTTCCAGCGTCTGACGGGTCAGCTCCCGCAGGCTGGCGCGGCTGGGGAACGTCTGCCCCGCGGGGAGATTGGCCCAGGCCTCGGCCCCCGCCTTGCGCAGCTCCTCTTCGCGGAGGGAGCAGGCTTCCAGCAGGTTGGTGAAATGCTCGATGCTCTTCTGCCCGGCGTCTGATGCCTCGGCCACGGTCACAGCTCCCGGGACGTGCCCGGCAAAGGGAATCCCCTGCTTCTTCGCCTCGTCCGCGATGGCGAAATAGGCCTCCCGCGGCAGCCGGCTGTAGACCTTGATGAAGTCGGCGCCCGCCTGCTTGCTCTGGATCACCGCCTGCCGGCCTTCGGCCTCGGTGCCGACCGCGAGCGAGCCGGGCCAGATGGGCTTCGGTCCATCCACGATCGCGCTGGCGATCGCCATGCGCGGACCCAGCAGCGTGCCCTGCTCGATCTCCTGGCGCCACTGGTGATGGAGCGGCTCGCCCCACATGATGCGGATGCCGGTGACCCCGTTGGCGAGGAAGAGTGGGAGATAGTCCTTGTGGTACCAGTGGACGTGCATGTCCCAGAGGCCGGGGATCATGAACTTTCCCGTGGCATCGACCACCTGCGCGCCTTCCGGCGCTTGGACCGTTCCGCTCTTGCCGAGCCCGGTGATCCGGTCCCCGGTGATCACGACGGTCATCCCGGGTTGGGCCGGTGCGCCGGTCATGTCGAGGACCGCGACGTGGGTGAATACGAGCGGCCGAGGACTCTGCGGCTGGGCCGAGGGCTTGGCGGGCAGGGCCAGAAGCAGGAGCAGGGCGAAGAGTTTCTTCATGACGAGGTCACCCATTGCACCATCCGCAGCCGAGGAGGAAGGTGCCGTCTTCCTGCGGGGTGAGCGCGATCGTCATCGGGCAGATCTTTTCCGGCTTGCCGTCCACGTCGATCGGCATCGCTCTCGTGAACTGACCCAGGCGCAAACCCTCCTTCTTCGCCGTCGGGACGAGCTTCAAGGCGGAGACGGCCTGGTGATAGTCGCCACGGAAGCGGCCATACACGATCCCTCCGAAATCCTCGCTCTGGGCGAAGGACCGTAGGACGGCCGAGGTTTTCGCGCCGGCGATTTCGAGCGGTGACCGCAGGATGACGACGTCCATCTCGTCCATCTCTTCACCGAAGGTCGCCGCGGCGAAGCCTTGATCGAAGTGGGACGATCCCTCCGCCGCCATTTTGGCGACGACGGCCAGCGGGTCCACCTTGCAGAGGAGGGCGTCGGTCAGCAGTGCTTGTGGCGTGGGTTCCGCGGCGCCGGCGGTGCCGGTGGCGAGGATGCAGGCAAGACTGGCGGCAAGGGTCGATGCGATGAGTCGGTTCACGAAACCTCCTTCGGCGAGCTCGCTATTCGACCCTCACAATACCCTTCATCATCAGCGCATGATAGGTGCAGACGTACTCGCTCTCCCCCGGCCGCTCGGGCGCCTCGAAAACGAGGCTGGTGGCGGTGCCGGCCTTGAGCAGCGGGTCGGTGGCCAGGTCCAGCGATGCGACCGCGAAGTCGTGGGTCATGCCGCGGTCCTGGTTGGTGAGCGTGAGCCGCACCCGTTCGCCGCGGTGCAGGACGAGGGTCGGGTTCGGCGTCGGGTCTCCGGCCGCGTAGAACGCCATGCCGCGGGCCGTCAGGTTGATGGTACGGGGTTCCTCCCGGGTGCGCGCCGAGAGGCCGACGCCGCAGGCCACCGCCAGGCCGAGCAACGGCAACAACAGCCGGAGCCGCACCGGCCGGGTGCCGAAGGCTTTCTGATAGATCGACTCGAGAGTGCTCATGGTCGTTTCCTCACTGGACCAGCATGCCGGTCGTGTACATCAGCGCGAAACCGATGAACAGTCCGGCCACGACGGGGCCGCTCCGCAGCGCGGCGGCGAGTGGCCGGCCGGCGGCCATTCCTTTGGAAATCTGCACGATGACCTGCGCGATCGCTCCGGCTCCCAGGGCCAGGAACAGGACGGAGAGGACCGGCGAGTAGACGAAGCCGCCGAGCCAGGCTCCCGCGATCGTCGGCACGCCGCCCACGAGACCCAACAGCAGGAGGCGGGCCAGGGAAACCGGAGTCTTCGCGATGGGGGCGACGATCGCCAGTCCCTCGGTCGTGTTGTGGAGCGTGAAGCCCAGGATCAGCAACCGCCCCAGGGCCACCTCTCCCAGGCCGAGCGCGCCGCCGATCGCCAGTCCCTCGCCCAGGTTGTGGAGGCCGATGCCGATGGCGACGAGCAGCGCCGTCACCCACGCCACGCTCTCCGCGGCCTTGCGCTTCGCCAGCCAGGCACCGAACGCCTCGATGCCCAGGTAGGCGGCAAAGCCACCGAAGACGAAGAGGGCGACGCCCTGGAAGGCGCCCGGCATCCTCTCCACCGCCTCGAGGCCCTCGTGCGCGGCGTCCACCAGCAAGAAGAGCAGCAGACCCACGGTGAGGGCCAGCAGGAAGCTCAGGGCGCCGGGGCCGAGCCGGCCGAGCAGCGGGAACCAGAGAAGGCCCAGGGCCACCGGAATCACTCCGACGTAGAGGCCGATGAGCGCGAACAGCCAGAAGGAGTGCCACCCCGGGGGGGGCGTCGCGACCGCCACCGGGATCTCGTGGTCGAAGGCGACCCCGGTCGAGGAGACGAGCCGCACCAGATGCGCTTCGTCTTTCACCCAAGGGTACGGGATCACGATCCGCGCGGTGCCCAGACGCCCCAAGGCACCCGGCGGATCGACGGTGAAGGCCCAGTAGGCGTCGTCGACCTGGACCTGGGCGATCCGGACCGGATCGGGACCGTCGTTGAGCACTTCGAGGATGATCCCTTCGGGGGTGAGCTCGACCTTCTGGAAGCTCAGCACCTCGATCGGCGGCGCGTCGCCGCGGACCGCGTCGGCGAAGCCCGTCCGCAGAATGAGGGCCACGAGCCCGCCGAGCAGCACGAGCGGCAGGAGCCCCAGGAGCCAGAGATGCCGGGCCTCAAGCTTCATGATGGGCCTCCCCTCCGGCCCCGGCCAGGAACAGGCCCATCCAGCCGAGCTCCGCGAACTCGCTCTGGTGCGCGTGGAACATGAAATGGCCCGGATAGCGGAACGTCGTTTCGAGAATCGCCCGCTCGCCCTGGCAGAGGGTCAGCGTATCGGTCACTTCCTGGCTTTCGAGCGACGTGCCGGTGCGGTAGACCTTGAAGAACATGCCATGGAGATGGAAGCTGTTGATCAGGTCGAACTCGGTCAGGTTGACGAGGTAGATGCGCACCAGCTTGCCCAGGGGGACCGCGATCGGCTCCGCCATGTGGTAGTGCGCCACTGTATTGACGGCGTAGACCTCGTTGTCGGCGTCGAAGTTGGTGTCGAAGGCGTTCATGATCATCACCATCTCGTCCGCCGGCGGCCGTGGCGTGCGGGGATCGATGATGAAGGCGCCATAGAGCCCTTTGTGGATGTGGCGTTTGAGCGGCACCGCATGGCAATGGTAGAGGTGCAGGCCGAACGGGTCGGCATCGAACTCGTAGACGAACTGCTCGCCCGGGGCCACCTGGTGCTCGGGCATCGCCCCGTCCATCTCCGGCGGATGCCAGCCGTGGAAGTGCATGGTGTGCGGATGCGAGCCCTGGTTCACGAAGTTGATGCGGAGCCGGTCGCCCTCGGTGGCGCGCAGGGTCGGGCCCGGCACCTGGCCGTTGTAGGTCCAGGCCGGGAAGAAGAGGCCGGGCGCGATCTCGATCTCGCGGTCCACGGCGAAGATCTCGTACTCGCGCAACAAGGACCCGTCGGGCCGCGGCGTCTCGCGGTAGAAGCGGACGCGCTCCGCCTCGGGCAGGTCCGAGAAGTTCCAGGCCCGGAGAAAGCGCATGGGGTCGAACGTCTCGGTCGACACGCGGCCGACGACCCCCATCGCATGCCCGGAGTGGTCCATCACCGCCCGTGAGGCGGCCTCCGGCTTGGCGGTCGGCCGGCCCGTGAGCGCGCCGACGCCGGTGGCCAACGAGCCGAAGCCGGCGAGTTGGAGGAGTGAGCGGCGGGAGAGTGAGGGTTTCATGGGCTTGAGTCCGGATTTTTGACTGGCAAAAACTCTAGCCGCTGGTTGCAGAAAAAGCAAGTGCGGCGACTCGTACCCCTGCTCGCGGGCGGACGAAAGCGGCGCGCCCGGCCGGGATCCGGAGTCAGGAGAGAGACCGGCACGGTCCGCCGGGCTCGCGGCACCATGAGAGATAGGTGTGGACGCCTCCTGCGTCCCTCCTCTTTTCGCGAAAGGAGCAGTCCCATGAAGCGACTCCTCGTTCTTGTCCTCCTCCTCGCCTCCGTCGTCAGCCTGAACCTGGCGGCGCCGAGCGCCACCCCATCCGTGGAGGCCTACTCGTGCCCCCCCGGCGTCTGGTATTGCCAGCGGAATTCGCAGTGCCGCGGCTTCTGCGGCTCCGGCGTCCCGGCCGAGTGGGAGATCTGCTTCAACGGCTGCTGCACCTGCGCCGGCTGAGGAGGGTCCAGAAGGAGCCGGCTTCGCCGGGACCCTCACCCCCTGGCCCCCTCTCCCACACGCACTCACACCCACCCGGGAGAGGGGGAATCGGACCGGCCTCCCTTAACGCAGCCGGGAGAGGGGGGCGGTCAACCCGCTCGATGCTCCGGCGGCCGGCCGCGCGGGATGGCGGACAGGTGATTCGTGGTCTTCTGCTCTTCGAGGAGCGGCGTGACCCGGGCCAGCTCGCGTTCGAGCTCGGCGAGGAGGACTCCGGCGGCGGTCAGGTCGGCGCTGCTTCCTTTTCGTTCCAGCTCGAAGCTGAGCGCCGCCACCCGCTGGGCGCCGATCTGGCCGCTGCTTCCCTTGAGACTGTGGGCGACGAAGGCGAGGTCATCCGCATCGCCGCGGGCGAGCGCCTGCTTGAGACGGGCCAGCCGCCGCGGTGCCTCGGCCAGGAAGCTTTCTACGATCTCCCGCAGCAGGGGCTTGCCGGACAGCTCGCCCAGGCGGCGCAGGCTGTCGAGGCGCGATGGATCGAGGGGGGTCCGGTCGTCCGGCAGGGTGTAGGGCGGCAGGGGCGCGGGCGCGGCGGGCGGTGCCTGGCCTCCGGCCCGCAGGAAGGCGGATTTGAGCTCGGCGTAGCCCACCGGCTTGCCCACGAAGTCGTCCATGCCGGCGGCGAGACAGGCCTCCCGCTGGTCGGCCAGCACGCCCGCGGTCACCGCGATGATGTGCGGCTGGCTGTCGGCCGGCAGCTCGGCCCGCAGCCGCCGCGTCGCCTCCAGCCCGTCCATGCCGGGCATCTGGACGTCCATCAGGATGAGGTCATAGCGCTGCCGGCGCAGCGCCTCCAGGACCTCGAATCCATCGCCCGCCACGTCGGCCACGTACCCCATGCGCGAGAGCATGAGCTGCTCTACCTTCTGATTGACCGGGTTGTCCTCGGCCAACAGGATCCGCCAGGGGAAGGCCTCGCTGAGCGGCGGGCCCTCCAGCTCCTCGGTGGACGGGGCCGCCGGGGCGGCGGCGAGGTGGACCGGCTGGCACCGGATGGTGAAGAAGAACGTCGAGCCCCGGCCCGGTTGGCTCTCCACCCACAGGCGGCCCCCCAGCCGTTCGGCCAGCCGCCGGCTGATCACCAGCCCCAGGCCGGTGCCGCCGTAGAGGCGGCGGCTCGACGAGTCGACCTGGCTGAACGGTTTGAACAGCCGGTCGAGCGCCGGCTCCGGAATGCCGATGCCGCTGTCGTGCACGGCGAAGCGCAGCTCCCGCCGCCCCTCCGCGTCCTCCGGACCGGCATCCACCTCCAGACGGATCTCGCCCCGTTCGGTGAACTTGACCGCGTTGTCCAGCAGGTTGACGAGGATCTGGCGCAGGCGCCCCGCATCGCTCACCACGGACGCGGGAGCTCCGCCGGCGACCCGGCAATGGATCGGGAGCGCCTTGGCGGCGGCCTTGCCGGAGGCCAGGTGCACGGCCTCGTCCAGGCAGGACCGCAGATCGAACGGGGCGAGCTCGATCTCCAGCTTGCCCGATTCGATCTTCGAGACGTCGAGGATGTCGTCGATCACGGTGAGGAGGGCCTCGCCGCTCTGGCGCGCGGTCTCGATCTGATCCCTCTGCTCGGGAGTCAGAGAGGTGCGCAGGACGAGCCCGGTCATCCCCAGGACGGCGTTGAGCGGCGTGCGGATCTCATGCGTCATGTTGGCCAGGAAATCGCTCTTCGCCTGGCTCGCCTCCTCGGCCCGCGCCCGTTCCTCCTCGGCCCGCGCCTTCTCCCGCCGCAGCTCGGCCGTGCGTTCCTCGACCAGCCGGGCCAGCTCCTGCTGGTACCGCCGACCCTGCTGGACGACGACGACGCTGAGCTGCGGCGCGTGATACGCGGCGCGCAGGAACGCGGGGTAGTCACAGGCGCCCGCCGTCGACTCGTGCGGTGGTGCCAACCAGGTGTGGCCGTCGCGCGTGAGGAAAGCATGGTGGCCGGGACTGACGATATTCCGCGCCGCATCCGTCGCGAGGAAGCCGCGGAATTCCGGCGCATCAAGATAGCTGATCGGCGTCTGCACTTTCTCCATCGCGCCCCTGAACAGCGGATCGGCGGCCGCGGCGCGAACCACGTCCCGCAGGCGCGCGATCACCGGCGCCGGTGTCGCCGCCGGCGCGAAGACCCCGGACCAGATGTAGAACTCGACGTCCTTGTAGCCCAGTTCCTTGAAGGTGGGC
>Ga0209682_10000568_pt1 | contig 12733 bp, 8 predicted proteins | sample DOMMetBare2Fresh_2_FD_187471 | JGI IMG/M metagenome (GOLD analysis project Ga0209682, IMG submission 187471) | Wetland sediment microbial communities from St. Louis River estuary, USA, under dissolved organic matter induced mercury methylation -... | ecosystem: Environmental > Aquatic >...
GTAGTGGGCGGTCTTGTGCGGGTTGTCGTGGCCTTCAGCCACCATCAGCATGAAGACCATGTAGGCCGTGAAGCCGAAGCCGTAGCCGAACTGCTCGACGGCGATCGCCACGCTCACGAGCCACAGCGCCTGCGGCTGGGCGATTGCGAGCGCGACGAAGACCAGGTTCGGCACGTGCATGCAGACGATCAGCGGCCACAGCAGCTTCTTCAGCCCGCCGAGCGAGATCACCCAGCCGCCGAGCAGCCCGCCGAGCGTGAGCGCGATGACGCCGACGGTGCCGTAGGCCAGGCCCACGTCCTGCGTCTTCAGCCCCAGGCCGCCGACCGCCACCGGGTCGAGCAGGAAGGGCGTGACCAGCTTGAGCAACTGCGCCTCGGCAAAGCGGTACAGCAGAAGAAAGGCCAGCACGCGCGCGATGTCGGGCCGGCCGAAGAAGGCCGCGAAGACCGCCCCGAAGTCCACCCACAACCGGCCGCTGCGCGGCGCCGGCTGGTCGATCGGCGGACGGGGCAGCGCCCAGAGGTGCCAGGCCGCGAGCAGCCCGAAGAAGCCTGCCAGCAGCGCGAACACCAGCTGCCAGGCGGCCACCGGCGAGCCCAGGCGTTCGCCCAGGGCACCGGCCAGGAAGACCAGACCTCCCTGGCCGGCGATCATCGCCAGGCGATAGAACGTGCTGCGCACGCCGACGAACGCGGACTGCGTCTTCTGCGTCAGCGCGAGCATGTAGAAGCCGTCGGCCGCGATGTCGTGCGTTGCCGAGGCAAAGGCCATCAGCCAGAGCACGGCCAGCGTCATGCGCAGGAAGGCCGTCCCGGGGAGCGTCAGCGCGACCCCCGCCAAGGCCGCGCCGAGCGCGAATTGCAGTGCCACGATCCATTGCCGCTTGCGCCCGAGCAGGTCGACCAGCGGGCTCCACAGCGGCTTGATCACCCATGGCAGGTAGAGCCAGCTCGTATAGAGCGCGATCTCGGTGTTCGAGACACCGAGGTTCTTGTACATCACCACCGACAGTGTCATCACGACGACGTACGGAAGGCCCTGGCCGAAATACAGCGTGGGGATCCAGCGCCAGGGGCCGGGACATGCGCGACTCATGCGCGCAGTCTCGCACCACCCCTGGGATCGAGGACTGTTGCGCACGCCCTACGTCGGGGCGGCGCGAAACCTGCATGCATTGGTAATCACCGATTGGCAGCCGCCGGCACAGCGGCGACAAAACGGCATCCAAGTGTGTCAACGTGACGAGTGCTGCCGTGCGTGCGGCACCGGCAACCGGAGGGATCGATGAAGTTGAATCAGATCGTGCGCGGCATCGCGCTCGTCGGCCTCGTGGCGCCAGCGTTGGCGCAGACGCCGGCCCAGCCGACACAACGCATCGAGATCACGGGCTCGAGCATCAAGCGCATCGCCTCCGAAGGTGCGCTGCCGGTGCAGGTGATCTCGCGCAGCGAGCTCGAACGCCAGGGCATCGCCAGCGCCGAGCAGCTGATCATGCAGCTCAACATCAACGGCAACGGCCTGGACAACCTGGCCGGCAATGCCGACGTGGTGGCCGGCGCGGCGCGCGGCAACAACGGCGCCACCAGCGCCAACCTGCGCGGCCAGGGCAGCAATGCGACGCTGATCCTGCTGAACGGCCGGCGCGTCGCCGCGCACGGCCTGAACGGCGGGACGGTCGACCTGAACCAGATCCCGTTTGCCGCGATCGAGCGCGTCGAGGTGCTGAAGGACGGTGCGAGCGCGATCTACGGCACCGACGCGATCGGCGGCGTGATCAATTTCATCCTGCGCACCAACTACAACGGGGTGACCGCGAGCGCGCTGATCGACGTGCCCGAGAAGGCGGGCGGCCAGATCTACGGCGCCAGCGTCGTCGCCGGCTTCGGCGACATCGACCGCCAGGGCTTCAATCTTCTGGCGTCGCTCGCGGTGCAGGACAACAAGGTCCTGCGAGGCGACCAGCGCGACTTCGTCAATACGTACCAGCCCAACCGTGGCCTCACGCCCGATACCCGCGGGACACCGATCGCGACGCTGTTCGCCGTCAACGGCACGCAGGCCAACGTGCTGTCGCGCGACAACATCAACAACACCGGCCGCAGCACGGGGCCGGTGGACTTTGCGAATCCGGCGCTGCGCGTCAACGGCGTCAATGTGCTCGACCTGCCGGGCGCAGCCGGATGCGGCTCGGTCGACGGCATGAGCCCGTACGACGAGGTGTTGTGGGCATCGCCCGGCGCCAAGTACGGCTGCGCCTGGGATACCGGCCGCGCGGCCGTGCTGCAGCAGCCGGTCAGGAACACCAACCTGGTCTCGCGCCTGACCTTCAAGGCCGGCGAGCATCTGGTGTATGGCGAGGCCATCCTCGGCCGTTCGGAGTCGGCCAAGCAGTTCTCGAACAACCAGATCACCAGCGGCTCCGACACCGCCACGACGGTCCTTCCGGACGGCGTCACCGTGGTGCCGAGCCCGTTCCGCAACCTGCGCTATCCGGGCACCGGCGCGTCCTACACGGAGGTCTTCAACAAACTCGTGGCGGCCTTCCCGGCGCTGGAGGCGAATCGCGGCCTGCCGATGGCGTTCCGCTGGCGCTGCATGATCTGCGGCCCGCGCGAGATCACGACGACCACCGACACGACACGCTTCATGCTCGGCGCCGATGGCCCCGTACCTTTCCTCAAGGGGTGGGACTACAAGGTCGGCATCTCGCAGGCAACGAGCGAAAGCGAGTCGCTGGTCGGCACGGGCTACCACTACTGGAAGCCCTTCGCCGACCTGATCAATACCGGCGTGCTGAACCCGTTCTCGCTGACGCAGACGCCCGATGCGATCGCCAAGTTGAACGCGATCTCGGCCGCCGGCGTCAAGCTCTACGGCGGCAAGTTCACGATGCAGCAGTCCGATGCCTCGATGTCGGGCCCGCTGTTCGGCCTGCCTGGTGGCACCGCGCTGGGTGCGGTCGGCGTCGACATGCGCACCGAGAAGTACAAGTTCGACGGCGACCAGCGCCCCAACGCCAACACGGTCGACGCCTTGATCTTCAACGTGCCGTTCGACAATGCCTTGGCCACGGCCGGCACGCTCAAGCGCGACATCAAGGCGGTCTATGGCGAGTTGCTGTTGCCGCTGGTCAAGGGCCTGGAACTCAACCTCGCCGTGCGCTCCGACGAGTACACCGGCTTCGGCCGGTCGACCAATCCGAAGGCCTCGCTGCGCTGGGCGCCGAACGACCAGATCCTGGTCCGCGGCGCCTACAGCACCGGGTTCCGGGTGCCGACCTTCAAGCAGATGTTCGACCCGTTCACGATCTCGACCTACACCGGCGCGGACTTCACCGACCCGGCGAAGTGCCCGGCGCGCACGGTGTCCGCCACGCCGGGCTGCGAGTCGATTCGGCCCGACATCCTCTTCGGTGGCCGCGCCGAACTGAAGCCCGAAGAGGCCAAGATGAAGAGTTTCGGCATCGTCTTCGCGCCGACAACCGACCTCAGCGCCAGCGTCGACTGGTGGGAGATCAAGCGCGACGGCGGCATCCAGAGCTTCGGCCTGACGACGCTGGCGGCCAACTACCTGCTGTTCCCGCAGAACTTCCTGCGCAACCAGGCCGGCGACCTGGTCGGCGTCGACACACGCTGGGTCAACTCCGGGGAGATGCTCACGCGCGGCCTCGAGGTCGGCGCCAAGGCCGGCTTCAACGCCGCCGGCGCGCGCTGGCTGCTGGCGGGCGACATCTCCTACCTGCTGGACAAGAAGTCGCGCCTGATCGCGAGTGCACCGTTCGGCGACAGCGAGGTCGGCGTCTTCACGCGTTCGGGCGACCTGGGCGTGCGCTGGAAGCACACGCTGACGCTGACCTACCTGCGCGGCGACTGGATCGGCACGCTGGCCCATGTCTACCGCAGCGGCTACAAGGATGCAGTGTTGCCGGGCGTCGCCAACGGGTCGGTCAAGCCGGTCGACTGGCAGCCCAACGTCGAGCCCTACCAGGTCGTCAACCTCAGCGTGGCATACCGCGGGATCAAGGACCTGACGCTGACCGCCGGCATCAAGAACCTGTTCAACCAGGATCCGCCATTCAGCGCCGCGTACGATACGAACACCGGCGCCGGCAGTTCGTGGGAGCCGCGGGTGGCCGACCCGCGCGGGCGTGCCTATACGCTGCGCGCCGAGTACCAGTTCCGCTGACCGGTGCCGCCTTGACCACGCCGGGGCCTCGCACGAGGCCCCTTTTCATTCCACGATTGCCGTGTTCTCACTGCTGCTGAAGAAACTCGCCACGCTGGCCCCGACGCTGATCGGGGTCACGGTCGCGGCCTTTGCGCTGATCCGGCTGATCCCGGGCGACCCGGTCGAGATCATGATGGGCGAACGCCGGCTCGAGCCGGCCGCGCATGCCGCGCTGATGCAGCGCCTCGGGCTGGACCAGCCGCTGCACCTGCAGTACCTGCACTACCTGGGCAGCCTGCTGCACGGCGACCTGGGGCAGTCGCTGGTCACGCGCGAGCCGGTGGCGGCGGAGTTCGCGGCGCTGTTCCCGGCCACGATCGAGCTCGCCATGGCCGCACTGCTGCTGGCGCTGGCGATCGGCCTGACGCTCGGCCTGATCGCGGCTCTCGAGCGCGGGTCGCTCGTCGACCAGGGCGTGATGGGCCTGGCGACGGTCGGCCACTCGATGCCGGTGTTCTGGTGGGGCCTGATGCTGATCATGCTGTTCTCGGTGCAGCTCGGCTGGACGCCGGTGTCCGGGCGCGTGGGCATCGAGTTCGACATCCCGGTGGTCAGCGGCTTCATGCTCGTCGATGCACTGCTGTCCGACGAGGCCGGGGCCTTCGTCTCGGCCGTGCAGCACCTCGTGCTTCCGGCGGTGGTGCTGGGCACGATCCCGATGGCGGTGATCGCGCGCATGACGCGCTCGTCGATGCTGGAGGTGCTGCGCGAGGACTACATGCGCACCGCGCGCGCCAAGGGCCTGGCGCCGTGGCGCGTGGTCATCGTGCACGGGCTGCGCAACGCACTGATCCCCGTCATCACGGTGCTCGGCCTGCAGGTTGGCAGCCTGCTCGGCGGCGCGGTACTGACCGAGACCATCTTCTCGTGGCCGGGCATCGGCAAATGGCTGATCGACGCGATCGGGCGCCGCGACTACCCCGTGGTGCAGGCAGGCATCCTGGTCTCGGCGCTGATCTTCATCGGCGTCAACCTCGCGGTCGACCTGCTCTACGGCGTGATCAATCCGCGCATCCGCGGCGGGTCATGACGAACCCCCCGAAGCGGCCGCCGGCCGCCTCCCCCCGAGGGGGCGGCGCCCGGGTCCCCATGCCTGCCGCCGAGACGTCACCGTCGCCCGCGGGTGAGTTTGCGCAGGCCTTCGCGGCCAACCTTGGAGCGCTCGTTGCCTTCATCGTCTTCATGTTGATTGCGCTGGCGGCGCTGCTCGCGCCGTGGGCCACGCCGCACGAGCCGGTGCAGCAGTTCCGCGACCACCTGCTCCAGCCGCCGCTGTGGCAGCCCGGCGGCACGGCACGCTTTCCGCTCGGCACCGACGAACTCGGGCGCGACATCCTGGCGCGCCTGCTCCATGGCGGGCGCGTCTCGCTGGGCATCGGTGCGCTGTCGGTGCTGCTGGCGCTGCTGCCGGGCGTGGCGCTCGGGCTGATCGCAGCCTTCTTCCAGCGCATCGCCGCGCCGATGATCATGCGGTTGATGGACATCCTGCTCGCGCTGCCCGGGCTGCTGCTGGCGATTGCCGTCATCACCATCCTCGGCCCCGGGCTGGTGAACACGGTGGTCGCGATCGCGGTCGGCGCGCTGCCGGGCTATGTGCGGCTGACACGCGCAGCGGCGCTGGCCGAACTGCAGCGCGACTACGTCACGGCCTCGCGCGTGGCCGGCGCGGGCACGCTGCGGCTGATGCTGTCGGCCGTGCTGCCCAACTGCCTGGCGCCGCTGATCGTGCAGGCCACGCTGAGCTTCTCGTCGGCGATCCTCGAGACCGCGGCGCTCGGCTTCCTGGGGCTGGGTGTGCCGCCGCCGACGCCGGAGTGGGGCGGCATGCTGTCGGCCGCACGCGACTACATCGAGCGCGCGCCCTGGGTGGTGACGATGCCCGGACTCACGATCCTCGTCACCGTGCTGTCGATCAATCTGACGGGCGACGGGTTGCGCGATGCGCTCGATCCGAAGTTGAGGCAGGCGGCATGAGCCTTCTGACGGTGCGCAACCTGAGTGTCGACTTCGCCGGCTTCCCGGCCGTCGACGCACTGGACCTCGACGTCGCCGAAGGCGAACTGCTCGGCATCGTCGGCGAATCGGGCTCGGGCAAGTCGGTCGCGATGCTCGCGCTGATGGGCCTGATCGACGCTCCCGGCCGCGTGAGCGCCGATGCGATGCGCTTCGACGGCATCGACCTGCTGCACATGGCGTCGGCGCAGCGCCGCCACGTGATCGGCAAGGACATCGCGATGGTGTTCCAGGATGCGCAGGGCAGCCTGAATCCGAGCCACACCGTCGGCGACCAGGTGCGCGAATCGCTGCGCACCCACCTGGGTCTGCGCGGCGCGGCGCTCGAGCAGCGCGTGCGCGCGCTGTTCGAGCAGGTCGAGATCCCGGACGCGAGGCGGCGTCTCGATGCCTACCCGCACCAGCTCTCAGGCGGCATGAACCAGCGCGTGATGATCGCGATGGCGATCGCCTGCGACCCGCGGCTGCTGATTGCCGACGAGCCGACGACGGCCCTGGACGTCACGATCCAGGCCCAGGTGATGGACCTGCTCGCGCGGCTGCAGCGCGAACGCGGCATGAGCCTGGTGATGATCACGCACGATCTGGCGGTAGTGGCCGAGATGGCGCAGCGTGTGGCGGTGATGTACGCCGGCCAGGTGGTCGAGCAGGGTGAGGTCGACGCCGTGCTGAGCGACCCGCGCCATCCCTACACCGCGGCGCTGCTGGCGGCACTGCCCGAGCACAACAAGGGAGCGCGCCGGCTCGCTGCCTTGCCCGGGCTGGTGCCGGGTCGCCGCGATCGCCCGCAGGGCTGCCTGTTCGCGCCGCGCTGCAGTCACGCGCAGGGGCGTTGTGGCGGCGAGCGGCCGACGCTGGCGGCCGGCGTGCGTTGTTTCTTCCCGCTCGCGGCGGAGCTGGCCCATGGCTGAGCCGGTCCTGCAGGCCGACCAGCTCGCGCGCCACTACCGCGTCAGCCGCGGCTTGCTGCGCGCTCAGGCGACCGTCAAGGCGCTCAACGGGGTGTCGTTCGCGCTCGGCGCCGGTCGCACGCTCGCAGTGGTCGGCGAATCGGGCTGCGGCAAGAGCACGCTCGCGCGCCAGCTCACACTCATCGAGCCGCCGACCGCGGGTGCGCTCTGCATCGACGGCGTCGATGTCGCGCAGGCCGATGCGGCCACGCTCAGGCGCATGCGCCGGCGTGTGCAGATGGTGTTCCAGAACCCCTTTGCGTCACTCAACCCGCGCAAGAGCGTGGCCGCGACGCTCGACGAGCCGCTCGCCATCAACACCACGCTTGGCGCGGCCGAGCGGCGCGAGCGTATCGCCGCGATGCTGGCGCGCGTGGGCCTGCGGCCCGAGCACGCGCGGCGCTATCCGCACATGTTCTCGGGCGGCCAGCGCCAGCGCATCGCGATCGCGCGCGCAATGATGCTGGACCCCGGCATCGTCGTCGCCGACGAGCCGGTGTCGGCGCTCGACGTCTCGATCCAGGCCCAGATCCTCAACCTCTTCATGGACCTGCAGGACTCCACCGGCGCAGCGTATGTCTTCATCTCGCACAACCTGTCGGTGGTCGAGCATGTCGCGCACGAGGTGATGGTGATGTACCTCGGCGCGGCGGTCGAGAACGGCCCGAAGGCGCTGGTGCTGGGTACGCCACGCCACCCCTATACGCAGGCGCTGCTCAGCGCGGTGCCGGCGCTGCGGCGCAGCGACCGCCGGCGCCGCATCCCGCTCGTCGGCGAGTTGCCGAGCCCGTTGGAGCTGCCGGACGGCTGCGCCTTCCATGGTCGCTGCCCGATGGCGGTCGCGCGTTGCCGCGTCGAGACGCCGGCGCTGCGCACCCTGGACGGTCGGCAGGTCGCCTGTCACCGGGCGGACGACACATGACCCACGACCAACTCGCCCAGGCACTGCTCGAGGCCGTTCGAACGCAGGATTTCGGCGCGACGCCCGATGCGCTGCAGGGCGGCGCACCGGTGGCGGCCTTTCCCAGCCTCGATCTCGCCGTCGTCGCCTTTCCGCGCCACGGTGCGCCGGTCTGGGCCGACGTGCTGTTCTCGCGCGAGCACCCGGACGGCGTCGTCGCCGAGATCGCGCGTGATGCCAGCGCGCTGGACAACGTGAGCTTCGTGGCCGACCAACGCGATGCCAATCTCGTCTCGGTGGCCTGGCAGCCTGGCGCGGACTGGTCGCGCCTGGACTGGCGGCCGCTGCACGGCCATGGACCGCATCGCTTCGTCGCGCCGTATCCGGCCTCGCTGCTGAAGCTGATGGTCGCGGTCGGCGTCGGCATGGCGGTCGATGCGGGGGCGGTGCGCTGGGACCAGGCGTGGGCCTACGACGGCCGCGCGCGCCCGGTCGCCGACTGGTGCCTGGACATGATCGCGATCAGCTGCAACGTGTCGACGAGCGCGATGGTGGCGCTGCTGCACGCGACCGGCCTGATCGGCCCGCAGCGAAACACCTTGCATCAACGGTTCGAGGCGCTGGGCCTGCACACGCTGCGCCTGGACGGCACGGGCGCCGACGGCGGCTGGGGCAACGCCGCCGGGGCGGGCGTCGGCCGCATCCAGATGACGGCCTGGGATACGGTGCGGCTGCTCTGGCTGCTCGATCCGAAGGCGCCGCCGGCGCCCTGGCCCGGCGCGGCGCCGGTTCTGAGCAAGGGCTCGCGCGATCGCGTGCTCGATGACCTGCATGCGCAGCAACTGCACCACGTGCTCGGGCTGCCGGCCGGCGCGCGCTTCGCCCACAAGACCGGCACGACCGAGAACTACGGCTCCGACGCCGGGATCGTGCGTGGCACTGCGCCCGACGGCCGCCACTACCTGATCGCGCTGCTGAGCAACCTCGGCAGCCGCTACGCACCCGGCGAGCCCGACGGCTCGACCAACCTGGGGCTGCGCCAGCTCGGTGCTGCCGTCGACGCGCAGATGCGGCGCTGGCTCGAAGGAAGGCAAGGAGGGGGCGCATGAGACCGCCGGGTCGCCCCAAGGGCGAATACCGCAGTGCGCAGCACGAAGGTACACCCGTGTGCGCGCCGGGCCGTTCCCAAGCGCTCACCCCGGAGCGCGCAGCGCGAAGGGCCGTCCAGTGACCTGGCGCGCCTTGCGCGATGGCGATCTCGTCGCCGTGGTCGCCCCGGCCGGCCCGGGCGAGGCCGAGAACGTGGCGCTCGTCGAGCCGCTGCTCGCGAGTTTCGGGCTGCGGACGCGGCTGATGCCGAGTTGCCACGCCTGCGCGGGCTTTCTCGCCGGCCCCGATGCGCTGCGCCTGCAGGACCTGCACGCGGCCTTTGCCGACCCCGAGGTCGCGGCCGTGCTGTGCCTGCGCGGCGGCTATGGCAGCGGACGCCTGCTCGACCGCATCGATCCGGCCTGGCTGCGCGCGCACGACAAGCCCTTCGTCGGCTACAGCGACATCACCGCCCTGCATGCGCTGCGCGCGCGCGCGGGCCTGGTCGGCCTGCATGCGCCGATGCCGGGCTCCGACCTCGTCAAGCCCGGGCGCGAGGACGATGCCCGTGCCCTGTTCGCGCGGCTGCGCGACGGCTGGCTGGCGGGCGATATGCAGACCCCGGAACTCGACCCCGAGAGCCTGCGTATCGCAGGTGTCACCGAAGGCCCGCTGATCGGCGGCAACCTGAGCCTGGTCGCTGCGCTCGTCGGCACGCCGTACGCGTGGCGTGCCGAAGGGGCCGTGCTGTTCCTCGAGGATATCGGCGAGGAGCCCTACCGCGTCGACCGCCTGCTGGGCCAGTTGCGCCTGGCCGGCGTGCTCGATGCCGTGGCCGGTGTGCTGCTGGGCAGCTTCACCGACGAGGCCTCGCCGGCCGCGGTGCTGCGCGACTATCTCGTGCCGCTCGCCAAGCCCGTGCTCGGCGGCTGGCCTTCGGGCCACGGCACGCCCAACCTGCCGCTGCCGCTCGGTGCACGCGTGCGGCTCGACGCGACACGCGGCGCCCTCACGCTGCTGCAGGACGTGATCCGCCCCTAGACTCGGCCCATGCATTCCGCCAAGACCACCCGCCATCTGCAGGCGCACACCTACCGCGGCTTCGAGCCAGGCCCGAAGCTGATCGTGACCGGCGCCGTGCATGGCAACGAGACCTGCGGCACGCGTGCGATCGAGCGCGTGCTGGCCGAGCTATCGGCCGGCGAACTCGAGATCGTGCGCGGCACGGTCACCTTCGTCCCGGTGTGCAACCCGCTGGCTTACGCCAAGGGCCAACGCGCGGGTGAGCGCAACCTGAACCGACGCCTGAAGCCGACCCCGACACCGACCGAGTACGAGGACCATGTCGCCAACCTGCTGTGCCCGCTGCTGGCGGCGCACGACGTGCTGCTGGACCTGCACTCCTTCCGCAGCCCGGGCCGCCCCTTCGTGCTGCGCGGGCCGGCCGACAACAGCGATGCGCTCGAACCCTTCGCGCATGCGGCGGCCGAAGGCGAGCTGGCGATGCACGTCGGCCCGAACCGCGTCGTCGATGGCTGGATGGATGCCTACGCCAGTGGCATCGAGCATCGACGCGCCCGTGCCGCCGCGGGCGACGCGGCCGCCGCCGCGGCGATCGAGGACCCGTCCTACGGCATCGGCACGACCGAGTACATGCGCACGCAGGGCGGCTACGGCATCACGCTCGAATGCGGACAGCACGAGGACCCGCAGGCGCCGATGGTCGGCTACCGCGCGATCCGCCAGACGCTGGCGCTACTGCAACTGGCCGAGTTGCCGCTGCAACCGCCCGCGCATCCCTTCGAGTGCCTGTGCCTGGCCACCGTGGTCGACCGCCATGCCGAGGGCGACCGCTTTGCACGCGGCTGGGCCAGCTTCGACCCGCTCGCCGAGAACGAACTCGTGGCCGTGCGGGCCGACGGCAGCGAGGTGCGTGCGCCGCGCGCCGGCTACATCGTGTTCCCCGACACGAGTGCGAAGCCGGGCCACGAGTGGTTCTACTTCGCGCAGGCGAGCGACCGGCCGCTGTGAACGCCGGATGCAAGCCCCACCGGGGCTCCTGCTAGACTCCGCCGCATGTTCGTGGTCCGCATTCAGACAACCGCCGCCTCTGGCCTTGCATCCGATGCAGGCCGGGGAGCCTGGCCCTGGCGTCGCTCGCTCGCAGCTGTCTGATTTGCCGCCGGGCCGCGCAGCGTCTGCGCCCCGATCCATCTTCCGCAGCGGCCCCTGCTCCCATGCCGGAGCCGCTGCCGACCCAGGACACCGAAGTGATCACCGAACTCGAATTCAAGAGCCTCGCCGCGCAGGGCTACAACCGCATCCCGCTCATCGCCGAGGCCTTTGCCGACCTCGAGACCCCGCTGTCGCTCTACCTCAAGCTGGCCGGCGGCGCGCGCCACAGCTTCCTGCTCGAATCCGTCGTCGGCGGCGAGCGATTCGGGCGCTACTCGTTCATCGGCCTGCCGGCCCGGACCCTGTTGCGGGCGAGTGGATTCCGCACCGAGATCGTGACCGACGGCCGCGTCGTCGAGACGCACGAGGGCAACCCGCTGGACTTCATCGCCGAGTACCAGCAGCGCTTCAAGGTCGCGCTGCGGCCCGGACTGCCGCGCTTCTGCGGCGGCCTGGCGGGCTACTTCGGCTACGACGCCGTGCGCTACATCGAGCCGCGCCTGGCCAGGACCTGGAAGAGCGGCGGCATCGACACGCCCGACATCCTGCTGCTGCAATGCGAGGAACTCGCAGTCATCGACAACCTCTCCGGCCGCCTGTACCTGATCGTCTACGCCGACCCGAAGCAGCCTGAAGCCTGGTTCGCCGGCAAGCGCCGGCTGTCGGAGCTGGGTGACAAGCTGCGCTACAGCGTCACCGCACCGGCGGTCAAGCGCGGGCCCTCGCACCCGATCGAGCGCGACATGTCCAAGGCCGATCTCGAAGCGGCGGTGCGCAAGTGCAAGGACTACATCGCGGCCGGCGACTGCATGCAGGTCGTCATCGGCCAGCGCCTGCGCAAGCGCTTCACCGAAAGCCCGCTGTCGCTGTACCGCGCGCTGCGCTCGCTGAACCCCTCGCCCTACATGTACTACTACGACATGGGCGATTTCCAGATCGTTGGCGCGAGCCCCGAGATCCTCGTGCGCCAGGAGGCCACGCCCGAAGGCGCCAAGGTCACGATCCGCCCGCTCGCCGGCACCCGCCCGCGCGGCGCGACGCCCGAGCAGGACGCCGCGCTCGCCGAGGAGCTGAAGGCCGACCCGAAGGAACGCGCCGAGCACCTGATGCTGATCGACCTGGCGCGCAACGACATCGGGCGCATCGCCAAGACCGGCACGGTCAAGGTGACCGAGGCCTTCGCGATCGAGCGCTACTCGCACGTGATGCACATCGTCAGCAACGTCGAGGGACTGCTCAAGGACGGCTGCACCAACCTCGATGTCTTCAAGGCGGCCTTCCCGGCCGGCACGCTCAGCGGCGCGCCGAAGATCCGCGCGATGGAGATCATCGACGAGCTCGAGCCCGTCAAGCGCGGCATCTACGGCGGCGCCTG